>Ga0306923_10005437_pt1 | contig 12413 bp, 8 predicted proteins | sample sta12Can44000108_FD_203841 | JGI IMG/M metagenome (GOLD analysis project Ga0306923, IMG submission 203841) | Lab enrichment of tropical soil microbial communities from Luquillo Experimental Forest, Puerto Rico - statanox.12C.anox.44.000.108 (v2)... | ecosystem: Environmental > Terrestrial > Soil...
TCGTCGAGCAACCAGGCGCCGCCGGTGGCCGCGAAACATTGGCCGATGACGGCAAACGACGCGCCACTCCAATAATCATGATTTCCGGGCACGCCAAACAGGGGCGATTTGATACCCGAAAGAATTTCCAGCGCCTCCGGCAGGAACCGGCTTTCCTCCATGATATCGCCCGTGAAGCAAACGAGGTCCGGTGAGAAGGAGTTGATGGTTTGGACGACGGATTCCGCATAGGCGCGGTCGCCCTTGTAATGCAAATCGGTGAAATGGACAAGACGCACAGAAGGAAGGCCGCCGCCGATGCGCAGGTGCCGGACTTTTAACCACGAGGGTTCAAGCCACCGGGCATCCGCCATGGCGGTCACCGACGCGCCGGCACAGACCGTACCCAGTGTTAACAGGAAATGGCGGCGGCTGAATCTGGTCGTTTTCATTGATACTTTTGACGCCCCGCCCAAAATCACGTCCCGGCGGGAATTGCGCCTGGCATCGTTTCGCGTTACGTTGGACGCCGTGCCCGGGGATTTTGTTCAACCCAGAACTTCGCCATTGGTTCTCCTGTTGCGTGCCAATGCGCTCCAGACGTGGCGCCGTTTGCTGTCGTTGCGGAACCAGTCGCAATTGCTCACGAGTGTCATCGTTTTCTTTGTCATCGGTTATCTGGTCCTGTCCTTCTGGCTCTTCTATCACGCATTATGGTTTGTCGCGCGGTTTCCCGGCCTGGGCGCGGTGTTAACCGAGCGGTTGATGTACACCTTGTTTGCCTTTCTTTTTGGATTGTTGCTGCTGAGTAATCTGGTGATTAACTACACCAATTTGTTCCGCAACCGGGAAACCGCGTTTTTGTTCACGCTGCCCGTCCCGCCCCAGACCATCTTCCGCTGGAAATTTATCGAATCCGTGCTGCTGGCTTCGTGGGCGTTTTTATTTCTGATTGCGCCATTGCTGGTGGCGTTTGGGCTGGTGCGCGGGGCGCCGTGGCATTTTTACGCCATAACCCTGGTGTTGATTGTCCTGTTTATCGTTTTGCCCGGGGTGGCCGGCGCCTGGCTGGCGATTTTCGTGGGGCGATTTCTGGATCGCCGCAGTTTCCAAATAACGATTGTGAGCACGGCCATCGTCCTGCTGGCGGTGGTGGCGTTCTGGTGGAAGGCGCAGCCGGCCACCAATGCCCTGCTCAGCGAGCGAACGCTCGAAGCGCTGGATCAATTGCTCGCCAAAACCCGTTTTACCATGTTTCCCTTCCTGCCCAGTTATTGGCTGTCGACCGCCGTGTTGCAATGGGCGGAAGGCATCCTGCGCGGCGCCACGTTCTTCGCCCTGGTCCTGTTGAGCCACACTCTGTTCTTTGGCAGTCTGGCCTTCACGCGGTTGGGCAACGTCTTTTATGACACTGCGTCTGCCGTGCAAAGCCGGGCACAACGCGGAAGCCGGTTCAGCCCGTTCCGTCTTCAATCCGGATCCGTCAGCTCGCCGGACTGGCTGGAAAGATTGTTTGGCCTGCTTTTCTGGCTCAGCCGGGACGGCCGCGCCCTGGCCATCAAGGACATCCGCATGTTCTGGCGGGACACAACGCAATGGGGGCAATCGGTGATGCTGTTCGGGCTCCTGGGCGTGTACATCATCAACCTCCGGAATTTCACCCACCAGTTGAACAGCGTGTTCTGGATCAACCTCATCGCCTTCCTCAATCTGGGGGTTTGCGCGTTGAACCTCGCCTCGGTGACCACCCGGTTTGTGTTCCCGCAATTTTCCCTCGAAGGCCGCCGCCTGTGGATCGTCGGCATCGCCCCCATGGGCCTGGCGCGCGTGGTCATGACCAAGTTCTGGCTGGCCGGCGTCCTGTCGTTCGTCGTGACCTCCGGCCTCATCATGCTTTCCTGTTACCTGCTGAAAATGACGTGGGACCGCGTGGCCTTTTTCGGCGCCGTGGTCACCATCATGACCTTCGCCCTCACCGGCTTGGCGGTCGGGCTGGGCGTGTTGTATCCGAATTTAAAGGAGGCCAATCCGAACAAAATCGTCAGCGGCTTTGGCGGCACGCTTTGCTTTGTGCTGAGTTCGGTTTATATCCTGGCCTCCGTGTTGTTGCTGGTTTTTGCCGCCAGTGGCTGGCATGGAAGGGCGTTAATGACCACGGAGGGTATCACCGGCTTTGTGGTCCTGTCGTTCCTGGTCGGCTGGCTCCCGCTGAAATTCGGCCTGCGGCAACTGAAAACATTCGAAGCGTAACGCAGACTCTCAAGCAGCCGTTCAGGCCAGTGTCAGCTTTTCCAGCGCATCGAACAGCCTCGGCGGGTCCGCCAGATGCACCTGAGTGCTCCGGGTGACCAACCCGAAGCCTTCCCCGTAGGCCGGGCCGTTCGCCACACAGGCATCAGTCCGACACCGGGTGAGTTGCTGTTTCGCCGCGTCAATTGCCTCCGGACGCCTGCCGTCGGCTTCAAATTTCCAGCCCACCAGCCGGGCCGATGGAAACCAGGCGCGCAGCTCGGCGATGATTTTGGGCGTCGGCAGCAGTTCCACCAGTAGCGTGCCTTCCTCCGTGGGAATCTTCTTCGATTTGATTTCCGTCAGCCTGCCCTCCGGCGATTTCAATTGAATCCGGCCGAATTGAAAGTCGCTGACGGCCGCCGTGTGAAAGACGGCATTCACCTTTTTGCGGGACAACGCCTGTAATTTTTCCCGGAGATTTGTCGTTGTAGTAAACACCTCGACCTGCTGGGCCCGGCGTTCGCCGCCGTAGGTGGCCTGGAGGCTGAGCAGTTGGATCACCTGATGACCTCGCGCCGCCAGGAAGTTGGCCAGTTCCGTGCCCAGGCGGCCGGTGGAAAAATTCGTAAGCCGGCGTACCTCATCGAGCGGTTCATAGGTTGGGCCGGCCGTGACAATACAATTCATTTCGAGGTCCCAGCTTTGACCGCTTTTGCCCGAACGGCAAGCCAAAGCCGGATTCTTTTTTTTGAGAATTTCGTGTTCATCGGCGTTCAATCATGGTTCAAATATACGCCGCCAAAATGAGCAAAATCGTCGGCATCGACCTCGGCACCACCAATTCGCTCGTCGCCACCGTGGATGCGGGCATCCCGCTTGTCATCGCCGACACGAACGGACAGCGGCTCACACCGTCCGTGGTCCATTTCCCATCCGCGGAGGCGGAACCGCTGGTCGGCCAGGAAGCCCTGCGCGTCCGCGTGCTCAAGCCGGCCGAAACGGTCTATTCCGTGAAACGGTTCATCGGCCGGCGCAGCGCGGACATCACCCGGGAGGAAATGCTCGTAACGTATCCTGTCAAGGGCAATGACGCCGGTGCGGTGTCGATTCCCATCCGCGGTCGGAATTTTTCGCCCGAGGAAATTTCCGCCGAGGTTTTGAAAAAATTAAGGCGCGACACGGAACATTATTTCAGTGAACCGGTTACGCGCGCCGTCATCACTGTGCCTGCGTATTTCAACGACGCACAGCGCAACGCCACCAAGCGCGCCGGGGAGCTGGCCGGCTTTACCATCGAACGCATTATTAACGAACCGACGGCGGCCGCGCTGGCGTATGGTTTGGACAAATTAAAGGAGAAATCGAGGATCGCTGTTTACGACTTGGGGGGCGGCACATTCGATCTCTCGATTCTGGAACTGCACGAGGGCGTTTTTCAGGTGCTCGCCACCAACGGCAACACGCGTTTGGGCGGCGAGGACCTGGATAAACGATTGGTGGATTTCCTGATTGGAAAAATTCAAGCGGCGAACCCGGCGTTCCCGGTTCAAAATCCGCAAACGCTGTCGCGCCTTCGGGAGGCGGCCGAACAGGCCAAAATCAAATTATCCACGGAGACGACGGTTGAAATCGCGCTGCCGTTTCTCGCGCCGGATTTCAGTTTCAGTTACAAACTGACGCGCGCCGAGCTGGAAAATCTCACGCGCGACATCATTGGCCGCACCCGGCCGCATTGCCTCCGGGCACTGGCCGACGCGAAGGTCGAGCCAAAGGATTTGGACCAGGTGGTGCTGGTCGGCGGCCAGACGCGGATGCCGCTGGTCCGCAAATTTGTGAGCGAATTGTTTGGCTGCGCCGAATTCGAGGAAGCGCGGGGCGGCATCCGACTCGGCGGCGATTTTCACAAACCGAAAGGTCCACAACTCAACACGTCCCAAAATCCCGACGAAGCCGTCGCCCTCGGCGCGGCCATCCAGGCGGAAATCCTGTCGGGCGGTTTTAAAAATGTTTTGCTGCTCGACGTGACGCCGTTGTCGCTCGGCCTGGAAACCTTTGGCGGCCTGATGAACGTCCTGATCCCGCGCAACTCGACGATCCCGGTGAAGGCGGGCGAGATGTTCACGACCGCCGTGGACAACCAGCGTTCGATGCTCATCCACGTGTTGCAGGGTGAACGCGAACGCGCCCGGGACAACTGGAGCCTCGGCCGGTTCACAATCGAATTCGAGCCGGCGGCGCGCGGGGTGCCGCGGGTGGGTGTGCAATTCGAAATCGACGCCAACGGCATTCTGCACGTGCTGGCGCGCGATGTGAAAACCGGCCGTGAAAAAGTTGTCGAGATGAAATCGGCGGTGGACGTGGACGACGCGGCCGTGCAGCAAATGGTCGAGGAATCCGTCGAACATGCCTTCACGGATTTGGCGGCGCGCCGTTGGGTTGAGGCGAAATTGCGCGCGACCGAGACGCTCGGAGCCACGCGCAAGGCGCTGGCGGATTGTGCCGATGAAATCGAAGCCGCGTATCGCGCGGAGATTGAAGCCGCCGCGCGCCGGGTGGAATCCGTTCTGGCAACGGAGAAGCAGGAAAGCGGCGCGGGCGATCTAAAGCAGTTGCAGACCGCGGTCACCGCACTGGACGAAGTCACCAAACCGCTGGCGGACACATTGATGGACCGGGCGATGGAGGCGATGCTGCGGAAACGCGGCTTGATTCAGTGACCGAACAGCCACGCCAGCAGCGGAGCCACAGCCAGGCCCGGCAGGTAATTCGCCAGTTCAACCTTGCGAACCTGGAAAATCACGAGCGCCACCCCGCAGGAGATGAACCCGATGACGATACTGACGGAATCGACCAAATCATATCCATGGGGCGCGTGCGACGTAAGGAAGGGAACCGCATAGAGCCGGGACGCAACGGTAATGGAACCCAAAAAAAGGAAAACGGGAAACGCCGACAGGGCCGCGGGCCAGCCCAACGTCTTCATGGAGCCCAATGTCGCCAGGCCATCCATGACGGCCTTGACCGCGAGCAGAAAACAGTAATCAGACAGTCCGTCGGCCACGGCACCGATCAAACCCAGGGGCGCAACGCAGAAAAGCACGGTGCACGCGCTGAAACCGGCGGCCATTCCGGGCGGCGACCCGGACGAGAGGATGTTGCCGGCGTAACGACCCAACTGGTTCGAAATCTTTTGCAGCCCCAGCAATTTGCCCAGCAGGTTGCCGATCGTCATCGCGAGCAGGGCGATAAAAACCTGCTTCAGTGCGGACGAAACCGGGCCGTTGACGCTCACCCAGGCAAGACGCAGGCCAAAGAAAACGGTGAAGAGACCCAGCAGCGAGCGGAAGAACAGCTGCACCCGGAGGGACAGCGGCTGACGCAATGCCAGCCCGCATAATCCGCCGATGAGAATGCCCAAGGCATTGAGAAACGCGCCCGTCACAACCCCGACTCAACCACCATCCGGGCAAAGTGCAAGCGGGAAATTTTAAAACGCCCCCGCCAGCATCCAGATTCCCCACCCGACGAGACCGGCGCCGGCCAACTTTCCCAGCCACAGCCCCCTGGGAACAAACTTTTCGGCCAGCACGAAAAGGGTAATGACCGCGATCCAGAACAAATTCATCACCCCGGCGACGAACAGCAACAACATCAAAACCCAGCAACAACCGGTGCAATACGCGCCCTGTTGCAGACCCATCACCCAGGCACCCCATTTTCCCTCGCGCCACCCGGTCATCAGAAAAGTCAGCGGCGAGCGACAGTGCGTCAGGCAGGCCCTTTTCCAGGGCGTCCATTGAAAAATTCCCGCGGCGATCAGCAGCGCCCCGCCGAAAACAGGGCTGCTGCTTACCATGCGCGGCGAGAGCAACGCCTCGGCATGCAGCATCCATTGCAGGACAGCCACCAACAAACTGAAGGCCACCCAGACCGACAGGTAACCGGATAAAAAGATTCCTGCCGGGCCCAGGGGCCACTGGGATTGGCCCCGTTTGCGGTTCACCATTGCGAAGGTCAGAATCATCGGGGCGGCGGAAGGAATCATCATCGCCACCATCATGTTCGCCCACATCAGAAACAAAGGCGGCACCGTGGAAATATCCCAGTGTTGGATATCGGGTGCGCCCAGCCGGCAGCAGGCGCCCGGCAGGCCCAAGGCCTCCCGGATCATCAGACCCCAGGTCACTGTCGCCATACCGGCGAGCGCAGCCAGAACAACGACGTAATCCTTTTTTAAAACAAATTCCAAAACCGGCGCGAGATTGAAATTTAATTGGAATAGCTGACCTGCGAGACGAACGCCGCCTTGTTGGGCCACGAAAACTTCAGTTCACCGGCGTTCACGTCCATGGTGGCCGCCGAGACGCACTCGGCCAGCTTGAAAATGAAACCGGTGGCATGTTCGACGCGGACGGACTCCGGGGCCCCGGTCACGGGATTTTTAATTGGTTCCAGGGCGATGTTTATGGCGTTGCCGATTTGCACGCTGCTATTGCGGCCGTTGAAATTGAACTTGAAGGGCACGAACTGCGGATCCAGAACCTTTGAAAAAGTCGTGATGATGATCTCAAACGGCATCCCACCCGCCTTGCCGCTGGCGATTTGCAGCAGCGCTTCGCGTTGCGCTGGATTGGCACGCTCGTCCACGAAAACCGCGGCGATGCCATTGCCCTGGTGAATGGCCTTGGGCCAGTGCACGGCGAAACCGAGCCCCAGGCCGTCGAGTTTCACGCTGCCGTAACTGCCGCGGTTGATGTGCCACGCCACCATGCCTTCACAACTGCCCCGCGTCGGCGGCGCCGCAAACTCGCAAGGGCAGCCGTAGTCGCAATTGCACGCCTGAAGAAAATCCGCCTCAATGCTCCATTTGACCTTATCGCTCATAGAATTCCTTTCTGTTGTCGATTCACCGAACATTTCTAATACTGATTATTACTTCTGACAAGGAAATAATCGCGTTGGGGCTGTGCCCTTTCTACAATCCAATCCATGAACGGAGCCCGACCGACCTCCTCCGACACGCCAAAGCGCGCCGGCGCGGCGGCGGCCCGCAGTCCGTGGCGGTGGATTCCGAGTCTCTATTTTGCCGAAGGTCTGCCGTACGCGCTGGTGATATCGGTGTCGGCAGTGCTGTATAAAAACCTCGGCGTATCGAACGCGCAAATTACACTTTGGATTAGCCTGCTGGGCTGGCCGTGGGTGTTGAAGCCGCTGTGGAGTCCGGTGGTGGACATCCTTAAAACGCGGCGGCAGTGGATTTGGGCGACGCAATTTGTTTCGGGCGCGCTGTTGGCCGCCGTCGCGCTGGCGATTCCCGGCCCGGAATGCCTCCGACTGACACTGGCATTCTTCACACTTCTCGCCTTCAACTCCGCCACCCACGACATCGCCGCCGACGGATTTTACATCATCGCCCTGCCGGAGCACGACCAGGCGTGGTTCAGCGGTGTCCGCAACACATTTTATCGCGTGGCCAACATCGCCGCGCAGGGCCTGTTGGTCGTGTTCGTTGGCCGGTTTCAGGAACACACCGGCAGTTTTGTATCGGCGTGGGCGACAGCTTTTGGCGTGATGGCCGGATCTGTACTGGTTCTCGGAATTTATCACCGGTTGATTTTGCCGCAGCCATCCGGCGACATGACACATCCGGAAAATTCCCTGGGAAATTTCCTTTCCGATTTTGCCGGAACGTTCGCCACTTTTTTCCGCAAACCAAAAATCGGCATCCTGCTTGCGTTCATCCTGCTCTTCCGTTTTGGCGAAGCGCAATTATTGGGCGTCGCAAAACTGTTTTTACTGGATGCCCGTGCGCAGGGCGGACTGGCGTTGACGGACGATCAATTCGGCTGGATTTACGGGACGGCCGGCGTCGTGGCCTTGTTGGGCGGCGGGCTGCTGGGCGGATTCGTCGTGTCGCGCCACGGATTGAAATTCTGGTTGTGGCCGATGTTGCTGGCGATTCATCTGCCGGACGCCGTGTTCATCTGGCTGGCTTATGCGCAGCCGGAGAATCTGTATGCCATCGGTGCGGGGGTGGCCGTGGAACAATTCGGCTACGGATTCGGGTTCACGGCGTTCATGCTTTACCTGATGTACATCGCGCGTGGCGAGCACGCAACGGCACACTACGCCATTGGCACCGGGCTCATGGCGCTGGGCTTGAATCTCCCCATGGCGTGGAGCGGAAAATTGCAGGAACATGTCGGTTATCCGCATTTTTTTATCTGGGTGATTCTGGCGACCATTCCCAGTTTTATCGTCGCTGCGCGCATCCCCCTGGACGCGGAATTTGGGAGGAAAACCACGTAACTAATGAGTTATAAGTTGGTCTGTAATTTGCTTTTCGGGTGGAATGATGACCGCTGTCAGTGGGGAAGCCACGCCCACAACCACAATTGCCAATGCTGCGACCCCGACGCGGGACGCCGCAGCGGGTGGGGCCTCGCGTCCGTTTCTTCGGCAATTCGGAGGAATCCTGGCGGTGGCCAGTTCGTTCGCTTTTGTACTCTGGTGTTTCTTGCCGTATTCGACCCCGAATTACAAGGTGCGCTACGTCTTGGACAACTCATGGATACAGACCTTGCACGTAGCCTTCGAACGTCATTGGCAATTCGGGCATGATATCGTCTTCACTTTTGGTCCATGGGGATTCCTGTGCGGCGGGTATTATCCGCCTACGTTTTTGACTTCTGTTATCGCCTGGTCAACGCTCTCTATTGTTTTTTGGCTGGGATGCTGGCGGGTGGCGACCCATTCCTTTCGCCGCCAATCGAGTGCCTGGCTTTGGATGATTGGGTTTATCGGCATAATGGGATTGCCGAACGGACAAAGTGTTGTCATTGATGTCCGCCAGGTTGCCTGGGTCCTCATCCTGCTGTCGCTGCACTTTTTTGTGGATGACCGCCCGTTTTCCATCCCCAAAATTCTGATCACGGTGTCGCTGGGCTGGCTGGGGCTAATCCAGTTTCCCGGAATGATGATGGCGGCTGTCGTGGTCCTGGCCATTGGCGATAACGCAATATTGCGTTATCGCCGGTTTCCCTGGATCATTTTGATTTTTATCGCCAGTATGCTCTGTTTCTGGCTGCTTGCCGGACAAGAGTTGAGCTTGCTTCTGCCGTATCTTTCCAACTCCTGGCAGGAGTCGGCAGGCTATACCCAAGCCATGATATATAGTGATGGCGATGAATTCATGCTGGTGACGGTTTTTCTCCTGGTGGCGGTGACGGTCTCTTTGCCGTTTGTCTATGCAGGGCTGGTCAGGCATCGCTTTTTTGGCATTCCAGCTCTGGCCGGTTTGGGGGTGATCGGCCTGATTGTCTTCAAACACGGATTTGTCCTGTGCGACTACTTCCATGAAATCGTGGCGACGCTTTCCGTGATGTTGATTGCGTTGATCTCTTTGGCAGTCTCATGGCCGATGCTGCGGGGCCATGGCGCCCGCGCCGTCCTGATCGAGTTGTTGCTGCTGGATGTCGCCGCGCTCTACACGGCCTTTTCCTTCAGCACTTGCGTTCCCGGGCAAGGTTTGTTTTCCCGGTTTACGGAATCATTCCACCCAACCCACCTTCTGGCATCCGGGCCTTCACTCTTAAGATCGGACGACAAGCGTATGGCCTATGAGAGTTATCTGGCCCAAATCCGCAAAAAATTCCCACTGCCGCAATTGAACGGCGACGTTGACGTGTATCCGTGGCAACAGGATGTCGTCTTCGCCTATGGGTTGCATTACCATCCGCGCCCGGTCATCCAAAGTTATTTGGCTTACACGCCGAAATTGGCTGATCTCAACGCCGCCTATATCCGCGACGGGCAATCCGCCGAAAACATATTATTTCGAGTGGAAACGCTTAACGGGCAATACCCATCGCTTGAAGATGCCAGCTCCTGGCCAGAACTGCTGACCCGGTATGACGTCAACCGTGTGACGGGAGGATTTGTTTTGTTGAAGCGCTCTACCACCCCGCGGGCATACCATCTGGTCCCGGTCAAAGAAACCTCGATTCGTTTCGGGGAGAGCTTGAACTTGCCCCCGGCTACCGAAGCACCTCTCTGGGCTGAAATCAAGATTGATAAAACTTTTATGGGTACGCTGGCCTGCTTGTTTCACAAACCCCCGAATTTGTATTTGACGGTCTATCTACCCAAAGGTCAGCACCTTGCTTACAGTTTGGCTCCGGGTATGGCTCGCGATGGATTTCTGTTGTCGCCGTTAATCAGCGCCAATGCCTCCTTCGCCGCATTGGCTCTCGCTGATGGAAAAGATGACTTGAAGAATTGGCAAGTGACTTCCATCAAAATTTTTGCCGGCACAACGTCCGGTTTAACGGCCTGTTATAATTCTTCCGTCCAGATCCGTCTCTATGAGCTGGATTTCCCGCGCCAGAATCCGACTCGACTTGAGTCCGGAAAAGAACTTCAGGAGTCCGCCGCGCTTAACCAAGCCGCAAATTCGAGATGAAGCGATGTGATTTTGCGCGCGTTTCGTCATGTTTTGCCATCGCGGACCTTCGGCCTTGTGCTGGCCGGGACAAATTATCAATCTTCCCGGCCAGACAATCTGGTTTAACGACTATTGGAACTTTCGGTATTCTCGAGAGCCATCGGGCGCCAGGCCCATCCAATGTCGGCCTCGAAGCCAGTCGGAGACACTGTCATCATGACTGTTAATACTCCGGAATTTGATCCAAGACGTTTCCGCCTGATCCACTGGCCGACCGTTCTTCGGTAAAAAAGGAACGCTTCCTGAAAAAAGGCCCGTTCACGGCGGCTTAATCTGCGCAAAAAGAATTGCTTTGAACGCCGTACCTTTTCCAGAATCCAAGTTCGCAATGATACGCATACTTTGCCGCCGTCCTGGCTGCCTTTTGCTCGCTGCCGTCGTCCTTGGGTTTTTGCCGGCGGACGCACAGTCTGATTCCACCGCCAATGCCAATCCGCCTGCGCCGCGGCGGCCCTGCATCATCTTCATCCAATGCGATGGCCTGGGATATGGCGACCTGAGCTGCTATGGCCAGGCGAAATTCGCGACACCCAACCTCGACCGGCTGGCCGCCGGCGGCATCCGGTTTACGAGTTATTACGCGGGTAACGCGGCGAGTTCGCCCTCCCGGGCCGCCCTGTTGTTGGGGCGAAGTCCGACGCACTTGAAACAACGCGCCGACGCCGAAGTACCGCTATCGGCGGACGATATCACGGTGGCGCAATGGCTACAGGAAGCCGGCTATCATACCGGGTTAATCGGCGAGTGGTTTCTGGGCGGGGACGGCACCAGCGGCGCGCCCTGGCTGAAGGGCTTTGATGAGTTTGCCGGTTATCTGGATCCGGGCGATACGACGGATTACTACGCCGATTACATGTGGCGTTATATGCCGTCGTTGACCGACAGTCGCCAGGTCGCGTTCCAGGGACGGGAACCGCTTTACAACAATGCCGACGGCAAACAGGGGATTTACATTCCCGACCTGCTCGCCAAGGCGGCCAATAATTTCGTCCGGGTCCATCAACCCAAACAAAACAACCGTTACCGGCCGTTCTTTCTGGTACTGAACTTTACGGTCGCACGACCGGGCGCGGGCAACACCCTGCCGGTGCCCACGGACGCGCCCTATTCCGCCGAACCATGGACGCCATCCCAAAAGAACCGCGCCGCCATGATCGCCCGGCTTGACAATTCCATCGGCCAATTGCTCGAGCAATTGAAGGAACTTCGCAATGAAAGCAACACGGTGATTTTCTTTTCCAGCGATACCGGCCCGCAAACGGGCGGGGGAGTGGACCCGAAATTTTTCCAGAGCGCCGGGCCGTTCCGCGGCCAGCGGGGTCAGCTCTATGAGGGCGGCCTGCGCGTACCGATGATTGTGTATGCGCCGGGCCGGATTCCCTCCGGTCAGGTCAGCGATTTTCCCTGGGCCGCCTGGGATTTTCTGCCGACGGCCCTGCAACTCGCGCTCCGGGAACCGCCCAAAAACATTGACGGTTTCTCCGTACTGCCAACCTTGCTGGGCGGAACTCAGACCAACCGCCACGACTTTTTCTGGTGGCAACTCCAGGACCGTGATCTCGCGCAAGCCGCGCGCATGAGTGATTGGAAGATCGTTCGCACGAAGGCCGACGGGAAATGGGAACTGTACAATCTGAAAACCGATCCGGGTGAAACGCAGAATATGGCCGACAATAATCCGGACGTGATGGCAAAGTTT
>Ga0306923_10005438_pt1 | contig 12412 bp, 10 predicted proteins | sample sta12Can44000108_FD_203841 | JGI IMG/M metagenome (GOLD analysis project Ga0306923, IMG submission 203841) | Lab enrichment of tropical soil microbial communities from Luquillo Experimental Forest, Puerto Rico - statanox.12C.anox.44.000.108 (v2)... | ecosystem: Environmental > Terrestrial >...
CGAAGGGCGCTCTTCTTTATATGGACGGTGCCAACATGAACGCGCTGGTCGGCAAAGTCCGCCCTGGTGACTTCGGGGCCGATGTCATGCATTTGAATCTGCACAAGACCTTCTCCACACCCCACGGTGGAGGCGGACCAGGCTCGGGGCCGGTGGCATGCAAGAAGATTCTCGAACCATTTCTACCGGCGCCGCTCCTCGTTACCAAGCCTGATAGAACTCTGGGTTTCGACTATAACCGTCCACGTTCGATCGGCAGAGTGCGCATGTTTTACGGCAACTTCGGAATGCACGTTCGTGCACTGGCCTACATCATGGCGCATGGACCCGACGGCATGCGGCAGGCGACCGAAGATGCCGTGCTGAATGCGAACTACATTCGCAAGAAGCTGGAAGGCATTTACGATCTACCCTATAAGACTCCAACCATGCACGAGGTGGTTTTCAGCGATCGCGCGCAGACGTCGAAAGGCGTGAAGACGGGCGACATCGCTAAGCGGCTTATCGACTACGGCTTCCATCCGTATACCGTCAGCTTCCCCCTGGTGGTGCCGGGTGCCCTGATGATTGAGCCGACCGAGAGCGAGTCGAAGGAAGAGCTTGACCTGTTCATCGACGCAATGAAGGCTATCGCGGAAGAGGCATCAAATTCGCCCGAAGTTGTAGTTGAGGCTCCGCATAACACACGTGTGTCACGTCTGGATGAGACGACCGCGGCGCGAAAGCCGATCCTGCGCTGGAAGCCGCAGTTTGAAGCAGCTGCCAAGTGAGGCGGCCTTGTTGCATTCTTTTCCGGGAAACAGGAAGGCGGGCGTATGGCCCGCCGGGAACTGGGAGAGAACCATTACTTGGAAGCGCCGACCACTTTGACGCGAGCACTCAGGCGCGCTTTATAACGGTTGGCGGTGTTCTTGTGCAGGACACCTTTTTGCACGCTCTTGTCGACCACCGAAGCTGTGGAGTTGAATGCCAGCTGAGCGGCCGCCTTATCGCCCGATGCAATGGCTTCCCGCAAGCTGCGTAAAGCACTGCGCAGGCGGGACTTATTGGTGCGATTGCGCGCCGTTTTCTTCTCGGTTTGACGGGCGCGCTTCAGCGCAGAGAAATGGTTCGCCATACTGTCTTGTGGTCCTTAATGGGAGTCTCGACGTGAGCCGGAAACCATGATTTTACAGGATTCAGCTCCGATCGGGCAAACCATGCTGGTCCGAATTCTCCGGCGCTCCCTTTGGCCGCTCGGGCCATCTAACTGGTTGTGGGAGGCTTAGTGAGGAGGGAAGGACTAAAACGAACCGCGAACACCATGGAAATTAACCGTATCTACATTGACTCCTGCCCGAAACGGGGTTACGCTAGCGGCCAATGAGTGGTTTTTCGCTTCGGCGAACATCTCGATCCCCCGCACCTTTCCACGCCAAAACACTGTCGTTCATCGAAACGCGGGACCGGTCTGGGTCAACGCGCCGGCCGCTAGCTTTCGGAACCTTGGGCCCCAGGAGGTTACCTTCCGATCCCAAATGAAGAAGAATATTGAGATCACTCCGAACATCGAAACTCTGTTTGGCACTCGGGACGAAAATCTGCGACTGCTGGAAGATGGCTTAAACGTAACGATTGCATTGCGGTCGGATGCACTCGAGATCGAGGGAGCAGCCCGCGATGTAGCTCGCGCGGAACAGGTATTCACGGATTATCAACACCTGTTGCGTAACGGCTTTACGTTCGTGAACGGTGATCTGGGATCCATGCTGCGCATCCTGGCGAGCGATCCCGCTGCAACACTGCGCGGACTCGCCGAGGCTGGTAAGCAGCGTTCCTTCGGCAGGCGTAGCGTTCAGCCGAAGAGCATTAACCAGCGTCGCTATCTTGAAGCCATCGAAAAACACGACATGGTCTTCGGCATAGGCCCGGCGGGAACCGGCAAAACCTATCTCGCGGTGGCGATGGCAATCTCGGCTCTCATGGCGAAGCGGGTGAACCGCATTGTTCTCGCGCGCCCGGCGGTTGAAGCCGGTGAGAGGCTTGGGTTTCTGCCCGGCACCTTGCAGGAGAAGGTTGATCCCTATCTCCGCCCGCTATACGACGCGCTCTATGACATGCTCGATCCCGACAAGGTTGATCGCTACCTCGAAAAGAATGTCATCGAGATCGCGCCCATCGCTTTCATGCGCGGCCGCACCCTCAATGATGCGTTCGTCATTCTGGACGAGGCTCAAAACACGACCTCGGAGCAGATGAAGATGTTTGTTACCCGCCTCGGATTCAATTCCAAAGCCGTGATCACCGGTGACGTGACGCAAATCGATTTACCCAACTCGAACCGAAGCGGGCTGGTGGAAGCGGTTGACATTCTGCGGAATGTAGATGGCATTCGTTTCTGCTACTTCGATGAAGGTGACGTGGTACGGCATCACTTGGTGCAACGCATCATCCGTGCCTATGATGACTACAAAGGCCGCAACGAGCAGTTATCGCTCTTGTTGGAAGTCAAGAATGGCAATGGCTACACGCCGGCACGCACCAGCAATGGACGCACCTTCTCCACCAGTGTTGAGCGGGAAGCCCCTATTGCCGAAGTTCCTCCACCGGCCGCTTCGGTAGGGGAGCCGAATCGCTTTTCTGAATAAGAACTTGCTACCATGATTTGGGAGGGCGATGGCCCTCCCATTTGTTCTTAAAGAAAGTGATCATCCTGGAGCAAGCATCGGACGGGGTCAGGGCACGGGCGTTGAGCCTGTTTGCCGCCAGGGCGAAGCGCACAATCGGAATCCCTGGTGAGGTAAATGTCCTCATCACCGGCAGCCATGAGCTGCAAGAGCTGAATCTTCGCTTCCGCCGCGCGAAAAAGCCGACCGATGTGCTGTCGTTCCCATCGGGCTCAGGCCAGGCCGCGGGCGATATTGCGATCTCGGCAGAGATTGCTGCCGTGAGGGCTGCTCAGCTCGGCCACTCGACCGAGACAGAGTTGAAGATTCTGATCTTGCACGGATTGCTCCATCTGGCCGGCTACGATCACGAGTCCGACCGAGGCGAAATGGGTTCTATCGAAACCAGTCTGCGGCGCGAGTTTGGACTTCCGGACGGGCTCATCGAAAGGACACATGACGGGCGACCTGCCAGTACCAAACCGGCAGGCCAATCCGGCTGCCACAACTCTACCGCCACGCCGCGAAGACCCGGTTTGAACCACAACGGCCGAGGTCGCCTATGAGCATCGGGTTATTTGTCGTACTGCTGGTGCTATTGGCCTTGCTTTCGCTGGTGTCTTACCTCGACCGCATGTACGCCGAAATCGGCAAGTTTCTCTCCCGCGAATTCCAGGAGAATATCGAGGCCTATGAGCAGCTGGTCGAGCCGAAACTAAAGGTGAGCCGCGAACGGGCCGCGCTTTCGATGGCCATGCTGACCCAAATATGCATGGCGGGAATCGGCGTGTTAATCGGCTACGTTCTGTTTATGGACAAGCGCTGGGTTGTGCTCGACTTGGTGCAAGCAGCGGTGAGCCTCATCTTCATCATCGTCATCTTCAATCGTTTGCTGCCCTACGTTTTGTTCGTGCGCACAAGGGGCGTGTGGCTGGCAAGGCTGACTCCCATCTTGCGTGGCCTCATTTATCTGGCAATGCCGGCAACCCTTATCTTGGGTTTTGCTCTCTCCGTCGCATCGCTTTCGAAGGAGCACACGGAGAAGGAGCCGGAACATCCCTCGGAGGCAGTTGATGCCTTGATCGAAGCCGGGAGGGAGGAGGGCATTCTTGAAGAAGGCGACCGCGATCTCATTCAGTCGGTCGTCGAGTTCGGCAACAAAACAGTACGCGAGGTAATGACGCCGCGCCCAAAGATCATAGCCGTTCCCGAAGACACAACGATCGAGCGGTTTACCGAGCTGATCAACAAGTATCCTTACTCGCGCATCCCAGTGTATGAAGAGGACCTGGACCACATTGGCGGCATCGTCTACGCAAAGGACGTGCTTCAGGTGACGGATACCGAGGCCCGGAGCAAAACCGTTCGCGACCTGATGAAGACAGACGTCTACTTCGTACCTGAAACCAAGATGAGCAGCGAGTTGCTCCGCGAGATGCAGCGTGACAATACCCGGTTCGCGATGGTTGTGGATGAATATGGCGGTGTGGCTGGCCTGGTCACGATCGAGGACCTGGTCGAAGAAATTGTCGGCGAGCTTCGTGATGAGCATGAAAAATCAGAAATCGTTAAGGAGAGCGACACGTCGTACATCCTGAATGGCAACACCGATGTCGACTTGCTGGAAAAGCTGCTGGGCGTGAGGCCCGACGAGAAGGAGGCTACCACCATAGCAGGTCTCGTAAGCGAGTTGGCTGGACACATCCCGCAAGCTGGCGAGGTCTTTGAAGAGAATGGGTTGAAGTTCGAAGTGCTGGATGGGACCGAGCGCCGTGTCGATCGTGTGCGAGTTAGTTTCCAGGCGAGTCCTGCGACCCGGCAGGTTCGAGCCTGAATGGCGTTTCACTCCGGCTTCGTTTCCATCATTGGGCGCCCCAACGCCGGGAAGTCCACGCTCTTGAATGCGCTGGTCGGGGAAAAGCTCGCCATCGTCACTCGCAAGCCCCAGACTACGCGCAACCGCATCCAGGGAATCGTCAATGTCCCGCGCAAGGGCAAACGACCCGCCGGGCAAATCGTTCTCATCGACACGCCCGGCGTGCATAAGCCAATCAACTCGCTGAATCGGCGCATGATGAAAGAGGTGTATGACGCACTCGAAGGATGTAATCTGCTGCTGCTCATCGTCGATGCGACTGAGAAGTTCGGCGTCGGCGACCAATTTGTTCTTGACCTGGCCAAGAAGACGGGTTTGCCTGTCTTTTTGTTGCTCAACAAGGTGGACGCATTGGACAAGCGGAAGTTGCTTCCGCTAATCGCGCGATACAAAGACAAACACGACTTCGCGGAGGTGATTCCGATTTCCGCACTGAACCAGTCCGGGCTTGACGTGCTTCTCAAAGCGACAATCCAAGCCCTGCCCGAAGGCCCGCGTTATTTTCCAAGGGATCAGTTTACCGATCAGCCCGAGAGGTTTCTTGTAGCCGAACTGGTACGCGAGCAAGTCTTGCTGACGACCGGCCAGGAAGTTCCTTACGCAACGATGGTGCTGATTGATCAGTACGAGGAGAAGCCGAAGCTTACCCGCGTTGCCGCAACTATTTATTGCGAGCGTGAAGGCCAGAAAGCGATTCTTATAGGCAAGCAGGGTGCGACGCTCAAGCGCATCGGCACCGCAGCGCGCTTCGAGATCGAGAACCTTCTCAACACAAAGGTGTTTCTCGAATTGTTCGTCAAGGTGCGCCCCGGCTGGCGCGACTTGCGCAGCTTCGTCGAGGAAACCGATTGGCGGGTGCAGCTGGAACGAATCTCTAACAAGAAGGCGAACGCAAATGACGCCGGCCCGGAGAACTAGCCGCTATTCCTTCACCGCAATGCCCAGCGCCTTCATTTTGCGATACATGTGACTTCGTTCAAGGCCCAGCACCTCGGCCGTTCGGCTCACATTGCCGTGATTCTCATCGAGCTTCTTTAAAATGTAATCCCGTTCATAGGCCGCGCGGGCCTGGTGCAAACTGGAAAAATCGCTGATTGTTCTTCGTCCGCCATCGCGATAGATCAAGGTCGGTAAGTGCTTACGCTCTAACTTGCTTGCCGTTGGATTCATGATGACAATGCGCTCGATCACGTTGCGCAACTCGCGGACGTTACCCGGCCACGAGTAGCGACTCAGAGCGTCAAGAGCATCTTCCGTTATTTCTTTCGGGCGGCGATTATAGGTCTGCGAAAACTCCTTCAGGAAATGCCGCGCCAGCATCGGGATGTCTTCCTTCCGCTCCCGCAGCGGCGGCACATAAAACGGAACCACGTTGAGCCGGTAGAACAAGTCTTCCCGAAAATTGCCCTTAGAAATCTCCTCTTCCAGGTCCTTGTTGGTGGCTGCGATGACGCGTGCGTCTACGGTGATGGGCTCCTCTTCCCCTACCGGCGCTACCCGTCCCTCATCGAGCGTACGCAGCACCTTCGACTGCGTCTTCAGGCTCATGTCGCCCACCTCATCAAGGAAGAGCGTGCCGCCATCCGCCTTTTGGAACTTGCCTTCCTTGTCCGCCGACGCGCCTGCAAACGATCCTTTGCGGTGGCCAAACAATTCGCTCTCGATAAGATCCTCCGGAATGGCGGCGCAGTTCACTTCCACGAACATCGCGTCCTTACGAAGGCTTCCGGCATGAATAGCGTGGGCCACCAGCTCCTTGCCCGTGCCCGATTCCCCGTAGATGAGCACTCTACCGTTCGTCGGAGCCATCAGCAGAATCTGCTGCCGCAACGCTTTGATCGGAATGCTGCCACCCACGATCAGGCTGCGGGCCTGAAACTGTTTCTTGTATTCGAGGTTCTCGCTGCGCAGCCGCTTGGCCTCGATGGCGTTTTTCAGAACGATCAGCGTACGATCGATGGATAGCGGCTTTTCCAGAAAATCAAAGGCGCCAAGCTTGGTCGCTCGCACGGCAGACTCAATGCTGCCATGTCCTGAAATCATGATGACCTCAGGAGGGTCTTCATGTTCGACGATCCGCTCGAGCGTGTCGAGGCCGTCCATGCCGGGCAGCCAGATGTCGAGCAAAACCACATCGACGGCTTTGCGGCGCAACGTTTCCAGGCACTCCTCGCCGCTCTCCGCCAGCAGTGCCTTATAGCCCTCGTCTTCGAGCACGCCTTGCAGCGCGCTGCGAATCTCCGACTCGTCATCCACGATTAGAACGGTTTGCATGTTGGTCGGCCGTAGCCCCGGCCAACTCCTGGGCCACAGGCAACTCTACGATAAATCGGGTGCCCACGGGGGAATTCTCCTCCACCCGAATTGACCCATGATGATCTTCCACGATGCGGCTGACGATGGCCAGGCCCAAGCCGGTACCTCGTTTCTTGGTGGAGAAGTATGGCAGGAATAGTTTTTCCTTTACGTCAGGCGTGACTCCGTGCCCGGTGTCGCCAATGACGATCTCAACCGCGTCACGCTCCCCGATGACTGCCGTGGAGATCTGGATTTCCTTTACCAGGGAGTCTTGCAAGGCTTCGGCTGCGTTATCCACCAGGTTTGACAGCGCGCGCTTGATGGCGTCGGGATCGGCCTGGACCCGCGGAAGGTCGGAAGCCAGAGACTTGCGCACTCGAATTCCGTCGAGCCGGCCGTCGAACATGATCAACGCACTCTCAACGATGCCGTTGAGATCGGAGGGTTGCGGCTGCGAGGCGGGGAAGCGCGCCAGTGCAGAAAACTCGTCGACCAGCATTCGCACGGTCTCCACGGATGATCCGATGGCCTCCACGCAATTGCGAATTATGTTGACGGATGCCGGATCCGGCGGTGCTCCTCTCCCCAGGTGACGACGGATTCGCTCTGCCGAAAGCGCAATGGGAGTAAGTGGATTCTTGATCTCATGTGCGATGCGCCGCGCCACTTCGCGCCAGGCCGTCTGCTTTTGTGCTCGAAGCAGGTCTGACAAGTCCTCCAGCACGACGACATAACCCATGCGCTGCTTACTCCTCCCGTTCGTTCCGGCGGGCGCGTCCAGCGATGCAACCGTAACCGCCACGTTGAGATTGGCCCAGGGCATCACAATCTCCATTTGCGTCGTGGTCGCTCCCATGCGATCGGCCTTGCGGAGCTGATGCTCAAGATCGATGACTACGTCTGCGGAAAACAGGTCACTCAATGACGACTCCGACGCGGGCACTTTCTCATCATGGCGCAAAAGGCGGCGCGCTGCCGGGTTCATCTGCATCACCTTGCGCGTCGAGTCCAGGGACAGCACGCCAGTCGGGATACTCTCCAGGATGGTTTCGATGTGCCGATTGCGCTGCTCCAGTTGTGCGTTCATGTCGGCGAGCTCATGACTTGAAGCCTCTATTTTGGAACGGCTGGCTTCCAGGTCGGCAGCCATCTGGTTAAATGAATTGACCAACTGTCCGATTTCAGTTCCGGCCTCGACATCGACGCGATAATCCAGCCTTCCCCGCGAGATTTCTTGCGTCGCCTCGGCCAGCGCCACCAGCGGCCGCGTCACCATCTTTGACAAATAAAGCGCGAGCCACGTGGAGGCAAACAGTACCGCCACGGTTAGCAGCAGGAGATAGCCCACGTAGGTGCGCCGCAGACGTCGGCGCTGTAGTCGTAACTCCTGATACTGCTGCTGGCTATGCTCGATATCCCTGAGTGTAGCGGAATACCTCGCAGGCAACGGCATGGCGACGAGGATTTGCCCGTTGGTCCCGACCTTCGCCCGGCCCAGCACGTAGGATTGACCCAGGAGGTCGAACTCGCGGGCATGGCCAGGCGTCGCCGACTCCATCGGCAGGCTGTCTTTCAAAAGCGGCCACGCTTCCGGTGAGTGAAAGCTGGCCTCGGCATTGTCGCCCACGAGGCCGAAAGCAAACCCTCCCTGCAAACTGATCTCGGTGCGTCGGAACTCGTCCATGACAAAGGAAAAGTTTCCCGTCCGGAACGACTTGACCGTCTCCGGGGAGCTGGCAATGCGCTCCGCCTCAACGCGCGCGTTCGCCGCAGCATACTCCGACAGGAGTGAAGCAACGACACGCTTGTTCGATACTCAACGTCTTCCACCGGCCGCGAGAACCACTTCTCGATAGATCGATTCATGAGACCGTAGGAGAACATGAACAGTAGGATGACCGGGCCTAGCGACAACAGCAGCGCACCCAGGACCATTCGGCTGCGGAATTTCGACCCCAGGACCCCCGTCCTTCGCTCCGCATAGAGCCTCAGAAGCGTGCGCAAAAGCACGAACGTCAAGGCGATGAACAGCAGGAAGATGAAAGCCGAAAGGGCAGCGAAGATCAGAGTCTCTTCGCTCGTATCCGGCTGAAAGAAAGTGTTGAGGTTAAATGCAGCCTGCGAAAAAATAACTGCAAATAAAAAGAAGATGCAAATCGACAACGCAACAATCGCCGGAGTGCGGTTGCGTTTTTTGGCTACCCTAGTTACCGCCTGCGAAGGCAAAGTTAATGACCCTCAAATAGCAAATGGTGTCGTGACTCATAGTGAATGCATAGGTTGAGGCGTTTCGCGATTCCTATGATTATAACTTTGGTTTAGCCCGAGGTCTTGCGAGTTCTTGCATGATCGCGGTGATCAGTTCCTATGAGTCGTCGCTTGGTTACCGGCGACAGCATGGCACTTAGGGGGCGGTTGTTACAGCATGGATGCTGCCTGCGGCAGTTGTGCTTCCCCACTAGCAGCACTAAACCGTGCATCTGGTTGTACACCCGTGCCACACCAGTACGCGAAACAGTACTCATGGAAGATGGTTGGTTCCCCAGGTAGCCAACCCCGTCAGCTTTACACCTGGACTTGTCGGACTATCCTCCTTGGGAAGAGCACGTTCAACCCGAGTGCAAATCTCTCCGTATCGTGCCGCCGGCTCAACCAGACGCTGGCAGATTCCAACAGCGCCGAGAACCCATGCCCGCCCAGGCGGAAGGGCATGTTCCACATCTGTCCAGGATGTGCTTTGGGTAAAAATGGCGACGATAAATGGAGCGTCGGCCGGCCAATAATGCTGCTGCCCCCTGCGCGCGCGCAGGCTTGCGATAGATTGTGCGGAGCGTAGTTTTGAAGGTACAGCTCAGCGAGCGGCTGCCTTGGACCTGTGTGATTTCACTCCTGTGACTGCTTGCCTTGTTTGAGTTGCTGCTTCCATCCCAGGATTCGCGCCTTGTTGGCCTCAGCCTCGGCCTCCGGCACCATGCCTTTGCGCTGATACAAGATCGACAGGCTGGTGTGGGCCAGCACGTCATCCGCATCCAGTTCCGTAATGCGGGTAGCGATCGCAATCGCTTCATCGTACTGTTCCGTGTCCTGGTAGACCCGCGCTAGTCCATGCATCGCATCGAGGAACGAAGGGTCGGCCGCGATTGCGGCCTGGTACTCTAAAATTGCTTCCTGGTGACGGCCTTCCCCGTAGAGATCTAGCGCGGCGTAGTAGTGGTCCTCAGCGGCTGCTCTGGTTTGTTTCTCATTCATTCGAAGGCGAGTTTAGCATGCCAAGACGGGTCCGGATTGACTGCATTCCTGCCGCTATACTGAATGCATGTGGTACATTGTGCGCTTCTTGTGGCATGCGACGCGCGGGCATCGCCTGGCACCCTGGCGCAGTCCCTACTTGCGCTGGAGGATTGAAACCTACACCGGCATCAAGATGCACAGCATCGGTTTGCTCGAGTTTTGCGGCTTCCTGTGGCGGGAGCGGACAGAGCTACTTCGCTTCTTCAAGTGGACCGGTGAGATGGAACGCTACGCCCGCGCCAAGCCCAAGAATCCTTAAGATGGTGATCGTTACCAAATCGTTTGCACCGGGCGCTGTGGCGCATTTTCTCGTCGGCCGTGATCAGTGTAAGTTTTCATACAATCGAAGTTGCTTTGATCAGGCAATCGACTGGATCCCTGGAATAATCGCCGGGCAATTGCGCTGCAGCAGTTGCGATCTTGGGGCGTGATGGGATTCACCTCAACTCTCACCGCCAGGTCTTCAACGACTGATTCGAACGTGCCAGATATTGACAGACGTCTTCGGCTGACCAGGAAGGCAATTTCCCGGTCGGAATGGCTGAGAAATGAGCTTTCCGGGAGACCTTGCTCCAGCGATGGCTTCCCGTGCATCTTCTGTATGCAAGCCGATTGGGTTCCGAGGCCATCCAGATCATGGCGTGTCGAGCAGAATCATGGCAGGGCGTCCCAATCATCCAGGTCTGGTCTGGGCCAACAATGTCTTCACCGTCCTCACCCGTCCTGGCATATAGCTAAATCATAAATTAAGACCTCGTCATCTGTTTGCCAGGAACAAGCTTCACAAACCATTAGCTAGGCGCCAATAATCACTCCTACTGGCGTACCTACCCCAGCGGCCAGCCTTTCAGCCGCTGAAGCCTGGTTGGCCGCGATCTCAATGTAGCCTGAACTGCCGAGGATTACGAAGAGCTCATCTCCGCCATCGGCATAGGAACGCTGCAATCGATGGATTGTCTGCCCGGCAACCAGGAGGCTGAATGGCGGCCTGGGATGGGCGAACAGTGCAGATGCCTCTTGCCCGCCGATGTTGGTGATTAGGTTGCCGAACTTGTCGACTCTGACCACTTGCCCGCGTAGGTTGTTTGCACCGATGCGTTCAATCGTCGGAAGCATTAGGCGGACATAGTCCGTGATCTCCGGTCCGAATTCCGCGGGAGCAACCCCTTTGCTCAACCATCCCGCGACCGGGGCGAAAACGTCCCGTCCATGAAAGGTCTGGCTGACTGGCTGAAGGAAATAACGTTCAGCGATGACGTGGCGGACGGCGAACTTTTCCTCACGAGCCGCAACCAGCGACAGCACACCGTTATCGGGCGCGACGAACAGGTGTTCGCCGGTATCCGCGATGATTGGCCGCCGCTCGCTGCCAACGCCAGGATCGACCACAATGACATGTACCGTGCGCGGTGGAAAGAAGCGGTAGGACTGGGCAATTGTCCATGCGCCATCGAAGATATCGTATGACGCTACGGCGTGGCAGATATCTACCAGCTTCGCTTCTGCATGTATGTTCAGCACGACGCCGTGCATGATGCCGACAAAGGCATCATTGAGGCCAAAGTCTGTTGTGAAGGTCACGATGCGGGGCTCAGACATGTATCCGCAAAGTAGTCGCCCCGCTTCGGTGAGTCAAGGTCTGGGTGGAGGTTAATGTGGGCGACTCCGAGGACGGCGCGACATATCAGGCCTCTAGGGCGGGGCCCCAAGGAAACTCTGGTTGGCAGCGAACGGTCTTCATACCGTCCGCAATTTTCACGAGGCGATCGCGATCCTGGCTGCTGAAGAGCCTGCTCTGACCGGATCGCGATTCCCTAGCGAATGGTTACGTCGCCCGAGCCAGTCGAGACATCAACATCGGGACCACCACCACGAACCGTACCCTTGAGTTCGTGCCTGCCCAACGAACCCTGAACTGTGATCGGTAAGTCCGAGTGGATCGATCCAGAGCTGGAATGGACGTTCAGGTTAAAGCCGCCGCTTGAACCGACAGCCATCCGGATGCTTCCTGAGCCGGTATGCAGCTGCCACGGCCCTTTTACGTCTCCATCGGCTTCAATGTCACCGCTGCCAGTGCGGGCATGCAATCCGCCTCTGACTCCGCGCAGGCGGACACTGCCTGATCCGGTTTGTACATCCGAATCCCCCGACCCGATCAGTTCAGCCTGAATTTCGCCGCTGCCGGTCTGAGCATTGAACGGCGCAGAAACATTCGCTGCCTGAATTTCGCCGCTCCCGCTGTGGGCTCGCACACCTGAGCCGACGTCCCGCAGCCGAATGTCGCCTGACCCCGTCGTGGCTT
>Ga0306923_10005439_pt1 | contig 12411 bp, 11 predicted proteins | sample sta12Can44000108_FD_203841 | JGI IMG/M metagenome (GOLD analysis project Ga0306923, IMG submission 203841) | Lab enrichment of tropical soil microbial communities from Luquillo Experimental Forest, Puerto Rico - statanox.12C.anox.44.000.108 (v2)... | ecosystem: Environmental > Terrestrial >...
TCCCATGGCCGGCCATTGGGAGGATGTCATCGAAGGCGATTTGCCAAATCCGCGGGCACCTAACAGCGGTGCACACTTGCCGATAGGGCTCGACCACGCGGAGCTCGCGGATCGACACCGATGACCCCGACCACGATCGACGATAGGCCTCACTCTGCCTCGATAGCACATCGGCTTCTGCCGATCCTCGGCTGGCTTCCAGGTTACCGGCGCGAGTGGTTGCTGGTGGATTTCCTAGCCGGTCTCGCGGTCTGGGCGGTCATGGTGCCGGAGGGCATGGCTTATGCCGGCATCCTCGGCGTGCCGCCGATCATGGGGCTATACACCCTCGTCCCACCCTTGATCGCGTACGCGCTGCTCGGTACCTCGCGCCTGCTGGTCGTCGGTCCGGACACCGCGACCGGCCTGATCTCCGCGCTGACCGTCGGCGCCATTGCAGCACAGGGAACAGCAGAATTTAATACGCTGACCTCCACCCTGGCGATCTTGATCGGTGCCTTTTTCCTGCTCTTCGGCGCGCTGCGCATGGGCTGGGTGGCTGCGTTTATCCCCACGCCAGTGATGCGAGGGTTCATCGAAGGCCTCGTCTGCGTCACCATCATCGGACAAGTCCCTCATTTGCTTGGCATCGAGGGCACCTCCGGCAACTTTTTCAGCAAACTCTGGTTCATTGTTCAGCATTTGTCGGACGTCTCGCTCGCCCCGGTGCTGACCGGCTTGCTCAGCCTCATAGCAATGCTGCTACTGCGGTATCTGGCACCGCGCGTGCCCGCGGCACTGGTGGTCGCGGTTGCGGCAACGATCCTTGTTAGTGTACTTGGCGGTGAGGCCGCCGGCATCAGCGTCGTCGGCGACCTCCCTTCCGGTCTGCCTCAGCTCGCCCTTCCCCGCCTCGACCCGGCAATACTATGGGAGCTGGCGCCCGGCGCACTCGCCATCGTGCTGGTCGGCTACGCCGAGGCGCTCGGCGGTGCAAAGGCCGCAGCAATGCAGGGCGGTGGTGACATCGATCCGAACCAGGAGCTGATCGCGCACGGGCCCGCCAATATTCTGAGCGGGCTGTTCGGCGGATTTCTTGTTGTCGGCAGCCTGTCCAAGACCTCGGTGGCTATGGCCGCCGGCGCCCATACCCAGCTCGCCAATCTCGTTGCAGCCATCTTTTGCTTTCTGACATTGGTTTTTTTGACACCGCTGTTCCGCGGGATGCCGCATCCAGCGCTGGCCGCCATCGTGATCGCGGCTATGCTTCACCTCTCCAAGCCGGAGTATTTGCGCGACCTGATCGACCGCAGCCGTTTGGAGTTCTTCCTCGCCGCGATCGTTATCGCGACAGAGCTGACGTTGGGCGTCCCGCACGGCATCTTGCTCGGCGTGGCGCTTTCGCTGCTGATGCTGATCTATCGGACCAGCCACCCGCAAGGTGCAGTACTCGGCCAGTTGCCGGGCGAGGAGGCGTATCGCGACGTCCGGCGCCATCCCGAGGCGATCACCTTTCCCGGGTTGCTGATTTGGCGCGTCGGTGGCGACCTGTTCTTCGCGAGTGTCGGTCATCTCGATGAGGGGTTAAAAGCTGCGTTGGCCGCCTGCCAGCCGTCGGCGACGCACGTCCTTCTCGATGCCGATTCGGTGAACTTCGCCGACACTACCGGCTGCGACGCCTTGTTGAGCGCCATCAAGGAGTTGCAGAGCCGGGGCATTACCTTCGCCTTTGCCCGTGTGCGCGACGAAGTCCGAGAGAGGCTTCGGCTTGCAGGAATAGAGACTGCCGTCAACTCGTCCAACTTCTACGAACGTGTGACCGACGGCGTACTCGCCTGGCAAGAGCAAGAACGGCTCACCGCTGCATCCGGGGGCAGCGAAGTCACTGAACTATGATTGTGCGACAAGGGGGCTTTGTGTCCTGGCAGGGCCATGCCGCACGAGCGCTTCCTCACGCACCCGAAGCCTGACATACGACCCCTCCCATTTGGTGCGCTTTGCCGATGCTACAGGCTTTCACTGAGCCAGTACTCAAGCCCGATGTCCGGTTTGGGGCATGGGACTAAACGCTCGCGGTAATTGGTGGCAACACGTGGAGTAGCCGGAAGCAGGCGTCCTGTCTTGAGATTGAGGAGCCTTGAGCCTCACCCAAGACAGGAGCCCCCAATGACCGACAAGGCCCTCAGTCCGTTACGCCGGCGACTGATCGAAGACATGACGATCCGCCGGCTTGGCCCTGGGAATCAGCACCAATATATCCGCCAGGTCAAAAGCTTTGCCGATTTCGTCGGCCGCTCGCCCGACAAGGCCACCGCAGAGGACGTCCGTCGCTATCAGCTGCGGCTGGCGTCGATCGGAACCACGGTGCCGACCCTCAACGCCGGTGCCTCCGCATTGCGCTTCTTCTTCAGGGTCACGCTGAAACGCCGCGATCTTGCCGAGGCGGTCGTCTCGGTCCGCGAGCCGCGCCGCTTCCCCGTCGTTCTCAGCCCGGAAGAGGTCAGTCGGCAGCTCGCGTCGACGACGAACATCAAGCATAAGGCGGCCCTGAGCCTGGCTTATGCCACCGGCCTACGCTCATCGGAGATCGTCTCGCTCAAGCTCCCCGACATCGACAGCGACCGAATGGTGATCCGCGTTGAGCAGGGCAAGGGCAAGGATCGCTACGTGATTCTCTCGCCTAACCTGCTCGATACATTGCATGAATGGTGGCGCGCCGCGCGCAAAAGGGATGGATGCATCCCGGCCAGCCCTGGCTGTTTCGCGGCTACCGGGGACAGCACATGAGTCCGCGCCAGCTCCACCGGCTCGTTTGCATGGCAGCCGGACGCCAGCATTACCAAGCGTGTCGGTGTTCACACCCTGCGGCACAGCTTAGAAGACCGACATCGGCATCATCCAGGTGCTTAAATCCCCATAGACCGCCACCACTGTCGACGCAAACTTCCCCGCGGTTTCCTCCCTTGAGGCTTTTCGGACGCCTGGCTCCGAGTATCTCACTCACGCCAGTGACTGGCAGGCGTCCGAAAACCCTTAACATAAACACCAATTCCCGCCGCCAAGGACGAGCGGCCGTCGTGGGTTTCAAAGGCGGTCCTTCGCTGCCGATGATTAAAGCCATGTACGGCTTTGGATCCGGCTCTTAGCCAGATCGATCTGTTGTCGCGCGCGAAACACAGTGCGCTCCCCGGCCTTGATATCGGCCGATACGGTCCACAGCCGCGCAGCCACATTGACGGGATCAATGCGCAGCGCCGACCAGAAGGTCAGCTCGCCGATCCGATGCTGTTTGGCATGGCAGGCGGCACACAGAGGAACGGCGTAGCGATCGCCCGGTTTCACCCCGACACCACCATCCGTTCCAGTGCGCACATGCGCGGCCTCTGATGGCGCTGCTCTACCGCAGGCGACGCAAGGGAGCTGACGGACGAAAGCCAGGTGGTGCAGTCGCCGACGCAAGTCAGGCTTGGATTTGCGGCGCGCTGCGATGCGGGGGATGCGGGGTGCTGGCATCGGTCTGAGAGAATTTCCAGCTGCTTGAGTTCAAGCGCAGCGCAAGTTTACGGTACCGTCTCCAGACTGGCTCGCAGCGCCGCCTTCAACGCCAATCCCCCTTGCGGGACCGGCACCTCGGTGGTGGCGCGGATCTTTTCCATGACGCGCTCGATAAAGTAGTTGAAGATCTGCAGCTCGCGGTCGAGCGCCTTGATGAACTTCTCATCGGGCTCAACCCGCATGACCAGCTTTGGCAGCACGTCATGCCAGCAGACGATGTCGACCCAGCGGCGCTGCGAGACGTAGAGCTGGCCCTGCAGCTGTGGCCGGAAGCGTTCATGGACGGCTCCGGAAATCCAGTATTCGACCTGCGTATGCGGCAGCGGGGCCTTGATTTCCAACAGGCCGTCGTCGCCGACGAGCCGGTCGGGACTGCATCCGACCGTGTGATCGTCGTCGGTGATGAAGCCGACTCTTTGCACGGTTACATCTTGATCGAATTCATACCAATCGACCGCATCGGCCTCGACGATCAAACCCCGCTCCATCGCCGGCGAATTGTAAAACTCGATCTTTCGCTGCAGCAGCCGCTCGGCGATCAGAACACAGGCGTATTCGCGCCACTGCTTCGACGGGTTGCCTTGCGGTGTGATGATTTTGTGGAAATTGGAGCTCGTCGGGATGCCGAGCTTGAGGCGGTCATAGGCTTCCGAGTATTGCACCACATCATGAAAGATGGGCATGACCGGCCTCTGCCTTGGCGATCTGTTCCTCAAGCGTGCTGACGGCCTTGCGATAGTCGCGGGCGGCGATCGTCGCTACCGCTGCTTCCAGCGAACCGGTTTCCTCGACGCTTTGGGCCCGCATGTATTTGAGGAACTTCGGCCCGACCTTGGCCTTCTTGATGAGCTCGACAATGGTCTTGGCCTGGGCCTCATCGATCGTTCCTCCATTTCCATCGTCATCATCGCCGACAACCACGATGTTGAAGATGTTGCAGGCGACATAGCGGCGCAGGAAGGAGTTGGTGCTTCCGACGGCCTGCACATTCGACTTGCCACCGGTGGTATCGGGCGGCGCCGGCATAAACGAATCTTCATAATGGCCGCTTGGCAGGTGCTTCAGGCGGCCGCGGACCAGAATGCCGCCGCCCTCGCATGGCTCATCGGAATACGAGAGATCCATCTCCTCTTCTGCCAACAGCGGGCGCAGATGTTTGTCGATCTCCTCGAGCGGCGCATATTTGAAGGCTTCAACCGCGCCCTTTTTCGGTTTTCCGTTGTCGATTTCGGGTAGCACGGGCCGGTTCTTAACGATCTTGATGCCGGCGAGCTTTTTGAGGATCCGCCCCTTCGCTCCATTGAACGCGAGTTCGGCCTCTTTCGCTTTGAGGCGCTCGTACATTGTCATCATGCGGTCGAGTTTCTCGACATCGGCATGAGGATCGAGCACCACCCGCTCAATCAGCGCCAAGACCGTAGGTGGACTGTCTGGAGCGGGCTCAGGCAGTGGCTCAACTGGCCGTTCGCTCTGGTCGGTTTTCCGCGTGCGCCGGGTTTGGTTATCCATCAGCATTCCTCCTTGTCCCACGCGCCTCAGCATCTCCGCGCGGTTTGAAGCCGCCGCACCAGTCAATGTCCTCTCGACCGGGCTCACCCGCTCTTCCGGCGCCCGGAAGCGACTGGCATATCTGCGCGCGCCGGGTGGCGCATGACCCGTGATCCGCTGAGCCATGCCAATCGCGGCGGTTTTACCGACACCGCATTGCGATCTTTGGTGATTGGAAGGCTGAAACGCCAAGCCGTCTGCAGTGTCTCGGCATTGCTGCCCACACTGGCATGGTCCGCGGCGTAGGCTATTGCTTTGACAGGTTCATGCCCATTCATTTTAAGTCTGCGTAGTCAGATCAAACACCGCGCGCCCAAGGCTTCGCGAGTTACGACTCCGGCTCTTCGGTAATGAAGCCGGTGATATCGGCAGCGACCTGTTCGCCATGACCCTTCTGCAGCAACGAAACCGCGTAAACTGCTCCGCCAAAAAAGCAGTTACGTAGTAGGGGAAGAAGCACTTCGTTCAGCGGCGTGTCGATAACGTACTCGTCAAGGATATGAAACCACGACTCGTTTAGAGAGGAAATAGAGGTTGTGGATTGTCTGAAGCGAAGATCGCCGGCTGGAGGCCTACTTATTTCTCCGTTGCCACGCTGTTCCATCTTTTCTCTCCGGATGCGTGTGTTTTACCGAGAGATTATTTACGAAAATCATGAACCGGTCAATCAAAAAATCCACGCGGAGTGGTCAGATTACTTAAAATTCCTGCTCCGCGGCCTCGGTCGGCGCGATCTCGATCGCGAGGTGGTGCGGAGGCATCGAGCGGTCGGCGCGATAGAGCCAATCGAGCGTGACGCCGTATCGTCAAAGATCTTTTGGGCCGCGTCGATGGTGAGCGCTCGCGCTCCGGTTTCGTATTGGCCCTATCGGTAGTACCAGCGGGCAAGCTGTCGGTTCGCTGCAAAAGTTGTACCCCGCTGGCCGCAAATCGATGTGCCGCCGTAACTGACGCGAGGGCCACCCTGCCGACCGTCGACTGGCCCGCGGAAGTTTTACGCGATTTTGACCACGATGGCCCACGAGCACGACACGATCTGGCTGCAGCGCGCGACTTCTACTGGCGCTCGCGCCGGGCTCATCCAACTCGCCAATGACGCTCGTTCGTGTCAATGCACGTGCGGCGCATTTCGCCGCTCTGCGGTGTCCAGATCCCGGTGAGTCTCCCGGCGACCAATGATGAGGGTGTCGGAAGGCACGTCGGCGCAGGCGCGGTCGGTTAGCTCGAGTTTTTCTGCTTTTCCTGCAGGGCCAACCATTCCATGGAGCCGCGGGCCGGATCGGGTGGGGCGCCTTGTGGTTTCGCATGCAGCTTGGCTCGGATCGCCTCGGCGTCTTGGCGCATTATTTCATAAGCGGCCCAGCTCGACATTGGGGGGTTAAGCATTTCCAAGGCCCCGCTGCACGCGTCGACCTCGTCGTCATGGGCAAGATCCGGGAACCCCTCAAGAACGCGAAACAGCTCCTCGTTCCAGGCCCCTCGCAGGATTTTTATGTTGCCCGCACGGCACTGCGAGCTGAACGGCCCGAACCGTGTCAACTTGTCGCCGCTCTCCGAAGCCGGGTCCACGCTGAACCCGCTGAGCGCGCGTACGAGGTAAAAAGCCTGGTTCTTACCGGCCTGCCCCGGGTCCTGACCGAACCCGATGCGCACCCGTTTGCCGTCCTGCGCGGCGGTCTCGAGCAGCAATTTCTCGACATCTCCCGGGTTCGCCCGACCACGCACCATGTCCAAAAGCCAATAGCCCCCGTTTCGATCGAGGCCGAGTTTGATGCCAACCGTCCAATCAGGGTCGTTGAACTCGGTCTTTTCGGTCGCCGCGAGATCCCAGTAGCGGACAATGTGGTCAAGGTCCGACGGGACCTCGTCGACGACGTCACACCACTTGCGCCTGAAATAGAGACCAGCGGCCGGCCGGATCTTCCAATTGCCGTCGAGCAGCCGCGCGCGCTCAAGCAGCGGCAGTGCCAGAAGCCAGGCGAGATAGTCCGGGTTGACCCGTAGCAAAGCCGGGTTGTCGAATACCTTGGCCGGAATGAACGTGACGCTGATCGGCCGCGGCGGGTCGAAACCGGGCGGCAGATCTTCCGGTCGCGGCAGGTGTTGCACCAAGTCTTCCGGCCGATCGGCCCACTCGATGTTGCCGGCGACGCGGACATAATACCGCAGCACGCCGGCCCGCTCGGGGATCGGCTGCCCGGTCTCCGGGTTGATCCACCAACCCAAGAAGTCGGCGACCCAACTGTCCGCGTCGGGGTTGCAGGTGGCGCGGATGTAGGGCCGCACGCCGCAGGTCGAGCGGTTGCGGCTGACCATATAGAAGAACTGATGCGCGGTGAAATGCGTCAGCTCGTCGAAACAGATCAGCGTGATCTGAGCGCCTTGCCAATCATAGACTGTGATGTCGAACTGAAGGTGCGAAAACTTGATCTGCCGCCGCGCGGCCAGCGCCACTCGCGCGCTCCGAGATGCGGAATGCCCCCGAGTCGCGGATAGAAGTTTTGGCTCTCGTCCCATAACCCGCCGGGATTGGTGATCTGCGGCGTCGTGCGCCGGAAGATGACCACGATAAAGTTCGCGACCCGGCCGACATGGCGCAGCGGTTCCATGAGCAGCGCGTAAGTTTTCCCGCCACCGGCGGCACCGCCGTAAATGCAGATGTCGGCGGGAGTCTGAAGAAAAGCGGTCTGCGGTCCGGGTTGCGCCGAAATCGTTGCCGTATATGAGGGCGACATCGGTCACATCCTTTGCGCCGAGGCCGCGCGTCGCCTGTCGCTCGGAAGCGGGGCACGACTACTACTGGGCCAAGCGAAGACAGCAATTATAATTTGGCAGGGTGTTGCCATAAACTTGGCGATTACGGCAGCAAATATCAAATACTCTTGAGTCATGATTTCGTTCCTATTTCTAAAATAATTGCTTCCTCGTTTGACTCTAGAATAAAGCTGTCTCGATTCTGTTCTGATTAGATATGGCGTGAGAATTATCGACGCTTTTTTCGGGCGAGATATTTCTCTTGTGCTTTTCGCAGCACCTCCGTAAGCCCAGGATCTCGGCTATTGTCCGGCAGAAGGATGACCACCTGTGATGGCGACCCGGCATCGGTGCTCGAAACTCGGTCGGGTGGACCTTCATCCTCGTGCAGGTGCATCCTCGTCTTCAGCCAGAAGATTTGCGCTGCGACATTGCCCGCGGCTGCTGTGGCAAACAAGTAACCGCAGATCGCCGCATTGGCCTCGGCCATGCCGAGATCCAGCTCATTACGAAAGTGCTTGCGCAGCGTCTTTGTATCGCAGCGGATCATCGTAGCGATGTCCTCCTGCCGGACGCCGCGAGCCGCCAACGACCGCACTTGGTCACGCATCTGATGAGTCGCGACGAACGCTTTTCGCGCCATGTGTACCTCCTAACTGACTGGGATCCGGCCCATTTCAGCTGGCGGCACACCCTCCTTGTCGACCAGCACGGAGATCGCCCACCCCAATGCGAGCATGACGGCAGCGAGCGTATCGTAATCCGCCTTGGTATGAAGCCGCGGATTGTACACGTAGGGCATTAATCGCTCGATCGGCCAACACGCAACCCGGCGGGCTGGCCTCGGACCCGCATTTGCGGGCCCCGATGGTGTTAAGAACATTTTTCACCTAATCCAAATCTTATAGAAGCGGTAGCAGATCATAGTGCTTTGCTCTATTCCCTGAAACCTCCTAAAACCTGAGCTCAATCATGCGGTCCACGAACCGAACAGCCTGCTCAAGCTCGATTCGAAGGTGACAGAAGGCCGCCAACGGGTTGTCAGGCATCGCCGGCTGGCTGTCGGGTGACGGTCTGGCGCGCCCGGAGATAGATATCAAGAAGGCGTTCTCACCCGTTTCCTCGTCCCACGGCGGGTTCGCCTTATCATCCGGTCTTGTGCGTGGCGGAAAATCCAATTTGAAATACCAGTAACCAACCGTTTCCGGTGCCACGCAATAACTCTCCGGATCGATGGAGCTAGCCAGGAGCATCAAGCGTAATCTAGTCATCCAGGCGGCGACCGACCCGGCACGAACGTGTTGCAACAACGCCGCGGCGATGACGCCTTCGACAAGGTTCCATTTTGAATACGCGCGATGGTTCCCCTGCCCGACGTCAGCCGGCGCGCTGATGATCCCGCGATTGACGCACTCGCGAATTTCCCCTCTGCCAAGAGAAGTTACTTTCTGCAACTCGGCGAAGGTGAACGGTCCCGCCTTTGTTCCCATCTGAATGCTGATCAACCTGAAGTCAAAGCACGGTAGCATGCTTTTGTACAGAAGTCAAGTTTCGCGCGTTTCTCCAGCATGCAGCTGATGTTCCGATGGCTGGCCAATCCGTTTTGCTCCCTGGAGGGATAGGGGCCAATGGCCGAGGGAATGATCGAAGGCCTCACTCTGATTGGCCGGCACACGAGCGTCCTCCCCACTCAAACACCCACGTCGATTTTGACGAGCACGGCTGCTGGGGGGATCGCGGGAAATTCCCGAATTCACGAGCGCACCTCCAAGCGCTTGACAATCGAGGGCGCTACACGAAATAGGCCGAAAGTTCCGGGGCTGCGTCCGGCTCTTTTTTATAGACGGGAAATTGAGGGGCAAAGGCGCGGGTGCGAAGGCCTGAGCCGGTAGATGTTTGCGCAGCTCGCGCTGGTTATCGCCGCAGCCGCGCTTGAGGACTAACCAAGATCGATTACGTGATTGACCGCACCTATCGCGCCGCCCATTTCGGTCGCTTGGACAATTCCGGCCGGCCCAGCGAACCGGCGGCTGAGCGTCCTTCTGGACGGGGAAACCCGTCGGGTTTAAGGGAGGCTCGACGAGCCGATGCCATGAGGAGGATCGATTCATGACCATTTCTCCGCTCGCCGGCAAGCCCGCGCCGAAAGAGATGCTGGTCGACTTGTCCCGTCTCGAACGCGAATATTTTCAGCGCCAGCCTGATCTCGACGACCCCGAGCAACGGGTCAGTTTCGGCACCAGCGGGCATCGCGGCTCGCCACTGCGCGGATCGTTCACCGAGGCTCACATTGTCGCGATCACCCAGGCGATCTGCGACTACCGGAAGGCCCAGGGAACCGATGGCCCGCTCTACATGGGCAAGGACACGCATGCGCTTTCGGGGCCGGCCCAGTGCACCGCGCTCGAAATCCTGGCGGCAAACGGGATGCAGACGATCATCCAGCAAGCCGACGGCGTGACCCCGACACCGGTCATTTCGCGCGCCATCCTTGTCCACAACCGCTCCCGTAACGAGCGTCCGGCGGACGGCATTGTCGTCACCCCGTCGCACAACCCGCCAGAGGATGGCGGCTTCAAATACAACCCCACCCACGGCGGGCCGGCCGATGTCGACGTGACCGAATGGGTCGAGAACCGGGCCAATGAACTTCTGCGGGACGGCAATCGCGGTGTAAAGCGGATCGGCTTCGAAGAAGCGCTGCGTGCAGATACAACGCACCAAGAAGATTTCGTTATGCCCTATGTCAAAGACCTGCGGAACGTCGTCGATATGGAGGCCATTCGCGGCGCCGGCCTCAAGCTCGCCGTCGACCCGCTCGGCGGCGCCGCCGTCCATTACTGGGAGCCGGTCAACGCGATCTACAAGCTGGACATCGCCGTCGTCAACCCGAAGGTCGATCCGAGCTTCTCGTTCATGACCGTCGACCACGATGGCAAGATCCGCATGGATTGCTCCAGCCCTTACGCCATGGCGAGGCTCGTCGGCCTCAAGGACCGGTACAGCGTCGCCTTTGCCAACGATCCGGATTCAGACCGGCACGGCATCGTCACCCCATCGGCCGGGCTGATGAACCCCAACCACTATCTGGCGGTGGCCATCGGCTACCTGCTGACCCATCGACCGCATTGGCCGGCTCACGCCGCCATCGGCAAGACATTGGTCAGCAGCAGCATGATCGATCGCGTGGTGAACAAGCTCGGACGCCGGCTGGCCGAGGTGCCGGTCGGCTTCAAATGGTTCGTGCCAGGACTCTTCGACGGCTCCTGCTGTTTTGGCGGCGAGGAGAGCGCCGGGGCGAGTTTCCTGCGCCACGACGGCAGCGTGTGGACGACCGACAAGGACGGCCCGATCATGAACCTCCTCGCCGCCGAAATCGCTGCCCGCACCGGCAAAGACCCTGGCGAGCATTACCGTGAGCTGACGGCGGAATTCGGCACACCGCTCTACACGCGTATCGACGCGCCGGCGACAACCGAGCAGAAAGCGAGACTCGAAAAACTGTCGCCGGCAGCTGTCAAGGATTCGACCCTAGCCGGCGAGCCGATTATCGCCAAGCTGAGCCGCGCCCCGGGCAACGATGCCCCGATCGGCGGCCTCAAGGTGGTCGCGCGCGGCGGCTGGTTCGCAGCCCGCCCATCGGGTACCGAGGCCGTCTACAAGATCTATGCGGAGAGCTTCAAAGACGATGCGCACCTCGATGCCATCGTCAGTGAGGCGCAGACGATGGTGGACAATGCGCTGGCTTCCGCAGACTGAGCCCGCGCGCATGACGACTTCCTCTTTGTGTCTACCCTACGCCGCAACCTGGGCGAGAGTTGTGTGTTAACCGATGTGCAATCTGCAGCGAATCTGCAGCTAATTCTCCCTTTGGTTGCAAACGCTCCGCCCGATTGGCACCTCCCCTGATCCGCATGGGAAGTGCTAACTGCTAGCCGGCACCGCCTGCGCCAATCCAGATTGAGGCCTTGCCGGCCCTATGGCTGTTATCGCTGTTATTCCGTGAGAAAAACAGCGGGAAGATCGGCCGCTACCGTGGAAACCCTTGGGTTTCGGCATTGAGGCTCCGAAAATAACAGCGAGAAACAGCGGTGATAACAGCGAAAAAACAGCGGTGATAACAGCGAAAAAACAGCGAGAAACAGCGAACAGTGCCACCGTAATTTCTAAAAAGGACAGCCCATAGAATCCGGTATATTTCATATCGACGGAGAACATTACCATTAGATTACGGCAATTCTATGTCGATGCGAACACCCATTCACACCCGTCATGCCGCCTGACGTCGAGCATCGTCTCCGGGTCGGCCGAGCATGGCTTCCCAAGTCGGGCCGGTGGCTAAGCTGACGGGGCACCTATTTGTGATAATGTCGTTTATCTAAAACCGCCGGAATCTGGTGAATGCCGGTCAAGAGAGCTAAATGCCGATGACTCCCAAGTCATCCGATTACTGTCCTCCGCCGCAAAAGCTGGCGGAAGGCGGACATCGGGATCGGATGCCTATGCGGGAAACAGCGAGCATTGCGCATTGGCGCAGGGTCAGGGAGTCAAAGCGATCTCCGATCGACCAAAGTG
>Ga0306923_10005443_pt1 | contig 12408 bp, 8 predicted proteins | sample sta12Can44000108_FD_203841 | JGI IMG/M metagenome (GOLD analysis project Ga0306923, IMG submission 203841) | Lab enrichment of tropical soil microbial communities from Luquillo Experimental Forest, Puerto Rico - statanox.12C.anox.44.000.108 (v2)... | ecosystem: Environmental > Terrestrial > Soil...
GTGAGTGATGAACCGGCTGCCCTTGACGGCGAAGACGAAGCCGTCCGGGGTGTCGTCATGCCATCTTGCGAAGGAGTCGGGGCGCTGGAGCGAATAATGCGTGCCGTTGATCTCGATCGTGTCGACTTGCCGGCTGGCGTAGGACAGCTCGTCGGCATGGCGCAGCCCGCGCGGATAAAAGGTCCTGCGCCAGCCGCCATAGTTCCAGCCGGAAATGCCGATGCGGATGGTCCCGGAACCGCTCACACTCAGGTGCCCCAATCTGCGGCAAAAGCCCCTCTCCGCTCTTCAGGGAGGAGAGGGAGGGGCCTGCGCCGCGGGAAGGTGAGGCTTAGCGCAATCCAGGATTGCGGATGCTGACCCTTTCCGGTCTGACCTACCGCATCGCGGGGCGAACCCTTATCGACCAAGCGAGCGCGCAGATCGCCAATGGAGCCAAGGTCGGGCTCGTCGGCCGCAACGGCGCCGGCAAATCGACCCTGCTGGACTTGATCCGCGGCTCTCTCCAGCCGGATGGCGGGTCGATCGAGCTGGCACGCGGCTGCCGGGTTGGCTTTCTCGCGCAAGAAGCACCGGGCGGGGAGGCGAGCGCGCTGGAAACGGTGCTCGCCGCCGACCGCGAGCGCGCCCGCCTGCTCGCCGAGCAGGAGGCCGGGGCAGGCCCGCTGCACGCCGCCGAGATCGAGGCGCGGCTCGTCGAGATCGATGCCTATTCGGCGCCGAGCCGGGCGGCGCGCATCCTCGCCGGGCTCGGCCTCGACGAGGAGATGCAGCACCAGCCGCTCGCCGACCTGTCGGGCGGCTGGCGCATGCGCGTGGCGCTCGCGGCGCTCCTCTTTGCCGAGCCGGACCTCCTGCTGCTCGACGAGCCGACCAATCACCTCGACCTCGAAGCGGCGCTGTGGCTCGAGCGCTTTCTGCGCAATTACCGCCGCACCCTGATCCTGGTCAGCCACGACCGCCGCTTCCTCAACGCTGTGACGACGATAACCCTGCACCTCCAACACGGGAAGTTGACCGCCTACTCCGGCGGCTTCGACGCCTATCTGCGGGCCCGCACGGAAGCGGCTCGACGCCTCGAATCGCTTGCCCGGCAGCAGACCCTGGAGCGACAGCGGCTGCAGGGTTTTGTGGACCGCTTTCGCTATAAGGCGTCAAAGGCCCGGCAGGCGCAAAGCCGGCTCAAGGCGCTGGCGAGGCTGGAGCCGATCGTCCTGCCGGCCGAGGAGGCGCCGGCGCGCATCGCCTTCCCGGATCCGCCGCGGCTTAGCCCGCCGCTAATCGCGCTCGACCGGGTCTCGGTCGGCTATGTCCCGGAGAAGCCGGTCCTGTCGCGCCTCGACCTGCGGCTCGACCCCGACGACCGGATCGCGCTGCTCGGCGCCAATGGCAACGGCAAGACCACTCTGGCGCGGCTGCTGGCCGGCCGGCTCGCTCCGATGGCCGGTCAGGTCACCCGCTCGCCCAAGCTCTCCTGCGGGTTTTTCGCCCAACACCAGATCGAGGATATGCAACCGCAGGCCTCGCCTTTCGATCACCTGTCGGCGCTGATGCCCGACCAGCCGCCCGAGGCGGTGCGGGCAGGGCTCGGCAGGTTCGGGTTCGGCCAGGACAAGGCCTTTATGCGCGTAGCCGACCTCTCCGGCGGCGAGCGGTCTCGGCTAAATCTGGCTCTCGCGACTCACGAAAGCCCTGCGCTGCTCATCCTCGACGAGCCGACCAACCATCTCGACATCGAAGCCCGCGAGGCGCTGGTCCGGGCGATCAACGACTTCCCGGGCGCCGTGGTGCTGGTGAGCCACGATTGGCACCTGCTCGAGCTGGTCGCCGAGCGGCTGTGGCTCGTCGCCGACGGCACGGCGCGGCCCTTCGACGGGGATCTCGACGACTACGAGCGGCAGGTACTCGACGGCGACGAGCGACCGCAGGAAATCCGAGCGAGCGAGCCGGAGCCGGGTGATCGGCGGGCCGTCCGGCGTCTTGCCGCGGAGCGCCGGCGGCAGCTCGAGCCGCTGCGCCAAATCGCGCGCCGGGCGGAAGAGATGATTACCCGGCTGACAAAAGAACGCGAGGCACTCGATCGCGTTTTGGCCCTGCCCCCGGGCGCTGCCGGCGAGCGAATTGCGCCCGCTGCCGCCCTCAAGCGCCGTGCGGAGCTGATGCGGTTGATCGAGCGCGCCGAAGGGGAATGGCTCGCGGCTGAGGAATCGATCGAGCGCGGGTCCTCTGAGCATCGGTCTACGGCCGATCCGCGACGGCTGTGAACTATCCCTCATGGAATAAGTCATCGGCAGCTCGAAGCGATTCTTCGGTAGTTTTTGGTAGAGCGAAGCTCCGGGCCGACGCTAGCGGCCAAAGGCCGCAGATTGCGGCAATCTTCTGTTACACTTTGACAAACTCGGCCGAGACGGCCTATCCAATCAACGCGGAGGCGGAATTATCCTCTGGTGGCCGAGCCCCGTGAGGAGGTGAGACCGTCGTCCGAAGCACCGCCTTCCCGACCCAGGTTCGTCATGGCCGAAACTCCCGCGATCACCGACCGGAACCTCGAAGCGACGACGAATATTTCACTAAAGCGGGAGCCGGCTTGTTTTGCCTTTTTGTCGCCGCGGTCGATTTGCCCGCCGATGCCGATCGATTCGATCAACCTTGATCTTGCCTCGGCCGATTACTTTGGGGGACGCGCCTCGCTCTGGGCCGCTCTGGAGATGCGCTCTTCGGTCAGCGACGAGCGTCCGACAGCGATTCTTGGATTTGACGAGACTTTTCTGCGCCCCTTCGCCCGCGCCCTGATCGAGGCGGCGACGACGCGCGCCGCCTACCGGATGTCAATTCTTCAGGAGTCGCGCAACTCGGAGCGCTATCGGGTGGTCGAGTACGTTACTGGCCCGGGCAAAGCCCTTGAGGAGCTGATGCTGCAACCGTTCGACAATGTCGTTCTGGTCAGCGCCGCCAAGGGCAAGGATGGTGACGAGACGCTCTTTCAGCTGCCGCGCACCGACAGTTTTCTGCGCGCGTTCGCCAAGATGGCCTACGTCGCCGACCAGGCGCTGCATGATTTGCTCGACGACATGGAGCGGGTCGCAAAGCACCGCAAGCCGGTGACAAACACCAGGTAACCGGTAAACCAGGCGTCGCAAGAAGGGGGCGGGTACCCCCTTTTGCGTTAACCCGCCTAACGGTTGTACGGCGCCACGCTTGGCCCTCTGGTGGCCGCCGCGCTTGACGGCGGCGCCACGCCGGGTGGCGGAGGAGCCGGAGGCATTGACATGTTCCCCGATTGGAGCCGGGACAGCTCTGCCTGGTTCAGCTGATTTGCAACATTGCCCTGAAGATTCGGGAACCTGCTGGGGTGATGCGATGGCTTGCCGTGCGAGGCATGGCGCGCGTGCCGATGATGTGGCGGCATAGCCGAGCTGGTGTCGGACATCGAAGTTGACGGAGCCATCGCCGAAGGCGGCGCCGACGGGGGAGGAGCTGCGGCTGTGCGCGGACCCGAGCTATATGGTGTCAGCCCCGGTCCTCCGGGGTTCGGCCCCGGCACGCCCATAGCGTTGCCGCCGGACGGACTGGCCGGTTGCGCCCAAACGGGCGCCGAAAATGCGAGCGCGGCGACCATCGCCACACCGGTCAGCAAGTGCTTCATGCTGCTATCCTTTGTTAAGGGCGGTGTTCCCGGAATTAGTTGAAACAGGGTGGTCCATGTTACCGCGCCATCGCCCCTCTGGGAAGGACTCGTGCCGCCCGAAGCGCCGCAGCGGGCGATTCGACCCAAGTCACCGCCTCAAAAAGGCGTTCGCGGCCAGCCAAAAAATGCGATCCTGGCCCTGGTCGCGCCATCATGGCGCCTCCATCTTGATGCTTCCTGCGCGGAACGCCTAGCCCGGCGACGCGATCGAGTGGCGAGTACCGCACCTTCCTCGTCTCCTCAATGCCGAATTAGCTTTAGGAAATGTTATGAAGGGGCCTGTGATTACCGGCTCACTTACGGTGCTGCCGTCGGGTTGGCGTCTAACGGAAGGGAATAGCGAGCCAAATGAGTGTCAGGTCCGAATTGGTGCGGTTCGGCTTGCGCTGGTTGATCAAGCACCGCAACCATCGTGAGCTGACAGTCGAGCAGCATCGGCGGTTCGTGGCTGTTGCCGAGCGCCTGGTACCGGATCCGCCCATTCATACCCGGACTGTCGCAATCGACGCCGGCGGGGTCAGGGCCGATATGATCGATGCTCCCGATTCCGAACCCGATCGCCATGTCCTGTTCTTACATGGCGGAGCCTTCATTATCGGCTCGCCAAAGCTCTACCGACATCTGACCTGGCGGCTCGCATCGGCAGCAAACGCGCGTCTGCTGGCCGTCGATTATCGCCTCGCACCCGAGCACCCCTTCCCGGCGGCGCTCGAAGACGCTTTCACCGCCTACAACTGGCTCCTGACCCGTGGTGCGGACCCGTGTCGGATTGCGGTCGTAGGCGATTCGGCAGGTGGCGGCCTGGTTTTCTCGCTGCTGCTCAGATTGCGAGACGAGGGTTACCCGCTGCCGGCGGCAGCCGCTGCGTTGTCGCCGTGGACCGATCTCGCCCTGACCGGCGCCTCGCTCCGGTTGAACGCCACCTGCGACCCAATGCTGGGCGCCGACGATCCACCGCTGTTCGTCAGCGACTATCTCGCCGGGGCCGATCCGCGCGCTCCCTACGTTTCGCCGCTCTACGGCGATCCCGCCGGGCTGCCGCCGACGATTATCCAGGTGGGCAGTGACGAGGTGCTGCGCGACGATGCCGTACGCATGGCCGATCGCATGCGCGCTGCCGGGTGTCACGTCGAACTCGAGATATGGCCGCGTATGCCGCACGTTTGGCATGTCTTCGTACCGCTCATTCCAGAGGCGCGCCGTGCGATCGAGCGCGTTGGAGCTTTCGTGCGGGAAAGAACAGGCTATGTCGGCGCGGCTCCTCTGGCGCGTTCCGCTCCGATGACCTGAGCGACCGACGGAAGACGGCGTAGCGCAGCAACCGTTCCCCAGCTGAGGAGCAAGGTGCCGCCGAAGACTGCCGCCGCCTTTATGACCGCCGGGAGAGTGGCGCCGAGCATGGCAAATTGCAGCCACACGACAAACAGGTAATGCACCAGATACATGCCGTAAGCGCTATTTCTAAGGCCGGCTAGCAGCGGCAAGCGCCGAGCAGCGAAACGCAGCACGATCGCCAGCACGGCGAAGCAGCTAGCAAAGCAGGCTAAGACAAAACTCAGATCTGCGGGAATCTGCAAGCCCAGCGAGAATGAGGCGCCTTGTGCCATTGTGAGCCCGGTAAGCCCCATCCACGTTACCAGCGATATTGAGGCGGCGATGACCCACAACGGCCATTGCCGCACCAACGGTCCCCCCGCTGCGAGAAGGCCTCGCTCAACGCCGTCAGCGCCGAGCCCGACGCCAGCAAAGAAATAGAGCGCATAATGCAAAGGCCGACTGATCTGGAACGCGAACGGTCCCTGCTGAAACCAAGCCGCGGGGGTAAATGCGATGGCCAACGGCACATAGGCGAATACGGAGACGAACACAAAGCCGACGAGATAGCGTGCCGGACGGACCTCCGCGATAGACGAGACACGGATCAAAAGACCGCCCAAGCTCGGCGCAAACCGATGCAGAGCAGCGGCCATAAAGTCGCCGACCATCAACAGCCATAAAAACCACATTGGTCCGCACGGCCAGAACGGCAATGCAAGCCAATGGCGCCAGTAGGCCGCGGGACCGGGTTCACTCGCCGTCTGCAAATACGTCGGGTAAAGGGTTGGTGGCATCAGAATGGCCACGATGAGGACAAATGGGAGGCCGAGCCGCAGAATGCGGCCATGGACAAAGTTTGCTGTTCCCTTGCGGGCGAGGCTTGGCCAGACGAACAGTCCTGAGAGAAAGAAAAACAACGACATGAGAAAAACGTCTTGCCAGGCACAGTACAGATCGAAACCGAGCCAACGGTTGCTATCGACAATTGGAAAGGCGCGCCACAGATAAGGCGGACTGTCGAATGGGAATGGCGCGGCGGGAAGAAATTGCAGATAAGCCAGCACCGAGTGGAACGATAGCACCAGCAGGATTACGAAGGCGCGCAGATTACCGAGCGCCAAACTCGACCCGGAGGTCATGATGTCCGTTTGGCGGGCAACCCGCTACCCGCGATCGTCCCGCACCCGCTGCGCATCCGCCAGGGCGTGCTCCGCCCGCGAGGGCGCAACCCGAGTCACCGGATCATGGGCGGCGACAGGTGCCGGGGTCGCACGATGTACGACCCAACCTTCTCTGGTACGCGGCCGCCCCATCAGCGCCGGCTGGAAAAGCACGGCCGCCGCCATTGTGCAGAGAAGCGCCAGCGCCATTAATTTACCCATGCTGGAAGTGGCAGGGTCGCTGGACAGCCACAGGCTGCCGAATGCGCTTGCAGTAGCCATGGCGCTGAAGATCACCGCCCGCGTCAATGTCGACTGCACCAGCGCCGTTTTCCCGCTGCGCCAGGCCATGATGTAATAGATCTTGAACGCAACCCCCACTCCGAGCAGCAGCGGCAGCGCGATGATGTTGGCGAAGTTCAACGGGATATCGAGAGCGACGCAGAGTTCGAGTGTGACGACGCCCGCAACAAGCAGCGGGATCAAGGTGAGGAGGACATCCGACATCCGCCGCAAGGTGATCCACAGGAGTAGACCGATGGCGGCGAGGGCGAAAACGCCGGCCTCGACAAAGGCCCTTACTACGGTATTTCCGGCTTCATACATCAAAACGGCTGGGCCAGTCGCCGCAGGCTCGATCGCCAAAACGGCGGTCACGAATTGACGCAGCGCGGCAGTATCGTCGGGGTCGCCCTTCGGAAGAACCTCGACCCGCGCCCGGCCGTCGGAAGTCAGCCACTCCCGCTTGAGATCGGCAGGGATGCTCGCGACCGTAATGGGTTCAGGCCTGAGTTCCTGGCGCAGCTGATCGAGCGCGAAACTCAACGAACCGACGACTGCTTTTTCGACACTGGAACGAACTGCAAGGTTGGATTTCGCAAGACGCGTGAGCAACGTCGCCAAACGCCGCGCCGCCTCTGCACCAGATCCTTGACCGTCAGCGGCCGCGGTTGACAGTGCATTGACGGTAGTCGACAAGGTTTCGACTATTTGCTCATCCGTGGGTGGCGAAGCGATCTCGCTAGGATTGAGCGAGGGCTCGATTGTCTCTGCAGCATGACCGATCAGCTTCAGCTTTTGGTCTTGACCGGCGGGAACCAGACTGTCGAGTGTCATTGTGCGGGCGACTTCGGGGAGTGCCGAGAGACGCCCGGAGGTGTTGTTCGCGGCGCTCAGATCGGGCGCCATTATCTCGATTGCGTTTGCTCCGGTGGCCACATCCCGCCGCAGGTCGAGAAATGTCGCTACGGATGGAGCATCGGGGTTTCGGACATGTAATGGATTGAAATCGAACGGTAGAAACGTCAGCAATGGCGCGGCAACCGCCACCAAGGCTAGCGTCCCGGCGATGACTGGGATGCGGTAGCGCTGCAAAAACCAGTCGACGGGTGCGAGCGCGGCAAACCCCATCGGCTGGGGTTCGGCTGGCGGCTTGATAACGGTCAGGAGCGCCGGTAACAGGGTAATGCTGGTCAGGAGGGCCACGATCATTCCCGCACCGGCGATCTGTCCGAGTTCGGATAGGCCTTGGTACGATGTCGGCAGGAACGACGAGAACCCGACCGCGGTTGCCGCCGAAGCGAGCGCCAAGGGCACGCCGGCCTTGCGCGCGGCGCTCCGCAACGCAGTGCGCAGATTGCCGAATTCGTGTCGCTCGGCGCGGTAGCGCACACTGAATTGCAGCCCGAAATCGACGCCGAGGCCTACGAAAAGCACGAAAAACGCGACGGAGATCACATTGAGCGCGCCGACGAGAAAGAGGCCCAACGCTGCCGAAATCATCAACCCGGCGATCAGATTGACGAGGACCGCCAGGATGATCCGGGCCGAGCGCAAGGCCAGCCACAGGATGATGAGAACGGCGCCGACGGAGACGGCCACGTTCAGCGCGGCGTTGTCTCTTATGGTTGCGAACTGGTCGTCATTCATCGGCACCAGGCCAGTCAGCCGCACCCGCGCCTGGTAGTCGCTGTCGAGCTTCAGTTCCTGCGCGGTTTCCCTAATCATATTAGTTGCGGCGCTCCCCGGCTGCAGCGCCGTAAAATCGAGCACTGGCTCGACCTCAATGAAACGGCGTAATTCATCCGGCTTCGGGGCTTTGCCGTTAGCGAGAGCACGCCAAGAAAAACTCACGGGCCTTCCGGCAAGGGCGTCCTCCACGGTATCGGATGCCATTGCCAGGGGCCATGCCAGATCGTCGAGCTGGATCTGACCATATTGCACGCCCATCAGGCCGAGAGACAGGGCGCCGAGCGCTCCCCTCAAGCTTGGATCGGCGGCCAGGGTCTGGAGTAAGGGGGCCGCCTGCACGAGACCATCGGCCAAGCGTGCCACCTCGCTGGTCGGTAAGTACAACAGCCCGTTGTGGTCGAAAAACGGGCCCCCCTGCATCTGGTGCACCGCCTGGAAGCGGTCGGTGCGGAGGGTGAGCGCGGCGGCGAGTTTAGTGGACGCCTGATCAACCAATTCCGGAGTGGGCGCGTCGACAACGACGAGCGTTTCCGGCTGCGGGAAGGTTCTCATGTACTCGAAGGCCCGCTGCGTCCAGGGCAGGTCGTGCGGAAAGAGGTCTTTGACGTCCGTTTTGATCGCGAAATGATGCGCAGTATAGACCGATGACGCTGCCGCCAAACTCACTCCCAGCACTATGACCCACCAGGCATAGCGACTGCAGAAATCGACCGTCCTTAATATCGATGATCTAAGCATGTTCTTGTCTGTCGCCGATTAGCGTGCCGCGAGCTGCCCATTCTGGGATGGTGGCGTTAACGGCCGGTTGACCGCCCGCGGCACAGCCAGTCAACGCTACGAACCCCAGTCGATTCCGCTCTGCTGTAAAAACCCGCTGAGGAGCCGCTCGGTTCCCGGATCTGGTCCGGGCGCGTCCCTCGGCGCCAGCGTTTCCTCCAGTCGGGCTCAACGCTGGTGTTCTTGGCCGAACATCGCGTACCCTACACTGATACGGTCAGCACATCGGTGTTGACGATCCGAGCGAAGCTGGGCGGAACGCCAATGCGCGTTTCATCAGCGCTCGGTTCGCCCGATCCCTCCGAGACTGGAGGCGCAACACGGAGCTGACATGGTTTCATCCGATGCCCTATACCGGATTGCTGGAGGATTTTCCGGTATAAGAACCACGCCTTGACGACGGAGCGACGATAGAGCCATGCCGACCATCTACAACGCCCGCGACGCGGGCAATTACGAGAGGTTGATGGGCCGCTGGAGCCGGCGTCTTGCGCCGCTCTTCATCGAGCACGCCGGCATTGCCGAGGGCGACAAGCTGCTCGAAGTCGGTTGCGGCACCGGCAGCTTGACCTTTGCTCTCGCCGAAGCCGGCCGCTTCGCGCGCCTCACCGCGATCGATCAGTCCGAGGTTTACCTCGCCGCGGCGCAGGCCAAGAACCGCGACCCGCGCATTCATCTCGAGCAAGGCGACGGCTGTGCGTTGCGCTTTATCGATGCCAGCTTCGATCGCACAATATCGATGCTTGTGCTGCCCTCAGTGGTGCCGAAACCAGAACAGATGGTTGCCGAAATGCGCCGGGTGACCCGACCGGGCGGCATAGTCGCCGCCGCGTTCTGGGATACCCCCGGCGGGACGCCGCATCAGCGCATGTTCTGGGACACCGCCGCAGCCCTTGACGATTCCGCGGGGGCGGCGCGCGACAGCACCTTGTCGCGGCCGATTTATGCACCGGGCGCGCTGGCGCGAATTTGGGCCGAGACCGGGCTTGTCGAGATCGACCAGCGCTCGCTGATGATCCGCATGGATTTCACCGATTTTGCCGATTACTGGGCCCCGTTCGCGAGCGGCGAAGGCGGGCTCGGGGCCTATGTCGCAACCCTCGACGATGCCCGGCGCGCCCGCCTCGAGCGTCACCTGCGCGCGGCCTATCTCACTGGCCGCCCGGATGGAGAACGCTCGTTCGTCGCCGTCGCGCTATCCTGCCGAGGCCTCGTTCCCGATTAAGACCAACTTCACCTGGGTGGGGTACCAGGGGTCACAAATCCGCGCCTGCGATTCTGTGTTGGCGGAGCGCGCGGGCAACAGATTGGAGCGGGAACAACAAGCCCGTCAAACCGTTTCAGCCTCGGCGCCGTTGCACCTCGCGTCGAGATGAGGCAAGCTGCCGCACCCTCGATGAGGGTGTGCAGAACGAGCATGGCCGACTGGTCGAAAGGGAAGATGACGGTGTCGTGCGGCGTATGTATAAGGCGCCCGACGCGGACCCGGGGCGAGTGACCGCGCGCGACAACAAGGTGATCGGGTTGTGTCCTGGTCGCCGGGAGGAGCAGGAGCCTAGTGCAGCCCACCGACATCAGTAGCCCGGACTATTTTCACAAGGTCGTCGACTGCCAATGGGCGTGTCCGGCGCACACGCCGGTCCCGGAATACATCCGGCTGATCGCGGATCGCCGCTACACTGACGCCTTTATGGTAAACTGGGAGTCGAACGTCTTCCCGGGGATCCTTGGGCGCACCTGCGACCGGCCTTGCGAGCCGGCTTGCCGGCGCGGCCGGGTCGAAAAGGACCCGGTGGCGATCTGCCGGCTGAAGCGCGTCGCGGCCGACAACAAGGGCGATATCCGGCCCTTCCTGCCGGCTATTCCGCACGCTAAGAACGGCAAACGTATAGCTCTTGTCGGCGCCGGTCCCGCGTCCTTAACCGTCGCCCGCGATCTGATGCCGCTGGGCTATCATTGTGTGCTGTTCGACGGCGACACGAAGGGCGGCGGCATGATGCGCACCCAGATCCCGCGCTTCAGGCTGCCGGAATCGATCACCGACGAGGAGGTAGACCTGATCCTCGACATGGGGGTCGAGTGTCGCTTTGGCGAATCCGTCGGCAGCCTGAAGGCGCTGCTGGGCCATGACTGGGACGCGGTCTTCATCGGCTGCGGCGCGCCGCGTGGCCGCGATCTCGACATCCCCGGCCGCAAAGAAGCGTCCGAACATATCCAAATCGGGATCGACTGGCTCTCCAGCGTCTCGTTCGGCCATATCGACAAGATCGGCCGCCGGGTCGTCGTGCTCGGCGGCGGCAATACCGCGATGGATTGCTGCCGCTCGTCCCGCCGCCTCGGCGGCGAAGAAGTCACCGTCGTTGTGCGTAGCGGCTTCGACGAGATGAGGGCCTCCGCCTGGGAAAAGGAGGACGCGATGCACGAAGGCATCCCGATCCTCAACTGGCTGGTGCCCAAGGAATTCACCCATGAGCGAGGCCGATTGACCGGGGTATTGTTCGAGAAGGTCAAGGCCGAGTACGATTCGGGCGGCCGCCGCAACCTGATTTCAGCCGGTGAGCCCGATGTCCACACACCATGTGACGACGTCTTGATCGCCGTCGGCCAGGAGAACGCCTTCCCGTGGATCGAACGCGACATCGGGATCGAATTCGACCATTGGGACATGCCCACGGTCGATCCAAAGACGATGCAGTCGACACTGCCCACCGTGTTCTTCGGGGGTGACGCCGCTTTCGGGCCGAAGAATATCATCTGGGCGGTGGCGCACGGCCACGACGCCGCGATCTCCATCGACAAATTGTGCAACGCCGAAGATGTGCGCGACCGGCCGCCGCCGGGCGTGACCCTCGTCAGCCAAAAGATGGGCATTCACGAGTGGAGCTACGACAACGACATCTCGAACGATCTACGCTACAGGGTGCCGCTCCGGGATACCGCTGTCGCGCTGAAGGACATCCGGGTCGAGGTCGAGCTAGGCTATGACGAGAAGCTCGCATTTCTCGAAGCCGAGCGTTGCCTCAATTGTGATGTTCAGACGGTATTTACCGGCCAGCTGTGCATCGAGTGCGACGCCTGTGTCGATATCTGCCCGATGGACTGCATCACCTTCACCGAAAACGGCACCGAGGAAGACCTGCGTGGCCGGCTGATGGCCCCCGCGATCAACCTCGAGCAGGACCTCTATATCGGCAATTCGCTAAAGACCGGGCGCATCATGGTCAAAGACGAGGATGTCTGCCTGCATTGCGGCCTGTGCGCCGAGCGCTGCCCGACCGGAGCGTGGGACATGCGCAAATTCCTCCTCGACGTGACCCGGGCCGGACCCGCATGCCGCAGCCGGTGACCGGGTTCGCCGTCTTCCACGAGCTCTGAACCGATGGCAACCCAGCCAAAACTCGAAATTCCCGCGATTCAAAGCGTCAACGACTTCGTCGTGAAGTTTGCGAATGTGAACGGATCGGGCTCGGCGAGCGCCAATTCCCTCTTTGCCAA
>Ga0306923_10005444_pt1 | contig 12406 bp, 9 predicted proteins | sample sta12Can44000108_FD_203841 | JGI IMG/M metagenome (GOLD analysis project Ga0306923, IMG submission 203841) | Lab enrichment of tropical soil microbial communities from Luquillo Experimental Forest, Puerto Rico - statanox.12C.anox.44.000.108 (v2)... | ecosystem: Environmental > Terrestrial > Soil...
AGGACGCAGCCGGAGTCATCGCGGATCTTGTCGGCGGCGACGAACTCGGGATCGACGCCGAACCGGCTGCGGTAGGTCTCGTAGGCGGCCAGCGACGGGAAGGAGAACAGCGCCAGGGCCCGGTCGCTGGCGCCCTCGGCCGGCAGGAAATAGCCGTGGTGCTGGCCGCCGTGCTTGCCGACCAGCCTGATCCAGGCGCGGGCGAAGCGCTCGAACGCGTCCAGCTTGGCCGGATCGATGGTGTAATCCACGACGCAGGTGATCACGGAACCGTCAGCTTAGCCCGGCTGACTCCGGCTGGAGGCGGCGCAGGACGGCCGGGTCGCCGGTGATGGTCAGGCCCAGGTCCCGGGCCTCGGCCGGGGTGAGGCGGGCGGAGAGCAGGCCGAGGATGAGGCGCGGGGACCCGTCCAGGACCAGATCCGGCGCCTGCGCGTCGCCGAGCCGGGTAGCGACCTCGCCGCCGGAGACCTCGACCACCGCGGGGCGGCCGCCGGGGCGCAGCTCGATCGAGAGCGGCGGGCCGTCCGGGTCGCTGTCGTGCAGGAACAGCGCGATCGGGAAGGCAAACCAGTGGCTGCGGAACTCGTCGCCGTCCGCGGGCCGCGCCATGTACCTGATACCCCACGCGCCGAGGGCGTCGAGGGCCCGCTCCAGCCCGGCGCCGGCCTCGGTCAGGTGGAACAGCGTCGTAGCCACCGGGGGCGCGGCCTCCTCGCGCCGGACCAGGCCCGCGGCCTCGAGCTCGCGGAGGCGGTCGGAGAGCAGGTTGGTGGCGATGCCGGGCAGCCCGTTCCTCAGGTCGGTGTACCGGCACGGGCCCTGCAGGAGGAGTTCCCTGACGATCAGCAGGCTCCACCGGTCGCCGATCATGTCCAGGGCCTTAGCCACCGAACAGTACTGGCCATAGCTGCGCATGCCGTCCAGGATAGCCGGACTTAGCTTGAGTTCAAAGCTTAATCGCTTGACTTTATAAAGCTACTATCTGAGTATCTCAACTATGAGATCCAAGCCAATGATCCTGGTCGCTCTGCTGCTCGCCGCCTTCGTGATCAACCTCGACACCACCATCGTGAACGTGGCGCTCCCGGCCCTGGTCCGCGAACTGCACGCCACCACCACCCAGCTGCAATGGGTGGTCGACGCCTACAACCTCGTGTTCGCCGCGCTGTTGCTGACCTTCGGCAGCCTGTCGGACCGGTTCGGCCGCAAGGGGATGCTGCTGGCCGGCCTCACCGTGTTCGGCGCGGCCAGCCTGGTCGGCGGGTTCACCACCAGTCCGGGCCAGCTGATCGCGGCGCGGGCCGTTATGGGGCTCGGCGCCGCCATGACCTTCCCGTCCACCCTCTCGCTTATCTCTAACGTCTTCACCGAACGGCGGGAACGGGCCCGCGCCATCGGCCTGTGGGGCGCCATCGCCGGAGTGGCGATCGCCCTCGGCCCCATCGTCGGCGGCTGGCTGCTCGAGCACTTCAGCTGGACCAGCATCTTCATCGCCATGGCCCCGGTGGCGGCCGCCGCCATCGTGCTGGTCATGATCAGCGTGCCGGGCTCGAAGAACCCGGACGCGGCCGCGGTGGACCTCCCCGGCCTGGTGCTATCGGCCGCCACCATGGGCCTGCTGGTGTTCACCATCATCGAGGCGCCGGACTACGGGTGGGCCAGCGCGCGGAGCCTTATCGGGTTCGCGGTCTCGGCGGTCCTGCTGGCCGCGTTCGTCTGGTGGGAGCAGCGGACCAGCCATCCCATGCTGGACGTGCGCCTGTTCCGCAACATGCGGTTCAGCGCGGCCAGCGGCGCGGTGACCGTGGCGTCCTTCACGCTGTTCGGCTTCATCTTCCTGATCACGCTGTTCTTCCAGTTCGTCAAGGGTTATGCGCCGCTGTCCACGGGCGTGCACCTGCTGCCGGTGGCGCTGTCGGTCGGCGTGGGCTCCGTGGCCGGAACCCAGCTCGCGGTGCGGTATGGCACCAAGCTCATCGTCACCGTGGGGCTGGTCGCCATGGCGGGCTTCTACGGCTGGGTCGCCGTGACCACCAGTGCGACCCTCGGCTACGGCATCATCGCGGTCCAGATGGTGCTGTACGGGCTGGGCATGGGGCTGACCTCGGCGCCCGCCACCGAGTCGATCATGGGCGCGGTGTCCAGGCGCCAGGCCGGCGTCGGGTCCGCGGTCAACGACACGACCCGTCTGCTCGGCGGCACGCTGGGCGTGGCCGTGATCGGCAGCGTGTACGCATCGCTGTACGGCTCCCGGCTGACCGCCGACCTGCCGGCCGGGCTGCCGCACGCGGTCACCGCCATCGCACACCAGTCGCTCGGCGCCGCGTACGCCGTGGCCGGCCGGCTGCCGGGCGCCGCAGGCCAGGCCGTGCACGACGCGGCCACCAACGCCTTCCTGCACGGGCTGTCGATCGGCTGCCTGGTGGCCGGCGGGGTCGCGGCGGCCGGCGCCGTGCTGGCCGTGCTGTTCCTGCCCGCTCAACCGTCCAGGCCTGCGGTGGCCGCATCGGCCGAACCGCGGCCGGCCGGGGCCCCCGCCGAAGAGTCGGCTCGCGCCTGAGCCGGCCGGCGGGGAAAGGCACACCGCGGGTTGTCTCGCTGGCTGCCCAGGCATTAGCGTCCGATCATCAGATTCAGCTTCGACTTGGGAGCCGCCGCGTGCCGACGATGAACCACCAGGTGCGACTGGCCGCCCGGCCGTCCGGGCTGCCCCGGGATACCGACTGGTCGCTGACCACCGAGGAGGTGCCGGACCCGGCCGAGGGGCAGTTCGTGGTGGCGGTCTCGCACGTGTCGATCGACCCGGCGATGCGAGGCTGGATGAACGCCGGTGCCTCCTACGTCCCGGCGGTGGAGATCGGCGCGGTCATGCGGGCGGGCGCGGTCGGCCGGGTCACCGCCTCGGCGCACCCGGGCTTCGCCGTGGGCGACGACGTGTACGGGGTGTTCGGCGTGCAGGAGTACGCGACCTCGGACGGCCGGGGCGTGAGCAAGATCGACACCTCGCTGGTCGCGCCCTCGACGTACCTCGGCGCGCTGGGCGCGACCGGGCTTACCGCCTACTTCGGCCTGCTGGACACCGGCAAGCTGAAGGAAGGCGACACCGTGGTCGTGTCCGGCGCGGCCGGGGCGGTGGGCAGCGTGGCCGGGCAGATCGCCAAGCTCAAGGGGGCCCGGGTCATCGGCATCGCGGGCGGGCCGGAGAAGTGCCGGGTGCTGACCGAGGAATTCGGCTTCGACGCCGCGATCGACTACCGGGCCGGGAACGTGCGCCGGGCGCTGCGCGAGCACGCGCCGCGCGGCGTGAACGTCTACTTCGACAACGTGGGCGGCGACATCCTGGACGACGTGCTGACCTGCCTGGCCCGCGGCGCCCGGGTGGTCATCTGCGGCGCCATCTCGCAGTACAACGAGACCCAGGTACGGGGCCCGGCGAACTACATCATGCTGCTGATAGCGCGGGCCTCCATGACCGGCATGCTGGTCTTCGACTACGAGGACCAGTACCCGCAGGCGAGGGCCGAGCTGGCCGGGTGGCTCAGGGACGGGAAGATCGTCTCCCGCGAGCACGTCGTGCACGGCGGCGTGGGTGACTTCCCGCAGACGCTGCTGCTGCTGTTCGACGGGGTGAATACCGGCAAGCTCGTGCTCGCCCTAGAACGGAGCTAACCGCCGGTCCAGGCCGGTGAGCAGGGCCTCGATGACCGTGGTGGCACGGTCGATATCGGGCGCGCGATCGGCGATCGGGTCGGCGTACAGGAAACCCTCGCTGATCCGGACGATCGCGTAGGCCAGCGTCGGGGTGTCCAGGCTGGCGTCGAAGCAGCCGCGGCCGCGCTCGGCGTCGATGAGCCTCTCCAGCGCGCCGGCCATGCCCCGGTGCACGGTGCTGCGGGTGCCGGTCAGCAGGCGCAGCGCGGTCTCCGGGTCGGACCGGAGGAACGCCCGCAGCGGGCGGTCCCTGGCGATCGCGCGGAGCACGCCACCGATCACCGCGATCAGCCGCCCGGTACCGGCCAGCCCCACGCTGGCCCGCACCTGGTCCACGAGCAGATGGCGGGCCCGCCACCAGAGCACCTCGTCGAGCAGTTGCTCCCGGTTGCCGACCCGCCGGTACAGCGTGGCCCGGGCCACGCCGAGGCGGCGGGCCAGCGACCGCATGTCCAGCCGCTGCCCGGCGACGAACGTGTCGACCGCCGCCGCGAAGATCTCGTCCGGGATCCCCGCGGGCACAGATACCCCGTCGGGCAGCACCGCCTGGGCGTCGTCAACCCTGAGCATTGGCGCTGCGTTTCTCGGCCACCTCGGCCAGCAGGGCGAGCTCGTCGGTCAGGTAGCCGGCCAGGGTGTCGATGTCGGGGACCAGCTCCCGGCAGCTGACCAGGCCGAAGTGCAGCTGGCCGAGGTAGCCGATCAGGGTGATGTTCAGGCCCTGGCCGTCGGTGATCACCGACACCGGGTAGTGCGCGATCAGCCGGGCGCCGCAGAGGTAGACCGGGGTGTTCGGCCCGGGGACGTTGGAGATCGTGAGGTTGAACGGCGGCAGCCGGTGCAGCAGGCCGGTGGCGAACACCACCCGGGCCGCCCGCGCGGTCAGCGCCGGCACGGCGAAGTCGCTGATCTGGTCGACCAGGCCCTGCGGGATCGCGGCTTGCTGGGCCTTGGCCACCTTCGTCGCGGAGTGGACGATGTCCAGCCGCAGGCCGGGGTCGGTGACGCTGGTGGGCAGCGGGGCCAGCATCGCGGACACCCTGTTGCCCAGCGCTCCCTTGCTGGCCGGGTCGCGGACCGACACCGGGATCATCGCCACCAGCGGATGGTCGGGCAGCGCGTCGTGGTCGAGCAGCCAGCGGCGCAGCGCCCCGGCGCACATGGCCATCACCACGTCGTTGACCGACACGCCGAAGGCGTTCTTCACCGCCTTGACGGTGTCCAGGCTGACGCTGCGGAACGCGAACCGGCGATGCGGCGTGATCGACCGGTTGAACGGCGTCGCGGGCGCCCGCCCCGGCCTGGTGGCGATCACGGAACCGTCGCCGTGGTTCAGCCCGAGCATGCCGCCGACCACCGTGTTCACCGCCGGGGCCAGGGTCGGCAGCAGCCTGACGAGCTCGTTGGTCATCTGGACCGTCTGCACCGGGCGCCAGGCCAGCCGCGCGGCCGCCTTGACGGCCAGGACGGGCAGCGGCGGCGGGGGGGCGGGGCGGAAGGGCCCGGCCGGGGGCAGCTCGCGGCCGGCCGGGGTGAGGTCGAACAGGACCGTCAGCAGCTCGGCGCCCGAGGCCCCGTCGATCGCGGCGTGGTGGATCTTGGTGTAGACGGCGGCGCGCTTCTTGGCCAGCCCGGTGATCAGGTAGATCTCCCACAGCGGGCGGCTGCGGTCGAGCGGGCGGGCGTGTAGCCGGCTGACCTGTTCGTCCAGCTGGGCGTCGGAGCCCGGGCGCGGCAGCGCGATCTCGCGGACGTGGTACTCGATGTCGAAGTCCGCGTCGTCGACCCAGTACGGCTGGTCGAGGCCGAACGGGACGTTCAGCAGCTTTTGCCGGAGCACGGGCACGAGCGGCAGCCGTTCGGCCATGACCTCGGTGAGCCGGGCCAGGGTGAGCGGCTCGGGGGCGCCGCTGGGATCGAGCACGCTCAGCCCGCCGACGTGCCCGGTGGTGTTGGCCGTCTCCAGGGCGAGGAAGGAAGCATCAAGTCCGGACAGTTGCTGCATATCCCGTTCCTCCTAGATGGCGGCGATGGCGAAGCGCCGGCCCAGCCAGTCCTGCAGCGTGCCGGCGGCGAATGTCCACGGGGCTGGCTTCATCGGGGGTAGAGGGGCCGCAGGGCCAGCGGTGGCCGGAACGGGACCCGCTGGCCCGCCGGGACGGCCAGCCGGTCGGCGATCAGCCAGAGCGTCGCCGGGTCCACTCCGAAGCCGAGGTGGCTGCACCGGACCTCGACGTTCTGGTGCAGGGCCGTCTCCGGCTCGATGCATGCCTGCCAGGCCACGACGCCGTCCAGACGGGAGTACACCGCGGTCGAGGGCACGCTGATGGGCTTGGCGCGCTGCTCGAGGGTGGGCAGGTCGGCGTCGTCCGCGTGCAGGTGCCTGAGACGCTGGAACGGGCCGCGCGCGTGACTCTGCCGCAGGTCCTTCAGGGCGAACGGGCTGCCCAGGGTGATGATCTGGCGGATCTTCCTGGGATGCCGGCGGGCCATCTCCCTGGCGTACACGCCCCCCAGGCTCCAGCCGATCAGTGAGACGGGCCGCCCGGTCCGTTCGGCATGATCGAGGACGGCCCGGGGCAGGCCGGCCAGCACCGCATCGGTCGGCCCGTGGTTACGGCCGAGGTCCCAGCCGCGGACGTCGTAGCCGAGCCAGCGCAGGAACCCGCGCAGCGGCAGGGTGCTCGAATCGGAGGCGAACAGCCCGGGGAGGACGAGCACCCCGTGGCCGTCGCCGCGCGGCGCGGCGGCCAGCACCGGCGTGGCCAGCAGCAGGGCGGCGTGGTCGGCCAGCCCGCGGAGGGGCTCGCTCACCAGCAGCCTGGTGGATGGCCCGGTGGCCGCCCGCCCGCCGTCCTCGGCCCCGCTGGATCCTCCATTAACGAGGTACATCGCCGTTCCCTCCGTCGCCGTGAGAGCCTAGGCAAGGTGGTGATACACACTTAATATATGTCTCACCTCTCGGGCGCGGAACGCCGTACCACTACGGGTGTGTGCGGGCCGGGCCCGTGCGCGCAAGTGCTTTCAGTGCAGCAATTCGCCCAGACTCGGCCGCTCTGGATGGGCAGAGTGCACAACAGGCCGGTAGAATGAGGGTCGTGCCCGAAGCCGGAGAGCCCCTGTCGCCGCAGGCCGCGGACCTGGTCCGCCGCATCGCCCGGGGGATCCTGGACGAGCCCGCCGACCTGATGGACCAGGTGCACGCCGCCGTCTCCGCCGCGGCCGATGAGCCGCTGCGCTCGGAGCCCACGCTGGCCGCCGAGGTCGCCGCCAGCACCCGGTCCAACGTGCTGCACTGGGCCGCCGGCGTCGCGCAGGATCCCGGCGGGCAGGTGCCCGCCAACCTCACCCCCGAGGTGCTCGGCATCGCGCGCGAAGCGTTCCGCCGCGGGATCGAGCAGACCGTGTACACGACCTACCACGCCGGGCAGAATGTCGTGTGGGCGTACTGGATGCGTACCGCGTTCGCGAGGTCCGCCGACCCGGCGGTGCTACGCCAGGTGCTGGCGGCCGGCTCTCGGTCGGTAACCGGGTTCGTCGATGACATGGTGGCGGCGCTGTCCGAGCAGCTGCGGCGCGAGCGCGCGGAACTGGTCCGCAGCAGCCACGCGCGCCGGTTCGAGGTGGTCAGCCTCATCTTGGACAGCGCCCCCATCACCGCCGGACGCGCCAGCGCCGGGCTGGGCTATGACCTGCGCCGCCGGCACACCGCCGCCGTGTTGTGGACCGACCCCCGCCACCCGGACCAGGCCGCGCTCGCCGCCGCTGCCGAGGCCCTCGGCCCCGCGACCCGCGCCCGGCAGGTGCTGACCGTGATCGCCAGCTCCTCCTCGGTGTGGGCCTGGCTCGCCGCCCCCGCCGACACCGGCGACGGCGCCCTCGCCGCGGCGACCGGGCCGCACCCCGGGGTCCGGGTCGCGGTCGGGCCGGCCGGCGCGGGGGCCGACGGCTTCCGGCGCAGCCACTTCGACGCGGTCGCCACCCAGCGGCTGATGTCCCGCCGACCCGACCTGCGGGTCGCCAGGTTCGCCGACGTCCAGCTCGTCACGCTCGCCATCCAGGACGAGCAGCGCGCCCGCGAGTTCGTCGCCCGGACGCTCGGCAAGCTGGCCGACGCCGACCGCGAACTGCGCGACACCCTGTGCGTATACATCGGCGAGCAGTTCAGCGCCGCACGCGCTGCCCGGGCCCTGTACACCCACCGCAACACGGTCCTCAATCGCCTGCAGCGCGCCGAACGGCTGCTCCCGCTCCCGCTGGCCGGCCACGGCCTCGAAATCGGCGTCGCGCTCGAGATCGCCCAGTGGCTGGGGACGCAACCCGGCAATGCCACCCGTCCGCAGGGTGGCACGCGGACGCCCTGATGATGGGAGCTCAGGACGCAACGCGCACGAGCGTGTAGTTCAGGCGAGCTTGTCGACCGCCTTGGGGGTGCCAAAACTGCGGGCCGCGACGTACGGTAAGTCTCACTGACCGGAACTACCGGCTTGTGATTGGGGGCGGGGATGAGCTTCAACCTGGCGACCATCCTGACCGAGACGGCCCTGACGGCGCCGGACGCTCCGGCCTGCCGCTTCGCCGGGACCACGACCACGTACGCCGAACTCGACGAGCAGTCCGGGCGGGTCGCCGCCGGGTTCCGGTCGGCCGGGCTGAGTCCCGGCCAGGTGGTGGCGCTGCAACTGCCGAACATCCAGCCGTTCCTGATCGCCTACTTCGGGGCGCTCAAGGCCGGGCTGGTGGTGCTGCCGCTGAACCCGCTGCTGGTGGCGCCCGAGCTCGAATACCACCTGACCGACTCGGGGGCGGTCATGCTGATCGGGTTCGAGGGCATTCACGCCGAGGCGGTCAAGGCCTGCGAGACGACCGGGGTCCCGCTGTACCTGCTCAGCATGAGTTCCGATCCGCTTCCGGACGGCACCAGGTCGGCCCTCGAGCTGTTCAGCACCGCGCCGCTGGACGAGCCGGGCGGGGACGTGGTGGCCCGCGACCCCGGTGACACCGCCGTGCTCGTCTACACCAGCGGCACCACGGGCAAGCCAAAGGGCGCCGAGCTCACCCACTTCCAGCTGTACATGAACAGCACCGTGGCGGGTGGGCTGTTCGGCGTGCGCAGCGACGACGTGGTGCTGGCGGTGCTGCCCTTCTTCCACGTATTCGGGCTGTCGTCGATACTCAACGTGTTCGTCAGATACGGCGGCTGCCTGTCCATCCTGCCCCGGTTCGCGCCCGGCGCGGTGCTGGACGCGCTCGAGGCCGACCGGTGCACGGTGATCGGCGGCGTGCCCACCATGCTGCACGCCCTGGCCCAGCTGGACATCGCCGGCCGGGACCTGTCCGCACTGCGGGTCGCGGTGTCCGGCGGCGCGTCGCTGGCCGAGGACATCATGCGGACGTTCGAGGACAAGTTCGGCATCGAGGTGCTCGAGGGCTACGGGATGACCGAGACCGCGAGCTCATGCTCGTTCAACCGGCCGGGCGACCGGAAGGTGCTGTCCATCGGCAAGCCGCTGTGGGGCGTGCGGATGCGGGTGGCTGATACGCAGGGGCGGCATTTGCCGCCGGGACGCGAGCACGTGGGCGAGATCCTCATCCAAGGGCACAACGTGATGAAGGGTTACCTGGGGCGGCCCGAGGCCACCGCGGAGACGCTGCGCGACGGCTGGCTGCACTCCGGCGACCTGGGCTACATGGACTCCGACGGCTTCTACTTCATCGTCGACCGGGCCAAGGACCTGGTGATCCGCGGCGGGTACAACGTCTACCCGCGGGAAATCGAGGAGGTCCTGTACGCCCATCCCGCGATCCTGGAGGCGGCCGTGATCGGCAAGCCGGACGAGCGGCTCGGTGAGGAGGTCGTGGCCGTGGTGGCGCTGCGCCCGGGCGCGTCGGCGACCGCCGCGGAGATCATCGCCCACACCCGGGAACGGCTGGCGGCGTACAAGTACCCGCGCGAGGTCCGGTTCATGGACGAGCTGCCCAAGGGCCCGTCCGGCAAGATCCTCAAGACCGCCCTGCGCGACGGCTGAGACCCGGGTCCGGCGGGGCGCCGCCGGATAGCGGGGCGCCCGGTGCGCAAGTGGCTCATGGGGAGCCAGCGACGGAAACCCTCGGATGGACCGGCGGCACGAGGACGCGAGAGCGGCCTTCTGTCACTCCGGCACCGCCCATACCAGGCCATAGGGCGTGGATGTGGCATCCATGCTGTTTGAGCGACGTGGATGTGGCATCCACGTCGTATAGGCCGAGCGGCACGTAGGGGCGCTGGGGCGGCAGGCAGGGGCGCTGGGGCGGCAGGCAGGGGCGCTGGGGCGGCAGGCAGGTATCACCAGTCACAGCAGCGTGCCAGGAGCGCAACGGCACCAGGAGCCGCGGCGCCGGGCCCTGCAGCCCGCCAGGGTCGGGGCCGGGCGGGCGGATGCGGGGCCGGGGGTGTTACATCGCGGCGCGAAGCGCCTAGGCTGGTAGCCGCGAGCCTGTGGGCACCGATCTCGCAGAGGAGGTCCTGACATGCAGGCGACGATTGGCGACCGGATCTGCATTCACGGCAACTGCGTCGGGCATCCGGACAAGATCGGCGAGATCGTCGAGGTGCACGGCGCCGGGGGGACGCCCCCCTACCTGGTCAAGTTCGACGACGGCAAGACCCGGCTCATCTACCCGGGCCCGGACGCGGTGATCGAGCCCTCCGCGTCACGGTGACGTCGGCCCGTGCGGAGGCGCGGTTAGCGGTCAGCGGTTGCGCCAGTTCGGGGGGCGCTTGGCCGCGAACGCGGTCATGCCCTCGATGGCGTCCTCGCTGGCCATGAGCTCGTCGAAGGCGGCGCTCGGGTAGTTGACGGCCTCGACGACGTCGGGGATGCCGCGGGTCTCCTCCATGATCCGCAGCGAGACGCGCACCGAGGTAGGTGAGCCCTCCAGGATCTCCGCCGCCAGGGCGCGGGCGCCTTCCATCGCGGTCCCGGCCCGGACGACCCGGTTGACCAGGCCGTACGCCAGGGCCTCGTCGGCGCTGAGGCGGCGGCCGGTGAGGATCATCTCGGTGGCGACCTTCGGCGGCACGGTACGCGGCAGCCTGATCAGGCCGCCGGCCCCGGCGACCAGCCCGACCTTGACCTCGCTGAGCGCGAACCTGGCGGTGGCGTCGGCCACCACCAGGTGGCAGGCCAGCGCGATCTCGCAGCCGCCGCCCATGGCGAAGCCGTTGACCGCCGCGATGACCGGCTTGGGCATGCTGGCGCGGCTGGTCAGCCCGGCGAACCCGTTCTTCGGCACCCACAGGGGCCGGCCCGACGCCGAGTAGACCAGGTCGTTGCCCGCGGAGAACGCCTTATCCCCCGCCCCGGTGAGGATCGCGACCCACAGGCCGGCGTCGGCGAAGTAGGCGTCGAAGACGTGATCGAGCTCGTCGTTCGCCATCGGGTGCAGGCTGTTTCTCGACTCGGGGCGGTTGATCGTGACCTCGAGCAGGTGGCCATCCCGGCGGACCAGCACGTGCTCGTACCGGTCACGCAGCACCGCCGGCTCCGGCGGGAACAGCTCGTCCATCCGCGCCCGGCTGGTGGCGACCCGGTTTCCGAAGCCGAACGACCGGACGTAAACCGCCTGGCCGATGGGCTCTTTCGCGCTGCTGAGCAGGTCGAGGAGGCCGGGGTCTTCGCCTTTGGCGACGAAGCGGCGGCCGTCGCGGTCGAGCCGGCCGACGACGATGCCGGTCCGGGTGCCGTCGCGGCGGTAGGTGACGGTGTAGGTCTCGATGGTGGCCGGGCCGTCGGCGTAGCGGGCCTGCTCGGGCGCGGGCCAGCCGTCGATCTCGGCCTGCAGGTCGGCGCTGCGGTCCGGGGTCCAGGCGGCCGGGATGGTCGAGTACACGCCGGCCGAGTACTTGCTCATGATGCCGCCGTTGGCGCCGACCAGGCCGTAACTGCCGGGGGCGCGGCGGGCTCGCTGCACCGTCTCGGCGATGGCGTGCATGGAGTAGTTGTTGCCCGCGCCGCCGAAGAACGGCAGCCCGCCGGTGAGGGTGAGGCCACGCGGATCGGCCGGATCAAGGCCGAGCCCGTCGCAGATGTTGAACACCGGCGCGGGGAAGCAGCTGTACAGGTCGATGGTGGCCGGGTCGTCCGCGCCGATGCCGGCCACGGCGAGGGCGTGCCGCACCGCCATGGCCGAGGCCGGGCCCGCGGACAGGTCGGCGCGGTCCAGCAGATCCCGTTCGCGCAGGTCGGCGTGGCCGTGCAGGAACACCCAGCGGTCGGCGGGAACGCCGAGCCTGCGCGCCGCGGCCACCGACATGAGCAGCACCGCGGCGCCCTGGTTGACCTTCTCCCGCGCCACGATGTAGCGGGTGTACGGGTCGGCGATGGGCCGGTTCGCCTCGGTCGGCGTGACCAGTTCTTCCGCGCCGCGCTCGACCGGCGCGGCGGCGTGCGGGTTGGCCGCCGCGACCCGGGTGAACGGGGCGAACAGCGCGCCCATCGCGGCCGCGTACTCCTCGCGGGCCAGCCCGAGGCGGGCCCGCCGGGCGTTGTCGATCAGCGCGTACTGGCTGGGCGCACCGGTCAGCCCGTGCGCGGCCTGGTGCCGGGACATCATGCCGGCCAGCCCGTACCCGCGGTCCTCCAGGCTGCCCTCGGCGTGCTCGGTGAAGTCGGGCTTGGCGCCGGCGGCCCGGGCGAAGTGCTCGACGGTG
>Ga0306923_10005447_pt1 | contig 12405 bp, 9 predicted proteins | sample sta12Can44000108_FD_203841 | JGI IMG/M metagenome (GOLD analysis project Ga0306923, IMG submission 203841) | Lab enrichment of tropical soil microbial communities from Luquillo Experimental Forest, Puerto Rico - statanox.12C.anox.44.000.108 (v2)... | ecosystem: Environmental > Terrestrial > Soil...
CAAGAGACCTATTCCCTGACCTTCCGATCCATTGCGTTATGGGCGGCCTGCACCTGGGCGGTGTCATGGAGGCGATCATTCCCGACACTGTGGAAGGGCTGCGACCGTTCGGGATCAAATATATCATCACTGGTCATTGCACCGGCTGGCGCGCTTTGCACGCGCTCGCCAACGCCTTCGGCGAGTCGGTGAGCCAGTCGGCGGTTGGCACGAGCTACACCTTTTGCAGCGGCGAGTCTGTCAATCCACAGCGGTCGTAGCGGCCATGACCGCCGTCATGTCCAACCGAACGATCTCGCCTTTGGAAGACCGCTATACCCGCTTGCCGGTTACCGTCGTGACCGGCTTTCTCGGAAGCGGGAAAACAACGCTCTTGAACCATATCCTGTCGAGGCAGCGCGGGCTGAAGGTCGCCGTCATCGTCAACGAGATCGGTGAGATCGGGATCGACGGCGACCTGATCATCGCCACCGCCGACGATATAGTGGCGCTCGGCAACGGCTGCATTTGCTGCTCGCTGAACAACGATCTGGTCGATGCCGTGGCTCGAGTGCTGCACCGTGATCAGAAAATCGACTACCTGGTCGTTGAGAGCACGGGCGTTGCCGACCCGCTGCCGATTATCCTGACCCTTTTACGACCGGAGCTTCGTAATCTGATTCGCGTCGCTTCGATCGTCACCGTCGCCGACGCCGAAGCTTTAGTCTCGAGCTATTCGCCAGCAAATCGGCACGCAATCAGTTGCTCTATGCCGACGTCATTTTGCTCAATAAATGCGACCGGGTCGGTGCAGATCGCTTGCGTTCTATCGAGCGAAAAATCCACGATGTGAAAGCAGAGGCGCAGATCATCCAAACCACACACTGTCGGGTCGCGTTGCCCTTGATCCTCGGCGTCGAGCTTTTTCAGTCCGATCGGTATTTGACCGACTCTGCCGATCCTCTACCCGATCAGCGTCATCACTCACGCGGCAAGACGCATCAACCGCATCTTTTGGAGACGGTTTCGAGTCCGTCTCATTCGAGGCCAACAAGCCTTTTTCGACCGACAAGTTTCAACGCTTTCTCGAGCAACTCCCGAACAGCGTCTTTCGCGCTAAGGGCGTGCTGTGGATCGATGAAGGCTATCACCGATACATATTTCACCTTGTGGGCAAGAGATTTACGCTGGACGAGACCGGCTTGTCTTCGCCAATGAGGAACCGCCTGGCGCTGATCGGCCAGAACTTGGACCATAAGGCGCTGCACGATCAGCTGGAAGGGTGTCTCTGCGATATCGGAGGGGGCGCCTAGCCCTCCTGGCGTGAACCGAACGGCGCCAGGCGGCTGTCATTGGATACGTGGTCAATCCGGCTGAGGCGTCAAAGCTGAGCCCGCCGCGAGAACGCCGGCCAACGCGATCGGAACCCAAATTGTCCCATCCCCGATGCGCAGGTAGGCTGTGCCGCCGATTGTCGCGCCTGTGACCATTCCGATCCAGGGGACGGCCTGTGCGAGCCAGTTCCATCCGGTTGCCCGCCGAGTTAGAAGTTTGCCGAGACCCTGGCCGAAGCGGACCAGCACACCCGTCACGAAAGTCAGGCTGACCGGAACTTTACCGGCTCGGTGCATCGAGGCGTTCAAAGCTCCCATCGCGAACACCATCGGCTCAGGGGCTGTTCTCAACACTGCGGCGATCGCTAGGAGCAGCGCCACGCCGGTCAGCACCCAGGTCATGCGCCACCGCCCGGCCGAATCGGCCAGCATTTGGCTGGCGGCCGCCCCGAGGACGAACAGCGCGATGAGTCCGGCGATAGTCGCGGCCCCTGTGAGGTCGCCTCCCCCGACAGCCGCCGCGAGCTGAGTGCTGTTGCCGCTCATAAACGAGACAAAGAGGCCCTTCAGGTGCAGATAGCCAATCACATCAACCATGCCGGCAAGTGCCGCCAACATCGCCGCCAGCACCAGCCCCCGCGCCTCTACGAGGTTATTGCCGCGGTTCGCCGGGCCCCGGGCGACTGGTTCGCTCATTGGGTCCTCTCGATTGCCGACCCCAGCAGCTTTGCGAACGGCGAGCAGGCGGGCAAGCGATCTCGCCATCTTGGCGCCACGACCGGGGCTTATACCGGAGCTGACAGTGGCGACGGATCCTTCCGGCCCGGTGGGGCCGATTCCCGGTTATTTCCCGGTTAAGCGTTTCGGTTCCCGGTTCCAGAGCCTTAAACATTCCCGGTTTCTGAACCGGTTATTTTCCCCAAGCGATTGAACTATAACGCATTTCCGGATCGATCTTGGAATCGGAAGATTTTTTACCGGGTATTTCCGGCAAAACCGGGAAAGTCGCGCGCATCGGCCTGCAGCTGTTGGCGGCGCAGGGCGCGGCCCGGACGTTCACCGGTGGGTTTGCCTTGGGTCCACACCGGGCGGCCGTTGACAAAGACGTGCTCGATGCCTGCGGCGGGAGTCATCGGTAGCTCAAAGGTCGCGCGGTCGGCAACGGTCTCCGGATCAAAGACGGTCACGTCGGCATAGGCGCCCGGTTCGAGGACGCCGCGGCCAGCAAGACCAAACCGATAAGCGGACAGGCCGGTCATCCGGCGCACCGCCTCTTCGAGGCTGAACAGGCCGAGCTCGCGGCTGTAATAGCCGAGGACGCGCGGGAAGGCACCCCACAGTCGCGGGTGCGGGTGGGTATCGTGCGGCAACCCGTCCGAGCCAATCATCGTATACGAAAATTGTAGTACCCGCTGTACATCCGCCTCGTCCATCATCCAGTAAACGGCACCCGCCGGCTGCAGTCGGTCGGCGGCCTCTTGCTCACTGACCCGCCAGTCAGCGGCGATCACCGAGAGCTCGCGGCCGGCCTGCTCGGGGGCGCTCTTCGACCAGGTCACCAGGACCTTCAACGCGCGCGCCGCCTGCGCGGCGCTCAGCACTGTCGACGACGCGATATAGGGATACGCGTCGAGCCCGACCTCCTGGCGCGCGATCGCCGCGGCAAGCAGCGGCAAAGTCTCGGCGGTCCGGCCGAAATTCTCGCAACCAACCGTCTTGTGGTGCGAGATCACAACCGGCACCCCGGCCGCTCGCCCGACGGCAAAGCTCTCTTCGAGGCTGTCGAGAACAGCCTCGCCCTCGTTGCGCATATGCGTCGTGTAGAGTGCGCCGGCCGGCCGCAGCAGCGCCGCCAACGCCTCAATCTCGGCGGCCGGCGCTTGCGACGCGGGCGCGTAGGCGAGCCCGCTCGATAGGCCGATCGCACCGGCGTCGATCGCCTCTTGCAGCCGCTCGCCCATCTGCACCAGCTCGGCCTTCTCAGCCGGCCGATCGAGTGCGGTCATCGCCCCAACCCGCAGGGTCGAGTGGCCAACGAGGCAGACCACATTGAGCGCCGCCGGCGCGCGGTCGACGGCAGCAAGATAATCGGCGAAGCGCTCGTAATGGTAATCGCTGGTGGCGCCGATCAGATCGAGCGGCGGTGGCGGTGCCTTGTCGAGCACCAATGGCGCGAGGCTGACGCCGCAATTCCCGGTCACGACAGTGGTGATACCCTGGCTCGCCTTGGCCGCCATGTCCGGGGTCGCGAACAGCGCGCGGTCATCATGGGTGTGCACATCGATAAAGCCCGGTGCGACGATCTTGCCCGCGACATCGATCTCGCGTGCCCCTTCCGTCCGGGCGACAACACCCACGGCGGCAACACGGTCGCCAGTGATGGCGACGTCGGCGCGCCGGCGCCGCCCGCCGCGACCGTCGACCACCTCGCCGCCCCGCAAAATCCAATCGGTCATGTCTCGCCCTTTCCGCGAATATGCTATTCTGCCTGATCCGCCGCCGAAGACCAGGAGGATCGGAGATGCTGTCGCGCGAGGAAAACGAGCTGATCACCCGGGTGTCGCCGGGCACCCCGATGGGCAACGCGATGCGGCGGTACTGGATCCCGGCATTGCTCGCCCGCGAAATCGCCGAGCCTGACTGCCCGCCGGTCCGGGTGCGGCTGCTGGGCGAGGATCTCGTCGCGTTTCGCGACACAGCGGGCCGCATCGGGCTTTTGGACGAGTACTGTCCGCACCGCCGCGCCTCGCTGTTTTTCGGGCGCAACGAGGAATGCGGGCTGCGCTGCGTCTACCATGGCTGGAAGTTCGACGTCGACGGTACCTGCGTCGATCAGCTCAACGAGCCGGCGGAGAACCAGTTTCAGCACAAGGTCCACATCGCCGCCTATCCGACCGTAGAGCTGGGTGGGATCGTGTGGGCCTATCTCGGACCGCCCGAACGCATGCCTGCCGCGCCGAAATTCGCCTGGACGCAGGCGCCGGAGACGCACCGGCACGTCAGCAAGGTCATTCAGGAGTGCAACTGGCTGCAAGGCCTCGAAGGCGGTCTCGACACCTCACACGCGCCGATCATGCACCGGCTGCTGACCGACAACGCCCGACGCGGTGGCATCAAACCCTCGGACGCCTATGTGCGGGCCAAGGCCCCCAACGTCGTCGTCGATATTACCGATTACGGATATCAGTATGTCGGGATCCGGGAGCTCGGCGCGGCCGAGATGCATGCGCGCACCTACCACTTCATCCTGCCATTCCACCAGATCCGCGCTGGATCAAATGAGGTTGGCGATTGGGGCGATGCGGGACATATCTGGGTTCCGATCGATGACGAAACGACGATGGTCTACAATTGGGTATATACCCGCAAATCGGCGCCGCTGAGTGATGAGGACCGGCTCGAACGCGCAATCGGCAACGGCCCCGAGCATGTCGATCAGACGACCTTCCGTTCCAAGGCGAACCGGCAAAACGACTATCTGATCGACCGCGAGGTGCAGCGGACCGAGAGCTTTACCGGCATCGACGGGATCAACGTGCAGGACCGCGCGATCCAGGAGAGCATGGGTCGGATTGTCGATCGCAGCAAAGAGCATCTCGGTCCGGCCGACAAGGCCATCATCCAGATGCGTCGGCTGTTACGACAGGCGGTGAAGACGGTCGAGGAGGGCCGCACGCCCGCCGGCGTCGGACCGAGCTACTACACTCTGCGTGCCGCCCTCGAGGTGCTGCCGCGCGATGCCGACTGGCGCGCAATCCTGGCGCCGGACATTACCCGCGAGAAAATCTTGCAGACAGTCTGATGCCCCGCGCGGGGATCCAAGACAAGCTCGCCACGTATAAATGGTTGAGCCATAGGGGGTTGGCGCTTAGTTCTGCCAACGTAACATTTCGGTTCTGACCGGGCCCCAGGGTATGAAACTGGACGGGCCGTCCGGGCCGTTGGCTGGAAAAGGGTGCCAATGCTTCAGAGAGCCGTCTCGCAGGCCGTCGATACGATTACCGCCGCGCTTGCAATTATGCGCGATCCCCTCGACGCGGACGAGCTGATTGGGCGCGCGCAGCGCCGGACGGGCTTGGTCGATTTCGGCTCCACGCCTTTTGACGAGCCGCTGCAGAATCTGCTGCGGGCCTGCCGAGAGGAGGCCGAGCTGAGCCTCTTCGGACGCTTTGCGACGCGCTGGGATGCGGTGCGATTTCTGTCCAACCTCCTGCGTCTGCGTGAGGAAGAGAAACGCGCGCCCCAAATACTTGAGCAGCGGGTCGAGCGGCCGATCTTCATCGCCGGGTTGCCGCGCTCGGGCACCACCTTCTTGCATAGCCTTTTAGCGCAGGATCGCACCAACCTCGTCCCGCGTGTCTGGCAGCTGATCCATCCTTATCCGCCCGACGAACCCAGTGCTGGACCCGACCTCCGGCCGCGGCGTGTCGCCCGGCAGCTGCGTATGTTCGGCATGCTCGCGCCGGACTTCCGGCGCATGCATCCGATCGATGCTTCGTCGCCGCAGGAGTGTTCGGAGATCACGGCACACGTCTTTGCCAGCTTGCGCTTCGATACGACCTACCATGTTCCGAGCTATCGCCGCTGGCTCGATGAAACTGGACATCTCGACGCCTATCGGTTTCACAAGCGCTTCCTGCAACACTTGCAGCATCAGGCGGCGGTTGCTGGACACTGGGTGCTCAAGTGTCCCGACCACATCTTTGCCCTAGGCGCGCTTCGCGCAGTGTATCCGGATGCGGGCGTTGTGTTCGTGCACCGCGACCCGCTTGCGGTTCTGCTGTCGGTCGCGAGGTTAACCGAGGTGCTCCGGCGGCCCTTTACGCGCCGCGTCGACAAGCTCGAGATCGGCCGCCAGGACAGCGACCGCTGGCTCGCGGCAGCCGAACTTATGATCGAGGCCGCAGACCAAGAGCGTTTCGAAGAGCCGATACTCCACATCCACTATCTGGACCTGGTCCGCGATCCGTTGGGGACCGTGGCGACTCTATACCGGCATTTCGGGCGTGTGCTCGATGCGAGCGCCGGCGCCCGCATCAGCCGTTTGGTGGAAGAAAAGCCAAATGGCGGTTACGGAGCCCGTCGCTCTCAGCTCGAGGAGTATGGGCTCGATCCAGTCGCGGAGCGTGAGCGCTACGCTCGATACATGGAGCGCTTCGGTATCCGGCCTGAACAGCGAACAGTCTCTGCGCGGTCGCTCAAGAGTCCGGCGGGGGCTCGCGTCGGGGCGATTGGCTGAAGCCCCCGTATCCGAGTTCGCTCTACTCGCTACGCGACTTGAGTGCGCCGGCAGGTGAAGGCCGCTTCACTTCGTGACGGGGGCGAGGCAGCGCGGCTAGCAGCGCCGGTATAAAGACAAGACTCGCAACCAGAGTGCAGCCGAGGCTGATCAGCAACAGCTTACCCATGCTCGCCGTCCCGGGATGCCGCGATAGCGCAAGCGAGCCAAATGCGGTCCCGGTCGTCAGTGCCGAAAACAGGATTGCTCGGGCTGTGGCCGAGCCCAACACCGATGTCCGACCGGCTCGCCAGTTCATCACAAAGTAAATGTTGAACGAGACGCCGACACCAAGCAGCAGCGGCAGCGCGATGATGTTCGCGTAATTGAGCAGCAATGGCAGCAAGACAATCACGACAACGGTCATCAGCGAGGACAGCAGCAGTGGAGCCAAGACCAGCGACACGTCGAGCACGCGGCGCAGCGCGACGAAGAGGATCGCCGTAATGGCGATCAGCGCGGCGATCGCGGCGGAGCGAAAAGAACCAATTATCGTCGCGCTGGTCGCCTCGATCGTCACAGCCGGGCCGCCCGCATCAGGCGCGATCGCCGTGACGGCGGCAACAAATACCCGCAGGCCAGTCGTCCCGCCCGCCGAGGGATTTGGGACCACTTGGACCCGCGCCCGCCCGTCGAGCAGAACCCAGTCGCGCGCGAGCTCGGACGGAATGGTCTGCAAGCTGACCGGCCGCGCCCCCAACGCTTCGCGCAGCTGGTCGAGCTCGCTCGGCAGAAATCTTGTGAGCGCCTGATCGACGGCGACCAAGACCTGGTCGGACGCTGCCACCAGCTTTTCCAGATCGCCGGCGATCGCGCTCAGCACGTGATCGGGTGGCAACTTCGCCAGCGCCGGCACAATCTTTTCGAGGGCCTTGCTCGCCGCTGTCCGGATCTCACCCGGGGTCGCGCGTGCGGCGGAGTCATGCGGCGTGAGGGTCGGGCCCAACAGAGTGGCGGCATCTGCGACCAGGGCCAGCTTCGACTGCTGGTCCGACGGCACAAAGCTGTTGATCGACAGCACCTCCGAAACCATCGGCAGCCCCCGAAGCCGGTCCGCCAACTTGGCTGCCGCTTCGGCGTCCGGGACCATGATCTCGATCGTGAAGGGGTTGGTCAGCCGCGAATCGCCGAGGTCGTGCAGAGCCCGCATGGCTTCGCCGTTCGGGTCTTTGGTATGCAAGGGATCGGCATCGAAGCCCAGCCGCGGCAACAGAACGATGCCGAGCCCAGCCAGGATCACAAATGGCGCCAAAATCGGCCAGGGGCGCCGGCGCACCGCCTCGTCCAGCGGCGCCGCCCAGCGAAAGCCGACCTCCGCGCTCTCCCCGCGCGGGCGGAAGAGACCGATCGCTGCCGGCAAAAAGGTCATGGTGCAAAGAAAGGCGATCAGCATCCCGACGCCCGCAATCAAGCCCAGCTCGGCGACCCCACGGAAGTCGGTCGGCACAAAGGCGAGAAATCCGGCCGAGGTGGCCGCCGCCGCCACCAGAATCTGCCCGCCGACGCGGCGGCCGGTCTCGACCATAGCTGCGGCCGGATCGGGCTGGCTGTGGCGATGCTCGCGATAGCGCACGCAGAACTGGATCGCAAAGTCGACCGCGATGCCGACAAACAGAATACCGAACCCGACCGAGACCAGGTTCAGGGTTCCCACTGCTGCGGCTGCAAACAACAGGGTCAGCATCAGGCCGAGCCCTAAGGTCAGCAGGATCGGGACGATCAGGCGCCAGGAATGAACGGCCAGGAACAGCCACAGGGAGATCAGCAGGATGCTGCCGATCATGCCGGCCACAGCACCCTGAGCGACCGAGGCGAACTCCTCGTCCGCCAGCGCGACGCTGCCGGTGATGCGCATCCGAGCATCGCCGGATTTGACGAATTCGAGCTCGGCCGCGGCTACGCGCATCGCCCGGGTGGCAGCCCCCCCCGGCTCGATGCTCGCCAGATCGAGCTTCGGCCGGACCAGCACGAACTTGTATGGGCCGGCGAGATCGGCGACATCGCCGCCCAGCAACCGGGTCCAGGACAGTGGGTGCGGGCGACCGGCGATCGCATCAACCATCGCCTGATGAAACGCCCTCAATGCCTTCTGGTAGGGTGTGAGATCGGCCTTCCCCTCGACCACCCCGGTGCCGAGCAGCGCGAGCGATTTGAACACTCCGCGGGCGCTCGGATCCTGGGCGAGCTCGCCGAGAAAAGGTTGGGCGTCGATCGTGCGGTCGAGCAGCGACTCGAGCTGGGGAGTGTCTAGGAACAACAGCCCTTCCTGCTTCAGGAAGGGCGAGGCGTCGGGACGGCTGATGCTGAGAAAATGTGTGTGATCTTCGGCCAGCCGCTCGGCCAGCGCGCTCGCGGTGGCCTCCGCTTCCTCCGGTTCCTTCGCGTCGATGACCGCGACCAGGAGATCGCGAAACTGCGGGAAATAGCTCTTGAATAGCTCGGCGCGTTGCCGCCATGGCAGGCTCGCGGCGAACATCTCGTCGGTGTCGGTATTGATACCGAGGTGATCCGCGGCGTACCAGCCGGCAAAGACGGCGAGAAGGCCGCCCGTCAGCACTACCCGCAATGCGTTGCGCCGGCACAAATCCACCAAACCGACAAGCAGGCGTTGAAAGGTCATCGCAGGTCGAAGCGGTGATGCATTGCGGCGGTCGATGGGCAGGCGGCTCGGCCCGCACAGTTGGGTTGGACCGCTGGTGCCGAGATGTTCCCGCACCTCAATTCGGCGCGCTGGTGATAGTCGGTTTGGGCCGGCGGTGCTACTGCAAAATGCCGCCCGACAGCTCGGCGGTCTTCCGACGCAGGCTGACGAGCAGTCCGGGGCCACCGCCATCGGAGAGAACCGAACGGATCTCCGACCGTTGGGCGGCGACACGGCTGATAGAACCATCCGCCAGCACGTCGACCACGCGCCATCCGGCACCGGTCTGCCTCATCAGATAGGCCAGCACGTGCGCCTGGCCAGAGGCGGTCACGATCTCGGTCTTTACGATCCGGTCATTGCCGACAGCCGCAACGCCGGGCAGGAGCTCGAAACGCTCACCCGAATAGGCGTCGAAATTGGAGACGTATGACGCGATGGTATAGCGCTGAAAGGCGTCCGCCAGGGCAGCCTGCTGATCTGGCGGTAACGCGGCCCAGCGCGGCCCAACGACTTGCCGCACAATCGCCTCGAGATCGAAAGTCCGGCCGATCACGGGCGCAATTTTGTCGTATCGCTGACGGAATGGCGCTGCTTTGCCGGCTTTCATGATCTCGATCAGGCCAGCCTGGAGCTGTTCAATCGGAGCGGTCATCTCCGAGGCGATGGCCGGAGAGCCTGCCGCGAGGGCGGCGATCATACAGAGCGCGTGCCGCAGGAGGGTGCAGCGAACCGGGAGCGCGAATGGCATAGAGCATTTCCTAAGTTGCAAGCGGTCGGTCGGCGCGCAGTCTAAGCCGCAAAAAGCAAAAAAGCGGTGAGTGCTCCATATGCGCGGTTCGCGGCTGATCACGGCGCGCGCGGGCGTGAGCACCCGGCCCAAGCCTAGGCCCGCAGCGCGAATCGATCGGATGAGCCGCATCGAGCCGAGCGCTTGGCGGCGATAAGCCTGCGCAAAAATTGTCGAACCGGGCGTGCGCCGCAGTTCGATCAGAGCGGGATCCCGGGTCTCCGCGTCACGCGCGTGCAAATCTATTGCCGCGCGCCGCTCGGGAACCGCTGAAGCCTCTAAATTCCGGGCCTCTGCCGAAGACGTTTTCGACGGATCCGGAGCGCGATCGGCTTTTACCGCTCGGCGAATGCCGGCATGACCTCGTGCGCGAAGCGCCGCAGGCTTTCTCGGCCGCGGGCACCGCCGCCCGAGCCGCCGCCGTTGATCAGGACATAGCCGACACCCGCGCGGCGCAGCTCGTCGAGCTTCTCGGCGATCTCTTCGGGAGAGCCATACATCGCGCTGATCTCGTTGACCCTTCGCGGGTCGCCGGTAGCGCGGTCCGGACCGCCATGGACCGTGCCGTCGGGACGGGTTGCGAGCTTCAGCTGCCGCACCCGGTTCTGCAGACGGCGCTCCATCGCCGCCTCCCGCTCCGCCGCATTTTCGGCCACGAAAAACGCCCGAGTCACGCCGATGTGCATCGGATCGAAATGACGGCCACGGGCTTCGACCTCGGACTTGTAGACCGCAATGTTCCAGGCGACGTCCGTTGACGAGGCGTACTGGCCGAGCAGCAGGTTGAACCCTTGCGCCGCCACCCGGCGGATTGAGTTCTCGCCGCCGGCTCCCATCCAGATCGGCGGGTGCGGCCGCTGTGCGGTCGGCGGCTCGACGACGATATTGTCGAATTGCCAATAGCGGCCGCGATGGGAGAACGGCTCATCGGTGGTCCACGCCTCGAGGATCACGCCAAGCGCCTCGTCGAACCGCGCATCGGCTTCCTCCATCGGCACGCAGAAACCGGCAAACTCGTTGTAGCGATAGCCTTTGCCGATACCGAAATCGAGGCGGCCGCCGGACAGGAGATCGAGGGTCGCCGCCTGCTCGGCCAACAGCACGGGGTTATGCCAGGGAAGCACCATGACCGCCGTGCCGAGGCGGAGCCAGCGCGTCCGCGCGCCGAGCCAGGTCAAGAGATTGATGGTCGCCGAGACCTGGCCATAGCCGGTGAAGTGGTGCTCGACGACAAAGGTGCTGTGAAAGCCCAGCGCCTCGGCCTCGATGTTGTAATCGATGAAATCGCGGAAGCCTTCTGCGCTGTCGAACTCAGGACCGCCGCGCCGTGCGGCGGCGCTGCCGAACAGACCAAACTGCATCCTCCTGTCCCTCCGTTACCGGCGGCCTGAGCTTCGGGCGAGCTAAGCCGGGCGTTTCCAGCCGAGCCAGTCGATGATCGCCTGCCCCATCACCAGATCCTTGTCGCGGCCCTGCAGCCACAGCAATTCCTCGGTGAACATCGTCACGCACTGCCGATACGAGCAGGGCATGCGGGTGATGTCGGTGCCCCAGAAGCAGCGCTGCGGGCCGAACGCGTCATAGATCTGGCGAATGTATTTGTGGATGTTGCGATAGGGGTAGGGCTCGCTCGAATAGCTTGGCGCCCCGGAGAGCTTGACCGCGACATTGGGGTATTTGGCGAGCGCCAGCATCTCGCCCAAATTGGCAAAGGCGGAATCGTCCTTTCCAGAGCCACCCCCGCCACCGCGGCCATGGTGGTCGATGTGCAATTTCAGCCCTGGGTGGCGCTCGGCGATCCGGCCGAACTCGGCGATATGTCCGCCGGCCATCAGCCCGACCGGCAGCTTCTCTCGTTCGCAGGCCGCCCAGAACCAATCAACGGTGCCGTCTGACCACCAGCTCTGCTGATGCGGCTGGTTGAAAGTAAAGCGAAAGCCGAGCATGCCCGGCCGCTGCCGCCAATTCTTGACGATGTCCTCCTAGTTCGGGGCTTGCAGGTCGAAATTGCCGAGGATGCAGAATTTGCTCGGGTACGCTTTCACCGCTTCGACCGCCTGAACGTTTGGCGCTTCGCCAAGGGTGCTGGGCGGATGGATGACCGCGGCGTCGACGCCGGCCTCGGCCATTTCCTTCAACGCGTCATCGACATTGTAGGTCGGGATCTGGCGGTGTTGCGGAGACATACGGGCGTTTTCCCAGAGATGGATCTGTGAATCGACGATTGGCATCGGTTTCCTCCTCTACAATTAAGCCCGCCCTGGCGGGCCGAAGCGCTGGGGCGTGATCGAGATCCAGGCGGATGCTTCCTTCAGCCTCGATGTCCCCGAGAACTTGGGTGACGACCTCGGCAACGGCGTCGCGCGCCGAGGAGGCGCCACGG
>Ga0306923_10005448_pt1 | contig 12405 bp, 6 predicted proteins | sample sta12Can44000108_FD_203841 | JGI IMG/M metagenome (GOLD analysis project Ga0306923, IMG submission 203841) | Lab enrichment of tropical soil microbial communities from Luquillo Experimental Forest, Puerto Rico - statanox.12C.anox.44.000.108 (v2)... | ecosystem: Environmental > Terrestrial > Soil...
CCTGCCGGGCTCGACCACGTGTCGTTCCAGCTTGGTGACGCGGGCGGAAGTGCCCCCCTCGTCGACATCTCGTTCGCGGTCAGCGAGGACGGTCCGCTCGACGAGGTCACCTTCGAGCCCGCCGCACCCGCGGCCGAGCCCCCCGCACCCCTCGTGTTCGGCGGCGAGCTCGCGAGCGACGAGCCGCCTGCCTTCCGTGACGCGATCGAGGTGGGCGGGCCGACCCCGGCACCTCCGTCCGCGGCCGAGCTCGGCGGGGCGCCCGCTGCCGCAGAGACGGGCACGTCGCCGGAGCCCGATCTCTCGAGCGAGCTGGACGAGCTCGACTTCTTCGTCCAGCAGGGGCTCCTCGACGAGGCGCGCGAGGCGCTGGCGGGCCTGCTCGCGCTCTATCCCGGCCATCCGGCGCTCGTGCAGCGCGACGCGCAGCTGCGCGCGCGCGCGGCGACCGTGGCGGCCGCCACGCCGGAAGCCGGGGGCTTCGACCTGGGCCGCGAGCTCGCGGCCGAGCTGGGAGACCACGACGATCCGCCCGGCACCGATCTCGGATACGCCGCGCAGGACGTCTTCCGCGAGTTCGAGCGCGGCATCGCCGCCAGCGGCGTCGCGGCCGACGACGGCGAGACGCACTACGACCTCGCCATCGCCTACAAGGAGATGGGGCTCTACGACGACGCGATCCAGGAGCTCGAGCTGGCGATGAAGGGATCGCCGCCGCGGAACGCGGTCGACTGCCTCACGATGATCGGGCTCTGCCGCCTGGCGCGCGAGGACGCGCAGGGAGCCATCGAGGCCTGGCGCGGGGCGCTCGCCCAGAGCGCCTCGCCCGAGGCGGCGCGCGCGCTCCACTACGAGCTCTCGCGGGCCTACGAGGCCCTCGGCGACGCGCAGGGCGCCGTGTGGTACTTGCAGAAGGTGCTGCGCGCCGATCCGCGGTTCCGCGATGCCCGTGAGCGCGCCGAGCGCCTCGGCGGCGGGCCGGGCCGGCCGCCGGCGGGAAGTCCGGATGTGGAGGCCGAGGCCCCGAAGCGGCCGCCGGCGAGGAAGATCGGCTACGTGTAGGGACGGGCACGCGTGAACTACCTCGAGTTCTACGAGCTGAAGCAGGAGCCGTTCTCGAACGCGCCGGTCTCGCGCTTCTACTACGAGTCGCGCCAGCACGAGCAGGCGCTCGACCGCCTGAAGCACGTCGTGGGCCGGATGAAGGGGCTCGCGTTGCTCGTCGGCCAGATCGGCGCCGGCAAGACGACGCTGGCGCGCCGGCTCCTCGACAGCCTCCCCGAGAGCGAGTACGAGGCCGCGCTCCTCGTCATCATCCACGCGAACGTCACGGCGAGCTGGCTGCTGCGCCGGGTCGCGCTCGCGCTCGGCGTCGAGAGCCCGGCCGAGGACAAGCTCGCGCTCCTCTCGCAGCTGTACCAGCGGCTCGTGCGGATCCACGAGCAGGGCAAGCGCGCCGTCGTGCTCATCGACGAGGCGCAGATGCTCTCCACCCGCGAGCTGATGGAGGAGTTCCGCGGCCTCCTCAACCTCGAGGTGCCGGAGAGGAAGCTCCTCTCGTTCGTCTTCTTCGGCCTGCCGGAGATCGAGGACAACCTGAAGCTGGACCCGCCGCTGGCGCAGCGTGTCGCGCTCCGGGTGCGGCTGGGACCGCTCGATGCCCGCGCGACCGAGGAGTACGTGCGGCACCGGCTCGAGATCGCCGGCGCGCCTCGCGTCCCGTTCACCCCGGAGGCGATCGAGGCCGTGCACCGCTTCACCCTCGGAACCCCTCGGCTCATCAACACACTGTGCGACAACGTCCTCTACGAGGGCTTCGCAGCCGGCCAGGCCGAGCTGGACGTGGCCCTCGTGGAGCGGGTGGCCGGTGAGCTGGGGATCGACGCACAGGGCGAGGCGGTAGCCGAGCCCTCGGCCCCCCGGCTCGGAGAGCGGCTCGATCTGGAGGAGATCGACCGCTACCTCGACTCCCTGGCGAAGTGACGCGTGGTCCGCTGGCAGCCTGAACCCGCTCGGGGCACAATCGCGCGGTGAAGCGGTGGCTCCTCCTCGGCCTCGTGCTCTTCGTCGGCGCCGCCGTGGCGGCGACCTGGACGCTGCTGCGCACGGAATGGGCCGGAACGCACCTCTGCGGGATCGCGGCCCGCGCGGCGGGCAAGGCGGTCGGGCTCCCGATCGAGGTCGCCGCCTGTCGTCTCGACCCGGCTCGGCTGCAGCTCGACCTCGAGGGCGTGCGCGCCGGGCCGCCGGGAGCGCCGGTGCTCGAGGTGGAGTCGGTGCGCGTCCGGCTCGCCGCGATGCAGGCGCTCGGCGGCAAGCTGCAGATCGCCGAGCTCTCGGTGAAGCATCCCCGGCTCGCGCTCGCGACGAAGGACGACGCGAACGATCGCGCGCCGGCCGCGTGCCCGCCGGACCTGCTCTCGCGCGTCGAGCTCGGCGCCGTCTCGATCGAGGACGCCCGGGTGGACCTCCGGCTCCCGTCCGGCGCGAGGCTCTCCGTGGCGCGCGCAGACCTCCGCGCCGATCCGGCCGGCTCCGCGTGGCCGGCCGGGCCGGGCGCGCCCCGCTCCCGGTTCGACGTGCGCGTCGCCGGCGCGCGCTTCGAGGACGGCACCCGGAGCGTCGCCGCGAGCGCGGCCCACGCCGCGGGGGAGATCGCGCTCGATCTCTCGCGGCTCGAGATCGCGGACGCCGGCGCCGACGGGGCGGGGCCGGACCAGTGGTCCGTGGCCGTGAAGGGCGTCGTCGAGGACCTCTGCCGGCCGCGGCTCCGGCTCGACGCCGCCGCGCGGGCTCCGCTGCCGTGGCTCGCGGCGCTCGCGGGGGCGCGCCCGGACGAGCTGCGCGGCGCGGTCGAGGCGCGCGGGACGATCAGCGGCGCCGCCGCCTCTCCGTCCGTGGTGGGGGAGGTTCGGCTCGCGGGCGCGCGCGCCGGCTCCTGGATCCCCGGCGACGTCCGGGCACGGCTCGCGCTGCGCGGCCGCGAGCTGAAGGTCGAGGCGCTCGAGCTCTCCGGCCGCAACGGCGCGCTCGTCCGCGCGCGAGGCACCCTGCGGCTCGACCGGAACATGGCGCTCGACGCCGAGGCCGACCTCGCGAACGTGGAGCTCGCCGAGGTGCTGGAGCGCTGCGGGATCCCCGGCGCCTGGGTGCTCCTCCGCGCGAGCGGGAAGGCGCACGTGTCCGGCACGCTCTCGCCCCTCGCGCTCACGGGCGAGGCGGGCATCGACGCCGCCGACTTCAAGGCGCTCTCGCACCGGTGGGAGGAGCTCCGGCCCGGCGAGGTGCCGGTGCTCGAGCTGCGGAATGCGCGGATCGAGGGCGACCTGCGCGTCTCGCGGCAGAGCGTGAAGATCGAGCGCGCCCACCTGCGCGCCGGCGCCGAGACCCTCGGCCTCGACGCCGAGCTCTTCCTCTCGTCCGAGCGCGGCTTCGCGGTCCGCTTCGACGGTGGCGCCGATCTGTCGAACCTCCGCCACGTCGCCTCGGTCCCGCTCGGCGGGCGTGCGCGGGTCCACGGCACCGCGCGCGCGGCCCCCTACGGCAACCCGCGCATCGAGGCCGAGCTGCACGCCGGCGACCTGCGGTTCCTCGACCTCGATCTCGGCGCGGCCGGCGCCGCGGTGACCTACGGGCCCGACGACCACGTGATCCACGCGACCGGGATCGACGGGCAGAAGGGCGGGACCACCTACCAGGGCGCGATGGACGTGGACCTCGACCGCTCGCCGGCGGAGATCCGCGGCGGCCGTCTCGCCGCGCGGGGCAGGCTCCGCGACCTGTTCGACGCGGTGATGCCCTGGCTGCCCTCGACGAAGGTGGTCCGGGACGCGCTGGACGCCGCCGCGGAGGTGCAGGCCACGATGCACGGCCCGGCGACCGCGCTGGCGGCGGAGTTCGAGGCCCGGCTCGGCGCGGGCGAGGTGCTCGGGCGCCCGTTCGACTCCGGCGTCGTGACCGGGCGGGTGGAGGAGGGGGCGCGCGCCTTCTTCCGAAAGGTGGAGATCGCGCGCGCGGGCGGCACCGCGCACGCCGCGGGCCGCTGGGAGTTCGCGGCTCCGCACGCATGGGAGCTCGACGCCGGCTGGTCTCGCTTCCCGCTCGGCGACGCGCTCGGCTCGCCGACGTCGTGGGCGGGCCGCGCCGACGGCACCGCCACGATCCGCGGCTCGCTCGACGTGCCCGAGATCCAGTTCACCTCCACGGCGGAGGGCGTAGCCGTGGGCGGCGTGCCGCTGCGCGGCGCGCGCGCGGAGGGGAGGGTGCAGGGCGAGCGGCTCACGCTCTCCGCCACCGCCGAGGGGCTGCGTCTCACCGGGACCGGGCGGCTCGTCGGCGACGGTCCGTTCGAGGCCAGCGCCGAGCTGGACCTCGACGACCTCGGGCGGCTCTACCGGCCGGACGGTGCGCGGGGCGCGCGGCTGCGCGTGCGCGGCACCGCGTCGGCGAAGGGCGTGCTCGTCGACGTGCCGGGGGCGAGCGCCGACGTGCGGCTCGACCGGCTCGAGGCGTCGTACGCCGACTTCCGGATGGCGAACGACGGGCCGGTCCGGCTGGCGCTCGCGGCGCGGCGCCTCGCGATCCAGCCGTTCACGATGCGCGGGACGAACACCGCGCTCGAGGTCTCGGGGGAGGTGGGACGCGGCGGCGCGCTCGCGCTCGACGCCGCGGGCACGCTCGACCTCCGCATCGTGGGGGACTCCGTGCCGCGGGTGACCGCGCCGCACGGGCTGCTCGCGGTGGAGGCGCGCGTCGGCGGCACGCTCGCCGAGCCGCTCCTCGTCGGCAACGGCCACCTGCGCGACGCGGGCTTCCAGTTCAAGGACGTCCCGATCGCCTTCTCCGGGCTCGGCGGCGACCTCTCCTTCTCCCACTCCCGCGTCCTCTTCGACCGGCTCGACGGCGCGGTGAACGGCGGGCGGACCGAGCTCTCGGGCGAGGTGGAGCTCGTGAAGCTCTTCCCGGCACGGGTCCAGATCCGCAGCGCGCTCGAGGAGGTGCCGCTCCGGATCCCCGAGTGGCTCCCGTCGGTGGTCACCGGCGCGGTGACCGTGAACGGCACCTGGGACTCGATGGACATGGGCGGCCGCCTCCACGTCGTCCGTGCGCGCTACACGGAGAACGTGGATCTCGAGCGGAGCGCGCTCGAGTTCCGGCGCCAGGCCGCGGTGGGGAAGGCCTACGATCCGGCCGGCGAGTGGCTGCGCTTCGACGTGCAGCTCGTCGTGGACGGCGACGCTCGCGTGGAGAACGACCTCGTGCGCGGCCAGGTCCGCGGCGAGGTCACGCTCACCGGAACGATGGGCGCACCCGGCCTCGTCGGCACGCTGGCGATGGCCGAGGGGAGCCGCGCCACCTTCCGCGGCAACGAGTTCGCGCTCAGCCACGCGGTGGTGGACTACACCGAGCGCCGGGCGATCAAGATGCACCTCGACGTGCACGGGGAGACGCGCGTGCGCGAGTACCAGGTCTTCATGCACGTGCTCGGTCCGTACGACGCGCCGGTGATCCAGCTCACGAGCCAGCCCTCGCTCACGCAGGAGGACCTCGTCGCGCTCCTCTCGCTCGGCTTCACCACCCGCGACGCCGCGCTGTCGGGCACGGCGAGCGGCATCGCCACCGCCGCCGCGGCCCAGGCGCTCTACAGCGTCTCCGGCCTCGACGAGCAGGTGCGGCGCTTCATGCCGCGCGGCGGGCCATTGCGCGACTTCACGGTCCGGATGACCTCGGCCTACAGCGAGGGCTCCGGCCTGGTGGAGCCCCGCGCCGAGTTCGAGTCGAAGCTCCTCGACGACCGGCTCCGCTTCCGCTGGCAGGCGCCCCTCTCGGCGGCGCGCGGACAGCGCGCCCAGGCCGAGCTGAAGCTGGGTGGCCGCGCCTCCGTGCAGTACCAGTGGGAGAACGACAACCCCGACGTCGCGACCGGCGGCGATCACGGCCTCGACCTGAAGCTCCGCTGGGAGTGGACCGATTGAGCTCCCTGGCGCTGGCCGCCCTCCTCGCGCTCACCGTCCCGGCCGCGGCGCCCGCACGTCCGCAGCCGGCGCCTGCGCCCGCCACGCGCGAGGCGGCGCCGCCGATCGTGGGGTCGCTGGAGCTCCGGCTGCCGCCGGGCGAGTCCACGTCCACCCTCGAGCCGCTCGTCGCGCTCCGCGAGGGCGAGCCGCTCTCGCGGCAGGCGCTCCGCCGCACCGTCCAGGCGCTCCACCAGACCGGGCGCTTCTCGAACGTGACGGTGCACGCCCGTCCGCGCGGCGACGGCCGCGTCGACGTGGTGGTGGAGTGCAGCCCGCGCCGGCTCGTGCGCGAGGTCCGGGTGCGGCGTCCCGCCGGGACCAAGCGGGAGGGACCGGACGACGCCGCGCTGGTGCGCGCGGCGGGGCTCGCGGCGGGGCAGGACGTGTCCGCGGAGCGGCTCTCGCAGGCCTCGGCGCGCGTGCGGGCGGAGCTGTTCCGGCACGGGTGGCGCGCGGCATCGGTGGAGGCGCGCGATGATGCGGGCGTGGTGGAGCTCGCCGTGGACGAGGGAGCGCCCACGCGCGTCGCCTCGCTCGAGCTCGCCGGCGAGCCCGGTCCGGCCGCGGGCGTCCTCGGCGAGCTGCGCACGCGCCCGGGCGCCGTGCTCGACGAGGCGGCGCTCGACGCCGACGTCGCGCAGCTGCGGAACGGCCTGCGGGGGCGGGGCTACCTCCGCGCGCGCGTGGATCTCCCGCGCCTCGCGATCGAGGGCACGACCGCGCGCGTGGTGATCCCGGTCGCCGCGGGGCCGGTGGTCCGGTTCCGCTTCTCCGGGCAGCGCACCGTGGACGCCGCCTACCTCGAGTCGCGACTCGGGCTCGAGCGCGACCAGCCGCTCGATCCGGCCGCAGTGGAGGCGGCCGCCGCGCGGCTGCGCGCGATGTACAGGCAGCGCGGAAACGCGGCCGCGCGCGTGACCACGCGCGAGGCGTCCGCGCCGGGCGCCGTCGTGATCCTCTTCGAGATCGAGGAGGGGCCGCGCTACCGGGTGGGGTCGGTGCGGTTCGAGGGCGCAGAGCACCGCGACGCGCGCTGGCTCCGGGCGCGGCTCGACGAGGCGCTCCAGGCCGGCACCGCGGACGGCGAGGGGGCCGACGTGGAGCGGGCCGCGCGCGCGATGGGCTCCCCTGCGCCGCGCGAGGCCGGTCCGCCACGGCTCCCGGCGCAGACCTACGATCCCGACGCCTGGGACGCGGCGATCGGCCGGGTCGTCGATCAGCTCCGCATCGACGGGTACCTCGAGGCCACGCACGAGGGCACGGAGGTGGCGCTCGACGCCCGCCATGGGATCGCCGACGTCGTCGTGCGGCTCCGCGAGGGGCCTCGCACGCTCGTCTCGGCCCTCGCGTTCGAGGGGAACGCCGCCATCCCGGCCGCGGAGCTCGAGCGCGAGGCGAAGCTCGCCACCGGAGGCCCGCTCTCCTACGGTGCCATCGAGCAGACGCGCGCCGCGGTGCTGGCGCTCTACGGGCGCCGGGGATACCTCTACGCGCACGTCGCCGACGAGGAGAGCATCTCGGACGACCGCACGAGCGCCGCGGTGCGGTTCAAGATCGAGGAGGGTCCGAGGGTCCGGGTGGGGCACGTGATCGTCACCGGGAACCGGCGCACGCGGGAGGACCTCGTGCGCGGCACGCTCTCCCTGCGCGAGGGCGACGCGTACGACCCCGACGCCGCCGCCCGCAGCCAGGCCGCGCTCCTCAGGCTCGGCGTGTTCCGCTCGGTGGGACTCCGGCTCAGCGACCCCGACGTGGTCGAGGAGACGAAGGACCTCACCGTGGAGGTCGCCGAGCGGCCCTGGCGCTCGGTCGCGCCGGGCATCGGCTTCTCGATCGCGAACGGCCCGCGGGCCACGCTGGAGCTCGTGCAGCCGAACCTGCTCGGCCTCGCGGTGGAGGGCAGCGCGCGCGCGAAGGTGAACTATCCGCTCGGCACCTTCCGTCCCGACCTCGCGGCGAAGCCTCCGCAAGACCGGATCGAGTTCCGCACGGAGCTGGGCGTCCACGACCCGCGCATCCCCTTCGCCCCGCTGCCGGCCGGGGCCCACGCCGACGTCATCGTCGAGCGCTTGCACCGGCGCGCCTACGAGCTCGCGCGCGGCTCGGCCCTGTTCGGGGTCGACGTCGCGGCCACGAGCCGCGCCTCCTTCTCGCTCCAGTACGAGCTCGAGCTCGACCACGTGCTGAAGAGCGACGCCGTGAACGGGCTCACGCTCACCCGCGCCGACGTGGAGCGCCTCCGCTTCCCCGAGGGCTACACGACGCTGCAGTCGATCCGCCCGGTCTTCACGCTCGACTTCCGGGACAACTCGGTGCACCCGCGGAGTGGCTGGGCGGCGAGCACCACGCTCGACTACGTCCACTCGATCGGGAGCGGGGGCAGCTGGCTCTTCGGGCTCGTGAACGGGAGCGGCGTCTTCACGCACATGCTGAAGCTCTCGAGCTCGGTGTCCGCCTACGCGCCGCTCCCGGGGGAGACCGTCCTCGCGCTCTCGCTCCGCGGCGGGCGCGTCCTGCCGCTCGATCCCGACTCGCAGACCATCGGCCCGAAGCGCTTCTTCCTCGGCGGCGCCTCGACGATGCGCGGCTACGGCGAGGACGAGATGCTCCCGGAGGACCTGCGCCAGCCCTTCCTCCAGCAGGTCCGGGCGTGCGCCGGCTCGCTGTCCGGCGCGGCCTGCAGCGAGGCGGCGCGCCAGATCGCCGCCGGCAAGACGCTCGCGTCGGAGGGCGGCGAGGCCTTCGTGCTCGCGAAGGCGGAGCTCCGCGTGCCGGTCCGCGGCGCCGCGGAGGCCGGCATCTTCGTGGACGCCGGGAACCTGTGGCTCGATCCGCGGAAGGCTACCCTCGGGACGCTCCGCTTCAACGTGGGCGTCGGGCTGCGCCTCGCGACCCCGATCGGCCCGGCCGCGCTCGACCTCGGCATGAACGTCGCGCCCGATGAGCGGCTCGGCGAGTCGGTCTTCTCGCCGCACTTCTCGATCGGGTTGTTTTGAGCGCTACGCAGCGCTGATTACCGCGGGAACCGCGCCGCCACGTCGTCGAACGTCTCGAACCGCTCGTGACGGAGCCCCTCGGCCGCGCACCACTCCGCGAGCCGGCGCCGCGCGAAGACCTCGTCGGCGGCCTTCGCGCCGCAGCGGTCGCCGCTCCCATCGCCGAGGAACGCCACGCGGTGGCCGCGCGCGCGCAGCTCCTCCACCACGGTGCGCTTGCAGAAGCCGCACGAGCCGCAGCCGCCGTGCGCGCCGTTCCCGTGGAAGGCCACCTCGAGCCCCGCGGGAGAGCAGCGCCCCTCGTTGCAGCGCACCTGCACGTGCGCGCGGAGCTCCGGCGCGAGCCGCTCCAGCACCGGGCCGATGTAGAGGTCGAGCCCCGCCGAGCAGATCACGAACGGCACCGCCGCCTCGCGGCAGGCGCCCACGAAGCGCTCGAACCCGGGCCGGAGCACCGCGGCGCCCCGCGCGAACGCCGCGATCTCCTCCGGCGTCGCCGTGATCGGCGCGAAGATCCGCTTCAGGAGCTCGCCGAAGGAGAACGCACCGGTCTTGTAGTCGTCCTCCGCGCGCTGCCAGTGGTTCCGCCCGGCGAAGCGGATCGACACGAGGTCGCCCACGTCGTCCACCGTCGCCGTGCCGTCGAAGTCGCAGACCACCGCCCACGGAGCGCGCATCGCCGAGATCCTAATGCCCGAACCGGTCGTGGAGGAGTCCCCAGCGCACGCCCCGGTCCGACACGGTGAGCCGGTCGAAGCCGGCCGCCGCCATCGCCTCGAGGACGATCGCGCAGCCGGCGACGATCACGTCGGCGCGCTTCGGCTCCATCCCCGGCACCGCCGCCCGCTCCGCCGTGGTCATCGCGCCGAGCCGCGCGAAGAGCGCCTCGAGCCGGTCGCGCGAGAGCGAGGCGCCGTGCACCACGCCGGCGTCGTACACGCGGAGTCCCCGCTCCACCGCGGCGAGCGTGGTCACCGTGCCGGCGACCCCGACCATCGTCGCGCGCGCGGGATCGCCCACCGCCGCCACGGGAAGGACGCGCGCGCCCTCGCGCGCGGCCGCGCGGAGCGCCGCGAGCTCCGCCGGCGGGATGGGATCGGCGGTCACCACCCGCTCCGTGAGCCGAACTGCGCCGAGCTGGGCGCTCTCTCGCGCGCGGGGGAGCGGCCCGTCGCCCACGACGAGCTCGGTGGAGCCGCCGCCGACGTCGAGCACCGCCAGCGACCTGCCCGGCGAGCCGAAGTCCCGCCAGGCGCTCGTCCAGACGAGCCGCGCCTCCTCGTCGCCGCTCACCACCTCCGGCACGAGCCCGGCCTGAGCCCGCGCCGCGTCGAAGAACGCCGAGCTGTTGGCGGCGTCCCGCGCCGCGCTCGTCGCGACGCAGGCGATCCCGGCGGCCTCGAGCGCCCGCGCCTCGGCGGCGTAGCGCGCGATCACGGCGACCGTGTCCGCGATCGCCTTGGCGTCGAGCCGGCCGGTCCGGTCCACGCCGCGGCCGAGCCGCGTGATCTCCGCCCGCTCCACCACCGGCACGAAGGTGCCGTCGGTGCGCCGCTCCGCCACGAGCAGCAGCACCGTGTTCGAACCCACGTCGATCGTCGCGTAGCGCGTCACCGGCCGAGCGGCCCCCACGCCGGGTTCTGCAGGTCCTGCGGCTCCGCCGTGATCACCGTCTGCCGCTCCCCGTCCACCGTGGAGACGACGAGCTGCATCCGGCCGTTCCGGTCGCTCGCGAAGGCGAGCAGCCGTCCGTTCGGCGCCCAGCTCGGCTCCCAGTTCGTGCGGCCCTGGTCCTGCGTCACGCGCCGGGCCCTCCCGCCGTCGGGCGTGATCACGAAGATGTCGAACGCCCTGCGCTCGTCCCGCGCGGTGAAGGCGATGAGGTCGCCGCGCGGGCTCCACCGCGGCGTCTGGTTGTAGTTCCCCTGGAAGGTGAGCCGCCGCTGACCGGAGCCGTCGGCGTTCATCACGAAGATGTGCGGGTTCCCCGAGCGGTTCGAGACGAACGCGATCTGCCTGCCGTCCGGCGACCACGACGGAGAGCCGTCGGTGGCGGGGTCGCGCGTGAGCCGCTGCACGCCCGAGCCGTCCGCACTCGCGACGTAGATGTCGGAGTTGCCGCCCTGCGAGGCGGCGAACGCGATCTTCGAGCCGTCGGGCGACCATGACGGGGCCGTGGACAGCTCGCCCACGCTCGCCAGCTTTCGCACCTGCCGCGTGCCGAGCTCCACCATCCAGATCTCGGGGCGGCCGCCGCGGTAGCTCGTGAAGGCGATCGCGGTCCCGTCCGGACGCCACGAGGGGAGCAGGATGATCTTGTCCTGCAGGATCACCTCGCTCGAGCGGCCGTCGGCGTCGTAGACGACGAGCTCGCGCCCGTTGCGGCCGTTCCGGACCGCGGCGATGCGCGTGGAGAAGACGCCCGGCTCGCGCGTGTAGTAGCGGACGATCTCGTCGGCGAGCTGGTGCGCCACCACGCGCGCGGTGCCGCCGCGGACGTCGCTTGCGAGCACCTCGCGCCCGGCGGCCACCTCGTGCAGCCGCGCGTTCGCCGCGACCTCGCCGGCGGAGCTGCGCACGCGCGCCTTCACGAGCCCCTGCGCGCCCACGTCGGTCCAGCGCTGGTAGGCGATCTCCCCGGCCGTGATCCCCTCGGTGGCCGGGGCGAGGAACGACTTCTCGTCGATCACCTGGAAGAGGCCGGACACCTGGAGGTCCCAGACGACGAGCTGATGCACCTCGGCGGCGGCGGCCTCCGCGCCGGGGTCGGCGAGGAACGGCGCCACGGCGATGGGGAGCGGCTTGAAGTTCGGCGCGCCTACCTCGATGCGGGCGGCCTGCGCGAGCGCGAGCGCCGGGAACAGCGCGAGAGCGGCGAGCGCGAGCTTTCGGTTCATCCAGTTCCTCCGGTCAAGGCCGGTACACGACGGCGAGCCCCTGGGTTCGGAAGAGAGCCCGCTTCTCCGCGGGCGGGGGCGGCAGCCGCGCGGTGCGGATCGCGCGCTCCAGCGCGCCGTCGAAGGTGGGGTTCCCGCTGCGCCGCTCGAACTGGTAGCGCGAGACGCGGCCGTCGGACTCGATGAAGAGCACGACGGTGGCGCTGAGCGAGATGCGCTCCTTCTCCGAGATCGTCGAGGGCAAGACGTAGGTGTCCTGCAGCGAGCGAGTGACGAGCGCGAGGTACGGATCGCCCTCGCCCACCTCGGAGTCGCCGAGCGGATCGCCCTCGGGGTTGCCGTAGCTCTTCTCCTCCTGCTGCATCCGCGACATCACGCCGGCGAGCCCGCCGCCTCCCGATGCGCGCGCGGGCGGGGCGCGCGACGGCGCGGGCTTCGGAGCGGGCTGCGGCTTGGCCGGCGCGGCCCTCGGCGGCGGCATCGCGGCGGGCGATG
>Ga0306923_10005451_pt1 | contig 12400 bp, 10 predicted proteins | sample sta12Can44000108_FD_203841 | JGI IMG/M metagenome (GOLD analysis project Ga0306923, IMG submission 203841) | Lab enrichment of tropical soil microbial communities from Luquillo Experimental Forest, Puerto Rico - statanox.12C.anox.44.000.108 (v2)... | ecosystem: Environmental > Terrestrial >...
CAGGGTGGTGCCGCGATGACCTATATCTGGTCAGGCCGCTCAGCCATTTACGAGCTTGACCCGCAGGCGCCAGCGCGCGGCAAGGTCGGCTACGTGGTTCATCCGCACGGCCCAAACGCCGCGCCCGTCTCGCCGTTAGGCGGCTGGAGTTTAGGTATCCCAAGCAACCTTGATAAGAGCCGAGTCCCACTTGCGTGGAAAGTCATCACTTGGCTCGCTAGCCCGGAGATGATGAAGGAGTATACGAAATATGGCGACTGCGTGAGCCCGCGACACAGCGTAAGCCAGGATCCCGACGTGGTCACGCACTGCCCCGTTATTCCAGAGGTGGACGCGATGGCGAGCAAAGGGGAACTGGCCGATTGGCAGCGGCCACCTGTGCCTGAACTGCAGCAGATCGTCGACGTGCTGGGCTCGGTGATGCACGAGATGCTGGCCGGAAAACGGACACCTGAGGATGCAGTTAAAGAGTCGCAGCAAGAGATCGACCGTATCATGCGTAGGGCCAGTTATTATTAAGCACGGTTGCTGCCAGGCCTCCCTTAGCGGAGACCCAAGGCAAATGACAGATTTTTTCGCCGGCCTAGCCTAAGTGAAGCCTGACGCGATGAAACTGGCGGTCGAGAGGCGCCGTGCCACTTTGGTGTTGATCGCGCCCGCGCTTGCCATCTTGCTTGCGCTAAATCTGTTTCCGATCGTTTACGCGCTTTACATCAGCGTCCATTACTGGATGCTCGCCAGACCTCAACCGCCGCGCTTCGTCGGCCTCTCCAACTATGAGCAGCTCTTCTTCGATGAACGATTCCGAAACGCCGTACTGGTTTCTCTGAAATTCATCGCGCTGGCTGTCGGCACCGAACTGCTTCTCGGCTTCGGCCTGGCCTTTGTTTTCAACGCACGACTACGCGGCATGGCGACTCTGCGCAAGCTCACACTTTTGCCCTCGCTCGTTATGCCACTCGTCGTTGGTCTGGTTTGGTTCTACATGTTCAACGAGAACTTTGGCATCGTGAACTGGATCTGGGTCATGCTGGGCGGAACGCGCGTACCCTTCCTGACTCAGGGTACTCTGGCGCTGCTCAGTATCGTCGCGACCGATGTCTGGCAATGGACGCCTTTCGTCATGCTGGTCTTCTTCGCCGCACTGCAGGCGCTGCCTGAATACGTTTATGAAGCGGCGCGCATTGACGGACTGAGCGGAAGCCAGATCTTCTTCCGTGTCACTCTTCCCTTGCTGAGGCCAGCGATCCTGATCGTTCTCATTATCCGGGCGGTTGACGCGCTACGCTCGCTCGAGCTGGTGTTCATGATGACCAAGGGCGGTCCCGCCGGCGATACGGAGGTCCTGCCCTGGTATCTCTATACAACGGGATTTATGTCTCTTGACCTTGGCTACGCTGCCGCGATGGCCGTACTGATGCTCGCGCTCGTGACCGTGCTGAGCCAACTATTCGTCAGGCAACTTGAGTCCAGGGGGGCAACACCATGAGCGTCGCTCTCATTCGCAACAAGGATGTGCAGGTAAGCGCGACCCGTTCGCATGCCGCTTGGCCGATAGGCACTCTTCGCTATCTCATTGCTGCCACCTTTACCGGCTTTTGCCTATTTCCGTTCTACGTCATTGTAACGACGGCACTCAAGGCTGAGACCGCCATTTTCGCGTGGCCGCCGGTTTGGAGTTTCCAACCCACTCTTCAAAGCTTCTACAACGCCCTGTTTGTCTTCGGCGGGCGAAGTGCCGTCTCTTATCTTATCAATAGCATCGTCATCAGCGCGGTCAGTACGTTCCTGGCAGTTGCCCTTGGCGCGATGGCGGCGTATGGGTTCGCACGCTTCTCCTTTGCGGGCAAAGGTCGCCTTGCGTTCTGGATCCTGTCGACCCGATTTGCGCCACCGGTAGCGTTCATCGTTCCGATCTACCTCATGGTGCAGAAGGTTGGCCTGCTCGACAGCCATATTGCCTTGATTCTCATCTACACCGCAATGAACCTGTCGCTGGTAATCTGGATTCTTCGAGGTTTCTTTGCCGAAATCCCGATCGAGATCGAAGAGGCTGCACTCGTCGACGGATACAGTCGACTACAGATCTTCTGGCGTGTTGCGGTACCGCTGGTGCGCCCGGGCATCGTCAGCGCAGCGATTTTGTCGGCGATATTCAGCTGGAACGAGTTCCTGTACGCGATGGTGCTAACTCAAAGCAGGGCAGCGACCTTGCCGGTTTATCTAGCCGGCTTCTCAAACTCAATGGGGCTGGCTTGGGGTGAGTATATGGCGGCAGGTACAATGGCGGTTTTGCCGATTCTCGTCTTCACTTTTGCGCTGCAGAAGTATCTTGTGCGCGGTCTTACCTTTGGCGCTGTGAAGTAGTTATGCCACGAATCGAGTTTAAGGGCGTCAGCAAGACCTATCCCGACGGCACGCGAGCCGTCGCGGATCTGAACCTTGTTGTGGAAGATGGAGAGCTCTTGTGCCTCCTCGGTCCCTCAGGCTGTGGCAAGTCTTCGACCATCCGTGCGCTGGCTGGCTTGGAGACCGTCTCCGATGGTGTAATCCTGGCCGACAACAATCGCATCGATCATCTGCCGCCCCAGGCCCGTGATTGCGCCATGATCTTCGAGAATTACGCCCTCTATCCGCATCTCACAGCCTTCGAAAACATCGCCATGCCGTTGCGGGCGCGCCGGTTGCCCATGCCGGAGATCAAACACCGGGTTACGAAGATAGCCCGGCTGTTGCGCATAGAGTCGCTGATGGGACGCCGGCCGAGCCGGCTTTCCGGGGGCGAGAAGCAGCGCGTCGGCATCGGTCGGGCCCTTGTCCGCGAACCCGCCATGTTTCTGATGGACGAGCCACTGGGCCATCTGGAGGCGTATCTTCGTGTCGAACTGCGCGCCGAGATCCGAAGGCTACAGGAGCGGCTTGGCATCACGACCATCTACGTGACCCACGACCAAGAAGAAGCGGCGGCCATCGCTGACCGGATCGTGGTGATGAGCGCGGGTCGGCTTCAACAGATAGGATCTTTTCTCGATCTCTTTGATCGCCCGGTCAACCGTTTCGTGGCGGAGTTCGTTGGTGAGCCTCCCATGGTGTTTCTGCCGGTCGACCGCACGGGCGTGGACTCGATTGCGGTCAAAGGTATTCAGATTCCGGTATCTGAACCCCTTAGGGCTGCGCTACGTGCGACGAAAGACAGTGAATTGGTCCTCGGTGTGCGCCCCAACGATATCTCCCTCGTGACGCCGGCTGCTGGGCATCTGAATGGTAAAGTTATTTTGGTACAACCTCAGGGGGACCACGCCATCGTTGTCCTTAGGACGCCGACCGGCACTGTAACTGTCATCGTTCCGTCTGACCAGCGACCGGAGGCGGGAGCGACCGTTGGTCTCACCTTCGCCGGCGAGGGACTACACCTATTCGATTCGGCCGCGAAATCACTCCTTTACAATCGGGAGGAAAGCAGTGGCTGAAGTCCGGCTCAACGGAGTGCGTAAGCGGTTCGGACCGATCGAGGCTCTGCGAGGCATAGATTTGGTCATACCTGACGGCGCTTACGTGTGTTTGCTGGGACCCTCAGGCTGTGGCAAGACCACGCTGTTGCGTTGCCTCGCTGGTCTAGAGATAGTGGACGCTGGCGAGATCCGTATCGGTAGCCGGAGCGTCGAGGCACTCGAGCCGTTTGCCCGCAATATAGGGTTGGCGTTCCAGAACTATGCGCTTTACCCGCATCTCGACGTTCGTGGCAATCTCGCGTTCCCGCTGCATGCGCCCCGCCATAGGACCCAGTTCGACAACAAAGAGATCGAGCAGCGTGTGAGTTCAATTGCAGCTCTGCTTCAAATAGAAGGGCTGCTCGACAAGCCTGTCGTCGCGTTAAGCGGTGGCCAGAAGCAACGGGTTGCACTGGGTCGGGCACTAATCCGCAATCCGGCGGTCCTATTGCTCGACGAACCGGTCACGCACCTCGATGCTCGGCTACAGCACGAGATGCGGGTCGAGCTCAAGCTTCTGCAGCGCCGAGTGGGCACAACTACGATTCACGTCACCCATGACCAGCTCGAAGCCCAGGCGCTGGGCGACCTGATCGTCATCATGCGCGACGGGCTTATCGAGCAGGTCGGCGCTGCGGAAGAACTTTGCCGCCGCCCGGCAACAAGTTTCGTTGCTAGCTTTGTCGGCGACCCTCCAATGAGTGTATTGCGGGTCGGGCTGAAACGAGAAGCCGACACGCTATTGCTGTTGGTTGGTGCGGCGCAACTACGGCCCGGCGAACGGCTTACTCGTTTGCTCGACGGATTCCACGATCAAAACGTTGAGATTGCCTTGCCAGCAAACGATATATCGCTGGGAAACGCAGACGACGAGCAGACCATTCCGGCCAGGGTTCAAGCCCATGAATGGGTCGGACGCGAGCTCCAGATTGTGGTCGCACTCGACGGCTCGCCCATTCGCTTGCGGACGCAGCAACGTTTGGCCCTACGGATCGGCGACGAAGTCACTATTCGGGCGAACTTCGAGCGGGCACAGGCATTCGATCCAAAGACAGGCCGTACGCTACGATCAAGTATTGTATAATTGAGACGCCAAAAATCTCGATCTTCAGGTCGGAGCGGTAAGCAGATGGACTTGGTTAAGACGTTCGAAGTCTCCTCCTTGACCATTCGCTATGGAGCGTATTCGTCGATCCGCCACTTTCGGTTGTAACACAACAGTCAGGCTAAAGAACGATCATATCCGGGAAATCCGGGCAAAGCTTCGAGTGGGTCAGTTTCCCTTCGGAGCTGTAAAAGGCCATTCTGCCGTCCCACGAACAGATCCACACCTCTAATGCGCCGGCTTCAAAATAAAGCTCCCGCTTCTGGTCGATCTCGTCGGTCGTATTTGCAGGCGACAGAACCTCAACGCAAATTTCGGGTGCATTCAGCCAGCTGGGGTCGCTGCTGTGGCGATCGATCATGGCTTTGGAAGCCCAGACGACATCAGGAACCTTGGTGCTTTCTTTAGTCTCAACGGCGAGTTCCACGATAGCCTCGCCATCCGCCAACAGGTCTCCGAGAATTCGTGCTAGCTTGCTTTGGAGCCGGCTATGCCGCGGATGCGCTGGAGACATCACGATTTGATTAAACCGATTCAGCTCAATTTTGAAAGGAAGATCACGAAGGCTCGGATCAGCACAAACATCTTCCCAAGTCAGTTTCTCGCGCAACAACACCCTAAAAAACTACAATTAGAAGGCGACAAGCACAACAAATGGCTGCGTCTAATACTGGGAAGCTTAACGTGGCGGTTCCTGGGGATCCGGCGGCGTCTTTTCCTCAATCGCGCTCTGGGTCACCGATCCGTGACCAGATGGCGCCATTTCGTTAACCACATCCTGGGCCATCATATCCCGGTTAATCAAATCTCTGGCATGGCGCTTGGCCTGAATAAGGGTGCCAGCAAAAGAGGTCCGGATTTCGCCGTCAATCGATATTCGCCATGCGTAGGGCCTGACGCTGCTTCACCAAAGCCAAATATGAACACTCCAGCAATCGAGTTCGAGGACGAGGACGAGTTCGAGGGCGATTTTTTATATTTGGTGCCGCAAGTCAGCGGGACAACAAGAACAAAATTCTCGTCCTCACTCGCATAACGGCCTTATCGGGCCGCGAGCAAACTGCAGAACCGGTCGATGTCCACGTTGCCGCCGCTGATCAGCACGCCGATGCGCTTGCCCTTCAACTGAGGCTTCATTTGCCTCGCAGCCGCGAAACCGAGGCAGCCAGTGGGTTCGATCACCAGCTTCATGCGCGAGGCAGCGAAGCCCATGCATTCCACGAGCTCCTTGTCGGTGGCAGTCAGCACATCGTCGACATCGCGTCGGATGACCTGGAAGGTGAACCTGCCCAGGTGTTGCGTCTGGGCGCCGTCTGCGATGGTTTTGGGCGTGCCGATGTGGACGATGGCACCGGAGCGGAATGATTGTTGCCCGTCGTTGCCGGCTTCCGGTTCGACACCATAGAGCTTGCAGCCAGGCGACAACGCACGGGTGGACAAGGCCGAGCCGGCCAGAAGACCACCGCCGCCCAGCGGTACAAAGAAAGCGTCGAGCGCGCCCACTTCCTCGAACAACTCTTTGGCCGCGGTGCCCTGGCCGGCGATCACGTCGGGATGGTCATATGGGGGAATCAGGGTCAATCCATGCTTCTCTGCCAAGTCGCGGCCAATCAGCTCCCGATCTTCCTTGTAGCGGTCATAAATCACAACGTTCCCTGCGTAGCCTTTGGTGGCCGCTACCTTACCGGCCGGGGCATCGTGCGGCATGACAATCGTTGCGGGCATGCCCAGCAGCTTCGCCGAGAGCGCGATGGCTTGCGCGTGGTTGCCGGATGAGAAAGCCACTACGCCGGCTCGGCGCTGTTGGTCGTTGAACTTTGAAAGAGCGTTGAATGCGCCCCGGAACTTGAAAGCACCCATGCGCTGCAAGTTCTCGCATTTGAAAAAGACCTCCGCGCCAAGTTCCTCGTTGACCGTGCGCGAGGTGATGACAGGAGTGTGGTGGGCGTAGCCTTTGATGCGCCCGGCGGCTGCCAGGACATCGTCGAAAGTGGGCAGGCTGAGTGTGCTCATAGTTCTCGATCTTCTGAATAGTATAAAATAATCGATCAAGCTCTGAAAGAGCGGCGCTTCGCGGTCATTCCACCATCCAAGATTGAACAGGGTTGTGTCTGGAGGGCGCCCGGTCCCTCGGCGCGGTGCAAGGCGATAGAAGCCTTGTTCCCAGGGACAAGGTACGTGTCCAACGTAGGGCTTTATTGGTTCCGCGGCTGCGAGGGACCGCAGCCCTATGATTGTTGCAACATTGCCTTAGTTAGCCTTAATCCTGCTCGGTGCCTGGCATGGCTAATCGGGGACAATATTTTGATTAATCCGGAAGAAGTTATTTGGATCGTATTTTCGCTTGATTTCCAGGAGACGATCGTAGTTGTCTCGGTAAGTCGCTTTGACCCGATCGATTCCTTCGTCCATCATGAAGTTTACATAGGCACCGCCCAGACTGTAAGGGTGCAACGCTGCCCAATAGTCTTTCGTCCAGGTCGTTATCTTTTCTGCGTTTGCAGGGTCTGGGTCCACTCCAACAATAACCATCGACCACTTCGCGTCGCGATAACTGAAAGCGGTCTCGTGACGGCCGACACGGCTCACCGCACCATCCACCGGATAAAGTTGCATCGTCGAGCGGAGGCTAGGTAGTTGTTCTCCAAATTTCAGATGTTCGTCGATTGCCTCGTCTGGAATCTGGCCAATGAAGTCGCCCCTCCAATACCACTGCAAGCCAGGTGGATACATGGCATCGAACATGCCTTGCAGCGCCGGGTATGGCATCGAGCCCATAAGCTCAAACCTCGGCGCTCTGAACGTCCTAACCGGACGAAACGTCTGTTCAACTACGTCTAATGGGCCACAATACGCCCAGACGATCCCGCACATCGCCTTACCGTGGAACTCACCCGGAAACGGCGGTCCCGACGGCACCTTTAAGAATGCAAAAAGCCCGCACCACTCTTCCGGCAACGTCGGTGAGACTTCCCGATACCATTGCAACAGTTCGCGCGCGTGCTCCATCCCCCAAAGCATGGGACCGGCAAACACCTGATCCACGGGACAGCCGCGAAAGAGAAATGAGGTAACAATACCGAAGTTTCCGCCGCCACCTCGGATCGCCCAAAACAGATCGGGATTCTCAGTGGCACTGGCGGTTACGAAGCGCCCATTGGCCAGCACAAGATTGGCTTCTAACAGATTGTCCACTGTTAAACCAAATTTCCGGGTCAGATACCCCGTTCCGCCGCCCAAGGTCAGCCCGGAGATGCCAGTAGTAGAAATCACACCGAGTGGGATCGCCAAGCCAAAGTCATGAGCCGCATGGCTTAAATCAGCCTGAGTGCAGCCTGCCTCGGCCAGTACGGTGTTCGTGGCAGAATTGACTAGCACCCCTTTCATTGAGGAAAGGTCAATCACAAGTCCTCGGTCGCAGACGCCCAATCCCGCACCATTGTGACCCCCTCCGCGCACCGCAACCGCAACATCTTCGTCACGCGCAAAATTCACCGCTGTCACTACGTCCGCCACGTCCGCGCAACGAACGATAGCTTCAGGACGACGATCGATCATTCCATTATACACTCTGCGTGCAACTTCGTATTCGTCGCTACCAGTGGTAATGACGCTTCCCCGAAATTTCGCAGACAGATTCCTATACGCTTCTTTTCGCATACGAGTTTCTGGACTCTTTGATCAAATGAGCACCGTTTAAATGATCAAACACAAACAAATCTTGTCTCTCTCTTTCTGTCATAAAATTAATGACAGCTATTGGTCGCGATATTGCCGGTCTCAATTTGCTTTCAGAGGCATCAGAAGTCGTCCTGAAACTTACGCCGTTATTTGCCGGATCTGCAATTACACATTGGTATAAATCGGCTAGTCTTTTGGAAAAGGAATGCCCAGCTTTTCTGACATCAGCACCAACTCTGCTATCGATCCGGATCACATCTTTTCGATAACGAACACCATTGGCTCTTCCGGAATCACATTTTACCTCCCGCATCAGTCGGCAGCGTGAAGCGGAAGGTGCTACCCGGCCCATCGTTAGCAACAGCCCAGAGTCGCCCGCCATGCGCCTCGATGATCGAGCGGCTGATGGTCAAGCCCATGCCGATGCCCTGCACCTTTGTCGTGTAGAACGCCTCAAACATTCGGTTCGGAAGTTCGGGGTCTACGCCGACACCCGAATCCTGTACGAGGACGACGATACTAGCTGACGGCTGTCCCTCTGTTCGAATACGCAAGACCCGCGCCCGATCCCTGACTGCCCACATGGCTTCCATGGCGTTCACGATGAGATTCAGTATCACCTGCTGCAGCAGCACCCGATCAACAACTACCGGAGGAAGGTTTTCTGGCATATCCGTCTGCAAGCTTATCGCGTTCCGGCGAAGTTCACCCTCCAATAAGGCAATGACCTCCCTAATGATGTCATTGATGTCCAAGCGCTCTCTTAACCGTTCCCCGCGCCTTAGAAGGCCTCGAATCCGCACAAGTACACTGCTTGCGCGAGTTCCATCTCGAATGATGGCCTCAACGGCTTGTCGCGCCTCGTCCAGGTTGGGCGGTTTTGTGGCGAGCCAACGCAAACAAGCATCTCCACTCGTAACAATACTGCCGAGTGGTTGATTGAGTTCATGAGCAATCGAAGCTGCGAGTTCGCCCATGGTCGTTATCCTGGCGATGCGAGCGATTTCGGCCTGCGCCTGGATCAAACCCTCCTGCGCCGCCTCCCGCTCGGCGATTTCTGACTGCAATTGCTCGTTGGCTCTTTTTAGCTGACCAGTTCTCTCTTGAACTTTCGCATCTAGCTCATCGCGAGCTTTGCTGAGGGATTCCTGCGCCCGCTTCTGGTTGCCACTCAGCCAACCGATGAACAACGCCGTGGCCACAAAGACAATCATATCCGGCGCTTCTTCCAGGCCAATGCCCAAAGCATAGAGGGGCGGTATAAAGTAGTAATCCAGCGCGAGAACGGACAGCAAAGCCGCAAAGGCTCCCGCCCAGATCCCCCCATACCAGCTACTGAGCATGACCGAGCAAAAGAACAGGCTCGCAGTGTCCTTTATGACTGACCCCATCTGTAGTGTGACGACTGTCGCCATTCCCACTGATAGAGCAGCCACTACGTAACTTGAAAGCAGTCGCGTCCTCGACCAGATCCGAGTTGCTTTTGACATAGTAATCCTCCAATCTTGCTTTTGCATTCTCGAAGCGCAAGGCACCTTCACACTAGCGTACCGTCTCCTAAATCCCTTGGGTTTCGTCCGGCCGAGGCCGGATCAGTTGGCTGTTTTTCAAGGCGCGAACGACGAGCATATCTAGATCGATACGTAAGGAGCGAGCAACGCGGAAAAACAGCCAACCGGCCGCGGCCCAGAGGGTTGCGTTGAAAATGGGCCGGCGCCTGCGTTGCTCGTCGGTTACGTATCGCTTTAGATATGCGCCCTCCTACTGCCAGTCCGGCTCGGACCTCCTTGCCGGCGGCCCATTTTGAACGCAACGAAGCCCAAGGGATTTAGGAGACGGTACACTAGAGCTTCTCAATAGCGACATTTCCTATACATAAACCCAATGGCAATCGCCCGTGCTATACTTTAGTAGTAAATTCCTATCACTAAAGTACTACTTTCTTGTTATTGCTTTGGGTTTTCGCGGAAGGCCGGTTCGGGTTCAGGTGGAGCTTTTGTTTCAAAGACCAGGAAAAGGGACTGGGCGCAGGAGCTGAATCTAATTCGTCAGCAGGACAAAAGCTTCAGGGCCCCCAAATCGCTTTTACAAATGCGAAGAATGGAATACGGTATTCCAACGAATCTAATGACACCGAATGCCCTCAACTATCATCATCTGCTCTATTTTTGGGCCGTTGCCAAAGAAGGTAGCTTGCGACGCGCCAGTGAAGTATTGCACGTGTCGCAGCCGAGTATTAGCGCGCAGCTAAAGCAACTCGAAGAGTCTTTGGGAGCGGCTCTTTTCACGCGCACGACTCGGAGATTGATCCTGACCGATACCGGACAAAAGGTTCTGGAGTACGCCGAAGAAATCTTTTCCTTGGGCCGGGAGCTTTTGACCGCGGTTCGTCAAGAGCCGGGGGAACGCCCTCTTCGTTTGCACGTCGGTGTTGCCGATTCGGTGCCGAAAATAATCGTACGCCAGCACCTTACCCCGGTCTTTGAACTCGGTCGCTTGGTGCGCGTGATCTGTCGCGAAGGTTCGCTGGAAGAACTCATAACGCAGCTAGCCGGGCACAAACTGGATGTGGTCCTGGCGGATGAACCTTCCACCAGCGCTTTGCCCGTGAGAACCTTCAACCAACGCCTCAGTAACTCGGCTGTAGTGCTTTGCGCTGCTCCGGTCCTTGCCAAACGCCTGGCCAAGCATTTTCCGCGTTCTTTGGACGGCGCGCCCGCAATACTCCCTGTCGGTGAGATGGCGCTACGCCGCCAGCTCGAGCACTGGTTCGAATCGCACAATGTTCGACCTAGGATTGTCGCTGAGGTTGAAGACACAGCTCTTTTGATAGATCTCGGAGCCAAAGGCCTCGGATTCATTCCGGTCTATTCCGCGGTGTTAGATGAAATCGAGCGTTTCTCTCGCTTCAAGACGATCGGCACCGCCAATGGTTTGAGAATGGAAGTATTCGCGATTACCGCCCAACGACGGCTTCAACACCCCGGCGTGGCAGCAATGACAGCCAACGCGGAATAAGTTCGGGACAGACAAGAATCATTCTCGGTACGCTTGAAGCATTTGCTCGAATCAATTATTCTCAGATTTACATTTGCTGAAGTTTACACAGCGCATGGCACTGCAGAATAGCTCGTACTCAGGCTGATCGTAGGGACTTTGAAAGCATTTATCCAGGAGCTTAGAACTCAGTACATTTACCGCATTGCAGCCGGGTACTTAGTCGCGGCGTGGCTGATCCTGCAGATCGCTGCTCTCCTGTGCTCGGCTCTAGGTCTTCCCAACTGGATCCTGAAAGCGCTCCTGGCATTGCTTCTGGTCGGATTTGGTGCCTCCCTGATCGTCGGCTGGAGGATCGATTTGCGGGCTGCCCGGCTTGCGGTTGCCGGCCCGCGAGGACGAACCAGAAGCCTACACCTGGCTCTCTGGCCTGTCGCGGTAATGCTGATTTTTGGCGGGATGGCCCTGGCATTTTTTGCCTTTTTGGACGCAAACCAGTTGTCCAGACCGGCCGGTACGGAGCTTGAAACTTCGGCGCCGGCGGAATCCGGTACGCCCGTTCCGGAAGTCGTGCTCACAGATGGAACCCACGTTTCGGTTGGTAAACAGGAAGTTCTGCTAAACGACAACGATTTAGGGCTGCGATCCATGCCGACGGCCGGTATTGCGATGATCGAGAATCGACCTGGCCACGTCAGACTTTTGTTAGGTGCCGGCAAGAATACCTACCTCCTCGAGGGGGCTGATCTGAAGCATCTGAATGCCTTGCCCCGACTGGTGCTTGAGCCGGGTGAACCCGGGGCGTTTGACAACGCGGCTGCCAATGTATTTGCTGTCGTGCGGTCTGGCTCCCTATTCTACGCATTTTATCAGGCATCGGATGCCGAGGGACTACCCGCGGCGACTCTCGCCGGTTTTTCGGGGTTTTACCTCGGCATCGGATTGGCCGAGTCGGATGACAATGGCTATACGTGGGTCAAAAAAGGGCAGATTATCAAGTGTGCAAAACCAAAGGATTGGGCAGCTACTCCTAAACAAGGTGGACGCGGAATAGGTCAACCCGGAGGCCTGGCCGATGCGAGCGGAAGGCACTTTTACATCTATTATTCCGACCTGTCGACATCCC
>Ga0306923_10005452_pt1 | contig 12399 bp, 13 predicted proteins | sample sta12Can44000108_FD_203841 | JGI IMG/M metagenome (GOLD analysis project Ga0306923, IMG submission 203841) | Lab enrichment of tropical soil microbial communities from Luquillo Experimental Forest, Puerto Rico - statanox.12C.anox.44.000.108 (v2)... | ecosystem: Environmental > Terrestrial >...
GCTAATCTTCTGCATTGCCGGTCTCCTTTTCTTTGTGCCTCGAGCACGTCGAAACGCTGGGAGCGTATCGCATCCCGCGGGAGACCGGCCTTCTCATCCCATCTGGTAAACGCAGCCGTAAGCGGACATTTGCTGCCCGAACCAGAAATCGCTATCTGATAACGCCTAGGTGCGCGTTTCATAGAGCCTGATTCCCAGGAGAGTGCCAAACTCTTACGATTCGTTATGAGCAAGCAGTTGCACTGCGTTGCGTCGGGCGAGCACCAGCATTTGACAGGCGCCGCTACGTTCCAGAATAATCGCGTGCGTCATGGCACAGGCCTACCGTACACACGAGCAATATAGCTGCTGGAATTCATATAGCAACCAACTCAAACGACTGCCGCGGCGCGATCTGCTTCGGCGCATGGTGGTCACTGCCGCCGCCGTTTTCGTGCCAAACGGGTTGATGCGCGCTCAAACCACTCGCATTACAGATGGTCGCATTGATTTCCATCACCACTTTGCGTCGCCTCGATGGATCGTCAAGCAGCGAGAAACCAAGAGCCAGGGCTGGCAACCATTCCAGAGCTGGACTCCGGCCAAGTCTTTGGAGGCAATGGACAAGGCTGGCGTATCCACCGCTCTGATCTCTTGCACCGCACCGGGGCCGAAATTTCCCGATATGAGTCTCGACCAGACTCGCAGCATGACACGCGATGTGAACGAATACGGCGCGAAAATGGCATCCGATTCCAAGGGCCGCTTCGGCCTGCTCGCCACTTTGTATCCGCTCGATGCTGATTACAGCCTGAAAGAAATCGACTATGCGCTCGGCACGCTGCATGCGGTCGGGTTCGGATTAATTACCAGCTATGGCGACAAATGGATTGGCGACTCGGCATATCAGCCGGTGTTTGAGGAACTCAACCGGCGGAAGGCGCTCGTATTTCTCCATCCCACAACAGCGCCATGCTGCGAAAATCTCATCCCCAATATTCCTCCCCCCGTAGTCGAATACAACACAGACACCAGCCGGGCCATCGCCAATATCCTCATCAACGGCTCCGCCAATCGGACGTTGGATGTTCGCTACATCTTTTCGCATGCCGGTGGTACAGCGCCTTATTTGGTCCAACGTCTCGGCATCGCCCCCGCGCCAAAACTCGCCGAGGCGCTTGCAGGAAAGCCCGCGCCAGGTTCCCGCTTGTACCATCTGCGGCGCTTTTATTACGACGTGGCTCAGTCCACAAACCCGATTCAGATACCTGCTCTGAAATTGTTTGTGGGCATCTCACAAATCGTTTTTGGCGCCGATTTTCCCTACAGCACGATCGTGGACCATGTGGAGGCGCTGCAAGGATGCGGACTGAGCCTCGACGAACTCAAAGCTATTGATCGAGGCAATGCATTGCGTCTGGTGCCGCAGTATCGCGTGTAGTGCTCAAAAGTACGAGCTGCTGCGAGTTGCCGCGAGAAACGAAGAAGGGCCCACCGCTATTTGTCTGTTACGGCGATTCGCAACGATCTGCACTCCGCGAGTGCGAGAAGGTGACTCGTCCGAACCTACCCAGAGTCGTGCCTCTCAGTGGCATGTCCTGATAAACGGGTAATCGCCGAAGTGCTAGTGGCCCTGAGCTTACCGATTTGCGTGCCGATGATCGGACAATCGAGGTGCTAGTTGAGAGACCCAAATCCAGCCGACAGTCATTACTTCGCGCCATGCAGAGACCTAAGTCCCAAGGCAGTGTAGTCGTCAACTCCCAGTATCCATCCCTCCTGACCCTCAACTCGAATTTTCAGCCACGTATCGTTGGGGGAGTCGTGTTCATCCGGCGGAGCAGCACTGAACCGCGCCCTCAATAGCTGCACACGCGATTCCGGCGTGAGGTTCACTCCTATGGGTTTCGTCTTCTTGTCTGGCGACAGATACATATCAATGAGCCGTTCCGATTCAATGTTTGGACGTATTTCATAAGGCGGTTGGTCAGCCACATCGAAATCGCCAGAATCCTGCTGTTCCAAACGAAAGTACTTCCAGTCCACTCGGACAGGAGTCACGATGTAGAAATAGTTCGTGAGCGAATAGATTCGCAGCGTGTCGTTTTCCAATAAACGCTTGGAATCCTTCAACGGCCCCGGTGGCAGAGCGGCGAGGCTACCCTCAAATTCTAACGGTTCCGGATCGAGTGGTTTCAAGATTCCATTCTGCAGGCCGAAAAGCTGGATGGATTTGCCGGTTCTGGGTGGTGACGACGATAAATGCTCATAACTGAGTTCGAGAGCCTGATTCTCGCGGCCCTCCAGCAGTGTCACGTCTACCAGATGGCTTTCAGCCTGATGCACCAGCGGCACGGGAAAGGACTTCTTGAAGGAAGTCTTTCCGTTTTCGTCCACGATGCTGACAGAGCTTATTGTCTCTTCGTCGTCGTCATTGCACATTCCCGCGTGGCGCGATTGCTTGTAGCAAATCACATGCAGTGTAACGGTAAATTCATGCCCTTCGATTGGAAAAGGACCGAGAGTACGCACATACCGGATCGGCCCTGATAACGGCGAATTATCTTGCCGCGACGCTGCCGCCGAAACGAGCACTAGCAAGCACAACGCTAGGCCTGTCAAAATCGCGAACGTAAATAGACGACTCATCTTTGGTAGTATCTTCCTCCTGTTGTGGCGCGATGATGACATTATTTCCGGTTCTTGGGTATCAGCCTTCGCCGCCGTTCGCGAGTCGCCATCGAGGCCATGTAGCACTCGGGCAAACACATCGCAGGCAATCACAAATCGTGCTGGCATCCGATGCGGTCGTTCTTCTTTTTCACCGCCGCAATGGTTTGCAGCAGCCGGGCATGGGCCACTCTCAACCCCGCGGCATGTGGCCGCAAGTGATCGTAGATCCAACCGGTGAAGACGGAGACGATCTTAAAACTCTAGTCGTCCGCGAGGGCGTGCCCTTTTGCACAGCTATGAGACGGGAAGAATAGCACCACGCATCCGATCGATGAGACCCGTGGGCTCTTTCGGCAACTCATCGCCACGCCAGGCCACATGCTGATCCGGGCGGGATAGGAGCAGTTTGTCCGGATAGAGGGACGGGCTCTCGTCTGCATCCACGTTGAGCACGGCCAGAGGAACTCCACGCTGTGCGGCGGCTGTCACAAGGCCGTCGATTTCGATGGCGCGATCGAAACGCAGCAACGTGAACTCGGGTCCCATGGCGTCGTAAAGTGATCGCCCGTCGCGCAGCCACAGATGCGGTGTGCGGCATCCGGGTACCGTCGACTGGCGAAAGTCGTACATGGTGTGTGCAGGCGCCTCCTCACCGTCGTAGGCGATGATGGGCGAGGCATTATAGAAATACCCGAAGTTGAGGCCGCCGCAGCAGAATTGGCTTACGTTGACGTTGTAGGCTTCTTTGCCAACGCGGGCTCGTACCGCATCGCCCTCCGGTCCCGGCGCCTCTAGGTTCTCGGGGATCGAGCTATTCTGTGTCTGGTGCGCGAATGTATTCATGGCATAACGCGAAACCTGTTCGGTGACCGGTTGGCGTTCGCGTTCATAGGCGCACAGGATTGCAGGAGGCGCCCAGCCGTTGAGTACACCGGCCAACTTCCATGAAAGATTGGTAGCGTCGGCGATGCCTGCATTCATGCCATAACCGGCGAACGGGACCCATATGTGAGCTGCGTCGCCGGCGAGGAATACGCGCCGGTCGCGAAACCTGTCGGCGATCAAGCGGCGACCGGTCCAATCCTCCTGACCGAGAGTCTTATACCGGAAATTGGAATCGACGCCGAGAATCTGGCGGATGCAGCGATCGCGATCGAGGGCATCTAAATCTTGATTCGGAGGGCGAAAGTTGTGGATGAGCCATCGCTCCCTGCCGTCAATCGCGAACAGATAGCCGCAGGAGCGGGGATTGAGGGAAACGTTGAGCCAGGCCGGCCTGTCGATCATGCTTAGCAGTTGTGACGCGTGGAAGTACGTTGATTGAGTATGCATTACCGACGCGTCGCCGAACAGTTTTGTGCCCATGATGTGACGAACGTCGGAATGCGCGCCATCACAGCCGACCAAATACGCGGCAAAGATTTCAGTCTTGCCGCCATCATCGAGATTCTCAGCGGTCGCGCGCACACCGCCGTCGTCCTGCACGTAGTCGATGACCCGCTTACGGTTCAGCATGGTCAGCCGCGGTGTGACAGCCGCATGGGCGAACATGATCGGCTCCAGGTAGAGTTGATTGATGCGATGCGGAGGTTCCGGCGTCGGCCACCAGGTGTCGGGACCTCCCTTTGCCGTGTAACGCTGAGCGCGACATGGAATCGAGATGCGTGAAAGCTCTATTCCTGTCGCCGTGATGCGGAAGGCGACATCGTTGGGAAAGTCGGCGGGCAAGCCGGCGTTACGAACCGCTTGTGCGAACCCGAGCCGACGGAAAATCTCCATGGTACGGGCCGAGACATGGTTGCATCTCACGCTGGGTGGCTCACCGCCACCGCGGGTTTCCGCGACCGTCACCTCGATTCCGCGCTGTGCCAGATCGATAGCCAGCGTCACGCCAACCGGTCCGCCGCCCACGATCAGCACCTGCGTATCGATTCGATTGCCCTGGGAGTTTCGTGGTCTGGGTGATGACGAGTTGAGTCTCATGATTCGCCAACAGCCTATCGGGGTTGTACCCGATTAACGGGGTGGTTTCAATGGGTCGCTGCAACACCGGCTCGAAGTCGATTTCGCGGAGTTTAAAGGGCTGAACCCGCTCGCGGGCATCGATTCAAAGAAAACCCCGTCCTGATCAGGTCTAATTGAGGTCCGGCTCGAAAGATCGGTCCCTTCTGACAAATACCATCGGAACTACCGTTTAGAGAGTGTTGCAACGACCGGTTGAACCGGCAGGCGTTCCCGAACATGTGGCTTTTCGTTGTGCATCTTTTGGAATGCCGTCAGAATATCCTTAGCCAAAGAAAGAACCGTCGCACGAAACTCATCGGTTATGCTGAACGAGCAGCACCGATCTATGCCGGGTATTCTGAATAGGGCTCGCAACTCCCGAAGAACTGGATGGTTTCCATTCCATAGAGAAAACGGCCGACCGTATGCTACGAGCGGGTCTTCAACTTTGCCTCGACTAAATCTTCGAGAAGGTGACGGGGCTTGCTCTCTCCGTACCCTCTGGCGAGGTTTGCTTCTTAGAGGCATCCTTGCGGCATTATAGCGGCAGACCCAAAGGCATCGTAACGGCTGCGCCCCTAAGTCGCTTTAGGTAGCTCACACGACGGGCTGCCTCGGAGGTACTACGTAATCTCCCGGATGTACCGCGCCGCGGTAAATGTTCTAGATTTCATGCGCCCTTCCCTCGGTTCTTCACGCTACCCATCGCGACCTTTTAGAGCGAGGTTCCACCGAGAGTCAAAGCCCACACCTACAAGGTGTGAGAGTTCAAGAACTTGGCAAAATCGCGTTACGAGTCTACCCCTGGTCTCGAAGGGGACTCAAACGCACCGGCATCCGAGCGTTTCCGTAACAAGAGATACGAAGATGAAGGGTAAGTTCGGGAGGGATGCTTTTTGGCTGGCGGCTGGTCTAGTCGTCTCGTTCGTCCTGGTGGCGCTGGCTTCCTTTTGGTCCGGCCTCTTCCGTTGGGTGTTCAAGGAAACAGCCGCCACCTCAGGCCTAATTTTCGCGTTGATCTTCGGCGTTGTTATTTTCGGGGCGGCTTATGTGATCAAAAAGCGAGATGACTTCTAAAGATCCGGCGCAAACACATCCCCGCACGCCCTCGCTGGCGGCGCACAGCAGCCGCGATTGCAGTTGACACTTGCCATGGGCGGATCACAAGGGCTCTAGCGCGATAGGAGAAGGCCATGGAACCTATGCGGTACACGACGCAGCAATCTTGGGAAGTAACTGAGCCAATTTGCAAGGATTTCGCGCTGTCTAGTCCTCAGCGCGATGAGACTGATCCGCACAGAGCGGGAGTTGATGAGTGCTCCTGTGCTAACCGGACTGACAGCCTGGGCGAGTCAGGTAAGGTACTCATCGCTGACCCTTCGGCTGAGGATCTGACCATCACCGGTGTGTAGTGCAAGGTCCGCGCGGGACGTGAATTAGTTGTACCTCCAACACGAACCTGGCCAACCCCGCGCAACCGGAGATCTCTAACCGTTTCGGCCCTGCCTAAGACCTTTTTCGTTTTTTTCTGAGCACACTCCTCCATTCGCTCCGCAGAGCGCTCTCTTGGTTTCGTTTTCGTTGCCCCTTGCATCGACGACCACGGCTCGTTTGGCAAGCTTGCGGTCAGTTTGAAGTTCACTTCGGGCAGTATAATGCGACGCGTAGTCTGGGGGAGCCGTGGCCGTTACTTCTTTCGCTGTGGCTTTGAGGCGAACGCAAGCTGGATGGCGCATTACCGGGTGGGCATACTCCACACAAACACTGGAATAGGCTTCGCTCTGTCTGCGCTGCGGAAGTAGCCGCCGCTTTACCACTCAGCTTTCGGAGGGGCATCTGTCGATGAAGTTACGCGGTACGACTTTTGGTTCAATTCGGTAAAGAATCTGTCCACTACCAGATTTTTGGCGACTCTACCATGCGTGATCCTCAGGGCCAGCTAGTGGGGGAAATTTACGTTGACATATTCCTATATGGGAATGTATTATGGGTGGCGTGCCTCGCGCCTCCACAACGTCGGATGCCTTCAACGCGGTGGCCGAGCCGCGCCGTCGCGAAATTCTGGTCCTTCTTGCTTCGCGCGAGTGGCCCGTTGGCGATATCGTCGTGGCCCTCCGTTTGGGGCAGCCTTCGGTCTCCAAGCACCTGCGCGTTCTACGCCAGACGGGCCTAGTCCGTACGCGCCGCAATGGCCGACGAATTCTTTACCGCACCGATCCGCAGGCCATCCGGCCTTTGTACGAGTGGACGAAAACCTTCGAGCAATTTTGGCGGCACCAATTGACGCGCGTGAAGGAGCGCGCAGAAGCGCAAGCGAAGAAGCAAGCCAATTCGCTGCGCGAATCCTGAATGCATTAAGGAGAAGAAAGGAGAACTATGGCAACTCCCGCAATCGCACTGGAAAGCTTGACCCTGAACGTCATCGATGAAATTCATGTGGCCGCGCCCCCTGAGGCCACATTCGCGGCCCTTCTCGAGCAGCTCGGGCCGTACAGCGAACACCCTGACGGCACGCCCATGCAGATGAAGTTGGAGCCCTGGCCGGGAGGACGCTGGTTCCGAGATTTGGGCGACAACAATGGCCATTTCTGGGGCGTCGTGCAGGCCATCAAGTCGCCGACGCTGCTGGAAATTACCGGGCCGCTGTTCATGTCGTATCCGGTCGCTTGCAACGTCCAGTATCGACTGAGTGAGGAACCAGGCGGCACGGTCATCAAGTTCCACCACAGCGCATTTGGACTGATTCAGGATGAACACCGCCGTGGCGTCACGAAGGGCTGGAGCCACATCCACTCGCGCGCGAAAGCGCGAGCGGAAGGAAAGGGCAAGAAGTAGCGGCTGAGTATTCGGCAAGGAGTCCCTGACATAAGCGCAACGAAAAGGAGAACGAGAGATGACGAGCGTGGCAGCATTAGAGAAAAAGAATGTCGTGGCGGCGGTGATTGCTGAATTTCATGAAGAAGCCAGGACCACTCGGCGCGTTTTGGAGAGAGTGCCGGCTGACAAGCTGACTTGGAAGCCGCATCGGAAGTCCCTGTCCATCGGCCAGCTGGCGCTGCACATAGCGGCGGTGCCGGGGCGATTTGCGCCAAATCTGAAGAAGGCAGAGCACGAAGTAAATCCCGGGGCCCTCCAATTTGCGGAGCCAGCGAGCAGGGAAGAGATTCTCGCCGTGTTCGACAAGAGCACACAAGATGCGGGAGCGTTTCTTGAGAGTCTAAGCGACGAAGACGCCCTGGCGGACTGGACTCTGAAAGCGAACGGGCGGACGCTCTTTACAAAGTCGCGTCTCGGCGTCATTCGGATGATCATGCTCAGTCACATTTTTCACCACCGCGGAGAGCTTGCGGTGTATCTGCGGCTGCTTGACGTGCCAGTGCCATCGATTTACGGCCCCAGCGCGGACGAAAATCCGTTCGCGTGATTGATCGGCGCGACGTCAACCAGCAATAAGAGGAACCGATGAGTCCGGCCAGGCCAAACGATGTGACCACTCGTGTTGTTCTTACTACAGCGGGAGCCGTATGAGCTGAGAGGTTCACGTCCGGTTCTGAGAGGGTGCGGGGTGAAATTCCCTCGCGCTACTCGTCCGGGACTAAAGGCCGCCTTTCGGCATTCTGGAAGCAGGACTATTCTAAGCAGTCGCCCGCTTACGTTCTTGGGACTGGCGGTGGTGGGTGCGTGGTTGCTCTCGGACCGTGCTCGTCGAGGCAAGATGCGGACCATTAATCCTAACGGGACGAGTTGATTCGGCGAAAAGGGCTGGCTGGGAGTTGGACCTCAATCGTGCACTAATGACTTATATAGTTGAACCCTACAAAATAAATAAACCGAACCACCGCATCTATGCCAATCCAGGCGAAGGAACACCGAGCTGCTGGAACAGCGTGTCTTTGTCTGCGTACCCTCTCACCCGAATCGCCTTGCCGTTCCGCAGTTCAACGAAGTTACAGGCGTGAAAATTGACGGGCTTGTTTGTGGCAGCAATTCCGGCGAAGTTCCCCTTGTGCGTGCCCGTGATGATGGAATGAACGACAACAAAATCCTCGCTTGCAAGGATCTGCTCAATTTCGAGCCGGACATCGGGGAGAGCTGCAAAGAGTGCCTCCAAACTCTTCCGCATTTCCTCTCGACAAGACTCATCGACTCGACTCAGATACTCATCGACATTGCGAGCGTTCAAAGCAGCGATCTGCTTTTTGGCGATCTGCATGTTTTCCTGTTCAGTCATTGGAAGGCAACCTTTCTGGCGTTCATCACGTTACTCTGGTTTTGAGGGCGCAGGATTTGAGCTTCGCCGATGGGAATGCGCTGTTCCAGTGGTTCCCGCCTTTTGAATGCGAGATTTTTGTTTACAGGTCGCCATGATACTTCGCGGTTCCCGACACTCAATTCTGATTCCCAAGTTTGAGTATTTCGGGCCGCCAAACGTGTGGGCGTTGTCTAATTGGATCGGGCTTCTCGTTGCCTCGTCGAAGGAGCTGGCGGATTTTGTTTGAATCCGATTTTCTGGCTGAGTCCCGGCGTCAACCCACCCGTATTCAAAAATCGGTCAGCAATTCTGTCCGCGATGTTCTGCTCGCTTGCGGTATTGGGCGCGGACAGAAAACAATGCCACCTTGCGATCTGCTCCCTATCCGCCTTCTCTACCTGTTCCATAGTTGGGAATGGATCAGGAATCGGTGTCTCCGATAGGGCGGGACCACACTGTGGAACTGCATTACGCATTTGTCAATCCGTCCTGTGGAAATCTATGGGCATGGACTCTCATCGGTTCGCTAGGCCCCGCCGAAACCAATCCTTTCGCACACCTAAGAACGGTCACAGGCCGCCCGAGGAATCAAGCGCCTAGGGCCGACCGGGACCCACCCGTTTGATACGGGGCAATGCTCCGTCGCGATGTAGACGCGGCGGGCGTCCTCGCCTGCGTCGTGGATCGTAGCGATGTTCGGGTGACTCAGGGCAGAAGCATGCTGGGCTTCTCTCACGAGGCGTGCGCGCGAGGTTTCATTCGCAAGTGCGCCCTCGGGCGGAAACTGGAGCGCGAGGAAACGACCGAGTTTCAGATCTCGCGCCTTGTAGACGACACCCATTCCTGCGGCGCCGAGCGGCGCGACAATCTCATACCCGCCGATCTGCGTGCAAGTAAGAGTTTTTACGAATTGCTACTTTTCGGAAATACGCCTGCGCGATAATGGGGCCATTCGAAGGGCAGCCAGGCGTGCATGAGCACCTCAGCGAAGTTGATTTTCTTCTGCGGGAAGATGGCAGCAGGCAAGTCCACTCTCGCAAGAAACGTGGCCGACCGAGAAAAGGCTGTCCTCCTTATGCAAGACGATTTGCTCGACACTCTGTTTCCAGGCGAGATCACCGACATTCAAGGATTCGTGAAGTGCTCTTCTCGGTTGAAGAACGCGCTCACGCCACATGTTTGCGCCCTTTTGTCAAAGGGCATCTCCGTTGTGCTCGATTTTCCTGGTAATACCAGGCGCAGCGTGCGTGGTTTCGCGAATTGATCGAGTGTGCGAATGTTGAGCATGAATTGCACTCTGTAGACGCATCAGACGCTTTGTGCAAAAGTCAGCTTCGGGAGCGAAGCAAGGGGCTACCTGCTGGCACGCCCTGGACCAGCGATGCGGACTTTGAAGCGATCACAGCGTATTTTCAGGCTCCATCAGAGGATGAAAAGTTCAACGTCATCCGCCACGAGCGCGTTTAGCAGATTAGAAATTCGACGCTTGCACATCATGCGTCCACGACATAGCATCGCCATAGTTGACCTAGGTCTGCCCACTAAAGCGATCGAACTTAGTCCCGCAGGAGGACAACATGCATCGTTGGCGCACGTTTATTGCAGCCGGCGCCGTCGGCCTTATAGCCGCGGCCGCTGGGACACTGCGAGAGACGCTCGTCGCCGCTAATTCGGATGTGTCGATTACGCGAGGCTGTGACCGTTCTTGCCTCGATGGGTTGGTCGATCGCTACCTGGACGCTCTAGCCGCAAATGATCCATCGCGCCTGCCCGTGACGCCGACCGTGAAGTTCACCGAGGACGGACAGCGGCTGCATCTCGGTGACGGGTTATGGAACACCGCTACCGGTAAAGGGACCTACAAGTTCTATATGGAGGATGTGGAGGCCAGAGAAGTCGGTTTCTTTGGTTCCATGCGGGAAGCCGGCCAACCGATCATTCTTGCTCTGCGTTTGAAAATCGAGGGCGACAGAATATCTGAAATCGAAACGATCGTGGTCCGCGATGTTCAAGACGCGCAGAACCTCGAAAGGCGCGGCCATCCTGACTCGCTCTTCAGCGATACGCTTCCTCCAGCGGACCGTGCTTCTCGCGCCGCTCTGGTCAAAGCTGCAAATATGTACTTCTCGGGCATGCAATTAAACGACGGCAAAGGCGATTACCCCTTCGCCGACGACTGCGACAGGGTCGAAAACGGAGCGGAAGCGACCAATAATCGCACACCCAGCACGGAGAGTGTGATCGCATCACAAAGCAATTCGGTCGAGACGAGTTCCCGTCAAAAATCCGATTTGACCTATTCCGCCACATGGGGCTGCAAGCAGCAGTTCCAGTCGGGACTGCTTCATTTCGTCACAAGAATTCGGGATCGGCGATTTGTTGTGATCGATCCGGAACGCGGAGTGGCTCTGGCTCTTTGCTTCTTCGATCATGCCGCCGGCAAAACTCGAACCTTCCAACTACCTGATGGGCGCACGGTGACCAGCGGGCCGACGACCCCGTGGACGTGGGAGATCGCCGAAGCATTCCGAGTCGAGCAAGGTCAAATCCGGCGCATCGAGGCGGTCTATCATCGATGCCCTTACGGCATGGGGTCGGGATGGAGCGACTGGGAAGAGTCGATGTCTACGCGGGCCAGGTCGTCTTCACCGTCTAGCGTCCAATGATTTGAACAGCATCGCAGGGCATGCGCTTCGGAACACCTCGCCTGAGACCGAATCCTGCCAGCCTTGCGCGTGAGGCTGTGCAGCAGGTACTAGAAGGGTACAGGCGATGCGCTCGCAGCTCCGGAGAACGTTATGCAAGACTTTACGATGCGGTATCCACTCACTCTAACGCACATCCTTGAGCGGTCCGCCAAGCTTTTTGCCGCGAAGTCGATTGCCAGTTGCATGCCTGAGGGAGTGCATCGTTATCGTTATGCTGATCTTCATGGTCGTGTGCACCGTCTTGCTCACGGTCTCGCGAGGTTAGGGATTCAAAGAGGAGACCGCGTAGGAACTCTCTGTTGGAACAGTTACCGGCATTTGGAGCTCTATTTTGGCGTGCCCTGCTTCGGTGGGGTGCTCCACACTCTTAACCTGAGATTGTCTAAAGATCAGCTCATATACATCATCAATCACGCCCAAGATCGGCTCATCTTCGTTGATAGTTCTCTCTGGCCAACCCTGAAAGAGATTAAGCGCGCCCTGCCCGACAATTGCAGGTTCGTCGTGATCAAAGACGAGCAAAGCGCCAGTAAGGCTGAAACGAACATGGACTACGAGGAGCTGCTGTCAACATCGAGCGATGATCTGTTTGCCTGGCCGACTCTGGACGAATTCACCCCAGCCGCAATGTGTTATACATCGGGTACTACCGGGAATTCTAAGGGCGTGATCTACACTCATCGCGGCGTTTTTTTGCATAGCCTAGCGCTCTCTATGACAGACGGCTTTGGGCTGTGCGAGCGGGATACCATTCTTCAAGCAATTCCCATGTTTCACGCAAAC
>Ga0306923_10005453_pt1 | contig 12398 bp, 13 predicted proteins | sample sta12Can44000108_FD_203841 | JGI IMG/M metagenome (GOLD analysis project Ga0306923, IMG submission 203841) | Lab enrichment of tropical soil microbial communities from Luquillo Experimental Forest, Puerto Rico - statanox.12C.anox.44.000.108 (v2)... | ecosystem: Environmental > Terrestrial >...
GCAAGCGGCGCCCCCACCGCAACCCTCCCCCGCTGGCGGGGGAGGGAAGGGAGGGGGCTGACGCAGGAGGGAGAAAAGGTGAACCAAATGCAGATAGACCGCCGCACGCTGTTCAAAAGCACCGGCGCGCTCGTTGTCTCCTTTGCCCTTCCGCACGGTCCCGCCCAGGCCGAAATCGGCAGCGCCGTCAAGCCGCCGCTTGCCCCCGACCAGCTCGACAGCTGGCTCGCGATCAAGGCCGACGGCGCCGTCGTCGCCTATTTCGGCAAGATGGATATGGGCCAGGGCGTCGATGTCGCGATCGCGCAGATCGTCGCCGAGGAGCTCGACGTGCCGTTGGCACGGGTCAGTGTCGTAATGGGCGACACCGCCTTGACCGTCAACCAGGGTGGCGCCAGCGGCAGCACCGGGGTGCAGAAGGGCGGCATCGCCTTGCGAAACGCCGCAGCCGAGGCGCGCCGCGTGCTGGTCGAGATGGCCTCGGCGCGGCTCGGTGCTCCGGCTGCGCGGCTCGATGTCACCGACGGTGTTGTCGCCGTGCCGGACGACCCGGTGCGCAAGGTCGGCTATGGCGAGCTGATCGGCGGGCGCTATTTCGATTTGCCGATGAAGTGGAACGGCAAGCTCGGCAACGACCTCGTCGCCGAGGGGCAGGCAAAGCCCAAGCTGCCCTCCACCTACAAGATCGTCGGCCAATCGCCGCCGCGTTTCGACGTCCCGGCCAAGGTGTTTGGCAAGCTCGACTACGTCACCGATATCAAGGTGCCGGGGATGCTGCACGGCCGCATGATCCGCCCGCCGGTCGCCGGGGCCGTGCCGGTCGCGGTCGATGAGGGCTCGGTGTCCGACATTCCTGGCATCCGGGTCGTGCGCGACAAAGGGTTTCTCGGTATCGTCGCCGAGCGCGAATGGGACGCGGTGCAGGCGGCCGAGCGGCTCAAGGTCACCTGGTCCGAGACCGCACCGCCATTTCCCGAAAATTCGGCACTCTACGACCACATCCGTCAGGCGCCCGTCGTCAAGCGCGAAGTGCCTGTCTCGGCTGGGGAAATCGAGCCGGCGTTCGCCGGCGCGGCACGGGTCGTCGAGGCCGAGTACGAATGGCCGTTCCAATCGCATGCCAGCATGGGCCCGGCCTGTGCGGTCGTCGATGCGCGGGCCGATGGCGCCACCCTGTGGACCGGCTCGCAGAAACCGCATTTCGCCCGCGACGGGGTGGCTCGCATTCTCGGCCTGCCGCAGGACAAGGTGCACGGGATCTGGGTCCCGGGCCCCGGCTCCTACGGCCGCAATGACGCCGGCGACGCCGGCATCGACGCGGCACTGCTGTCAAAGGCGGCGGGCCGGCCGGTGCGCGTCCAGGGCATGCGCTATGAGGGGCATGGCTGGGACCCAAAGGGACCGGCCTCGATCCACCGCGCCCGCGCCGCACTCGACAGGGACGGGGCGGTGGTCGGCTATGCCTTTGAGAGCAAGGGGTTCTCGCGCGTCGACATCGACACCAACGAAAGCGACCCGGTCTATAGCCTTGCCGGCCAGCTGATGGGCCTGCCATTACGGCCGCTACAGGGCTTTGGCATCCCCGCCGAATCCTACGGTTTTGCCAACAAGCTTCTCACCTGGGAGACGATTGCGCCCTTGCTCGACCGCGCCTCGCCATTGCGCACCGCGCATTTGCGCGACCCGGTCGGCCCGCAGATCCAGTTCGCCAGCGAATCCTTTATCGACGAGATCGCCGCCGCGGTGGGCGCCGACCCGGTCGCGTTTCGCCTGCGCTATCTGACGGTGTCCCGTGATATCGCCGTCGTCAAGGCGGCGGCCGAGCGCGCCAAGTGGGAGCCGCGGCCGTCGCCAAACCCCGACCGTACGAGCGACACATTGACCGGGCGAGGCATCGCCTATGCCCAGCGCTCGGGGGCGGTGGTCGCGATCGTCGCCGAGGTCGAGATCGACCGGCATAGCGGCAAGGTCTGGGCGCGCAAATTCACCGTCGCCCATGATTGCGGACTGATCATCAACCCGGACGGGCTCAAGCGCTGCATCGAAGGCAATGTCGTGCAGGGCACCAGCCGCACATTGTCGGAGGAGGTGACCTTCGACCGCGCCAAGGTGACGAGTGTCGATTGGACGAGCTACCCGATCCTCGACATCACCGAGGCGCCGGAGACAGTCGACATCGTACTGCTCAACCGCCCCGAATTGCCGCCGGCGGGTGCGGGTGAGAGCTCGATACGCCCGGTTGCCGGCGCGCTCGCCAACGCCGTCTTTGACGCGACCGGCGTGCGCCTGCGCCGCGCGCCGTTAACTCCGGAGCGCCTTAAGCCGGCCCTGGCGTAGATTCGGACACCGCATGCGGCCGCCTGCAAGGTTCGGTCAGGATCGAGCCCGAGTGGTGCATGGATGTCCAACACGTCGTCAAACGCGCCGTCTACATGGCCGCCTTGCCACTCGACGCGAAGCTCCAGTTCATGGTGATGGCGCATGCCGTTTATCCGGCGGCGGCTGAGTGCGACTGCGTCCCATGCTGTCAAGCCCTCAGGCGGGCTTGCAGCGAACTCTGGGATTCTCTAGATGGGCCATCCCATTGCTCAGCCGGTAGGAAGCGGCGGAAACGGGTAGCAGACTCGATAGCAGGACCCTAAGCCGACCTCCGGGCAGCAGACATAGCAAAATGGAGGCGGAAGCGGATGGGAAAAGGCGGTGCGGCTCCGTTTGTCGGCAGCACCTGGCTTGGCAATATGCGTCCAACCGTTTGTCCGAAAGTTTTGGACACGCGATACGGTTTGATAGTGTGGTATAAAGAGGTCTCTGCAGTCAGTGGTGGCAGCGTAGGTTCGAACGACATTTGTGTTCCCTCCCCTGTGAAGCGTGCAAACCGTAGCAGCTGCATGGCTGCTCTACTTGCGCCCTGCCTCGCTTCGCTGAGATCCGCTCAGGGTCTCGGCGAACGAACTGTTTCGGGCAGGTCACAACCGGCACGCTTTCTGGCACGCAGCGGGCGTCGTGCAGATCGGCGAGGCAAGGCAGTCGCAGCACACCAATCCTTGCCGGCAGCCAGTTGTCGTGCAGTCGGATGGCGGTGGCGGTGGCGCAGGGGGACATGGCCCGTTGTAATGACTGACGCCGCACAGTATTTGATCTGGCGATACCTGAACGCAGCAGGTCCGGTCACACCCTGAAATACTGTAGGTGCAGCTATCGGAGCAGCCTGGGGGCGGAGTTGGGCCGCCCTGACATGCCTGCGCCGGCACGATTACCGGACGATCTAAAATGTGCGCCCGATTCACTACGTGGGTAATCGATGAGCCAACCATCACTGAGTGTGTCGAGAAGGCTGCTGCGAGCTGGTAATAAGCGCCGTGAGGTGGGCCGAGAGATTTCTCGGCAGAAAATCCTGGCATTGCCAAAACTTCTCTCCTTTTTCCGTCGCTGCCTTGAGGGGTCCCAGTTGGTGGAGGCGCGATCGACATCTCCGTTTCCTCCTTTGGCAATAGCGACGAAACCGCAAAACCTTTCGCTGTGAAAGAGTCCTTCCATCTCCGCTATCGGCGTGCAGCCATCATAATTGTCGCACCGCCCTTACTGCCCTTGGCAAACAGTATGCCCTTTTAGGAGTACTGGGCAAGCGTGTCCTCCCTCGGCCTATCCGGATCACCGATCGTAGTACGTGAAAGTTTCGTCACGAGGAACGGAAATTCCTCCGTCACGTCCACCCTCAGGAACTGCTTTTCGACTACGTCGGTCGCGCGATCGGTGAACGAGAAGATCACCTCAACGATATTGCGTACCCCGCTCAACGCCGACGGACGCACATCGACCGAAGTCAGGGAGCAATTGCGGCCCTGTGCTTGGGCCACGGCGCCATAAATCGCCGGATAGCGCACTGTCAGATAGTGGAGCGCGCGATGCTCGTCGGTCGCGCCTGCGTTGTCGGTCATCTGCATAATTGTGTCGAACACCTCTGCTGCGGCATCAGCGAATCTCTCGACCGGTATTGCGTCGTGACCGGCCGGAGAGAGTTTCTCGGCGATAAACCCAGATAGTTTATCATTTCACTTCTCGAGGTTTAGCTCTCACCTTTGCGCAACGCAATTAGCTATTCTCGGGCAATGCGGGTTTCCGCATTCGATAGTCGCGGTTGAGACGACCCGAAACCCCTCTCCGCTCTACATCTGGCGCGGACCGCTTCCGGGTCCACCGCGACCGGTGTCGACCCCCCCGCCCCCGGGACAATTGCAGGTTGCAATGTAGGGATACCCGAAGGCCGTGCATTTGCGCACGCAATATCCCCGCTCATCATCATAAACGCACGGTCCACAGGTCCCGGGTGGACCGTGCAACTGACCGTGCAACTGCTGGAGCATGACGCCGTTGGCTTGGACCGAAGCCCCCGTCGAACGGTAATGCAGGCGGGTCTCATACAACGATGTCTCTGCGCTGAACCCTGCCAAGGTCATAGTTGTGCTCCCTTTGCTACGGTGACCAAGAGCGAAAGATCGCCGGTTACCTCAAATGAACCGGCTTTCGATGCCTTGGACGATTTCCGAACAGTATCATAGAGGCGTCACACAGTGCCGGATAAAGCAGGGTGCGCCAAAACCGGGGGGCGGGCAGCAGATTTGCCGGCCGTGGATGCATGGCGAGCAGTGGTAGAGGTCCGGCACGCAGACTCCGTGCCCGCCCAGCGGCGCCGTGCACCGCAAGCCCGGACAGCAAAAGAGATCGATTCCTCCGCACGACTGTCCCAAATGTCGGCATAGCTGTTGTGCAAATACGGAACCGAACCTCCCTCCAGTGCTCACAGCTGCAGCGCGGTAGTTCTGGCTCGCGGCGTAGAGGAACGCCTCCGCGGTGAAGCTTGGTATCCTCATATGACTACTCCTGATTTCGAGTTTTAAAGCGAGGTGGCGCTCCGAGGGATAATTTCGCTAACAGGGCCGGGTGAATGTATTGCCGCAAGCGGTGCAGGATTGCGTTCCCGTGCCGGGTGTTCCGGAACAATTCGGAAAAGTGCCTTGACAGGTCTGTCCCATGCACGGCCCGCACACTGGCGGTTGCGTACAGCAACTCTGGGCCGGACAATCGCTAGTCGAGGTCTCGCAGCCCGTGTCGGAGCAGCAGGTCGTGCAGGTCCGCGCGCAGCCACCAGTAGGCGTAGGTGCGCAAGGGTCGCAGTGAAAATGACAATGAGGCGGCGGACAAGAACCATCGCAAATTATCGGGGTACGTATTAGCGTTGGCGCTCCCAACTGCGACAAACCCGCCTCGATGCCAGTCCCGTTTGTCCAACTGGCAGATAGTTTGTGCTCGACCTATAGAGTGCCGCTTCGGCACCAAATATTGGCAGGTTCATTTCGACAGCTCCGATTATTTAATCTGGAGATCCGATGCTCATCGATCGTAGTAGGCGATAGTTTCGTGACGAGGAACGGGGACTCCTCGGTCATGAGTGGCGTTGCGCTCAGGTAGCCGGAACCCTGCACGACCAGATCCTAGACCGACATATACTCAACCGTGCCTGCCTACTATAGGAAAATGCATGTGCCGCACGGATCACCGGGCGGGGGGACGGAGAGTAGACTCCGCCCTCACAACGGCACAGGCACTGCCTCAAGTAGCAGCCCCCCAACTGAGCGGCCCACTCGCATAATCTGATGCACGCGGGTGATGGATAGAGTGCGAGGCGGGCACCGCCGCTACCCACCGGCGTCGACATCCCGGCGATGCAATAGTGGCTTTTGGTCCTGCACAACGACGTCTCTGCGGTAAATCCTGGTATGGCCATTGCCATTTCTCCTCATTTTTCCGGCTTAGCGGTCATAGCGAGTGGCCTGGACGCGGAAAGCGTAATCTGGGGCAAATTGCCTGGATTCCACGCTGTTCGATCCATCTACGCTAGCCGTGGCTCACAATGGCGGAACCCATCTATGGTTTCGCCTCGCTGTTACCTCAGAAGCAGCACTCCGAGGGATGACCGCCGCGGCTCACACATAAGCAGCATTCAATGCAGCCAAGATAGTCAGGATCACCCTGGCAAATACGGGCACAGTGGCTGCCGCCCAAAAAGGCTGCTGTTATGGTTCCCGTGGTCTGACCGAAGGTATGAGCTGTGTAATAAGCCCGAACGGTCTTGTAAAGCGAAGCTTCTGCGGTAAATCCTAGCATGTTCATTTCAATTCTCCTTATGTTGCTTGTTTAACGGTCGTAGTACGGCGATAGCTTAGTCACCAGGAACGGAAATTCCTCGGTCACGTCGACCCTCAGGAACTGCTTTTCCACCACGTCGGTTGCTCGATCGGTGAACGAGAAGATCACCTCGACGATATTGCGCACACCGCTCAGTGCCGACGGACGCACATCGACCGCAGTCAGCGAGCTATTGCGGCCCTGCGCCTGTGCCACTGCCGCATAAATCGCCGGATAACGCACTGTGAGATAATTGAGCGCCCGATGCTCGTCGGTTGCGCCCGCATTGTCGGTCATTTGCATAATGCGATCGAACACCTCTCCCGCGGCCTCCCTGAATCTCTCGGCTGCAACTCGCTCCGGGCGTGGTATCGAGCCGATCAGCGAAGCCCGGTCGAACGAATAAAGCTGGTCGAACGCGACAATCGGTACAAGCAGACCGTTGCACATTTCCGGCGGCGCCAGCGGACCGCGCATTCCAACGACGAGATCGACATCGCCCGGTTGGGGGTTCGGGCGAAGCGTCTCGACCAGCAAATTCGCGTCGGTAGGATCGCGCGGTGCGACAATGTAGGTTTCGAGCCCTCCAACTGTCATGACCCAGCAGAGTTGCTTCACCAGATAGCGGTTCTGCTCGAGTACCTGCCGCAAGGCCTGGCGGTCGGTAAGATTGACGGTTTCGGCCCGGCCGGTCGCTTGCGCGAATTCCTTCTCGACCGACAGCCGCGGAAAGCGGGGCTCGATGCGGCCGAGCGCATAGACAAAGGAAGCGGGCATTGCGGCTCCATTTGATCCACAGGTTGGACATGGCTGCTGCGGTAGCGGGGAGGGCGGCGGCAGAGTCGCGGTCTGTGCGGGCGAAACGGGCCTCACTGAAGCTATCGCGCCGGCTGCCAATGCTTCCTGCACCGAGTTTTCTTGAGCCGATGCTTCTGGCACTTCGGTTTCCGGTTCTACCATCTGCTTCTCCTCGGTTGATTGGTCCGTGATTGGCGTCATCGCGTGAAGACCATCCAGCGGTTCAAGGCGGCGGCGCGCTGCTCGCACGCGCCGCAGGGCTTGATCCCCATCGCGTATGTCACGCGCTGGACGACATCGCCCAAACCAATCGCTTCATCGGCGACGAACCCCGGTAGTCTCACCCGGTAAGGCTTGGATTGCGCCTCGTCCTTGGCACTGGGATTTTCGGATTGCATGAAGCACCTCGCGTCGTCTGGTTCTGGTTCAGCTACGCGCTTTCGACATTGCCTGGTAGCTTGCCCAGGCATTGAGCAAGGGTGGTACGATCGTGCTGCGCCGCGGTGCGCCAGCCTGCGTGACGGCTGATCTCACCTCTGCGGCGGCAGCGGCCGGAAACTCCGACCAAATGAGTGCGGCCGCGCCGGTGACGAACGGCGTCGCAGCGCTGGTGCCTCCCATTGTCAACGGATTTGTCACGCCCAGGCTGGTGACCGCTTCGCCGGGCGCGCCGAGCCCGCACCGCCCGATCGAGGCTCCGAGATTGGAGATACCCATCGGCCGCCCCCCGACATCATAGGCGACGACCGGTATGACCCACGGGTGGCTGGTAATGACAGAGCCGCCGACCGTACCCTGGTTGCCAGCCGCCGCGACGACTACGACCCCGCGACGCAGGGCGAAATCGAGCGCCTCCTGAAGACTGCGTCCGCCTCTCAGCGATGGACCCTGCAAGGCGACGCTCAAATTGATGACCCGCGCTCCGGCATTGATGACGTCGACGATGGCCTCCGCAAGCTCTGTGGCGGATGCGCTCGGCATCTGCTCGCCGTTGGCGGGCGCTTGCGAGAAAATCGGTCGAACGAGAAGAGCGCACCCGGGGCAGATCGCGGGCGCCACGGACATCCGTCTCGCGTGTAGAATACCGGCGATGAAGGTGCCGTGCGCGCACGCCGCATCGCTCGCATCGGTGCACGCCGCCGAAAGTTTGCCCGGGGCTTCGCGGATATTCTCGGCGGCGAGATCGGGGTGGTCGAGCCTGACTGGCCCATCGATCAGCCCGATCGAAATTTCCGGTCTGCCGCTCCCGCGCGCCATAAGCGGCGAAAGGCCGACGAGATCCAAAGAGTTGGAACTCCCGCCAACATTGTTAGCACGAGCCAGTAAGCCCGCCACTTCGGCCTCCCACGCCGTCAAGTTGGATTTCTACGTTCCAATCTGGTTTTAACTTTAACGCGCCCGGGAAGCTCAGTCAAAACCCAAATGATGAAAATTCTGAGTCAACCGCTGCGCGCTAAAGAGCTCGCAACGGTGTGCCGTCGGATCGCAAGTGCTCCTTTTGCCACCAGTGCATAAATTTTGTGTTACGATCGCATCAGTTCGGAAATATTCGAGAGTTCTTTCTGAGCGACTCGTCTGGTTCCGCGGACCGGCCGCTGAAGTCGTTGCAGGGCTTTGGCGTGCCGCCGAATCCTACGGCTTTTGCCAACAAGCGGCTGGCCTGGGAGACGATCCCCCCGTTGCTCGACCGCTCCTCGCCGCTGCGCACCGCGCATCTGCGCGACCGGGTCGGCCCGCAGATCCAGTTCGCCAGCGAATCCTTCATCGACGAGATCGCCGCCGCAACCGGCGCCGACCCGGTCGCCTTCCGCCTGCGCTATCTGAAGGCGCCGCGTCGCGGCCGCGCGGGAGCCACGCCACTCGCCGCGCCCCGACCGTACCGGCGACACATTAACCGGACGCGGCATCGCCTATGCGCAGCGCTCGGGGGCGGTGGTGGCGATCGTCGCCGAGGTCGAGATCGACCGCCATACCGGCAAGGTGTGGGCGCGCAAATTCGTCGTCGCGCACGATTGCGGGCTGATCACCAACCCCGACGGCCTGCGCCGCTGCATCGAAGGCAACGTCGTCCAGGGCACGAGCCGGGCGCTCGCGGAGGAGGTCGCCTTCGACCCCGAGACGGTCGACATCGTAATGCTCAACCGCCCCGAACTGCCCGCCGGTGCCGGCGAGAGCTCGATCCGCCCGGTCGCCGCCGCCCGCGCCAACGCCGTCTTCGACGCGACCGGCGTGCGCTTGCGCCGCGCCCCCTTGACCCCGGAACGCATTAAGCCGGCACTTGCTTGAGCGCGAGAGCTAGAAGTTGGCGAGTCAGGGCTGTGACGGATTTTCCTATCACCTACTCCTTTCCGAGCTCGTCGATCAGCAGAAGTAACGGGTCCAAAACGTCTATCGGTTGTGCAACAGGCGCTCCGATTTGTTGAAGCAAGTCGCGAACATGATCTGTCGCCGCTGGATAATACGTCGCGAGATCTGCCTCGACTTCATTCCACAATTCCTTCGCGATGAAGCCGGAAGCTCCAATCGGAATAAGGTAGAGGCCAAGCTCCCGCGCCAGACGAAATTCCGCCCGGACCCCGTCGGCATTGACCGTCGCCCCGCTGGCATCAACCCTGTTCCCCAGAATGAATACGCCAATACCGGCCTGAGAAATAAGCTCCTCGCGATAGCGATTGAACGTGCGCTGTCGTTCGCTGGTGTTCGTAACCTCCAGGGGGAACGGCCAGAACGGCCGGATCACAAGCTGGTCCTCAATACTGCGCCTCCGAGACGAATAGATTTGCTGCACTGCTCCGGCGATGAGTGGACCCCCAATTCCAAGCCCGAAACCCGTGGTAATCCGATAGTTCTTATTGATCAGTTCTGACGCCAATCTCGCTACGAAGTTCTCCGTCGCTTCCTTTCCCCAGCTGCCATAATCGTTCGCACTTCCCGAAATAAACACTGTGCGCCGCCGGAATCGGTTTTCGATCTGCTGTAATAAGTTTGTGATGTCAGCATAGTCGTTTACTAAAACTGTATTGATATTGAAACGCCGAAGGTCCGCGATCGTCAGAAGTTGCCGCCGCGCTTGATATTCAAAATCGGCCTCTGTTTCGCCCGGTTGACGTGTTCGCCGCTTCGTGACGCAATAGTGGCGCCTCTGGTGTTCCCTGTAACTCACGCGAATTCGGCTGAGAATATAGTCAAGATTTGGGTCAGAGAAGCTAAAACCAAGGAACAAAAACGTCGTATCAACTAGATGCCCAGATAAAGCATTGATAAATGGTCCGTGGGTTAAGTGATATTTTTCATAATCATCCTTGGTTAAGACAGCGATATCCGGTCGCTCTATGTCACCGTGCATCTTGTACAGTATGACATCGTGTCCATAGGGTAGTAGCCAGTTGCTCGTTAATGTATTTGAAGTCCACTCTCTTTCCCACCGCCTCCAAGGCCTTTTCAATGAGCCGGTCATAGTTCGTCGTCCAGTACGTGCGGATAGGCAATCGTGCCAAAATCTTGTGGTTTTCACTCGGCTCGGGCAAATCGGAAAACTCATCAATTAGCAGCTGGTTTAATCCGTGCCGATTTCCGGCGTTATCATTGACGTAATACTGTCCTACGCTTACCAAGTCTTGTTCCCTGGTCACATCGAGGCCGAGATCTGAGGCGACATTAGCGAGCAATCCGGCCCAATCAACAAAGCCGGCTGCGCGTGACATACCAGCGCCGACAAAGACGGCAGCATTATTCTCTCGCAGCTCGTTTAGGAACCTATCCACAAACACGCTCGCTTGAAGCACATTCGCTTCCTGGCTGACCGGCATGGCCCTATCCGCCTCCGATTGCTTCGACCCCTATTACCGCAAAAGTAACTGCCTCGCGGGTCTGCCCCAGGCCAAAAAAAGCTAGTGAATAGATTGCCTACCCAAGCTCTGTCGCGCGCGCAGAGAATTCTCTGCTTTTTCGGTCTCATCCATTATTGCGGATCGACCCGTGACGGCTGGTTTAACGCGAGCGTGCCAGATATCGCGAGAGGGCGGGCACCTGAAATTTGTGCACTTGGCATCTGAGCGATCTCAGGGATGGCAAGCCCTCAAATGGCATGCATAAAGGCCTCTAGAGTCCGTTTGATCGGCGCTATCGACTTTTTGTCGGGCAGAGACGCGTAAATGTCACCCCCCAGGTCGGCCGGCATTTTCGAGCCGATTTCGCGAATGATTAAGACGTTGCGTTTCCCTTTGAGGCCGATGAAATACCCTGCCTCGAACACGACATTGTCTCGGGGCACGGCGACAGCAACTTCGGACTGTCCAGGGCCAGCCAGGTCATCATCTTTGGTGAAAAGAAAGATTCCGCCGATCGAGTGAGCAGCGGCCTGTTCTATTTGCTCCAGGATCGTGCGGCCTGGAATAAAGTCCTCCTGCCAATCCAAGACTTTGGCACCGAGGCTGAACAAATACTCCTTGACAGCAGCGGCGGTGTCCGCGGAGGCACTCGAATACCCGAGGAATACATCGTGGCGCTCCTCGAGAAGACGCCGCCAATAAGTAAATGGAACGGTAAACTCGGCTTGGTGAAGCCAGCCCACATCGGCGTCAGGGGGGACGAGCCCGACATAGCCGCCAAAATTCATATCGAATACGACACGCCGCTGGACATCTTGTTGGACCAGGACGAGGGTCGGCAGACCCAAGGTGCGGGCGAGCGCACCCTCGTAGTGATTGAACTCCGTAGGCAGAAGGATGTCGTGTCCCTGTGTGTCCTGGAACCGCCAACGCGCAAGCCCGAGGAGCGCGGCACCCGTACATCGGCGGGCGATCTCGTCAGCATCACGGGGGTGCCACGATTTGGCAGATGCAAGGCCGTCGCTACCCCTGGGGTTGGTGAAGATCTCAGGGATATACCCGAGCTTTTCGATTTCCTCCACGATGCCCCATTTGAGCCGATTGATGTTCTCGGGAAGCCATGGGTCAGCAGGGAGGCTGACATAGATACGGCGATTGACGGGCATAGGATTTCCTCCACTAGAACCAAGCGGGGTGATCCGAAATCGATCTGTTGAGAGCGCGTATCCTATTGAGTTGTGAGCGTCGGTCTGGGCGCGCATGCGATTATCTGGTCTGAAGGCGTTTGAGACGCGAGGCGAGTTTTCCGCGTGGACGAGCCATCCGCTTAGCCTGGCAGCATCGCTTAGGAAATCTGCCGAGAGTGTGAGGTAGTTCACAGTTAGAAAAATTGATAGACGACCACGTTACTCTGTGGGGGAGAAGTCGATTCTTGCGCGCGACGGCGTGGCTCATAAGCTCGGGATGCCGCGGGATAAGATGCACCGGATCTAACAGGACGCTGAAAAATTCAGTGTTAGCGAAGCGGAATGTCGGGTCGTCAAAAGTTACTCTCGCTTGAGTTGCCGAACGTTGCTTGTCAAG
>Ga0306923_10005456_pt1 | contig 12395 bp, 10 predicted proteins | sample sta12Can44000108_FD_203841 | JGI IMG/M metagenome (GOLD analysis project Ga0306923, IMG submission 203841) | Lab enrichment of tropical soil microbial communities from Luquillo Experimental Forest, Puerto Rico - statanox.12C.anox.44.000.108 (v2)... | ecosystem: Environmental > Terrestrial >...
TGGCAGCGCCTATACCCATTTCAGTCTTGCAGACGCATTGCAAGTCTGCAACACACCCCGGTCGCGACGTCTGAACTGTAAGTTCTTCCGGCCATCGGGTTTCATTCCGCCAGCCGCCGCGTCGCGTCGTCCCGGACGGTCAGGGAAGGGCTCCGGAACCGCGCAATTTCGAAAGGCTCTCGGTCCGGCACCGAGAATGCAGCGGCGGCGTGTCGTGAAGGGAACGATCACAGGACGGGACGTCATCTTCCACTCCCTCACGATCCTCCGTTATTGGGGGCCGTCCTGTTACTTCCGCTGCCTCCGCGCCGCGGTCTCGCGCCGGCCGAGCACCTTCCTCCAGGTGCTCTACGGGCGGAACCATCCGCGGGCTTGAGAGCAGGGGTTCCTTCACCGTGGTGCAGGCCCGGCCGCTCCCCGGCGGCCAGGCAGGAGGTCGCGGGTGAGCTCCGAAGCGCTGCCCAGGGCTCTGAAGGAACGGCTCGACACGTACCGTGCGCTCCTGCGCCGGGACGCCGGCGCCGTCCCGGAGCTCGAGCGGCTCGTCTCGATGCTCGAGTCCGAGCTGCGCGGCGCCCCCGAGGCCTCCGAAGACCGCGAGCGCCTCGGCCGCTGAGGCCCGCGAGGCCCCGGCCTCTGTGGACCACGCGTCCGACGGATGGCAGAGTGCCGGCGTGCCTCGCGATCCCCGCTACCGCCCGTATCGCGCTTCACTGTGGGTGATCTACTTCGTCGCGGTCCTGCTCGGGATCGGGATCGTGGTCGTGAGCGTCGCGCGCAACCTGTACGGCGGCGGCCGCCACGCCACCTCGGGGCCACCGCCCACGCGAGCGGGGCTGCGGGTGTGCCTCTCCGAGCTCGAGACGCTCTTCCGCGAGCAGAACCAGCACGCCTGGGGGCTCGCCGCGGAGATGGAGCACCCGGCGCCGTTCCAGCGCTGGAGCGAGTGGGCCGCCGGGTGGGAGACGCGGGTCGCCGACCTCTCCGATCGCTGCGGGCTCGACGTGCAGGACGCCCGGCAAGGGGGGCTGAACGAGCGCACCGAGATGGCCGCGGCCCGCGACGCGATGCTCGCGCTCCATCGGGCCTACGCGATCGAGGTGACCCGGTTCGCGGCCGACCACGGCGATCTCGTGCAGGCCGCCGCCGAGGCCCTCGCCCACGCGCGCGTGGCGGTGCAGGGGACGCGCTGACCGCGCCCCCGGCGCTCACTCGCAGCGGCCGGTGGGATCCGCCACCACGAACCAGCGGAACACCTGGGTCTCGTAGCCCGGGGCCGGCGACCTGTCGGGAAGCGCGAGCCCGGGAGTCCCCTGCGGCTGGAAGCCGTTCGAGACCACGAGCTCCACCACGTGGCTCTTGCCGTCCGCGACCTCCACCGCCGGCAGGAACCGGTACGGCGCGAGCTCGCGCAGCGGGTTCGTGCCGTCGGCCGCGGCCTGCGCGAAGGTGCTGGCGTTCGGGGCGTGCTTCTGGAGGGAGTAGTCCACGAACCAGCGGGCCTCGACCGTGTCGTCGAGGTTCAGATCCTCCACGGTGGCCGAGAACGCGATGGTCGAGTCGGACGGGCAGTTGCTCCCGACCGTCACCACAGCGTCGCCCGGCAGCGCGGTGTCGACGAGGATCCGCGGCGGCGTCACGGTGGGCCCCCCGGTCCGCTGGACCACCGGGAGCGGCTGCGGCAGCGGGCACCCCGCGCACACGAGGGCGAGGCCGGCCGCGAGCACCGCGGAGCGGATGGAGCCGCGTCGCATCAATTCTCCTCCCCGTCGCCGGCGCGCCGCTCCGCCTCGAGGTGGCGGAAGATGGTGCGCGGGTCGACGCCGAGGTCCTTCGCCGTCTTCGTGCGGTTGCCGCCGTTCCGCTCGAGGACCTCGTTGATGTACCGCTTCTGGAACTCCTCCTTCGCCTGCGCGAGCGGGAGGATCGGCTCGAAGCTCCCCTCGCCGAGGCCGAGGTCCTCCGGGCCGACGACGGGCTGCTCCGCGAGCACCACCGCCTTGCGCACCCGGTTCTCGAGCTCGCGCACGTTCCCGGGCCAGCCGTAGCGGCGCATCGCCGCGACGGCCGCGGGGGCGAAGCTGCGCGCCCGCGAGCTCATCTCGCGCGCGAAGCGCTGGAGGAACCAGCGCGCGATCACCACCACGTCGTCGCCCCGCTCCCGGAGCGGCGGCAGCGGGATCGAGATCACGTCGAGCCGGTAGTAGAGGTCCTCGCGGAAGCGGCCGGCCGCGATCTCCTCCTCCAGCACGCGGTTCGACGCGGCGACGACCCGGATGTCCACCGGCTCGGACCGCGAGTCGCCCACGCGCGTGACCGCGTGCTCCTGGAGCGCGCGCAGGAGCTTCACCTGGAGGAGGAGCGGCATGTCGCCGATCTCGTCGAGGAACAGCGTGCCGCCGTTCGCCGCCTGGAACTTCCCGTCGCGGGTGGCCACGGCGCCGGTGAACGCGCCCTTCACGTGGCCGAACAGCTCGCTCTCGAGCAGGCTCTCCGGGATCGCGCCGCAGTTCACCGCGACGAACGGCCCGGCCGCGCGCGGGCTCCGCCGGTGGATCTCCCGCGCGACGAGCTCCTTGCCGGTGCCGGTCTCGCCGGCCACGAGCACCGACACGTCGGTGGGGGCGACCCGCTCGATGCGCCGGAACACCTCGCGCATGCTGGGGCCCGAGCCGATGAGATCGCCGAACTGTCGCTCGGCGATGGCGCCCTTCAGCGCCTCGTTCTCGCGCCGCAGCCCGTCGAGCATCTGCGCGTTCTGGACGAGCAGCGACGCCTGCGCCGCGAACACCGTGAGCGCCTCGAGGTCCTTCTCGCCGAAGAGGCTCACCACGCTGTCGTTGCCGAGGTAGATCGCGCCGAACGGCGCGCCGCGGTCCATGAGCGGCGCGCACATCACGGAGCAGACCTTCAGGTTCACCACCGACGACGAGGCGGACCAGGCCTGGTCGTGCAGCGCGTCGGCGACCACGATCGGCCGGCGCGTCTCGAGCACGCGCTGGACGATGGAGTCGGAGACCCGCTCCACGGCGCCGGCGATCGTCTCCCGCGCCACGTTGCGCGCCGCCTTCACGCTCGTGTGCCCATCCTCGAGCAGGATGACGAAGCCCTTCTCGGCGTGCGTGACGTCCAGCACCGCGTCGAGCAGCTCGTCGAGCGCGCGGCCGAGGTCGCTCGCGGCGAGGAGCCGCTCCGAGAACTGGACGAGGCTGCGCATCGCCGCGACCCGGTCGGCGTCGGCCGAGGGCCGTGGGGGAGGCGGAGCCATGTCGCGGGCGGAGAACGCGAGCTCGGTCGCGCCCACGCGCAGGACGTCGCCGTCGGCGAGGCGCGCGCTCGTGCGGCGCCTGCCGTTCACGCTCAGGTCGGCGCCGCCGTGGCTCGCCGCCTCCCAGGCGCGGCCGTCGTAGTGCAGGTGCAGCGCGGTGTCGGTGAGGGAGGGGTCGTCCAGCGCCACGTCGTTGTCGGACCCGCGGCCGACGCTCGTGAGGCGCCGGGAGAGGGACACCGTGCGCTCCCGGCCGTCGGGAGTCTTCACGCGGAGCGTCGCCATCAGAAGGCCCAGCCGAGCTTCACGGTTCCGCGCGCAGGGCCGATCTCGGTCTCGACCCGCGGCACGTAGTACTTGTGCGCGTCGTACACGCCGTACGCGTACACGCCCCAGAACGCGGCGGCGGAGAGGTACTTCGCGTAGTCGAGCCGCTGGAGCGTGAGGCGGTCGGCGTCGGTGTAAGGCGGCCGGCTGCAGCCCGTGGGCGTGGCCACCGAGCAGCGGCGGCTCCGGTCGTCGGCGATGCTGTTGTGCGCGAAGATCGCCCCGATGTTCACCGCCGCGAGGGCGATCTCCGTCGCGGCGATGAGCGTCCCCTTCGCCTTGTGGCCGTTCTGGAACTGGCCCGCGCCGAAGGGCATCCAGTTGAACAGGTAGATCCGCTCCTGCACCTTGATGACCTTCGTGGGCGGCCCCGTGCGCGCCTGCTCCTCCAGGATCAGCTTGCGGCGCGCCTCCTCGGCGAGCCGCTGCTGCTCCTCGATCTCGCGCTTCCGGTCGCGCAGCGGCGCGAGCTGCGGCTCGTGCTCCTTCTTCACGCGGTCGAAGAACTCGACCACCGGCGGCGGTACGAGGAACGGGTCGAGCCCGTAGTCCGGGTCGAGCGACAAGAGCGACACGAACGCCGCACGCGACTGGTTGAGGTCGCCGAGGTGGAACTCGGAGATGCCGAGGATGCGCCAGGCCTCCACCGCGTCGGGGCCAGTGGCGTCGGGGTGATCGGCGAGCCAGCCGCGGGTGCTGCCGGCGGCGTCGGCCCAGGCGCCGAACTCGAAGCGGTCGCGGGCGCGCTTCAGGTCGCCGTGCGAGGGTGCGGCGAGCGCGAGCGCGAGGAGGAGCGGGATCACTTCGCCTCCGGGGTGGAGGGGGACGCGCCGCCAGCGGCCGTCGCGTCGGGGGAGGCCGCGTCGTGCGGCTCGGGCTCGGGGACCGAGAGATCGAGATCGATCGCCGGCACCACCACCGTGAGGTCCGCGCCGGCACGGAGCCGCGCCGTCGTGATGTACGGCGCGCGGCCCGGGGAGAGGATGCGGATCTCGCCCGTGCCCTCGTACGGCGTGGGGCCGTTCGCCGGCACCGGGATGGAGAACGGGCTCCGCTGCGACTCGCCGGCGGTGCCCAGCGGGCGGCCGTCGACGAGCACCGCCGCCCGCGGCTCGGCCTCCACGCGCAGGCGCGCCGGCCGCGGCTCGAGCGGCACGCGCAGCTCGAGCGTGGCGGGGAGGGGGACGTTCGCCGGGAAGTCGCGCACGAACGGCTCGCAGCAGGCGTGCTCGATCTGCACGCGGTGCGGCCTGCCCGGCGCGAGCGCGAAGGTGACGCGCTGCACCCCGCTCGCCACCTCGACGCCGTCGACGAGGGCGCGCTGCGCGTACGGGCGGACGAGGATCGAGACCGTCGCCAGCGGGCCCGAGGCGGATGGTCCCGCGCCGACCGCCGGCGCTGCGCTCGGAATCACGTTGGCGGCGCCGGGAGGAGGGGGCGCAGGGGTGGTCGCCGGCTGCGCGGGGAGCTCACCGGTGACCGCGGCGGCGCCCTCGTGGGCGGGCGGCGGCGCCTGCTCCACCGGGCCATGAGAGACGGGCACGGGACGCGGCGGCACCGGCTTGTGGCGCTCCAGCTCGCGCCACCCCGCGAGCCCCGCGCCGCCGGCGACGAGCACCGCCGCCGCGATCGCGCTCCAGCGCGCCGCCCTGCGGACCTGCCCGCGCCGCTTCATGCGCGCGAGGTGTCCGGCCACCCGCGTGTTCTCGGGGTCGACCGCGAGCACGCGGTTGAAGAGCCGCAGGGCGCGCGCGGTCTGGCCGGCGCCGAGCGCCTCCTCGCCGCGATCGCCCAGCGCGGCCGCGAGGCGCGCGGGGAAGGCCGCCTTGTACGCCACGGGATCGCCGAGGAAGGCCGAGAGCTCCTCCTCGGGCTCTGCCAGGCCGACCTCGGCGAGCTCGGCGTCGAGCTCGTCGCGCAGGGCAGCGGAGGAGGGCGTGCGCTGCTCCGGGTCGACCGCCAGCGCCCGGCGGATGGTCGCGGCAAGGGCGTCGGAGACGAGCGGCGAGAGCTCGCGCGGATCGCGGAAGTCGCCCTCCAGCACGCGCCGCAGCGTGGCAGTGGGGTTCGGCGCCGCGAACGGCAGCTCCCCGGTGGCGAGCCAGTAGAGGATGGTGCCGAGCGAGAACAGATCGCTCCGCGCGTCGGCCTCGCGCCCCTCGATGATCTCGGGCGCCATGTGGTTCGGCGAGCCGACGAGCGCGCCGGTCATCGTCATCCGGTCGTCGGACTCGAGGATGCGCGCGATGCCGAAGTCGACGAGCTTCACGGCCGGGCGGCCGCGCTCGACCACGAGCACGTTCTCCGGCTTCAGGTCGCGGTGGATGACGCCCGCGGCGTGCGCGTGCACGAGCGCGTCCGCGAGCGCGCGCGTCACGAGCGCGCCGATCTCCGGGAAGCCCACGCCCACCCCGTCCGCGAACGCGCGCAGCGTGCGGCCGCGCACGAACTCGGTGACGAGGTAGCTCTCGACGGCGGCCTCGCCGGCGTAGTCGTAGATCTCGACGATGTTGGGGTGGCTGAGCCGCGCCACGGCGCGCGCCTCGCGCGAGAAGCGCGCGCGGGAATCGGGGCGCGCGGCGAGGTGCGGGTGGAGGAGCTTCACCGCCACCTCGCGGTCGAGCGCGGTGTCTCGCCCGCGATAGACCACCGCCATCCCGCCGCTGCCCACCTCTTCGAGGAGGTCGTAGCGATCGACGCGCCTCGTCACCGTCTGCACCGTCCGGCCGAGAACCCCAGTCTGCAAAGCCGGTTCCTCACCGGCGCACCATTCGGTCGTGACATGAGAGTCCCGGCTCGTGGCGCGCACTATGACACGGCTGCCGCGGGTCCGGAAAATTCAGAGCGGTCGCAAAACAAACTTCAAAGCGCGGCCGGCAGCGAGTGGGTCGCCGCCTCGGGGAGGAGCCCGGCGGAGAGCAGGCTCTGGATGGTGCCCGGCAGCGCCGCCGTGGAGATCGGGTGCTCGGGCCGCCAGCCGAGGTCCGAGAGCCGGCGGGTGTCGTAGTAGTGGTCGGCGGCCATCCAGTGGAGGGACTCGCGGTCGAGCCGCGGCGCGAGCGCGGGGCTCGCGTGCGATCGTGAGGCGATGCGGCCCCAGGCGCCCGCGAGCCGGCGGTTCACCGGCATGAAGAGGAAGCGATCGGGGATGCTGCGCACGAGCCAGAGGAGGAGGGCGGCGACCCGGGGGGAGTAGGGCAGCACCCGGCCCGGCGAGTAGCCCATGGCGGCGAGGGCCGCCGAGAGGTGCTCGGCGAGGGGGAGCGGCGCGTCGTCGCCCACGTTGAAGGCCCGCCCCAGCACGTCGCGGTCGTCCGGGTGCTCGGCGACGTGGACGGCAGCGCGCGCGAGGTCCTGGATGTGACACAGATGGGTGACCGGCCCGCGGCGGATGATCGGGATCCGCCGGCGGCCCAGGCTGAAGAGCGCGATGAGCGAGAGGGCGCGGATGGCGCCGCCGCGCATGCCGGGACCGTAGAGGATGGCGGGGCGGAGCACCGTGAGCGGCGCGCCATCCCGGAAGGCGCGCCAGGCCGCGCGCTCAGCGCCCCAGCGCGCGCGCTCGGCGAAGGTGCGAGGGTTCTTCGGATCGCCCTCGGCGCAGGGGAGGCTGCGCGGGTGGCCGTACACCGATGCGGTGGAGAGGAGGACGAAGCGCCGGGCACCGGCGTCCCGTGCGGCGAGCGCAGAGGCGGCGGTCGCCGCGGCCTCCTGGCCCGCGCGGCGCTCCGGCGTCTCCTCGCGCGAGGTTCGGACGCCCACGTGGAAGACGGCGTCGGCGTTCGCGGCCTCGGCGCGCAGGTCCGGGATCTCGCCGCCCATGAAGACCGCGTGGCGCACCGCCCACCCGGCCCGTTCCAGCTCCTCCGCGAGCGCGGCCTCCCGGCCGCCCGGCGTGCCGGTGATGAGCGCGATCCGTCCCACGCGCGCACCATAAAGCAAGCGGCCCCGGAGGGCGATTGCGCGGACGCGCGCCCGATGGGGCCCGAGTCCGGGACTCCTCACCCCGGCCTTTCACGTGGGGCCCTCGGCGCTCGAGCGATCTCCGGAGAGCGCGGCGCCGAGGGTGGACCCCTCTCCCCGGCGAACGGGGAGAGGGGCGTGGCTTCAGGCCCGGACTTCCGGCTTCTTCTCCGGCTCGGGCGTCGCCGGGGTCGGCGCCTTGCGGCCGATGGGGCTCTCCTCGAGCGCCGCCGCGAGCACCTCGTCCATGTGCGACGCGAAGACGAAGTCGAGTTCCTTGCGCGCCTGCTCGGGCACGTCGACGAGGTCCTTCTCGCAGCGCGCCGGGATGATGATCCGCTTGATGCCGGCGCGGTGCGCGGCGAGGACCTTCTCCTTGATGCCACCCACCGGCAGCACGAGGCCGCGCAGCGTGACCTCGCCCGTCATCGCGACGTCCGAGCGGACGCGGATGCCGGTGAGGAGCGACACGAGCGCGGTGAGGATCGTCACGCCGGCCGACGGGCCGTCCTTCGGGATCCCGCCCGCGGGGAAGTGGATGTGGATGTCGGTCTTCTCCAGGAAGTTGGCCGGGATCCCCAGCGTGTCCGCCTTGGAGCGCAGGTACGAGAGCGCCGCCTGCGCCGACTCCTTCATCACGTCGCCGAGCTGGCCGGTGAGGGTGAGCGACCCCTTGCCGGCCATCCGCGTGGCCTCGATGAAGAGGATGTCGCCGCCGGCCGCCGTCCACGCGAGGCCGGTCGCCACGCCCGGGATCTCCGTGCGCTCGGCGGTCTCGTTGTAGAAGCGCTCCGGCCCGAGCATCTCGGCGAGGTCCTTCTCGTCGATCGCCCGCTTCGCGCCGGCGTCGATCTTCCCGCTCGCGACCTCCACCGCCACAGCGCGGCACACGTCCGCGAGGCGCCGCTCGAGGTTCCGGACGCCGGCCTCGCGCGTGTACGCCATGATGATCTTGATGAGCGTCTGCTCGGGGAAGATCACCGAGTCGGCCGAGAGCCCGTGCTCCCTGAGCTGCTTCGGCACGAGGTGCCGCTGGGCGATCTGGACCTTCTCCTCGAACGTGTAGCCGGGCAGCTCGATGATCTCCATGCGGTCCTTCAGCGGGCCGGGGATGGGATCGAGCAGGTTCGCCGTACCGACGAACATCACCTTCGAGAGGTCGTAGGCGACGTCGAGGTAGTGGTCGGAGAACGAGAAGTTCTGCTCCGGATCGAGCACCTCGAGCAGCGCCGCCGACGGGTCGCCGCGGAAGTCGGCGCCGAGCTTGTCGATCTCGTCCAGCATCATCACGGGGTTGATGGTGCCGGCCTTCTTCATCGACTGGATGATCCGGCCCGGCAGCGCGCCGACGTAGGTGCGCCGGTGGCCGCGGATCTCCGCCTCGTCGCGCACGCCGCCCAGCGAGAGGCGCACGAACTTGCGCCCGGTGGCGCGCGCGATCGACTGGCCCAGCGACGTCTTGCCGACGCCGGGCGGGCCCACGAAGCACAGGATCGGGCCGCGCATGTCGTTCTTCAGCTTGCGGACCGCGAGGTACTCGAGGATGCGCTTCTTGATCTTGTCGAGGCCGTAGTGATCGGCGTCGAGGATCGACCGCGCGTTCTCGATGTCGAGGTTGTCGTCGGTCTTCTTCGACCAGGGCAGGTCGGCGATCCAGTCGAGGTAGGTGCGCGCGACGGTGTACTCGGAGCTCGCCGTGGGGATGCTCTTCAGGCGGTTCAGCTCCTTCTGTGCGACCTTCTCGACCTCCGGCGGGAGGCCGGCCTTCTTCAGCCGCTCACCCAGCTCGTCGAGCTCCTCCTCCTCCTCACCGAGCTCGCCGAGCTCCTCCTTGATCGCCTTCAGCTGCTGGCGCAGGTAGTACTCGCGCTGCGTCTTCGACATCTCGCCCTTCACGGCGGAGTCGATCTTGTTCGAGAGCTTCAGGATCTCGCGCTTCCGGTTGAGCAGCTCGAGCACGAGCTTCATCCGGGCCTTGAGGTCCACCGTCTCGAGGACCTGCTGCTTCTCCTCGATCGGCACGTCGACGTTCGCCGCGATGAGGTCGGCGAGGTGGCCGGGGTGCGTGATGCTCTCGACGAGCTCGGTCGCCGCGGCCGGCAGCTCCGGCATCAGCTCGATGACCTCGCGCGCGAGCTTCTTCAGGTTGATCGCGAGGGCCTCGACCTCCACCTCGTCGGCCGGCGTCTTGTCCTCCACCGGGTCGATGCGTGCCTTGAGGTACGGCACCTCCTGCACGAGATCGAGGACGCGGAAGCGCGCGAGCCCCTGGACGACGAGCGAGTAGTTGTCCTCGCCCATCTTCAGGAGCTTCACGATCCTCGCCACCGTGCCGACGGTGTAGAGGTCGGCGGCGCCCGGGTCCTCCTCCTCGGCGCGGCGCTGCGTGACGACGCCGATGACCTGCTCGTCGCGCACCGCGTCCTTGATGAGGGCGATGGTCTTCTGCCGGCCCACCGCGAGCGGCAGTACCCCGCCGGGGAAGAAGACCGAGTTGCGGAGCGGCAGGATCGGGAGGACCTGCGGGATGTCTTCCTTGTTGATGAGCCCCGGGGGCCCCATCGCTGGCGCGACCTGCGCTCCCGCCGCAACCTTCCTGTCCTTCTCCGACATGAAGCCTCCTGTTCCGAAGGTGATGTGGATACCCACGCGAGAATGCCCTGGCAACGAAAACCCTGTGCCAGACCGAAGGGGCGCTCGCTTTCGGCTGGGACCCAGCGCGCAAGCCCAGGCGCCGTCGTCGCATGGAGGGACGGGCGGCGAAGCGTCAGCGTTCGTTGAGGGCGGTCCTGCCCGGGATAGGGACCGTCCTTCCGTTCGGCTCACCTCCTGGCCCTCCGGGGTCACTCCGCATTGGACCCTCGGTGGGTGCCCAGAGGCCACCGCTCCGGGCGCGCTCGGTGGAGCCGTCGCCGGCGACGTAGTGTCCGGACCGCGGTTTCTGCTGGGGAGACGCGGACGGGCCGTCCACGGGGGACCATGCGCGCTTTTTCATCATGATCTGGATCTGGTCCGGCCTTCCGCCGGCGCAAGTCGGTGATCATCTTCGCGCCCCATGGGTTTCTTCGGCCTCTCCGACCTCCGAAAGTTCCGCCGCAGCTCCGCCGCGCGCTCCCCGCACGCGCTCCGCCGCGCCGCGCTCGTCGAGCGGCCCGCCCCGCCGCCGCGGCTCGACGTGCGCGATCCGCGCGCAGTGACGGCGCCGCTCGTGAACGTCGCCGCGGTCCTCGGCGAGGCGCTGGATGGCGCGGCGATCCCCGACCACGTGCGGGTGGTGCGCGCCCGCGCGCGCCACGTCGCCTTCGCCGCCGCGGACGGTGCCGCGCTGCGGGAAGCGCTCCGGGCCGTGCTGCGCGCCGCGGTGGAGGCGATGCCCGCCGGGGGCGAGCTGCGCCTGGCGCTCTCGCGCCAGGGCGCGCAGGTGGTGGTGGAGATCGCCGACTCGGGCGCGCCGCTCTCCGCCTCCGACACGCTGGATCGCGCCGCGGGCCTCCTCGCCGCCTGCCGCGCCCGGCTCTCGCGCACGGCGGTGCCCGGGCGCGGGAACCGCTCCCGCGTGCTGCTCGCACCGCCGTCACCGCCGCCGCTTCGCGCGGGCCGCGTCGCGCTCCCGTCGCCGGCGGAGGCATTCGTTGACCGCCCCGGAGCCGACCGATAGCATTTTGGGACTCCTCAGGAGCCCCGCCATCGTCCGACTCGCCCACATCAGCGACCTGCACCTCGCCGACCGCGCGCGCTACCCGCGACACGGGATCACCGCCGCGCAGTGCACGAAGTACTCCACGAAGCCGCTCGAGAAGCTCCTCCGCGGCATCGCCGACGCCGAGGTCGATCACCTGGTCGTCACCGGCGATCTCACGATGTCGGGCGAGACCGCCGAGCTGCAGCAGGCGGCGAAGCTCTTCGCGCCCTGGGCGGAGGCCGGCAAGCTCACCCTGGTTCCCGGGAACCACGACGTCTGGTCGCGTCCCGCCGCCGAGCAGTGGCGCTTCCTGCGCGTCCTCGGCGCCGACGGCCGCGGCATGAAGGACGTGCGCGCCTCGTATCCGCGCCAGGTGGAGCTGTCGCCCGAGGTGGTGCTGCTCGCGCTCGACACGGCGCGCTGGGGTGCGGAGCCCGAGGACACCGCGGGGCAGGTGGGCGTGGAACAGCTCCAGGCCACCCGGGAGCTGCTCCGGGAGGCGAAGCAGCAGGAGCGGGCGGTGGTGATCGCCCTCCATCACCACCTCGTGCTGCCGCCGGAGCGAGTGCCCTCCGACGCTTTCGTCGCCCGGATGCGCCTCGCCGACGCCCCGGAGCTCGTCCGCGTCGCCGCCGAGCTGCCGGTGGCGGCGATCCTCCACGGCCACCGGCACACGGCGTTCCGGATCGACATCCCCGGCCCGAGCCGGCCGACCCCCGTGCTCTGCGCCGGCTCCGCGACGCGGAGCGCCTCCGAGCCGGCGCGCAAGCCGCGCGCCTTCATCTGCGCGTTCGACCGGGGCGGCCTCCGCTCCGTCGAGACGCTCGTCGCGGGCTGACCATGGCATCCAAGAAGCCCGCGGCGCCGGGCGAGGCCCGGCCGCCGGACGACCCCGCCTCGACGAAGAAGCCGCACAAGCCGCGGAAGTCCGCGGCTCCGAAGTCGCCCGAGGTTTCGAAGACTCCAAAAACACCGAAGGCGCGCAAGCCGAAGGCCGCCGCCGTCGCGCTGCCCGCCGGCGCGCCTCCGCCCGCGCCGCCGTGGGACGCACCGCTCGCCGAGCTCGAGCGCGACGCCCTCTCGGTGTTCGTCTACGTCGCGCTGCTCCCGGAGCAGACCGAGGCGGCGGTGAAGGACCTCGGCCTCTCGCTCCCA
>Ga0306923_10005459_pt1 | contig 12393 bp, 7 predicted proteins | sample sta12Can44000108_FD_203841 | JGI IMG/M metagenome (GOLD analysis project Ga0306923, IMG submission 203841) | Lab enrichment of tropical soil microbial communities from Luquillo Experimental Forest, Puerto Rico - statanox.12C.anox.44.000.108 (v2)... | ecosystem: Environmental > Terrestrial > Soil...
CGCACGTCTTCCGTCGCCAGCCCCGACCGGCCGCCCTTGCCGAAGCAGCGGGCGTAGGCGACCAGGGCGGACGACCAGAGCGCCTGCGGCACGACCGGGTCACGCTCTTCGCCGGGCTTGGCCAGCTCCGTGAGCAGCCGCTTGCAGCAGTCCATCACGAACTGCAGGTCCTGAATGGTCGACGCCTGGTCGGCGAGAACGTGCGCCGACGGCAGGTCCAGGGCCACTGTCAGCATCTCCGGCGATCCGCCGTCCGTCCCGCCCACCGCCCCTCGTCCCGGCTCCCGGCAGCGATACCTTCTCCGCTGGATCCTCGCCCGGCCGACAACCCGCCCGCGTCTCACATAGCGACAAGCCGGGACGCGGCGCTCGCCGGAGGCGAGCCGGTAACGTGCCAGTGTGGAACACACCCGACTCGGCCGGACCGGCCTTCAGGTATCCAGGCTGTGCCTGGGCACGATGACCTTCGGACTGCAGTGCGATGAGCCGACCTCGGTGGCCATCCTCGACCGGGCCGCCGAGGGCGGCGTCGACTTCCTCGACTCATCCGACGCCTACCCGCTGGGCGGCGACCTGGCCACCCGGGGCGTCACCGAGGAGATCCTCGGGCGCTGGCTGCGCGGCCAGCGGGACCGTTTCATCGTCGCCACCAAGTGCTTCGCCCCGACCGGGCCGGCGCCCTTCGACGCCGGCAACTCCCGCAAGCACATCCTGGACGCGGTCGAGGCCTCGCTGCGGCGCCTGCAGACCGACTACATCGACCTCTACCAGTTGCACGGCTACGACCTGGCCACGCCGATCGACGAGACCCTCGGCGCCCTGGACGACCTGGTCCACCAGGGGAAGGTCCGCTATGTCGGCTGCTCGAACTTCGTCACCTATCAGCTGGTGCGGGCCGTCGGCCGGACCGAGACGCTGCGGCTGGCCCGCCTGGACTGCGTCCAGCCGCGCTACAACCTGCTCTTCCGGCAGATCGAGCGGGAGATGCTGCCGTACTGCCGCGAGGAGGGCATCGGGGTCATCCCCTACAACCCGATCGCCGGCGGCCTGCTGTCCGGTAAGCACTCCCGCGCCGACCCGCCGCCGGAGAGCACGCGCTTCACCCTCGGCACCGCCGGGAAGATGTACCAGGACCGTTACTGGCACGACCGCGAGTTCGACACGGTCGAGGCGCTCAGCGGGCTGGCCGACGAGGCCGGGGTGAGCCTGGTCACCCTCGCGGTGGCCTGGGTGCTGGCCAACCAGGCGATCACCGCGCCCATCATCGGGGCGAGCCGCCCGGAGCAGCTCGGCCCCAGCCTGGCCGCCGCCGAGTTCACGATCGACGACGACCTCAAGCGCCGGCTGGATGAGTACACGTACGAATACCGGCTGGGTGATGCCCCCCGGTAGCCCCGGTGCTCTGCCGCCGGTCCTGGTCGGCCGCCGGGTCACGCTGCGGCCGGGCGGCCCGGGCGACGCCCGGCGGCTGCACGACATCCAGGCCGAGCCGTCGGTGGCCCGGTGGTGGGTGACGCCAGACCCGGTGGCGGCGATCGAGAAGGACCTGCGGGGCGGCGGCGAGGCGGTGCTGCTCGTGGCGGAGATCGACGGGCAGGTCGGCGGGGGCATCCAGTACCACGAGGAGGATGACCCGATGTACCGGCACGCCGGCATCGACATCTACCTCGCCACCCGCTTCCAGAACCACGGGGCCGGGCGCGAGGCGGTGGCGCTGCTCGCCCGGTACCTGTTCGAACAGCGCGATCACCATCGCCTCACCATTGACCCGGCGGCCGCCAACGAGCGGGCCATCCGCAGCTACGCCAGCGTCGGCTTCCGCGCCGTCGGCGTGATGCGGCAATACGAGCGCGGCAGCGACGGCCGCTTCCACGACGGACTGCTGATGGACCTGCTCCGGGACGAGCTGACCGGCCCGTAGCTCATTTCCAGGCGAAGAGCGGCTGCTCGAAATGGGCGACGCGTACCTCGCGGCCGTGCAGGGCCACCTGGCAGAACTGGTAGATGATCGCCGCCGTCGGCGCGTGCAGGTACCGGCCGAGCAGCGGCAGCTGGATGACCGGGGCGGCTGACTCGGGAATGCGCAGCAGCCGCGGCGGCACGTCGAGGTCGGCCAGCGGGATCACGTGTATCTGCGCGACCTCAGAGGCCGGCCCGCTCATCGCGGGGCTGACCGGGCCGCCCCACACCACCACCGGGGTGATCCGGTAACCCGACCGGGTGACGTAGTCGTCGAGAACCCCGAGGACGTCGCCGGGCCCTGCCGGCACGCCCGTTTCCTCGTGCAGCTCCCGGCGGGCGGCGTCCTCGGCCGACTCGCCCGGATCGCGGCCGCCGCCGGGAAGGGCCCACTGGCCGGCGTGGGAGCGCAGGCCCGCGGCTCGCCTGGTGATCAGCAGGGAGCGCTCATCGCGGCGGAACACGACGCAGATCGCGACCGACGCGGCCTTCAGGCCCGCCCAGGACACCCCGATGCGCCGGAACTGGGCCAGGTTGGCCGCGATCGCCGCCCGGTCCTGTCCCGGCGAGTCCCTCACCCGGCGAGCCTAACGGGGTCGGCCGGGTGAGGAAGCGGCGGCTCGGGCCGGGACCGGCCGTCGCCCGGGCGGGTTGCGGTGTCCGCGGCGCGTGACGGCGAGCCGCCAGCCCGGGTGCGCCTCGGCGGCCAGGCCCAGCGCGAGGATCGCGGTCAGCGCCGGGACCAGGTAGACCGGCAGCACGACGGCGCCCATGAACACCAGTCCCATGGCGGCGAGCGCGGTGGCCAGCCGGACCGTGCGCCGCCAGGGCGTCATGCTGACCGACGGCAGGATCGCGGTGGCGGCCAGGCACACGCTGACGCCCCCGTAGAGAGCCGCTCGCGGCCCGATGCCGATCGTCGTGGCTCCATCGGCGGCCAGGATCGCGATGTGCAGGCCTGCGCTCGCGGCCGCGATGCCGGCCACGATCGGCAGGTTGACGGCGGCGAATCCGGCGATCGACGGCGGGCTGTGCAGCCCGTCGCGCCCGGCCGCGGTGAGCCAGGCCAGCCACAGCGCGGCCAGGGTGATCATGGCCGCGGCGAGCACGACGGCCAGCGGCACGCTCCAGGGCCGTAGGGTCGCCGCGCTGATCAGGCGGATGACGGACTCGCCGAGCACGATCAGCACGAAGATCTTGAACCGGTCGGTGAGGTGGGCTGAGTTGAGCGGCACGTACCGGCCCGGGATCAGCATGGCCAGCGCGCCGACGGCGTCGGTGAGCAATCCCGCGCCCCAGAACGCGTACCGCAGCGGCGTGGCCACCGCGAGCGAGGCCAGCCACAGGACCCCGCCCGCGCCGAAGAAGATCAGGAAGCGCCCGTACAGCCAGCGGGTGGCGGGCAGGTAGCGGCGGGCCCGGGCGTAGAGCAACAATAGCAGCCCGCGCAGCAGGACGAAGGCGACGACGAAGCCGGCGGTGTCGCCGGCCACGGCCCGGGGCGCGCTGACGGCGAGCGCGACGCAGAGCAGCATCGCGGCCAGGAAGGTACCCCGGTACGCGGCGTCGTCGGATTCGTGCCGGTCGGCGTAGAACGACAGCTGTATCCACAGCCACCAGATGGGCGTGAAGATCATCGCGAAGCGGACGAGCATGCCCAGGGTCGGATGGTACTGCAAGACGCCCGCGAGCTGCCCGACGGCTCCGGCGAAGATCAGGTCGAGGAAGAGCTCGAGCCAGCTGGCGCGCCGTTCGTCCTGGTGGTGGCCGTTGGCGGTCCGCAGCGGTGGCGGGTTGAGGTGGATGGGGTGGGCCAGGGCTGGATGCGCCCGGCCGGACGGGAATCTGCGCGGGGAGGTTCCCGTCTCGCGGCGGTCCGGGCGAACCAAGGCGGGCATGGGAAGATTCCTTTCTCCGATCGATGGGGAAGACGTCGGCGGGCTACGAAACCGCGGGCGGAATGGGATGGTTCGAGCGGATCAGGTCACCGGGGTCGACCGCGCGCTTGATCTCGCGCAGCCGGTCGTACGCTGCGGTCGGCCAGAAGCTGGCCGGATCGCGGCGGGACTCGGCGAGGTTGAGATACATCTGCCGGGCCGCCCAGGGACGCATGGCCGAGGTCACGGCCCCGACGCCCAGCGCCACGCTCGACGCCGCGGCCGGAGTCGGCACCCCGCCCAAGGCGTACAGCGCGTACTCGGCCTCGACCGCAGCCAGGGCGCCGTTTCCGGGTCGGGCGCGACGCATCTCGCCGCCCACGTGGCGCAGTTCGACCGCGGTCAGCGGCGAGGCCGTGTCCGGACCGGCTACCCGCAGGAGCCCGACGGTGGCCTCGGGCGGCAGGCTCGCCAGCATGAGCCCGTCGCCCACACCGGGCTCAGGCTGCTCGGGATCCATGTGCAGGTGACTCAGGGCCTCGGCGGGGACGGGGCCGAGGGTGTCCCGGACCGGCGCGAGGTCTCGCAGCGGCCGCAGGATCTGGTCGGCCTCAGCGGGCGAGCCGATGTGGATCACGTCCACCACCGCGAAGCATTCGCCGCGCGCCGGTTCCGGGATCTCGGGGAGGGCGGGGAACCGCATCAGCCGGAAAGACGTGGTGAGCTCGTCCGGCAGGCCGCTGCGGGTCAGCTGTGCCCAGGTGGGCAGGACGCGGGAAGCGGCGCGCATGGGCCACCACAGCAGCCCCGCGTACACCTCGGCCACCGGGAACAGCCGGAGATCCACGGCGGTGACCACGCCGAAGCTGCCACCGCCGCCGCGCAGCGCCCAGAACAGGCCCGGCTCGTGGCATGCGTCGACGCGCCGGAGCCGGCCGTCCGCGGTGACCAGCTCGATGGCCTCGACGTTGTTGGCCGACAGCCCGTAGGCGCGGCCGAGCCAGCTCATGCCGCCGCCCAGGGTGTAGCCGACCACGCCCACGTCGGGCGACGAGCCGGCCAGCCCGGTCAGCCCGTGCCCGGCCGCGGCGCCGAGGACGTCCGGCCACAGGGCTCCCGCCTCGGCCCGCGCGATCCAGGCCGCCGGGTCGATGGTGACCCCCCGCATCTGGCTGGTCTTGATCAGCAGGGTATCGGCCAGCGGGCCGAGCGCCGCCGCGCCGTGTCCCGTGCCCTGCGCCGCGACCCGCAGGCCGCAGCGGCGGGCCTGGCGGACCGCGGCCACGACGTCGGCTGGGGACCGGGGCAGGGCGACGGCGGCTGGGCGCTGGTCGACAGCGAGGTTCCAGGCCTGCCGGGCGGCGTCCCAGCCGGGATCGCCGGGCCGCAGGATCCGGCTGGCCGGCGCCGGGGACGGGACCAGGGCAGGCACCTGGGCGGGTACCTGTGTGATGGACATCGTTGCTCCTAGAATGGGGGGAACGTCTGTTCCCGCGGGTTCACGTGGTCACGCGGGCCATCGGGTGACGGCCGGTCTTGCGTGGCTACAGTCACGACGCTAGGAATTCCTGGCGCCAGGCGAATCGGGCACGCGTACCGAGATCTGCGGGCGCGAGGCCGTCCCGGGCGGGTCCGTATCCGTACAACTACTGAGGTGCCAGCCGGGCACGGCTGTGGCGGGATGGTGAGTGGCTGTCGTGAACGGCGACGTGGTGCGCACCGCCGAGTGGCACCAGGTACGCGAGTTCGCCGCGACCGCGTGGTCCCGGCCGGAAGCGCTAGCCATCGCCGGGGAGCCGGGCGCGGGCAAGTCCACGCTGTGGCGGGCCGGGGCCGAGGCAGCCTGCCAGGCCGGACACCGGCTGCTGCGCAGCGAGCCGTCGGCCGCCGAGGCCGACCTCGCCTTCGCGGCCCTGTCCGACCTGCTGACGGACGTGCTGCCGGGGGTAGGCCCGCAGGTCCCTGACCCGCAGCGGGAGGCGCTTGAGGTCGCCCTGCTGCTGCGTCCGGCGGGCCCGGAGCCGCCGACCGCCCGCGCCGTCGGCCTGGCCGTGCTGGCCGCGCTGCGGGGCCTGACCAACGCCGGCCCGGTTCTGGTCGCGATCGACGACGTCCAGTGGGTAGATGAGGCCAGCCTGGAGGCGCTGACGTTCGCGTTCCGGCGAGCGGACAGCGGGCCGCTGGGGCTGCTGGTCGCCGCGCGGACCGAGGCGCCCGCCGACCCGCTGACGGCCGTCGCGCCGCCGCCGCCGCGGGGCTGGCGTGATCTGGTCACGACGGTGTCGGCCGAAACGATAGACCTCGCGCCCCTAGACCACTGGCAGGTGCAGCGGCTGCTGCCCCGGACCGTGAGCGCCAGGCCGGCGCGGATCGTGGCCAGGCAGTCGCGCGGGAACCCGTTCTGGGCCCTGCAGATCGCGGAGAGCCTGGAGTCTGCCGACATCCCTGTGCCGCCGCTGGCCCGCACGCTGCCCGAGCGGCTGGCCCGCTCGCTGAGCGATGATGCGAGCGAGGCCCTGGCCGTGGTGGCCGCGGCCGGGCGGATCACCGTGGCCGGCGCGCTCGCCGCGCTGAACCAGCTCGAGGACCCGGCGGCGGCCCTGGACGAGGCCGTGGTGGCCGGCGTGGTCGTCGAGACTGGGGACCGGGTGGCGCCCGCGCACCCGCTGATCGGCGCCGCGGCCGTGGAGGCGCTGCCGCCCGGCCGCCGTCAGCGCCTCTACCAGCGGCTAGCGGCGACCGCGGCCACACCGGAGCGATACGCCCATTTCGCGGCGCTGGCGGCCGGGCCGGGGCCGGACGCCGCGGTGGCGGACGCGCTGGAGGCCGCCGCGGCCTCCGCGCACGGCCGGGCCGGGAACGCCGAGGCCGCCCAGTTCGCCGCCCGAGCCGTGGCGTTCACGCCCGAGCGCGACGGCGCCGCGCTGGTACGCCGCCATATCCGCGCGGGCGAACTGTTCTTCCTGGCCGGGGAGCTGCTTCGGTCCCTGGACCACCTGGAAGCACTCGACCTCCGCGAGCTGACGATCGCGGACCTGGAGCGGGCGCTTCCGCTGCTGATCGACAATACCGAGACAGTGCACGACGTCGCCGCGGCCAGCGCCATCGTCGCCCGCGCGGTCGCGGAGACCGGGCCGGATCCGCGCCATCGCGCGCTGGTTCTGGCGCTGGCCTCCGATATCACCTACGGCATCCCCGGCCGGCGCCGCGACCTGGCCACCGAGGCGATCCGCAACGCGGAGGCCGCCGGGCCCGCCGCGGACGCGGCCCTGCACCGGGCGCTGAACAACCTGCTCATGGCGAAGGTGCTCGCCGGTGACGGCCTCGACACCGAGTTGCTCGAGCGCGCCGAGCATGTGGAATCAAGGGTGCCGGTCGCCCGGCTGTACGACGCAGCCGACCTGGAGCGCGGGCTCTGGTCGCGGTACGTCGAGGACCTGGACACCGCGCGCGCTGCCTTGCAGCGATGCATCGCTCGCGCTCGGGAGGCCGGTGATGACTACGCGTTGTCGGTATTCCAGTCCTACCTGGCCGCAACCGAGGAGCTGGCCGGCGACTACCGGGCCGCGCGGGCCGCGATCGCCGCGTCCGACGCCGCGGCCGTCTGGCACGACTGGCCGCTGTCGGCGTGGCATGTGGAGCCGCGGACTCAGCTGCTGATCGCGGCCGGTGACTTGGACGGTGCGGTCGGCCTGGTCGACCGGCACCTTTCCGACCGCAGCCGCGCCGCCGCGGCGTTCATCGGGGCGCTGACCCGAGGCCGGGTCAGCGCCTGGCGCGATGACGCGGCCGGCGCGGCCCGCCACCTCGAGCGCGCGGCCCAGCACGCCGACGAGCTCGAGTTCGCCGACCCGGCGGTGCGGCAGTGGCTGGATCCTGACCTGGCCGAGGCGTACGTGGCCGAGGGGCGGCGCGGCGACGCACTGCGGATCTCAGCCTGGCTGCGGGACGTCGGCGAGCGGCTGCGGCGCCCGGCGCTGACCGGCACCGCGAGCCGGATCGAGGCCCTGGCCGCCGCTCAGGCCGGCGACCTGGACGCCGCGGCCGAGTCGGCGCGGGCCGCGGTCGCGGCCCATGAGACGGCGCCGCTGCGGGTCGAGCTGGCCCGCAGCCTGCTGGCGCTGGGCCAGATCGAACGGCGGCGCAAGGCCCGCAAGCAGTCCCGCAGCGCCCTGGCCGGGGCGCGGGACCTGGCCACGAAGATCGGCCACAAGCCGCTGCAGGCCCGGATCGAGCGGGAGCTGCTGCGGGTCGCCGCCACGCGGGCCGGCGACGAGCTCACCCTCACCGAGCAGCGGGTCGCGGGGCTGATCGCGGCGGGCGCGACCAACCGCGACGCGGCCGCTGCCCTGTTCGTCAGCGTGCGCACCGTGGAAACGCACGTCGCCGCCATCTACCGCAAGCTCGGCGTGCGCAACCGGGCCGAGCTGGCCCGCCGGCTTTCCGGGACGTCTGCGTAGTCCTACGGATACCGCGCCGCCGGACACTCCCCCTGACCGGGGGATCTCCGTACGCACAGCGGATTCGCCGCGAACCGTGGGTCCGTAGCGTCAGCGCCGTAAGCCAAGACAGCTTTCCGCAGAAAGGCACAGCCATGTCCCTGCCAGCCACCACCACGACCACCGTCGCGGGCTACCTGCTTCGCCGCCTGACCGAGGCCGGCGTGCGCTCCGTCTTCGGGGTGCCCGGCGACGACAACCTCAGCCTGCTCGACGCGATCGCCGGCCACCAGGAAATGACCTGGATCGGAACCGCCACCGAGCAGGGCGCGGGCTGCGCGGCGGACGGGTACGCCCGCCTGCGCGGCCTGGGCGCAATCGTCACCGCGTTCGGGGCCGGCGAGCTGTCCGCGCTGAACGCCGCGGCGGGCTCGGACGCCGAGTCAGTGCCGCTGGTGCACGTCGTCGGCACCCCGGCCCTGGCGTCCCGCCGGGCCGGCGACGACTACCTCAGGTTCGCGCGGATGGCGGCCGAGGTCACCGCCGCCCAGGCGGACCTGCGGCCCGCCACCGCGGCCGCGGAGATCGACCGGGTTCTGGCCGTCGCGCTGCGCACCCGCCGCCCGGTCTACCTCGCCCTTCCCGCCGACGTGACCGCGGCCCCCGCCCCCGCCCCCGGCCGTCCGCTGCCGGCGCCCCGGCCGGCGTCCGAGCCCGACGCCGCGGTGTTGAGCGCCTTCGCCAGCCAGGCCCGGCGCCTGCGGGCCGGCGTCGTCCCACTCTCGATCCCGCCCTCGGGCCGGCTCAGCCAGGCGAGCGTGTGGGCCGCCGTGCAGGACTTCCTGCTCCCCGGTGACGTGGTCGTCGCCGATCGGGGCACGGCGTTCTTCGGTGCCGCGGGCCTCGCGCTGCCGGCCGGGGCCCAACGCGTCAGCCAGCCGCTGTGGGCATCGGTGGGCTGGGCCGTGCCGGCCGCCCTCGGCGTCTCGCTGGCGGCCCCGGATCGCCGGGTGGTCCTGATCACGGGCGACGGTGCCCTGCAGCGGACCGCGGGCGAGCTCGGCGTGCTGCTGGACCAGGGCCTGGCGCCGGTCATCGTGATCCTCAACAACGCCGGCTACGCGACCGAGCGGATCGCCCACCGCCCCGCCGCGGCCTACCACGGCATCCCGGCATGGGACTGGACGGCGCTGCCGTCGGTCCTGGCGGCCGGCTCGCCGTCCGTGGCCATGCGGGTGACGAGTTCGCGTCAGCTCGGCGCCGCCTTCCGCGAGGCCGGCGACGCGGGCCGGCCGGCCCTGATCGAGGCCGTCCTCGGGGCCGGCGATGCCCCGCCTCTGCTGCAGGACCTGGCCCGGGTCGCCGCCGCGCCCAGCCGCTGATTCCGGCCATGAGCACCGCAGCGGCGCGCCGCCTTGCGCAGGCGCGCCGGCGCGGCGCCACGCTGAAGAAGGAAGAAACCCCCATGCTCGCCACCGCGGCCCCCCCCGAGTTCCGCCGATCCGCTCCCGAGACCGACATCATCCGCACGCCCGATCAGCGGCTGCGGGTGTTCGTGAGCTCGACGCTCCAGGAGATGGCCGCCGAACGCCAGGCGGTGCGAGAGGCCGTGACCCGGCTGCGGCTGGTACCGGTGATGTTCGAGTTGGGCGCCCGGCCGCATTCGCCGCGGCAGGTGTACCGCTCCTACCTGGCGCAGAGCCAGGTGTTCGTGGGCGTGTACGGGCAGAGCTACGGCTGGGTCGCGCCGGGTGAGGAGCGTTCGGGGCTGGAGGATGAGTACCAGCTGTCGGCGGGGATGCCCCAGCTCATCTACGTCAAGTCGCCCGCCCCAGACCGCGCGCCGCGCCTGGCGCAGATGCTGGCCCGGATACGGGACGACGGCGGCGTCTCCTACCAGCTCTTCACCGACGCTGCCGAACTGCAACGCCTGGTCGAGAACGACCTGGCGCTGCTGCTCAGCGAGCGCTTCGAGATGACCCGGCCGCGGGACGACGCGGTGGCAGCCGAGCCGCTGGCCAGCGCCCTTCCGGCGCCGGCCACGCCGCTGATAGACCGCAAGCGGGAGACCGCGGCGGTGCAAGACCTGGTCACGCGGCAGGGCGCGCGCTTGATCACCTTCAGCGGCCCGGGCGGCGTGGGGAAGAGCCGCCTCGCGGTGGCGGCCGCGGGTCGGCTCTGCGCGCGCTTCGCGGACGGGGTGCGCTTCGTCGATCTCGCCCCGGTCCCGTCCGCCGACCTGGTGGCGGCCGTGCTCGCCGCCCGGCTGGGACTGAGCACCTCGGGCGGTCGGCTGAGGAGCGATCTGGTGTCGTACCTGGAGTCGCGGCACATCCTGCTGCTGCTGGACAACTTCGAGCAGGTGGCCGACGCGGCTCCGCTGGTCGCCGACCTGCTGGCCGCCGCGCCCGGCCTGGTCGTGCTGGTGACCAGCCGGACCGTGCTCCGGCTACGCGGCGAGCACGAGGTCTCCGTGGCGCCGCTTGCGGTGCCGCCGGCCGGGGCCGGCCGGGACCCCGCCGCCTTGCGGTCGTACGCGTCGGTGAGCCTGTTCGCGGAGCGGGCGCGGGCGGCCGTACCGGGCTTCCACCTGACCAGCGAGAACGCCCCGGCCGTGGCTGAGATCTGCCGTCGGCTGGACGGCCTGCCGCTGGCCATCGAGCTGGCCGCCGCCAAGGTCCGGCTGCTCCCCCCGCAGGCGCTGCTGGCCCGGCTCGATGACGGGCTGGGCGTGCTGGCCGGGGGCCCGCGTGACCTGCCCGAGCGGCAGCGGACCCTCCGGTCCACCCTGGACTGGAGCTTCGGGCAGCTGTCCCCCGCCGAGCGGGCGCTGTTCGCCCGCCTCGGGGTGTTCGCCGGTACGTTCGGCCTGCCTGCGGTCGAAGCCGTCTGCCGCCCGGGCGCCGACATCGTGGACACGCTGAGCTCGCTGGTAGACAGCAGCCTGGTCCGGTCGGAGCCGCACGGTGACGAGCCGAGGTTCGGGTTGCTGGAGACCGTCCGGAAGTACGCCCTCGAGCGCTTGCGGGACAGCGGCGAATGGAACGAGGTCCAGGAGAGGCACGCCGCCTATTTCCTGGCCCTGTCCGAGCCGGCCGAATCCGAGCTGCGCGGTGCCGGGCAGCTGGCCTGGCTCGACCGTCTCGAAACCCGGCACGACAACCTGGCCGCCGCGCTGTCCTGGTTGGTGGACACCGGCCAGCTCGGGTCGGCGGTGCGCCTGATCTGGGCCACCTGGCGGTTCTGGTGGCTGCGCGGGCATGCCGATGAACTGGGCCGCTATACGGAGAAGATCCTGGCCGGCAGCGACCGCCTGCCCCCGTACCAGCGAGCCCAGGCCCTGGCCCAGGCCGGCTTCTCGCTCTTCGCCGGCGGACGCCAGGCCAGGGCCCGGTCGCTGTTCGAGCAGAGCCTGCCGCTGTACCGCCAGGCCGGCGACACGCTGGGCGCGGCCCCGGTCGCCGCCGCGCTCGGCCACCTGCTGGCCTCCCGCCAGGACGCGCGCGCCAGCGCCCTCCTCGAAGACACCCTCGCCCGGCTCCAGAAGGCAGGCAGCGGCCAGCTGGCCGGACGGCAGCAGGTCCTGCGCCTGCTCGACCTGGCCCTGGTCAATAACTTCCTCGGCCAGATCGAGCTCAGCGAGGGAGATCACGACCGGGCGGCGCAGCTGTTCGCGGACGGCCGGGCCGCGGCCGGCAGCGCGGCCGACCGGTTCGCAATCCTGGTCTCGCTCTACGACCTGGCGCTTACCCGCGAGGCGCAAGGCGACCTGCCCGGCGCAGCCGGGCTGCTCAGGGAGGGGCTGTCCGTCGCGGCCGAAGCCGGCGACCAGCCCAGCGCCGCTTACTATCTGGAGGCCCTGGCCGACGTGGCCGGCCGCCAGGACGATCCGGAACGTGCCGTGGGCCTGCTGTCCGCCGCCGACGCGCTGCTGCGGGCCAAGGGCAGCGGCTGGCTGCACGCCTACGTGCCGCGCGCCCCGCACGGGCACGCCGCGCTGGCCGCGCTGCGGTCCCGCGTCGGCGACGCCGCGTTCGAGCGGGCCCGCGCGCGGGGCCGGGTTCTGGACGGCATGCGCGTGCTGACCGCGGCGCGCCGGGGACATCAGGTCCCCGGCG
>Ga0306923_10005462_pt1 | contig 12390 bp, 10 predicted proteins | sample sta12Can44000108_FD_203841 | JGI IMG/M metagenome (GOLD analysis project Ga0306923, IMG submission 203841) | Lab enrichment of tropical soil microbial communities from Luquillo Experimental Forest, Puerto Rico - statanox.12C.anox.44.000.108 (v2)... | ecosystem: Environmental > Terrestrial >...
CACAACAGTGTTGGCCGACAGCGTGGCGGCCAAGTGTATGAAGCGGAGAAACTTACTGGAGCCGACGATCGGACTTGAACCGATGACCTGTCGATTACGAATCGACTGCTCTACCAGCTGAGCTACGTCGGCTTCAAATCGATTGTAACGTCTGCGCGACCGCATCGCAAAGCGAGGTTAACTCCCGGTTTTCCACCGAGGTACGACAAGTAGGTACTTGCGCGTTGCGAGCAACTATGACAATAATTCGCAAAGTGCTCCGGAGCCACTACGGGGTTACATGAATCGATTTTGTCGCTCAGATATTCTACGGATCCTGCACATCACGCCCAAGCAGCTATCTGGTTGGCAGCGTGCGGGATTGGCGCCGGTTTCTGACGATTATTCCTTCTTCGATCTCATCCAGCTCAAGCAGGTTCGCGACCTTCGCGCCAAGCGTGTGCGCCCAGCGGTGATCCGCGAATCGCTCACGGCGATGCGCAAGCAGGTAGCGGGAATGGAGAACCCCTTCCTTGAAGCCAGCGTCTTCAGCGTGGGCAATCGCGTCGCGTTCCGTCACCAGGGCCGTTCGGTTGAGCCTGTGAGAGGACAGTTCGTGATGGAGTTCGAGCCAGTCGGCGCCGTGGTGTCGGCAAAAGTGAGGCCAATCCTGCGCATCACGTCGGCTTCCGATCTGTTCATGCGCGGCGTTGCTCTGGAGGAACATCCCAGCACCCATGACGAGGCAATCGCGATCTACCAGCAGGTGATCGAGATCGAGCCCGACTATGCCGCCGCACACATCAATCTGGGCACACTTTTCTACAACCGCCAGAATTTTGTAGCGGCAGAAAACCACTATCGACTGGCTATCCAGGCTGATCCTCGCTATGCGCTGGCGTATTTCGACTTGGGCAATGTGCTCGATGAGACGGACCGCATTGACGACGCCATCACCGCCTACCGCACCGCCGTCCAGCTAGCCCCCACCTATGCCGATGCCCACTACAACCTGGCACTCGCGTACGAGCGGAAGCATCAGCCTCGCCAGGCGTTGGCACACTGGCAGGCGTACGCGAGGCTCGACCGCATCGGACCCTGGTCGGTGCACGCGCGCAATCGCATCGCCCGCATCCTGGAAGCCGACAAGCTGAAAATGGTCTTCCGGCGGCAGAAGTAACGTCCCGCAGTGGTCTTCTCACTTTCGCGGTTGTCATCACGAGGTCGCCCACGGCCCCTGCGAAGCGCCTTTGTAGCGCTTCGTGGGGTAGCCTGGCGACCGAGCGATATGCTTGTCGCCATCTAACGGGCAGATTCCTCCCGCCCAAACGCAGGCGCTCGTGATGACAATGTCGCAGCTTGCTGGTTGGCTTTCTTCTAACACTGCTAACACTCTTCCTGTTCAGATTCGGACGCAGCCTCCGCGAACGGACGTGTCCCACTCACTCAAGCTCGCCCATCTCGTCCTAAATACACGCAAATCCAAAAGGCCGCCGGGCCTTCGAATTGGCCGAACACTTGCACTATCCTTCGTTAGATCACTGGGTGAAGTGTCTACATGCGGACTCTGTTCAGCGACTTGATGTACGGCTTGCGCCAAATGCGGAAGGCGCCGGGCTTCACAACCGTGGCTGTGATCACACTGGCACTGGGGATTGGAGCTAACGCCGCCATATTCACACTCGTCCATGCCATTCTGCTGCGGCCGCTGCCCGTCAAGAATCCATCCTCCCTGTATCGGCTCGGTTCGCACGATATCAACTGTTGTGTGCTGGGCGGGCTACAAGACGATTGGGATGTTTTCTCTTATCCGCTCTACCTGAAAATCAAAGAGCAAACTCCCGAAATGCAGGACCTCACTGCGATGCACGCAGGACTCTCCAACTCGAGCGTTCGACGCAGCGGAGACAACAGTCCGGCGCGGCCGCTGATGAGCGAATATGTTTCCGGCAACTACTTCGACATGCTGGGCGTCGGCCCGGCTCTGGGACGCATGCTGCATCCCTCCGATGACCAGACCGGTTCGCCTCCGGCAGCCGTGATGAGCTACCGCGCCTGGCAGAACTACTACGCGAGCGATCCCTCGGTTGTGGGCTGGACGTTCTCGATCAACGGCGCATCCGTCACCGTGATTGGCGTTGCACCTGCGGAGTTCTTTGGTGACCGGCTCACCGAGCGCCCCCCGGATTTCTGGCTACCGTTGGCGACGGAGCCGTATATCCGCACCAAGAACAGCTACCTGGACAAACCTAACCTGCACTGGCTCTATGTCATGGGGCGTTTGAAACCCGGGACTTCGCCGCACCAGGTGGGATCGAAGGTCACGGTCGAGGTGCAACAGTGGCTGAGCAGCGGTGATGGCGCGAGCACTGTAGGTGATAGCGATCGCTCCCGAATCAGCAAACAGAAAGTGCTGGCATTGTCCGCGGCCGGAGGCATTGGCTTCCTCGCGCATGACTCGCAGAAGGGCTTGCGGCTGCTGATGGCGCTGTCAGGATTAGTTCTACTCATCGCTTGCGCCAACATTGCCAACCTATTGCTGGCGCGCGGCACTTCGCGCAAGCTCCAGACGTCGGTCCGTCTCGCGATGGGCGCTGGAAGGGTGCGCCTCATTCGGCAGTCGCTGACCGAGAGCATCGTACTGGCACTGATCGGCGGCGCTGCAGGGCTAGTGCTTGCCTATCTCGGAACGCGTAGCATTCTGGCCATCGCCTTCCAGGGAGCGCGATACATACCGATCGATCCTGAGCCGTCCCAGGCGGTGCTGTTGTTTTCCTTCGCACTCTCCTTGCTCACCGGGATCGTGTTTGGCGTGGCACCCGCTTGGATCAGCTCGCATGCCGACCCTGCTGAAGCCCTTCGCGGCTCGAGCCGGACGGCTACGCATGGCGCCACCCTGCCCCAGAAGATTCTGATTGTGATGCAGGCTACGTTGTCGCTGGTGCTCGTCGCGGGCGCGATATTGATGGTTCAGAGTCTGCGCCGCCTCGAACACCAGAACTTCGGCTTTCAGAGCGACCATCGCTACATCATCCGCGTCGGGCGGGCATTTCACGACTATTCGCCTGAGAACCGCGAGGCCGCATATCGCGAATTGCGCCAGCGCATGAACAGCATTCCCAGTGTCATCACCTCGAGCTTCTCGATGTACAGCCCCTTAGAAGGGAACAACTGGAGCACGTCGGTCTATGTGCCGGGGCGCACGCATCTCACGGGCGAGCATGGTGACTATGCTTCCTGGCTGCGGATCGGACCCGACTACTTCGAGACCATCGGGACGCGTCTGTTGCGCGGCCGTACCATCGGCGAGCAGGATACATCCACATCGACCAGGGTTGCTGTTGTGAATGAACGGTTCGCCCAGAAGTTCTTCAAGGACCAGGATCCGATCGGTAAACACTTTGGCAGCGATAGCCACGGCCATGAGAGCGACTTCGAGATTGTCGGTGTTGTCGAAGATACGAAATACCAGGACACCCACGGCCCCGCGTACGCGACGTACTTCCTGCCGTACCTCCAGCAGGTGGTGTATTCCGATCCCGCCGACAGCGCTGCCGAAGAGGCCTCCGAGACCATCTCGACGATCGAGTTGCACGTGAACGGGACGCCGGAGAACCTGGAAAGCATCGTGCGGCAGAGGTTATCGGAACTGGATCCGGATCTAACGGTACAGAGAGTCGTCGCTTTCGGCGAGCAGGTGAGCGAAGCCATGAATTTCGAACGACTGCTGGCAAGGCTCACGACACTCTTTGGAATCCTGGCACTCACTCTCGCATCGATCGGTCTCTATGGCGTCACCGCATACACCGTGGAGCAGCGCACGCGCGAGATCGGCATTCGCGTCGCTGTAGGGGCAAATCGGACCAACGTCCTGAGCATGGTGTTAAGAGGCGCCCTGAGACAGGTGGCGATCGGCTTGGCGCTGGGAATTCCGCTCGCGCTCCTCAGCGGCTGGCTGATCTCCAGCCAACTGTTTGAAGTCAAGGGGCACGATCCGGTTGCCCTGGTACTCGCTGCCATAATGCTCGCTGCATGCGCCCTCATAGCCGGGCTGATTCCAGCCCGTCGCGCGGCATCGATCGATCCGATCGAGGCGCTGAGGACAGAATAGAGCGCGAGTCCCTGCAGGAACGACAGACGATTCGGGAGTTAGGGCGGTCAGGACCTCTCTTAGTACCGACCGGGCGTTGTGGTCCACTTCCCACTCGATCGAGCTGATGGTGGAGTTCAACGAAATAGCGCTTCAGTCTGGTAACGATTCTGTTGCTACTTCCTTCCAGAAGCTAATTCTCCCGTCAGGAACTGCGCACGGCCGTTCCCGAAAGACCAATCCTCGTCCGTGGTCGTGACGTGGACGAAAACGCAGTTGCGCGTCCGCGTGATGCCGAGTCCTGTGTCCTCGATGATGAAGTGCGACGCAGGATGCTCGTGAACGACTTGGTACCGGTCACGCTGCGGAACCTTGAAGACAGCGACCACAGTGCGTTGGGTTGCGTCCAGCAGCGCCTTGATCTCATCGGGGCTGCGGCCTTCGATCATGTCAACTCGAACGAACGGCATATGCACCAACCTCCGGTCAGTAGCGAGCTATTAACTTCCGATACCCCACAAGGTGCTCGTTGGCCGCGTGCAATTAGACCTTAGTACTGACGTCACACGGGTACGCTCAATACGATCTTGCCCCGTTTATGCGGCGCCCCTTCGAGCATTTCGTGGGCGTGGCGAGCTTCTTCGCGTGGGAGCACAGTCCCTACGTCCGTTTTTCCCGCTGTCGAACATTTCTGTGATCTTGTTCCGTACCGCGGTAGTCACATAGCAGCTCGCTGGCGAGGTTCCGGCCGGGGGCAGGTCATCGATCGTGATCACGCTCGGGGGACCGAATCGTTGAATTCGCGCTGCTTTCATCAATCAATTTCTCGAGCGGAATCTTCTTGGGCCGTTCGGCCGCTTGGTTACGACCAGCCTGCTGTCGGCAGGGGCGATGGCACTTGTACATCGATTCAGTCCAAGAAGACGCGGATGACAAATTTTTCGCGCAATTGAGGCGGCACGAAACTCCAAAAAAGACTGCCAAAGGTTCGCCGAAGTCGTCCCGGATTCAACTTCGCAGTTTGCGCATCGCCCAATCGGCCGCATCACGCACGGCTCGATCGGCGTGCTGAGCAAGTTCTTGGAGGATCGGCAGAAATCGCTCTTCCCGGCTGTTGCCCATCGCAATCGCGACGTTGCGTAAAAAGCCCGCGTGTTTGGCCCGTTTGACTGGCGTTCCGCGAAACACTTCGCGAAATTCCTCGAGGCTGAGCCGCGCCAGCCAATCCAACTCGGGGTTTACGAGACTCGTTCGCGCCTTCAACTCCGGGGTCGTTGTGAGAGGCGCGTGACGGTTCCAGGGACACACGTCCTGGCAAATGTCGCAGCCAAAAACTTGCCGGCCAATGCCAGCGCGAAGCTCCTCGGGAATGTTTCCGCGCTTCTCAATCGTCAGATACGAGATGCACTTAGTGGCGTCGAGTTGATAGGGAGCTGGGAACGCGTTCGTCGGACACGCATCGAGACAGCGCGTGCATGAACCACAACGATCGGCGGGTGGAAGATCGGGCGCTAGCTCGATGGAAGTGAGCATGACGCCAAGAAAGAGCCATGACCCGAGTTTCTGATTCAGGATGCAGGTGTTCTTGGCGATCCAGCCGATTCCCGCGTACTTGGCGAAGATGCGCTCGATCACCGGCCCAGTATCGACGTAGCACCATGTGCGCGGTGCGGGCATCGAATTCTGCTCGCAGAGAGCAACAAGGCGGGCTTCCAGCTGCCGCAGTTTCGGCAGAAGCACATCATGATAGTCGCGTTGCGACCACGCGTACCGCGAGACCCAGCCCTGCATCGTGCTTCCCGCATGCGTAGAGTAGGGCTGGTCGGTGTTGTAGTTCTGCGCGCAGACGACGACTGACTTTGCCCAGGGAGCGGCGGAAGCCAGCGACGCTCGCTTCAGCTCGCCAGCCTCGTTTCGCGCTTCGAGATACCTCATCTCGCCGGCCGTGCCGTTGGCGATCCATTGCGGAAACAGCGCGTGCTCGGGAGCGTCGGCCGCGGGAGCGATGCCCGCGAGATCGAATCCCGCTTCGAGCGCCAATCGCTTGATCTCGCTGCTCAGATGTGACGAGGTGAACACGGGACCACCGGTCGGCACGCCGGCTACTTCGCCTTCCAGTGGTATGCATCAGGCTGCGGCAGCCCGATGTGCGCTAGAACGCGATTCACGTACTCGCGCGCGATATCGTCGGTCGAGTCCGGCCGGAAGTAGAAGGCCGGAATAATCGGGAAGATGGTCGCTCCGGCTTCGGTGGCCAGCGTCATGTTGCGCAGGTGAATGCGATTGAACGGCGTCTCGCGCACGCACAGAATCAACGGTCGCCGCTCTTTCAGGCAGACATCGGCGGCACGCTCAATCAACTGGTTCGCGGTGCCGTTAGCGATACGCGCGAGCGTGCCCATACTGCAGGGCAAAACGATCATCGCGTCGGTCGGATACGATCCGCTGGCGACGTTGGCGCCGATGTCGCTGTTGTTCTGCGGCTGGAGCTTCTTCGATTTGCGCCCCAGCAACTTCGCGACGATTTCGTTGCGGCCTCCTACCCCGAGCTCTTCGGCCATCACGCGCAAACCACTATCGGAGAAAATAAGGTTCACGGTACCGACCCGCTCATCTCGATCGAGTGCATCCAACAAATGTTTTACAAAAATTGAGCCGCTGGCGCCGGTGGCAGCGACGGTCAGCGTGCATTGAGATGAGTCTGCGGGAGAGGGCATGGCAGCCATTTATCCTAACACCGCAGTCTCAGCGGCAGGCAGGTCCACAGCGCGTGTGTGAAGGTGATACTCTCCGAATGCGGTGATTGTGGCTGCTCGCACTCATGAAGTCAGAAGCCATCAAGACGCTCTTCGAGCAGGTCCGGAAAGGCAAGCTGTCTCCGGATGAGGCAATGCAGCACCTCAAGCACCTGCCTTTCGAAGACCTGGGATTCGCCAATGTTGACCACCACCGATCGTTGCGGGTCGGCATGGCTGAGGTGATCTTCGGGCCGGGAAAGACTCCCTCAGACCTGGCAGCCATCTTCGGCCGGCTCGCGAAACAGGGGAACAACGTACTCGCGACACGAACCACGCCGGAACAATTTCTGGTTGTGAAACGCAAGTTCCGCAAGGCCGAGTATCACGAGCTGGCGCGCGCCATCACGCTGATCAAAGACAAGACAATTCACGGCAAAGGAAAGATTGTCGTGGTGTCAGCCGGCACGAGTGACATTCCAGTCGCTGAGGAAGCCGTCGTCACCGCGCAGGTCATGGGCAACGAAGTGCAACATGTGTATGACGTCGGAGTGGCGGGCATTCATCGCCTCCTCGCTCAGCGGGAAGCGCTGACAGGAGCGCGCGTCGTGGTCGTATGCGCCGGAATGGAAGGTGCGCTGCCCAGCGTTGTCGGCGGCCTGGTTGGCGTGCCCGTTATTGCGGTGCCGACAAGCGTCGGCTACGGGGCTTCGTTTCAGGGACTCAGCGCCCTGTTAGGGATGCTGAACTCCTGTGCGTCGAATGTATCGGTAGTCAATATCGACAACGGCTTCGGCGCGGGCTATGTGGCGTCGATTATCAACCGGTTGCCGTAGCAGCTTTACACGCCCCAATCGCCGCTGGTGTCGCCGAAAACGCGACGGAAGATCTTGTCGATATTGCGCAGCGGCCGCCCGAGATCGAATGCCTTCTCCAGCGTCTCGCGCTTGACCTTCGAGGTGATCTCCTGATCCTTCATAATGAGGTCGTGGAAGTTGAGGTCTTCTTTCCATGCCTTCATGGCGTTCGCCTGCACAATGCGGTAAGCGTCTTCGCGCGAGACCCCGGCTTCGACGAGGTCAAGAAGCAATTGTCCGCTGAACACCAGACCGCCAGTGGACTCGAGATTCCTCATCATGCGCTGCGGGTATACGAACATGGTCGAAATGAGGTTAGTCGTCTTGTTGAGAAGGTAATCGACAAGAATCGTTGAATCGGGCAGGATCACACGCTCGACCGATGAGTGGGAAATGTCGCGCTCATGCCATAGTGCGATGTTTTCGAAAGCTGCCTGGGTGTTGGCACGAACCACACGCGCCAGCCCGCTGATCTGCTCAAAGGTAATGGGATTGCGCTTGTGCGGCATGGCTGACGAGCCCTTTTGTTTCTCGCTGAAGTACTCCTCGGCTTCGCGAACCTCCGTGCGCTGCAGATGGCGGATCTCGGTGGCCATCATGTCGAGCGTGGAAGCAATCACCGCCAATGTGGCCACGTAGAATGCATGCCGGTCGCGCTGGATGACTTGCGACGATACCGCAGCGACATTCAGGCCAAGCCGCTGGCAGATCTTCTCTTCGTATTCAGGATCGAGGTGGGCACCGTTGCCTACCGCTCCTGACAACTTGCCCACGCGCAGCTGTTCTGCTGCTAACTCGAAGCGATCGATGTTACGCAGCATCTCGGAGTACCAGTTCGCCAGCTTCAATCCGAAGGTGATCGGCTCGGCATGCACGCCGTGTGTGCGGCCGATCATCGGCGTGTCTTTGAATTCCCAGGCGCGGCGGCGGAGTACGTCGCGCAACTTCTTCAGATCCTCGCGAATGATGGCTGATGCCTGCTTGATGAGCAGTGCTTGCGCCGTATCGACCACATCATTGGAAGTGAGCCCGTAGTGCAGCCAGCGCGCCTCGGGACCGATCTTTTCTGCAACGGCGGTGGTGAAGGCGATGACGTCGTGCTTCACCTCGGCTTCGATTTGGTTGATGCGCTCGACGCTAAAGTCTCCCTTCTCGCGGATGGCGACGGCAGCCGATTTCGGCACCAACCCGGCTTCAGTCAGCGTCTCGGTGGCGGCCAGCTCGACCTCCAGCCAGGTGCGGAACTTGTTTTGGTCGCTCCAGATATGGCCCATTTCAGGCCGGGTATAACGTGCAATCAAGGCAGTCTCCTTTGCCGAGCGCAATTGGTGCTGATAGCGGAACCTTCAATTCTAAATGTCGGAAGAGACAGACTGAAGTCTCTATGGAAGTGCCGGCATCAGGAAACATTTTATTTCTGCTGGAAAATAACCCAGGCCCGTGCCCGCTCCAAGTCGAGACGCATGCTGCATTGTTCGGGGGCGACATGGGCAAAGAAAATACTGAACTGGCTTTCCGGCTGGTCCAGTTGTCCGTAATCCATCGGAATGCGAACCAGATCGTCCCGCTCGTCGTATCGTCCGCTGGTGTCCGTGTTCTTCGAGATGACGAGCTTCCACTGTTTTTGCGACGGAATGACAAACAGAGTGTAAGCGCCCACTGGAATATCGTGGCCGCCGATCGTAAGCGGAACGTTGGTGAACAAGGTCATCGGCTTACCGCCAGGCGCCCAGACTTTGTCGTATGGAATTTCGCGGCCAAACACTGGCGTCTTCGAATTGACGCCGAAGCGTTGATATTCGATCACCACTTGATTGTTCGCATCGAAATTGCACGTTGCAGTCGCCTGCGAAGTCGTGCCTTGTGCCAAAACTACGGTGGAGACAAGAAGGACCGCCGGGACAACCATCAAGCGACCAATCGGAAACATTTCACACCTCGATCAGACGCAGGCGCAATGTGTGTCGATCGAGCACCCTCCGGCCGAGGTCCGATCGCTGTTTTTCGATCGAGCTCCCGACCGTCAGGTGCCCCGATTTACTAAGCTGCCGGGTGCATGGGAACGGTATCTTTCACCAGTTCTTTCTTGCGTTCGATTCCCGTCGAAGCTCCCCCCATGGCGGCCAGCCAGCCCAAGAAGAGCGATAGAAATGCGGTCCACACCATCCCTGGAGCTATACCGTTCGACAGAGCGTCGTGAACGGCGGCACTGCCCAGCACGGTGGCGGATAGAAGCATCCCTGCAATAGCCCCCATGAGAGTGAGACCAAACATCATCAGCCCATGAGCAATGCCATCGTGTCGGGTTGAGTAGCCGGCCAGTCGCGCAGTCTCCATGCCGGCGACCCACATGGCAATGATCGAAAGCACAATCGTCCAGAGAGCGATAGCCGACCCCCAATGTGCGATACCAAAGATGGCTACGGCCAAAAATTCGAACACCGTCCAGATGGCTGCGAAAATGAAGGCCCCTCCCCACACCGCGCTCCAATCTGCGTGATGCCGGGCGGTCTTTCCCGGGCAGCCGGCTGCATTCTGAATGCTACGTCCGACATGATTCGTTCCTCCTTTTGTAATTGCCTTGCTCTTTACACTCCTGCGATGCGTATATATCGTATCAAGATACATTTTTTATATTGTAGGACATGGTCATGCCATCTTGACAAAAAAAAATATATATCGTATAACGATATTGTGTGGAGGTGGTCGCACTTGCGAGAAGACGGAGGTCTGACATCGGCTGACTACCGCGCCCTGGCCGAGTTTCGCTACCAGATCCGGCGCTTTGTAGCTTTCAGCGAAAACGCTGCCAGCCTGGCGGGCGTCGAGCCCCAGCAGCACCAGCTTTTGCTCGCCATCCAGGGCATGCCGGCAGGTCACAAAGTGCGTATCGGCGATCTTGCGGAGAGGTTGCAAATTCGTCATCACAGCGCGGTGGAGCTGGTGGGACGCATGGAAGCCAAAGGACTGGTGCTTCGCGTGCCGGGTGAGACAGACCGTCGCGAAGTCTACGTGCGGCTCACGCCGCGAGGCAGCCGCATTCTGCGTACGCTCACCATGCTGCACCGCGAAGAACTGCGGCGTGCGGCTCCGGCACTGGTTTCGACTCTACGCCGGGTTTGCGAGGGAGCAAGCGCAGAGATCACGTCTTCAAGCCCAAGACAGCGCAGGGTGCCAGCCAGACTGGGCTCGGTATCGCGCTAGAGAGTACTCCACACATGAATTTGTTACAGGCAGTCGGAGCATGGTTCAAGCCGCGGCGGCACGTCGACGGCTCAGAGAAGCTGGGCGATTTCACCACCACTTGGCAAGTTATTCCGATTACTTTGCTGGCCGCCGTCATTGGAGTGTTCAGCGCCTTCGTCGCACTCGCGTTGCTCCGGCTCATCGGCCTGTTCACCAATCTGTTCTTCTTCCAGCGCTTCAGCACGGCCCTGGTGTCGCCAGCGGGCAACAAGCTCGGCTGGCTTGAAGTGTTCGTGCCCATGATTGGCGGGCTAGTGATCGGCATCATGGCACGCTACGGTTCCGAGCGTATTCGCGGACACGGAATTCCTGAGGCCATCGAAGCCATCCTGCTGAAAGGTGGAAAGGTCGAGCCGCGAGTCGCATTTCTGAAGCCGCTATCCTCGGCGATCTCAATCGGTTCGGGCGGCCCATTCGGAGCCGAAGGCCCCATTATCATGACGGGCGGCGCGTTCGGCTCGATGATTGCGCAGTTCTTCCACCTCACCAGCCTGGAGCGCCGCACGTTGCTTGTCGCTGGCGCGGCGGCAGGAATGTCGGCTACCTTCGCGACGCCGCTGGCAGCCGTACTGCTTGCGGTAGAACTGTTGCTGTTTGAATGGAAGCCGCGCAGCCTGATTCCAGTGGCGATTTCGAGCGTGGTGGCTGCGGCAACGCGGCGCTACATCATTGGGCTGGGGCCGCTGTTTCCGACGCCGCCGCACTCGGTATTTATCGGTCCGCACGGCCTGATGGGCTGCGTGTTGGTGGGTTTGATGGCCGGCGCACTGTCGGCGCTGCTGACCCTGGCGGTTTACGCCGCGGAGGACGGCTTTCAAAAGCTCCCGATCCACTGGATGTGGTGGCCGATCATCGGCGGGTTTGTCGTTGGCCTTGGTGGTCTGATCTTTCCGCAGGCACTTGGTGTGGGATACGACATGATCGGGTCGCTGTTGCAGGGTGACGTAGTGTTGAAAACCATCGCCGGAATTCTGTTGGTCAAGTCGATCATCTGGGCAGTGTCGTTAGGCTCGGGGACATCAGGCGGCGTGCTGGCTCCGCTGCTGATGATGGGCGGTGCTCTTGGCGGACTGATGAGCGGTTTCCTGCCGAACGAAGGCCTTGGCTTCTGGCCGCTGGTGGCAATGGGCGCGATCCTGGGCGGCACGATGCGCTCGCCCTTTACCGGTGTCGTGTTCGCAGTCGAGCTGACGCACGACATCAACGTCATTCTGCCGCTGTTGCTGGCGTCGGTGATTGCGCACGCATTTACGGTGCTCACATTGCGCCGTTCGATTCTTACTGAAAAAGTTGCACGCCGTGGATACCACTTGAGCCGCGAATACTCTGTGGATCCACTGGAGATTCTGTTTGTGCGCGAGGTAATGCGATCCGACATTGTTGCGCTGCCCGCCGATCGATCGGTGGCGGATCTCTCCAAAGCCCTGAGCGACGACCACAGCCGCCGCCGCCAGGGTCTCTATCCCGTTGTGGACAGGGAACA
>Ga0306923_10005463_pt1 | contig 12389 bp, 12 predicted proteins | sample sta12Can44000108_FD_203841 | JGI IMG/M metagenome (GOLD analysis project Ga0306923, IMG submission 203841) | Lab enrichment of tropical soil microbial communities from Luquillo Experimental Forest, Puerto Rico - statanox.12C.anox.44.000.108 (v2)... | ecosystem: Environmental > Terrestrial >...
TCGCGCACGTACTCACTCGCGCTGCTGTAACGACCGGCGGCGATTTGTCGATCGACGAAGTCTTTCAGCGGTTCCGGCAGCGAAATGTTCATGGTCTGCATGTGATCCCCCACGGGGAGATACTAGCAGATAATGGCAATTATTGTCATTACTTGCCATGGGCGGAAGATCTACCGATTGAAGTCGAAGGAACGGATCCGTTTCGTACCGTTGATCGCTTGATGACCGCTGGCCGCGGACAGCGGTCGGTGACGCTGGCAGCGCTCTCGACCCGCATGCGCTGCTCGAGTTGCGGGAGGAAAGCCTGCCGAGGTCGTAAGGGTTGCTAGACCCAGGCCGCGTGGATATCGAAGAATCCGAATTGAATACTTCGCCGTCCATCGCTTCCCAGATTCCAGCAAGCCACGTGTAGTGCGCAACCATGTCGCAAACCAGAGCCCCCACTTCCGGAACGTGCACGTTGTAAGTCCTTTTTCAGAACAGCGGTTGTGAGGCCGAGGCCGCGGGGAGTGCCGAAGAATTCGCGCTGACTGCTGCTTTTGTCGTGAGCAGCAGCTCGAGTTAGCCGCAACAGGAAGGCAAACTCGATCAGGCTCACAGCACACGCCTAATCGAGCAACCGGGATTCAGGTGTGAGCGGCTATCACCAGAATTACACTCGTGAAGACGACGACAAAAATGCTTCCGACAAGAACGCCCAGCAAGAATGGCGTCCAGAAACTCAGCCGGATAAACGATTCTGTCGCTTCACGCACTGCGCGAACTCGCCGCCCAAGTGAGCACGAACGTATGCTTCACGAGTGCGGTGCGCTGTCGGTGAATCGACGGTCCACGCGTAGGTGGCTGCCGACACCCTCAATGCCTAGGTTCAGGCCGACGGACTCGCCCGCATTACCTAGTTGTCCATGGTAGATACCAACAGCAGGAAACAGTTAAATTCAACCTGGGTCCTGTTGCGCGGCCTGGTGGCATTGGTCGTGGCACTTCGGCTCAAAACATCTCGGCCAGAAGTACGAGGCGAGCCTGGCTACCGCGCGCGCTGCCTGCGGCATAGGGCCACTGTCCCCGGCCGGCAGTCAAAAAAGTGTGTTGCGGCAGCAGTGTTTCTGTAGCCATGCACTGTTCGCTCCAGGCTGTCCTTGAAGACGCCGCCCAATCGGCAGGCGGCGCTCTCGAGTAAACTCCCCGTGGATGGCGTCACGATAGGACTGCTCCAAGCTTCGAGCACGTTCGATAGCGGCTCGAAATCACAACTTCCTAAGAGGTCCTTAAAGATCTCCTGTCGGTCGATAGGTACCTTCACACTCGAGGGCTAAAGGCCGATGACGAAGTTGTCGCGAACCGAAGACATGGTTTCTCTGGTCAAGCAACGGTCGCCGGCCTAGAGAGAAGAGTTCACGTGTAGTTCAGCATCGATCGTGTATTTGGGAAAGCCACAGGACATTCGAAAGACTGCGATGCTGCCTCGATTGATAAACTCGCTGTCCCAATCTTCCAGCCCAATACGCGTGCTTGGAGCGTACGCTGCCGTTGCGCTGATAGTTCCCGGCGGCAGCCTGATTGCATTTTTCTTGTGGGCTTCCCAGCACCGCCAGTTGCCTACGGTCCGTGCCTGGCGTGCCCTGGTTGCAGTTACAGCACTCGGCACAGGCCTCATATTCCCGAGCTGAACCTCACTGCGACTCTTCCGGCACGCGGTTCCGCACCGAGCGCCTCTGCCGACTGACCAGTTAGCCAGGGGGACCCGGATCTCTCGCGACGAAACCGAGCACGGCCAGCGAATGCGGATTCCCGCTGATGTCATCGAGTAACTGAGGGACGTCGCCTCAATGCGCGGCTTTGCCGCTTATCAAACGCTCCTGAGGAGCTACATCAGTGAGGGGCTGCGCCGCGACGAAGCTCAGTTCGATCAATACACGCATACCGACTGGCGGACTCCCTGAAGCGTCGGGGCGTTGCGGAGAGAAGAGTCTCGCGGAGGTCTAAGACCGCTCAAATCGCGCGCTGGGACAATTTTGGGACAGTGCGGTCGTGACACTGCGTGATATCAAGTGATATCAAATGACAACAAGTCCTTGTTGCAATTGGGGACCCCGCTCGCATATCGTTGATTCGTAGGCACCCTACCCCCGTTTCACACGGCAGGGGCCACTGGTTCGAGCCAGTACCGCCCCCAACCACAGCAAACTTCGGATTATTTCCTGCAGCCGGCTGTCTTGCATTTGGGACACTTCGCTTAGGGTTGAAGCTGTTCGCCTGGCCCAACCACGCCAAGCATTTGCCACCAGTCTCGGCGCGCATAAAGAACGCGAACAATCGTCACTCCGCGTTCGTGAGGAAGATAGAAGATCAGGAAGTTCTCGAAGTCTTTTACCGGCCACTTCCGAATGCCGATGAGATCAGGATCTATTACCACGAGCGGTGATCCGATCTCCGGCTGATCAAGCAGATCGGTGCAACTTGCCTCTGCCCGTGACAAGAAGCGTTCGGCAAGTTCCCCGCCGCCCTCGGCGGCGAGATAGACAGCGTGTTCGACGAGGTCGCGCCGAGCCGCTGCCCGCTTTTAGAGCTTTGGCACTACCGCTTACGTTTCGCCGCTTGCTTCACGCGCGCAAGAGCCTCGGCGCGAATGGCTTTCCAGTCATCGTCCGTCAAAGTCGTCTCCTCCGACTGCAGTCCCTCGCGCAGCAGCGTCGCGAGTTGCTCCTCGGCCTTGCGCTTCTCATCGTTCCGGATGAGTTCGCGAACGTACTCACTCGCGCTGCTGTAACGACCGGCGGCGATTTGCCGATCGACGAAGTCCTTTAGCGGTTCAGGCAGCGAAATGTTCATTGTCTGCATGCGAGCCTCCACGGGGAGGATGCTAGCAACGATGGCATCTATTGTCATTAATTGCCATGGATACGACTCACCGCGATTGGCCCTCTTCCAATCAGTGGATACGTCTGCTAGTCAGATCGATATAGATATCAATAACTTACGCTTCAATATGTTCTCCAAAGCACCCCAAGCTGCGTGCGAAAATGCGAATCACATGTGACGCGCTCGAGGGACGCGATTCTCCAGGAGCTCGCAGGCGCGGAAGCGTCGCTTCGGGAGATACAAGGGCGGCAAGCGCAGACGCGAGCCGCTATCGAAGCGCTCCGCGCTGAACTCGCGACGGTCGGCTCCGCGGAGCCCGTGTTGACCCCGCGTACTCCGACCGCCGGCGAAACTGTTGCCCTTACGCCGGCTGATAAGGTTCGGTTGTTTCGGTCGCTGTTTCGTGGTCGCGCAGACATCTTCCCCGTTCGCTTCGTCAGCAAGAGGACGAGCAAACCCGGTTACGCTCCTGCGTGTTCAAACAAATGGCAGCCCCAGATCTGCCTGCTCAAGAGCGGCGGCAAGTGCACAGATTGTGCAAACCAGGCCTTTGTCCCAGTCACGGACCAGGTGGTGATCGATCATCTGCAGGGCCGCCACGTCGTCGGTGTCTACCCCCTTCTCGAAGACGAGACGTGCTGGTTTCTCGCGGTCGATTTTGATGGAGGCTCATGGCGGGATGACACCGCCGCGTTCGCCGCGACGTGCAAGTCTGTCGGCGTCCCGGTTGCCATCGAGCGCTCGCGTTCCGGCAACGGCGCGCATGCGTGGTTCTTCTTCTCGGCCCAGATTCCTGCAGAGGTCGCGTGGCGCATGGGCTGCTACTTGATTACGGAATCGATGAACCGCCGGCACGAACTGAGCATGAAGTCCTACGATCGTCTCTTCCCGAATCAGGACACGATGCCGCGCGGCGGGTTCGGGAATTTAATTGCACTGCCCCTGCAGCACGAACCCCGGCGCCACGGCAATACTGTTTTCATCGACGAGCAGCTTCAGCCCTTCGCGAATTTCAATGTAGAGACGCTGTGCGAGGACCGCCTTTACCTCGGGCGGGAGCGCATCGGCGCAGCCGCTCTTGCCTTCTGCACGGTCGAGCGATTAGCAGCCAAGAGGAGTGCTCCAGGTGGGTCCCTGATCGCGCAGCTCACATCACTCGTGTCGATCGCGTTGGAGGTTGAACAGGGCAAGCATCTGGTTTACTGGCCTGACAATGACCTGGACGTGATCTACCGATGCGCGACATCAGCCGATGCGATGAACCCGAGCGCGCTTCTCGAGTAATCCGTAACTGGGGCTCGCCGCGGCAGGTCACCGCGGCCAGGCTCTTCTTCGATTCCATCTTCGAAGCACCTGACCAAACTGTACTGGCCCAAGGAAGGTGGGTCGCAGCAGAGCGCGTCAAGTTCGAAGGGCTCGTGGACTTCGAAATAGGCGTGCCTAGCAAAACGAAGTAGACCAACGAAGTCGACTGCCGGGAACCGACTTAGGGCCGCGAGCTAAAGCTGCAATGCAGCACGACTGAGTCCGTCGGCGCGAACATACGTTGGGGGTAGAATGGGCCCAATAAAGGTGGCTCGATGGCTCCAAGGAACCGAACGGCCTAAGAAACACACGTAATGTCCAAAGATACTCCCGTTCGTCCGAGTGACAAAGAGACTGGCGGCGTTGCGATGTTGCGCGCGATCGTCGAGGGAACAGCGCGATCGACCGGAGACGACTTCCTGCGCCGGCTCGTGCAGCACCTCGCAGAGGCGATGGGAACGAGCCAAGCGTTCATATCGGAATTCACGCCTCCGTCGAAAATCCGTACGCTTGCGTTTTGGTCGCACGGAAAGATCGTCGACAACTTCGAATATGAGCTGCCTAACACGCCTTGTGAGGCGGTAATCCACGGTGGCCTGCGCCATTTCCCCTCGGGGGTCGGGAAGCAATTTCCCGCCGAGGTCGGCATCGAGAGCTACCTAGGCATGCCCCTGAAGGCGCAGGACGGCACCATACTCGGGCATCTCTGCGTGCTCGATGAGCAACCGATGCCGGCCGAGCCACGAAGAGTCGCGGCATTCGAGATCTTTGCAGGGCGCGCCGCGGCCGAGCTCGATCGGCTGCGCTTCGAGCATAACCTTGCAGTCAGTGAAGAGCGGCTGCGTGATCTTTTTGAAGAAGCGCCGATCGCCTACGTGCAAGAAGGTCTTGATCTCGGATTCGTGTGCGCGAATCGCACGGCGCAGCGCATCCTTGGAATCACGCCCGATCAGGTGGCGGGAATGAATGGTATGTCCTTCATTCCCGATACCCCCGACGCGCAGCGGCGCATCCGGGAAGCTCTCGCGAGCATCAACCGCGGCACCGATACGAGCGGAGTGGTGCTCGAGCTCAAGCGCAAGAACGACGGCAAGCATATTTTCATCGAATGGTGGTCGCGCCCGGAGAAGAACGGTAAATACACCCGCACCATGTTCATCGACATCACGGAGCGCGTGATGCTCGAGCGCGCGAAAGCCGAGTTGCAGGCCCAGAATCAGTACCTGCAGGAGGAGCTCAAGTCGGTCCACAATTTCGAGGAGATCGTGGGCGCGAGTTCGACGCTCGTCCAGGTGCTGGAGAACGTGCGGCGCGTGGCGCCGACCGATACCACGGTGCTGATCTGGGGCGAGACCGGCACTGGCAAGGAGCTCTTTGCGCGCGCTATCCATTCGATTAGCCACCGCAAGGACAAGCCGTTCGTCAAGGTGAACTGCGCGGCCTTGCCCCCGGGGCTTGTCGAGAGTGAACTCTTCGGCCACGAGCGCGGCGCCTTCAGCGGCGCTATCCAGAAGCGGATAGGGCGTTTCGAGCTTGCAAACGCCGGCACGATCTTTCTCGACGAAATCGGCGAGATGCCGCTCGACGTGCAGGTGAAGCTGCTGCGCGTACTGCAGGAGCAAGAGTTCGAGCGCGTCGGGTCCAGCCATTCCATCCGCACCGATGTGCGGGTGATTGCGGCGACCAATCGAGATCTGCGCAAAGCCATGCGCGAAGGCGGCTTCCGCCCCGATCTGTACTATCGCCTTAACGTGTTTCCCGTGGACTTGCCGCCGCTGCGGGAACGGCTTGGCGATATTCCTTTGCTCGTCGCTTATTTCATTCAGAAGTATGGGCCGAAGGTCGGTCGACAGGTCGAGGGCGTAGAGCCCGAGACCATGCGCAGGCTGCAGAAGTATCCTTGGCCGGGGAATATTCGCGAGCTCGAGAACATCGTGGAGCGAGCGCTGATTTTATCGAGCGCACCCATTCTCGCGGTGGAGCCGGAGATCCTGGCGATCGGGCCGCTGGCATCCAGCAAGAGTGTCACGGCCGAAGGCGCCACGGACGCTCAGGAGAGCCCCGTCAGCGAGCGTAGCGGCGGGGACGCGGACGACAAACTGGAAACTTTGCAACGCGAGCACATCCTGCGCACCCTGCGCGCGACCAACTGGATCATCGAGGGTCAGCGCGGTGCGGCGTCGAAACTGGGGTTGAAACCGGCCACGCTTCGATTCCGAATGAAGAAACTCGGAATCACGCGAGAAACCGCCCCGCATTGATCGGCACGCGACCTGCATGTCTTTCGGACATGCAGGCAGTGAGCTGAGGCTTGTGCTGCGGATCACCACGCAGCGGGGCGCGGAGCGTGAGCTCACGATCCGGCTTGAGGGTCAGTTCACCGGCGCGTGGGTGGGCGAGCTCGACACCGTGCTCGCTTGCGAGGGGCCACTGCGACGCATTGACCTGAGCGGGCTGACTTTCACTGACGCGGCCGGCGTTGCGCGCCTGCGAGCGCTGCAGGCCGAAGGCGTGGAGCTCATCGGCGCGCCACCGTACGTGCAGCAATTGCTCGTTCGCGGCCGTAGCTGAGGGCCGCAATGCCGCCGCCGGCTGTGGGATTCCGCAGCTGACTGTGGCGGCAGCCCAGGATTCTGTCCTCTTCGAAGGTGACTGACGTTTTGTAGCACCCGACTTCGGCGCATCGATTCCCACCGGGATCTCTGCCTCACGCTCAGGCTTGAGAGATTTTCGGGGCCGAGGTGCACGTCGCGCGGCATGGAGTTTGCAGCCCTTCACTCAATCGGCTTGCTCGCTGTACGAGCGAGTTCGTAATCACGGAGGGTCTCAGCAAACACAAACACTCGCAGCCGCGCGCCCTTTGCCAGGCCATCGACGGCCGCTGGGTCGGGCACGAGGGCAGGCCGTGTGGTCCCCGGCGTCAATCAAAATTGTCGAGGTACGATCATGAGCAACGAATCAGGATCGCAATCTGCAGAATGTTCGAGTCGGCACGAGGTTCCTCGGCTGCTGAACGCAACTCGTCGCTATCTCTGTCCAAGCAGGGTCTCCGGTGCGCTGGCGGTTTCATTAGTGCTGTGCGCGACAGCCTTTGCCGACACCGGTGAGCACGAGGGTAATGGCCCGGCACAGCTTCGTCAGTACATCTCCGAGCAAGTCGGCGGGCTCGACAAGCTGAAGGTTCCACCCGACGACGCCTCGATCCCGGTGCCGCCGGACGATCCGGCGCGCGCCGGCCGGTACAAGACAACAGAAGCCAAGCGGTACCTCGGCAAGCTCCTTTTCCACGATCCGGTTCGCACCGCGCGCATCAACAAGGGCAACTTTGAGGACGGGGTCGCCGGGGGCCAACCGTCTCCCCTGCCCGAAGGCACGGCCTTCGGTGGAACGGTCAGCAGCGCCGAGGCGAACATCGACGCCATCGTCAGGGCAACGAAACAGACCGGATCATGCGGCAGCTGCCACATCGGCGAGGCCGCGGGCAAGGCCGGTCAGCAGATCAACTTACACGTCGGCGCCGAGGGCCGCGGCTACACCGACGAACACGGCAACTTCTTCCCCCGCCGACGACCGCAGGCGATCCTGACGAAGCAGCGCAGCGCGCCCATCTTCCCCGGCGACGCGCTGGTCGATGCACTGCCGACGCTAACCGACGTCGACTGCATCAGCGGCGCCGTAGTCGGGGCGGCCGACTCCTACGTCTGCAAGGCCGGCCAGGGCGAGCCAGTGGTGACCACCCCGGCCAACTTTTACCACCAGCCACCCCCGAATGCGCTGCTGGCGACCGGCCGGCTCGACGAGCTGGACAGCGTAGCGCGCCTGTCGATGTCGATGGTCGGTTTCGCGTTCAACAATCGCATGCTCTTTGGCGGGTTCGCAGGCGAGCCGCAGTCCACGCCGGGCTCGCTCAATCCGCTCAACGACCCGGCCCAGGAGAACATCACGCTGCTGCTCCTCGATGCCCACCGCATGCTCAACTTCCAGTCGGCGGAGCTTCTGAAGATCCCGGCGTTCGTGAAGCTGTTTCGCGATGCCTTCCCGGTGGAAGCCATGAGGGCCGACAGGAAGGGCGACCTGACGATCCTCGTGAACGACCAGACCGAGCTCCGGGCGCAGGCGACCTTCCTGCGCACGGTTGTCACCCGGAATACGGCGTTCGACCATTTCCTGGCCGGGGACGATCGCGCCCTGACGGAGGCTCAGCGGCGCGGAGCGCGGCTGTTCTTCACCAAGGCCAGCGAGGGCGGGGCGGGCTGCTTCACCTGCCACAGCGGGCCCATGCTGAACAAGCAGCCTAACGATCCGGATGTCGCCGGCCGCGGCGCATTCGTCGAGGAGAATTTCTTCAACGTCGGCATCGGCGACCACCCGGTGCAGGCGCTGAATGCGCTGGCACGGGGCCATCTCGACCCCAGCAAACTGGGCAACGACGGCTTTCCCTACCACGCCGAGGACGTCGGGCGGCAAGAGGTCACCCACAACACAGCCGACGCGTTCAAGTTCCGCGCCTTGACGCTGCGTCAACTGAAGGACGGCCGGAACTTCTTCCACAACGCCTCGCTCACCCAGGTCCGGGATGTGGTGGGATACTTCAACGCCGGTGTCCCGCAGGACCCGACCGCCGGCGCAGCGCCCACACTCTCGTCTCGCTTCACGAACCCTCGCGGGCCGGGTTACCCGCGAGGTCTGGGCCTCTCGGACCGGCAAGTCGACGATCTCACGGACTTCCTCGAGAACGCTCTGGACGACCCGGCGCTCGTGCATTTCGATCCAAAGTCCTCCACCGATACCTTTCAGCCGAACGAGCGTGACCTCACGTACTCGAAGTACCGCCCGGACCTCGCCGCGTTGGGAGCCAAGGACGGGTTCATGCTCAGCGGCCTGGGGATCGACAGCAACGATCCGCTGACGCGGCGGGACGAGGGTCTCGAGTTCCTGGACGTTACTGCACGAACGGCCATCTTGAGAGTTGGCTCCGACGACGATACGGACTCTTACAAGATCACGAACAGCAGTTCGTCGGTGATAGACACCCACCTGCTCGTCGTCGTCGAGGGGCTGCCGAAAGACGTCAGACTGAAAAACGCCAGTGGAACGACGAGCGGCGGGGATCCGTATGTGCGAGTCTTTCTGAGCAACGGCGTGCTCGAGCCGGGTGACGATATCGTAGTGAGATTGCGTTTCGCGGGAAGACGCGACACGCCGCCGCACTACACGCTGACGCTTCTGTCAGGACAGGGCAATCCGTAGACGGGAGATCGATCGGTCGCATCAGTAGGCCGCCGTGGGTCGCACTCAAAGGGTGCGGCCCGCGTGCGCCCCGCGTCCGCGGACTGCGACGGTCTCTATCGGGATCTGTCTGGCAACTCTTATCGGCCTCGGCATGCCCGACCCCGCCCGTCGCCGGTGGCATGGTACGTGGCGCTGTTACCTCTCCCTTTCGAGGTAAGCTCGTCATTTCGTAATCCCAGCTTGCCCGTCCCTCCTGATCACTCCTTGGATGACCCCGTCAGAGGGCTGCCCCCATCATCGGCTCTCTAATACCCTGGCTCAGCTCCTGACATGGCTGATGGAGGCGTCGTGTTCATCTTCAATCGGTCGATAATCGGGCCCCTAGCGGCGCTGGGCGTCTCAGTGCTGATTGTGGTAATCGACGCGCTGTTAAGGGCGGAGATGCTCTGAGCGATTCACAGAGGAATAACTTTGAGCTGCTGAGTGTGGCTACATCTCGGCGGTCGAGGGGAAGCAGGCCGTTCGAGCTGGCGCCTGGTCGATGGCGATTGCGATCGTGAGCGGTGTGATCGCGATCAACTTCGTGCGCGCCCCGGTGTTGCTGGTTTCCCTGGCAGCGGGATCGTTTGTTGGCACCTACCTCTCTATCGTGAGCGACAATGGCAAAGCAATGGTTCGCCTCTGGGACAATTTTGGGACAGTGCGGTCGTGACATTCCGTGATATCAAATGACATCACGTGATACTAAGTCCCTGTTGCACCAGGGCACCCCGTTCACATATCGTTGATTCGTAGGCGCCCTACCCCCGTTTCACACGGCAGGGGCCACTGGTTCGATCCCAGTACCGCCCACCATTTAGATTAAGAGTTTCCAGAGCTTGCCTCAGGCTGTTTCACTCGAATTTGGGAGGTCGTTTCAACTGATCGACGCAACACACTCGTTAAGCTTCTCTGCTGGCGAATAGTACCCGAGCGTCTTGCGAGGCCGCTCGTTGAGCTGCCGTGCCACGCTGTTCAGCCTTGCCTGCGAGTGAACGGATAGATCCGTGCCTCGAGGGAAGTACTGCCGCAGCAGGCGGTTCGTGTTCTCGTTGGAGCCGCGCTGCCATGGACTGTGCGGATCGCAGAAGTACACCTGGATGTCGGTCGCCAGGGTGAAGCGCTTGTGGTCGGCAAGCTCCTTGCCACGGTCCCAGGTCAGCGACTTGTAGAGTTCCTCTGGCAGATGCTTCGACTGCTTGATCAGTGCCGCGATCACCGCGCGGGTATCCCTCGTGGCGATCTTCGCCAGCATCACGTAGCGGGTCTGCCGCTCGACCAAGGTGACGATGTGGCTGTGGTGCGTTCCGCTGAGTAGATCGCCTTCCCAGTGACCTGGGACAGCGCGGTCCTCGACGCTGGCGGGTCGTTCGCGGATAGACACCATGTCCACGATCTCACCCCGGCCATCGCCCTTCGCCGTGGCATGCTTGGAGCGGCGCATCGAGCGGTGCGTGCGTAGATGCTCAATCAGCGTCTTCTTCAGCACGCCGCGGGCTTGAACGAACAGACTGCGATAGATCGTCTCGTGCGACACCCAGAACGCCTTATCCTCAGGGTGGTGCCGTCTCAGCCAACCCGCGATCTGCTCCGGCGACCAGCTAAGCAGCAGCAACCGCCTCACCTCGCAACGCAGCAGCGGGTTGCTCACCAGCTTACACGGCTTGGGACGCCGTGCTCTGTCCCAAGCACGCTCCTCGGCTCGCACCGCGCGGTAGCGGCAGGCACCGCCGTTGCGACCGAGCTCCCGACAGACTGTGGAGGCGGCTCGCCCCAGCTGGGCCGCGATCCGGCGGATCGAGGCGCCGTTCACTAGGTTGCGGGAAATCTCTTCGCGTTCGGCAAGGCTCAGCGCCAGGCGCGAACGACGACGCACCTTAGGCCGAATCCCACCATAGGGCCGCAGGTGCGCAAAGATCACCGAGGAGGTCTTCCCGAATACCCGGCCGATCGACTTGAGCCCTTCGCCTCGCTGCCACCGATCCCAGATCTCGGCGCTCTCAGCCGGTGTGAAGAAGCGGCGCTTCGGACGTTGATGCATGACACTTCACCTCTTTCCTCAAGGTAAAGTGTTGCGTCGACATATTGAACGCACCCCTTAAAAGCAACCATTCAGAAAACAAGAGCGGTCCAGGAGACTTCCTAGACCCTTGTTCCGCCAACGTTTCTGAATGGTGGGCGGTACTGGGATCGAACCAGTGGCCCCTGCCGTGTGAAACGGAGGTATGGGGCCTACGAATCAACGATATGCGAGTGGTGTGCCCAATTGCAACAGGCACTTAGTATCACGTGATGTCATTTGACATCACGCAATGTCACGACCGCACTGTCCCAAAATTGTCCCAGAGGCGAACCATTGCTTTGGCTACGGCTGGCCGTCGCCGGTTCAGGTGGCAGCGATCGCTTCGATATCTGAAACCATCCCGACGAGCAGATTCGCAACGACCGCCTCCCGGCCCTCGGGGACACCGCAGGCTGCTGCAATATTGATCGCGCCAAGTGCACTCAGGATCACGCTGCGTGTCTTCTCACTACGCGGGCGCTGGTTCAGCTTGAGGAGCGCTCCTAGGATGCGCCACTTAAGGCTGTCCGGAAGCCTCGGGTGCAGATATGGGACATTCATGATTTCGTTTCCAACAACACCTGCTTAAACGCGGTCTTTCGCTGAAAGCGTAGGTCAGCTGAAACTCACCTCACTGATGTCGATGTAGACCATCAGCATATCCAGGATGGGTCGTCGGTCAGGGCCTCGGGTATAGGCACGCCGACGAGTCGGAAGCCGTATGCCGCCCGCTTCGTGGTACTCCGATGTGAGTTGCGCAGCCGCAAAGCCACCGGCGATGTTGACTTGGTAGTCATGTCGGCGAAGCATCAGGTCGTCACCGAAAAAGAAATCCTGAACGAGGCTGTGAGTCTCGATCGAACCCGAAAAGTACGCACGCAGGACGCGC
>Ga0306923_10005465_pt1 | contig 12389 bp, 5 predicted proteins | sample sta12Can44000108_FD_203841 | JGI IMG/M metagenome (GOLD analysis project Ga0306923, IMG submission 203841) | Lab enrichment of tropical soil microbial communities from Luquillo Experimental Forest, Puerto Rico - statanox.12C.anox.44.000.108 (v2)... | ecosystem: Environmental > Terrestrial > Soil...
GGGAGCCCGGGTCACGCATGGGCACTATCGGGGTTCGCGGGCGGTGCGGCGGGCGGCGTACCCTTGCTCCTCTTCGCTCGTGCGCTCATACGTTCCAAGACCACGAAAAACACCGGCACGAAGGGGATGGCCAGCAGGGTCGAGGCCATCATCCCGCCGAACACCACCGTGCCGATCGCCTGCTGGCTGGCGGCGCCCGCGCCGAATGCGAACACCAGCGGCACCACGCCCAGGATGAAAGCGAACGACGTCATCACAATGGGGCGAAATCGGCGGCGGGTCGCTTCGACGGCGGCTTCCTGTATGGACATGCCCTCGTGGTGCAGGTCTCGGGCGAATTCCACGATGAGAATGGCGTTCTTGCTCGCCAGAGCGATCATCAAGACGAGACCGACCTGGGTGTAGAGGTTGCTATCCAAGCCGCTGAACATGAGAGCCAGGACGACTCCGACCAGGGCCAAGGGGACGACCAGGATGACGGCGCCAGGAGAGGTCCAGCTCTCGTACAGCGCGGCAAGCACCAGGTAGACCAGGATGATGGAGAGGGCATAGATGAGGTAGGCCTGATAGCCCACCTGTTTCTCCTGGTAGCTCGTTGAGGTCCAGTCATAGGCCATGCCCCGGGGCAGCGTCTCTTTGGCCAGCTGCTCCATGAGAGTGAGGGCCTCTCCCGAGCTGAATCCCGGCGCGGCGCCGCCGAAAATGGGCGCCGCCGGATAGAGGTTGTAGCGGGTGACCAATTCCGAGCCCTGGACCTGCTTGACCTGCAACAAGGCGTTCAGGGGCACCATTTCCCCGTTCTGGTTGCGAACATAGAGATTCCTCATGTTCTTGGGCTCGAGACGGAAGCGGCTGTCGGCCTGGATATAGACCTGGAAGACCTGATTGAACCTGTTGAAGAAGTTGATGAACGACGAACCCAGATAGCCCTGGAGGGTGTCGAACACGCTCAACGGCGGGACTTGCAGCGACTCTGCCTTGGTCCGGTCGATGTCCAGGTAGATCTGTGGGCTGCGGTCGCTGAAGGTGGTGGCCAGGCGCTGCAGGTTGGGATGGGAGTTGCCCTTCTGGATGAGCTCGTCCGTGTTGCGCTGGAGCTCCGCCAGACCAAGCTCTGTGCGGTCTTCCACCATCATCTGGAAGCCGCCCGACTGGCCGAGGCCGCGGATCGGCGGCGGAATCACGGCAAAGACCAAGGCTTCCTGGATTCCCGCCAGCTCGCGGCTGAGGTTGGAGATGATCCGGTTCTGGTCGAGAGCTTTGCCCCGTTCTTTCCAGCTCTTGTACACGACAAACGTCGTGGAGACATTGGGGATGTTGGCGGTGTCCAGGACGGAGTAGCCCCCGATGTGGACCCAGGCATCGATCCCCGCGGTTTTCTGCAGGATGGCGTTGACCTTCGCCGCCACCTCCATGGATCGAGGCTGGGAAGCGCCTTCCGGAAGGACGGTCACCAGGACGGCATAGCCTTGGTCCTCGGTGGGGAGAAAGCCCGTGGGCCGGCGGGCGAATTCCCAGACGGTGATGCCCATGATGACGGCAAAGACGATGAGCATGAGGAACGGCCATCTCACCATCCGGCGGACGACGCCCACGTAGACGTTGGTTGTCACCTCGAACACCCGGTTGAATCCCCGGTAGAACCAGTTGGGAGGTCTGTTCCCGCGTGGCTTCAACCAGAAAGCGCACTGGACCGGCTTCAAGGTGAGCGCGTTGAGAGCGCTGATGACGGCGGTGGCGGCGATGACGAGCGCGAATTGTCGGAAGATCTGTCCGGTGATTCCCGGCAGGAACGCGGCGGGCAGGAAGACGGCCACGAGGGCCATGGTGATTCCCATCACCGGCCCGGTCAGCTCCTGCATCGCCTTGATGGTCGCCTCCCTGGGAGGCATTCCCTGCTCGATGTAGTAGGAGCTGTTCTCCACGATGATGATGGCGTCGTCCACCACGATGCCGATGGCCAGGATCAGGGCGAACAGGGTCATGAGGTTCACGGTGAAGCCGAGGCCGGCCATGGCGATGAAGGCGCCGATGATGGTGACGGGAACGGTGGTGGCGGGAACCAGCGTCCCTCGGAAGTTCTGCAGGAACACCAGGATCACGACGAGGACCAGGACGCCGGCGATGATGAGAGTCCAGTACACGCCGGAGATGGCATCCCGGACGAAGAGGGTGGTGTCGTACCGGATGGCGTACTTCATACCCTCGGGAAACTCCTGGCTCATCTCCGCCATGGCCTTGTACACGAGGTCGGCGAGGGCAATGACATTGGCTCCCGGCAGGGGGAACACCAGGATCTGGGTCGATTTATGCCCGGTGAATCGCGAATAGTTGCTGAAGCTCTGCTGGCTCAGGTCCACCCGGGCGACATCGCGCAGCCGTACGATCTGCGCGGCCGTGCCGGTGGTGGACTTGATGATGATGTCTTCGAACTGGCTTGCATCGGAGAGCCGACCCAAGGCATTGATGGTGAACTGGAAGGGCTGCTCTGGCGGCACGGGCGGCCCCCCGAGCTGCCCGGCGGTCACCTGGATGTTTTGCCCCTGGATGGCGGCCAGGGCATCCGCGGTCGTGAGCCCAAAAGTCTGGAGCCGCTTCGGGTCGAGCCAGACCCTCATGGCGTAGGAACCTGCCCCGAATACCCTCACCTGGCCGACGCCGAAAAGCCGGGCCAGCGGGTTCTGCAAGTTGATGATGGCGTAGTTGGAGAGGAAGATCTCGTCGAACCGGTCATCATCGGAATAGAGACTGGCCACGAGCAGGATGTTGGGAGAGACCTTCTTGACCGTGACTCCCTGGGCCTGAGAGCCAGCCGGAAGCTGGGACAATGCGCTGCTGGTGGCGTTCTGGACCAGGGTCAGAGAGGTGTCGATGTCCGTCCCCACGTCGAAGGTGACGGTTAGGGAATAGGAGCCGTCGCTGGCGCTGGTCGAGGACATGTAGATGGCACCTTCTACGCCATTGATCGCCTGCTCGAGCGGCACCCCGATCGTCGCCGCGACGACCTCGGCGCTCGCTCCCGGATAGCGCGTGGTGACCTGGATGGTCGGCGGGACGATCTCGGGATACTGGGCCACGGGTAGGCGATAGAAGGCCACGCCCCCGATGATGACGATGATGAAGGCGATGACGTTGGCGAAGATCGGCCGGTCGATGAAGAACTCGGAGATCACGGCTTAGCCTTCCGCGGCGGAAGCGATGGAGACGCGCCTTGCTGCGGCGGGCGCGCGCCTCCTTCCTGTTCAGGAGTGACTTGCCGTCCGGGCGCGGCCTTCACGAGACCCTTGACGATCACCCACTCCGTCCCTTTGAGGCCTTCGTCGATGGCCCGCAGGCTGTCCACCGAGGGGCCGGTCTTGACGCCGCGGCGCTCCACGACGTTCTTCTCGTTCACCACCAACACATACGAGCCTTGCTGATCATGACCGATCGCGACCTCGGGAACTACCAACGCAGTCCTCTGCTCCATGGGCACCCGCACGCGGGCAAACAAGCCAGCAAGGATTTGTCCGTTCGCGTTGGGGAGGATGGCCCGCACGAGCAAAGTGCCCGTGGTGGTGGTCAGACTGATGGCGGCAAAGTCGAGGTATCCCCGGTGAGGATAGCCTTCTTCAGCGGGCAGGCCTGCGAAGACAGGCCATTTCTGAGCATCAGCGGTCCCGAGGTTCCCGCGTTTGCTTTTCAGGAGGCGGGCCAAGTCGACGTCGGCGATGTTGAAGTACAGATACATCGGGTCGATCTGGTTAATCGAGGCCAGGATCGTATTCTCACCTGCCCCGACGAGATTGCCGGGATCCTTCAATCGACGGTCCATTCGCCCATCGAAGGGAGCCCGCACATCCGTATAACTCAGGTTGAGCTGAGCCAGACTGACCTGTGCCTCTGCCGAGCGGAGGTTGGCCTGCGCCTGATCCCTCTGGAAGCGCCAGTTGTCGACGTCGGACTGCGAGCCGGCCTTCTCCAGAACCAAGTTGGAGTACCGCTCATATTGAGCTTGGGCATACACCAGCTGCGCCCGGAACTGTAGGACGGCTGCTTCCGCCTGCTGCAAGTTGTCCTGATACGTGTTTTGCTGGATGAGAAAGAGCGGCTGGCCCTTCTTGACGATTTGCCCATCTTGGAACAGAACCTTTTCCAGGTAGCCGGCAACCCGGGCGACCAGTTGCACGGTGTAGATGGCCTGCGTGTTGCCGGGGAGCTCCAGATCGTCACTCACCATCCGCTGCACCGGCTGTGCGACCGTCACCTTTGGCGGAGGCGGGGGTTGTTGTTTGGGTTTTTCTCGGCAGCCCGACAGGAAGAGGACGAGCACGAGAACCACGACCCAGACCGGGAAGACCAGATCGGATTTTTTGGGGCAAGCCATCAGGCCGTGTGCTCCCGCGTCATTGGTTCGACTACCAATCCGGAAGCCGTGGAGCAGAGTCGGGTTGACGGGAGGCGGGCAGGTTGTAGTTGGCGGGAGCCAGCAAATGGCCCCAATTCGTGCGCTTTTCCATTTCGGCCTTGATGGCAGGCGGTACGAGCTCCTGGCCCTCACGGATCTCCCAGCCGCCGCCCAGCGCGCGGTATACGCCGACGAGGCTCGCGGAAATGGAACCTAGAGTACTGGCGAGGCTGTCCTGTTGATTCAGCAGAGACTGTTGCGCGGTCAGGACGGTCGTGAAGTCGGTGATGCCTTCCCGATATTGGCGAATGGCGAGGGAGACGGCGGTTTGGGCGGACGTCACGCTCCGGGCCAAGAGCTGCGCCCGATCCTGATTGCGCAGGAAGGCCGTCAGATTGTCCTCCACATCCTGCTGGGCCGACAGGACGGCGTTCTGGTAGGTGAGCAGGAGCGCCTGGAGCTTGGCGTCCTGCACGCGGACGTTATTTGTGATCTGCCCATAGTTGAAGATGTTCCACTGGACGGTGGGGCCGGCCTGGACCGAGCGGCTTCCCCATCTGAACATATCGCTGAGGCTGAAGGTGTTCAGGTTCGTCGAGAGGAAAAGAAAACTACCGGTGAGGGAAAAGGCCGGGAAAAGCTCCGCCTTGGCCACTCCGATCTGGGCGGATTGAGCGGCCGCCTGAAGCTCGGCGCTCCGGATGTCCGGTCTGCGGCGCAGCAGGTCGGTCGGAATGCCCACGACAACCTGAGGTGGTGACACGGGTATTGTTGAAGAGGTTCCCAGCAGGCCGCTGAGATCGCTCGGCGGCATGCCGAGCAGAACACTCAGAGCATCTCGCGCCTGTCGGAGTTGTACCTCCAAAGGCGGAATGGTGGCCTGGGTGTTCAGAAGCGACGTCCGCGCCTGCTCGACATCCAACAATGTCACCGTGCCGTACTTGAATTTGGCTTCGGCGATTTTCAGGCTCTCTTCCTGGGTTCCCACATTCTCGCGGGCGATGCGGATGCGTTCTTCAGCGGTCCGGATCGTGATGTAGGAGTTGGCCACATCCGCCGTCAGCGTGACCAGCGTGTTGTCGTAGTCCGCCAGGCTCGAAAGCAAGCTGGCGTCGGCCGATTGGATCGTCCGCCGGAACTTCCCCCAGAAATCGAGCTCCCAGCTGGCCTGGAGACCGACCTGGGATTGCCAGTAGTCGATGCCACCAAAGCCGGCGGCTATTGCGCCTCGATCGCTGGTGCGGACATACTGCACGGACCCGATACCCTGCTGCGTCTGCGGGAAGAAATCACCGATGGCGATGCCCAGCTGAGCGCGGGCCTGCAGGACCCGCACGCCCGCGGTTCGCAGCGGGAGGTTCTCACGGTAGGCTTGCTCGACGAGGCGGTCCAGAGCCGGATCGTTGAAGACCGTCCACCAGTCGCGGTAGGTGGCCGACCCCGTGCTCAGCCGCGGATCTCTGGTCTCCAGCCAGCTCGACGACACCGCGGTCTGTGGCCGCTGGAAATCTGGCCCGACCATGCACCCCCCGAAGGCCAAGAGCGCTGGAACGAGCAGGACAATCTCGAAGCGACGGCGCCTTCTGCGATGCCGAAGGCTCATGTCATCGCGGTCATTTTTTCGCATGGCCGTGCATCCAAACTGTTCAGCGGGTTTCGAGAGACGCCCTGGGCTCGGAGCGATCATGACTCTCGGGTCTCGCCGGCACTCAGGGCCTGCCCGGTCGCGCCCGGGACGATCGGGCGATTCCCCGTGGTGCGCATAGCTCCAGAGGATACATCACGCGGCCAAGGGAATCGGATGGTCATGCCGAGCCGTCGCTTCGTCAGGATGTCCAGGACGGCGAATCCCTACATCACGACATCGCGGGCGATGCGACGGCGCCCGCTCATGGAGGGGTGGCCAAGCGGTGTCCGTACTCATTTCGGACGAGTTCAAAGCGAGCGAGAAGCCAGCGAAACACTCCATCGCGATGACGAAGACGCCCTTCGAGCTCTCCGCCCTCGCCCGGCGCCACCATCTCGGCCCACTTCTCGGTCAGCTTCGAAAGGTCGTCTGGGTGAACCGGCCGCTTGCCACCGCGGCCCGCGCGCCTCCTCTTCCCGGATGCCCGTATTCCTGCCAACGTCGGTTCACAAACTCGCTCGAACCATCCGGTAGCTTGCTCCAGGCGATCGCCGGCAGGGCGTCGAGAATCGCTCGACTGTCGGCGGTGTTCGGATGTTGGTGGCGGGAGGGGGAAGCCTTCATGATCAGCGCCCGCTGAGTATACGCTCGCGGTCGCGCGGCCGCGGCGACTCCGGCTCGCCTCGCCGTGGCTCAGGAGCCGGAACGCCGATTCTCACGGGAGTGGCCCGGCCCGCCGGGTGCGGTTCCGAAAGCGGCCGCGAGTTGATCGAGTCGCTGCCTCGTTCCTTTGGCACGCCGCTTCCGCAGCCAGCGACGCCGGCCCTCGGGGTCCGCGCTCAGAAAGTTCACCCACTCGTCCGGCGACGTCTGCACAATGACGTCCGCCACGGCCTCCCCGCGCTGTCGCGACCAGCGGGCGCCGTCGAAGCGAATCGTGTAGCTGCGATCGTCGCCAAAACGGAACACCCAGGTCGGGCGACCCATTCCCTGCGGTCGGCGGTGCGTGAGGTATCGCACGATCGTATCCATGGCCCGCCCGGGATGAATGGCTTCCCCCCTGCGCGGGGGGCCCAGCGCGTGATCCATCCCCCAGACGAGTAGCGCGTCGAAGACCGGCTCGAGCGCCTGACCCTTGGGGGTGAGGCGATACCAGACCTCCCGCTCGCCGGCGACTTCCCGGGTGACGATTCCATCCGTCTCGAGAGCACGGAGGCGGGCGCTGAGCGCCTTCGGCGTGATCGCCGCGAGTGATCGGCGCAGTTCGCCGAACCGCCGGGGACCGGCGAGCAGGTCACGGACGATCAACAGCGACCATCGTTCGCCGATCGTCTCGAGCGCGCGTGCCGCGGGACAGAAGTGCTGGTAGCCTCGCTTCGATCGGGGCAGCATGTTCGGGGCCATTGACGTCATGATATACGAAGTATACTATCCGGTATCCAAAAGATACGATGACCCCTGGGAGGAGCCGATGACGGCCGAGACAGCTACCCTGCGCGGAGCCGACTGGAAACCGACGGCGTGCATCCTCTGCGAGTGCAATTGCGGCATCCTCGTCAAGCTCGGTGGCGCGGACGGTCGCCACTTCGAGCAGATCCGGGGTGACAAGACCCATCCCGCCTCGAAGGGCTACACCTGTCAGAAGGCGCTCCGTCTGGACCACTACCAAAACGGACGCGGGGAGCGCGTGCTCCATCCCCGGCGTCGCCGCGGGGACGGTTCGTTCGAAGAGATCGATTGGGACACTGCGATCGCCGAAGTCGCCGCGCGGCTGGCCGCCGTGCGGGATGCCTACGGCGGCGAGACCATCCTCTACTACGGCGGCGGAGGGCAGGGGAACCATCTCGGCGGGTTCTACGGCACGGCGACGTTGCGCGCCTTCGGGGCGAAGTTCCGGTCGAGCGCCATCGCGCAAGAGAAGACGGGGGAAGCGTGGGTCAACGGCCTCATGCTCGGCACGCCGGTACGAGGCGATTTCGAGCACTGTGAAGTGGCCGTGTTCGTCGGCAAGAATCCGTGGCAGTCGCACAGCTTTCCCCACGCCCGGCTCACCCTGCGCAACATCGCGAAGGACCCGGCCCGGTCCCTGATCGTCATCGATCCACGGCGTACGGAGACGGCCGAGCTCGCGGAGTTTCATCTTCGAGTAAGGCCGGGACGCGATGCGTGGCTGCTGGCGGCCATGGGCGCCATCCTGGTCGAGGAGCGCCTCACGGACACTGCGTGGCTCGGCGTGCATGCCTCGGGTCTGGAGGACGTCGTGGCGGCACTCGCCGCCGTGCCGATCGCCGACTATTGTCGGATCAGTGGCGTCGAGGAATCGCTCGTGCGCGCGGCGACCCGGCGCATCGCCGTCGCGTCCAGCGTAGCCGTCTTCGAGGACCTCGGTGTCCAGATGAACCGGCATTCCACGCTCGTGAGCTATCTCGAGAAGCTCCTGTGGCTCCTCACCGGCAATCTCGGCCAACCAGGCGGACAGTATGCACCGGCGACCTTCGTGCCCATCGTGCGTGCGAGTCGCAACGAGCTCGATCCGCGCACGGGACCACGGAGCCCCGTGGTAGGCGCAAGAATCCTGACGGGCCTGATCCCGTGCAACGTCATCCCTGACGAGATCCTCACCGAGCATCCGAAGCGGTATCGGGCATTGATCGTGGAGTCCGGCAATCCCGCGCACTCCCTGGCGGACAGTCAGCGGATGCGCGAAGCCATGGCCACGCTGGATGTAGTCGTGGCCATCGACGTGTTCATGACCGAGACGGCTCGGCTGGCCGACTACGTGCTGCCGGCGGCGACACAGTTCGAGAAGTGCGAGGCCACGTTCTTCAACTTCGAGTTTCCGCGCAACGTGTTCCATCTCCGGCGACCGCTCCTGACCCCGCCGGAGGGACCCTTGCCCGAGCCCGAGATCCACGCGCGCCTCGTGGAGGCGGCCGGCGTGTTCAAGGAGGCCGAGCTCGAGCCTCTGCGGGCCGCGGCGGGCCGGGGGCGCCGCGAATTCGCGGCGGCGTTCGCTGAAGCGACAAGAGTGAATCCGCGGCTGGCGTCCGTATCGCCGGTCGTGCTCTACCGCACGCTCGGAGTGACGCTTCCGAGTGATACCGCCGCCGCGGCGGCCTTGTGGCCCGTGGCCCATCGCTGCGCGAGCATGAGCCCCGACAGCGTGCGGCGTGCTGGTTTCGGGGAAGGAGTCGAGGCAGGCGAGAATCTCTTCGACGCCATCGTCAGCAGTCGGTCCGGCGTGGTCTTCGCGGTCGACGACTACGAGGAAACGTTGCGCCGCATCCAGACCGAGGACGGCCGCGTCAGACTCAGCATTCCGGAGCTCCTCGGCGAGCTCGACACTCTCCGCACGGAGGTCCCGCCGGGCGATGATCCCGCATGGCCGTTCATGCTCTCGGCCGGCGAGCGGCGGTCGTTCACCGCGAACACGATCATCCGGGATCCTAGTTGGCGCAAGATCGACGCGGATGCTGCGCTGCGCGTCTCCCCGAGTGACGCGCTGCGGATTGGCCTCGTCGATGGAGGGCAGGCGCGACTGACGACGAAACGGGCGAGCGCCATCGTCACCGTGGCCGTCGATGAGGCGATGGCCGCTGGGCACCTCGCCTTACCGAATGGTCTCGGCCTCGATCATCTGGAGGGAACGCAGCGCATTCGCACCGGGGTGGGGCCGAACGAATTCACGGCAAGCGAGGATCGCGATCCGTGGGTCGGCACGCCGTGGCACAAGAGCGTTCCCGCGCGCCTCGAGGTAATGTCGGCCTCGCTCTGATCGCGTGGGAGGGCGATCGCTGCGGTGGGCGGCCGCTATCCGAGAGCGTCCAGCAGGGCGCGCTGCTGGCCAAGACGCTTCGACCGATCCTGGGCGAAGCGCTGCACCCCTGCGAAGATCGAGCTCGCGTCCAGATGCGCCTCGGCGATGACATCGGCCTCGAGTCCTCCCGTCAGCCACTGGTTGTCCCAGTCGGCGGTGAGCGAATAGGCGTCGGTGAGCGAACCCACGTTGCGGAGCGGCCACATGCGTCGCGTGCCGCTGCTCACGAACATGAGGTCCTGCCGAGCCTCCGGCGGGAGCACCGCGTTCCGGTAGGCCTCGGGTTGGCGGTCGAACAGCTCCTCGCTGATGGCGGCGATCACCTTCACGTTGATGCCGGCCTGCTCGAGACGCGGCAGCACGCTCACCAGGTTGAACGTCGAGCTCGATCCCTGAGCGACCACGTAGCCGTGCTTCGGCTTGCCCGGGGCGAAGTCGCGGATCACGTACAGGCCCTTGGCGGCGGCGCGGAGATCCGTGTCGGCAAACGTGCTGCGGTCGGCCACACGGAAGTCGGGGCGCGCCACTTCGACCACGATGATGCCCACCTTCTTCTCGCGTGCCGCGATCTCCGCGGCCGCGAAGTAGCCGGGGGCGACGTCGTTGTAGTCCCAGAAGCTCAGGTTGATGGTCTGGTCGCGGGGGAACAGCTTCCATACCTGGGGCGCGAAGATGCCGAAGTGCGTGCGGGCATCCGCAGCCGTCTCCGGGCCGGAGTGCCCGGCCAGGATGTGCAGCACGCCGGTGCGGAACTTACTGTCCTGGTTCTGCTGACTCCACACACGCGCGGGGAGGTACATGAGCGGCGTAAAAGCCCCGTACGTCCCGCTCACCACCCACACCCCCGCGAACTTGTCGGGATCCAGCGAGGCGTTCTGGCCCACCAGCCCGATGGCGCTCGACACGTTGCCCGCTTCCTGGATCGCCGCCTTCAGACGCGAGCCGGCCGGGTTGGTCTCCGGATCGTAGTGCCCCCAGATGCTGCCGTGCTCGAGGTTGATCGATTCGGACAGATCGGCGGCGAGAGTGAGCATGCGATTGCCGGTCACGTGATTCAGCCACTTCACCATCTCCGAGATGCCGCGGCGTGCGCCCGCCGCCTCGCCGGGTTTCCGGAAGAGGGCGATCTTGAGCTGCTTCTCCGCGCCAGAGATCGGGTTCCGCACCGTGAGGGTCTGCGGCTCCTCGGGGAGATTGGTGACGCGAAGGCGCTCGTCCAGGAAGGGATCGTGCTTGACGTCGATCCGGAGGGGGAGGTCGTCCGTGAGCGAATCGCCGATCTCGACGAGACGCTGAGCCAGCCAGTCCCCGAGCCCGTTCTGCTCGAGCACGGACATCACCACGTCGATGTTGGTCTTGAACTGGATCAACCGCTCGGCGGGATCGGTCACCGGCCCCTTCCGGATGCCCGCGAACTCCACCCCGTAGCGTTTCTCGAAGGTCTGGGCGAGGGAGACGAAGTACTCCGAGTTCATCTTCATCGCGTAGGGATGGCTCGGATAGCCCACGACCTGGTCGCCGCCGGTGGGGATCTTGCCGTTGACGGCGCCGGGCCAGTAGCCCTTCGTGGTCTTGCCGATCACGATCATGGGCCGGCGATCCGCCGGATCCCACGTCTCCATGGTCTTGAGGACGTTCACGATCTGATCGTAGTCGTTGCCGTCGGGCAGGGTGAAGACGTTCCAGCCGTAGGACGTCCACTGGTCGACCAGCCGGTAGCCGGTGAACTTTTGCGCCACCACGCCGCCGATCAGCGAGTCGTCGATGCCAGCGTTGTTGTCGGAGAGGAAGATCCGGAGCCGCTTGCCGACCTGGAAAGCCATCGCCTGGGTCTTGAGTTCCTGGGCGTGCCCCTCGGTCATGGCGAACTCGCCCTCGAAGGCGATGACCTTTGGCGTGCCCATTGGAGCGCCGACAACGTCCCAGAACGCGGCCTTGCCCGCCGCGGTGGCGATGCCCACACCGGACGGGCCGCCGTTCACGTCGTTGGTGACATCAGTGGACTCGATATGCCCCTGGAGGGCGCGGATGCCCCGCCCCTTGGCCTGGGCGAAGAGGGGATGATCGGTAAGGCCCTGGTCTGAGAGGAGAGTCTTCAGGGCGCCGGCCCCGCGGCGAAAGCCGAGCGCGTCGACGGGCAGCACGGCGAGGTCGGGGGCGACGCGGTAACGAGGGTCGCCCGTAGCCTGATGCTTGCGATACATGGATTGGCCCTGGATCATCCACAGCGCGTAACACGTCGGCGCGCAGTGGCCGCCGGCCAGCATGAACTTGTCGCAGTACGGATGCTTGGGTCGCCGGTAGTCGTAGCGGAGGCCGCCGAGCTCGGGGCCCACAAGGTGCGCCGCCACATTGAACGGCGTGTACGCCAGCGGTCCGCCGAAGTGTCCGGTCTGCGCGTAGTTGCCGAGCAGCGTGAGGGTCATACAGGTCATGAAGTCGATGTCTTCCAGTCGCTGCCGCTCGTACGGAGCATTCATCGAGGCCATTCCCGCCTTTCCGGGGCTCGCGCTCTCGGCGACCCGCCCGGGGCATTCTACACTGCCGGAGCATGATGT
>Ga0306923_10005466_pt1 | contig 12387 bp, 11 predicted proteins | sample sta12Can44000108_FD_203841 | JGI IMG/M metagenome (GOLD analysis project Ga0306923, IMG submission 203841) | Lab enrichment of tropical soil microbial communities from Luquillo Experimental Forest, Puerto Rico - statanox.12C.anox.44.000.108 (v2)... | ecosystem: Environmental > Terrestrial >...
TCCTTTCTGGCGGATCGTGACGGTCTCGTCCTGGGGGAGGGAGCGGCCGCGCTCGTGCTCGAGGATCTCGAACACGCTCAGGCGCGCGGCGCCAAGATTTACGCGGAACTCGTCGGCTACGGTGCCAGTTGCGACCATAGCCATCCAACGCGCCCGGACGCAGCGGGACAGGTCCGCGCGATGCGCGCCTGCCTGCGCGACGCCGCACTCGCGCCGGAGTCGGTGGGCTACGTCAACGCCCACGGCACGGCAACGGCGGAAGGCGATCCGACCGAGATCCACGCCCTGGTCGAAGTGTTCGGCGCCTGCGCGCCCGAACTCGCCGTGAGCGCGACGAAGTCGATGCACGGGCACCTGATGGGCGCGGCCGGTGCAATCGAAGCCCTCATCACGGCACTTGCCGTCGGCCGTGCGGAAATTCCGCCGACCGCCCATCTCGAACAAATCGACGCGACCTGCACCGGTGTCCGCCATATCCAGAACCGCGGCGTGGCTGCGCCGGGCCTGCGCGTCGCGCTTTCCAGTTCCTTCGCGTTCGGCGGCAGCAATGCCGTGCTCGCGATGCGCAGTATCGAAGACCGATAGATGCCCTCGATCACACGACGCAATACGATGGATACGCCCGCGCAGCGTGCGAGTGCCGCTGATCGCATGTTGCTCGCGGCGATCCGTCTCTTTTCCGGCCGGCGGACGGCCCGGCTGGCCCTGCGCTTTTCGCGACGCGCCTATGCCGAACATACGGCTAATGACGTGCGCCGGCGAACACGCTTTCTGGCCCGTACGCTCTGGTATTGCCGGACGTCGAGCCACTGGTATGGCTTCCTCGACGCGAATACGACGCTGCGCGGGATGCCGGAGCTCGCTGAGAAGCTCCATCGTCCATACGCCCGCAAAGGGCTGGGCGCGAACGCGCGCCTGGCGGCGCTGATCTCGCACTACCGCACCTGTGGCGATCTGCGCTGGACGCCGCTGCTGGATGCGCTCGTTCGTGGTCCCGTCGTGCTCGCTTCGTGGCGCGACAAGACCGATCAGCCCTTGACGCTGACGCTCGACCGTCCGCATCAGTTCGCCAAGGAGGGGGAACTGGCGCTCAATCTCGAACGCGAGGGCGAGCGCCTGGGTACGGTCGCCTTCTCGCTGCGCGACGGTGCCAAGCATGTGATCGACGTCGGCTGCCTGCAGGGGCCGGCCGGCGAAGAGGGCCGGCAGCAGGTGCGCGACCTAACGCGCGGCTGTCACGGTTTGCGTCCGAAGGTTCTGCTCGTCGAGGCCTTGCGGGCGATTGCGACGGTCAGTGGCAGCCAAATGATCGTGGCGGTCGGAAACCGCCATCACATCTATCGCAGCATGCGCAAGCGACGCAGCATCAGCTTCGATTACGACGAGTTCTGGCGCGAACTTGGCGGCAGCCCGCGTCGCGACGGCGACTGGTCGCTGGCGGTAACCACCGCGAACCGGCCGATCGAGGATGTGCCCTCGCGCAAGCGGGCTGAAGCGACCCGCCGGCGTGCGCTGGTCGAGGACATCCAGCGCCAGATTGCCGCGACGCTCCTCGCCGCCCGCGGTGCGCCGTCCGACCGGGATACGGCGAGGGCGCCCATCGGTTTCATGCAGGCGATCCTCGAAGTCGATGCGGCCCTGCACGCATAAAACCTGCAGCGGCACGGAAGCCGGTGCAGGTTCTTTTGTCAAGAGTCCTTGGCCGCGCCGCTCAGGCATCTGATCACCCACCGTCCGGGCTGCCCGCAACCGGTTTGCGGCGGCTGCGCAGGACACCGTAGCCGTCGAGCCAGTCCGGGGCGTTGCCCTGCAACCAGTGTCGTGCGTTCGCATCGCGGCGCATGTTCGCGTCGAGGAAGGCCTGGCTCACGCTGGCGATGATCGGCGCCTCGTATACCCCGGCGCCACCGCGGAGCCCTTCCGCGGAACGACCCGGCCCTTCGCCCCGCGCGGAACCACTGCCGTTACCGCCTCCGCCAGGACCTCCGGCGCCGCCTCCGCGGCGACCGCGACCACGCGTATTGCCCGAGTCATCGCTGGGGCGTTCGCGCGTCGGCGTGGCGGCTTCGTCCGGCGCGGCGCTGCCGCCGTTGCCCGAAAGACTCGTGTGGGTGCCGTCGTCGAGCATCAGCAGCACATGGTCGCCGGCGGGCAGGCGGCGATAGATCTCTTCACGGAACGAGGAACTCGCGGGCGGGAAGAACGGGTCGTGGTCGTTGCGGCCCGTCACCGTCAGCACCGGCACCCGGACGGCCGAGAGTTGCTGCCGGAGTCCGTCGATCGTCGCGTCGACGCTCGGGCTCAACGCGATGATGGCGTCAGGCATCGGTGCACCCGGTGCCGTGCTGCTCGCCAGGCGCAGCGTCACGGCGGCGCCGCGCCCGAAGCCGGCGGCGATCCAGTGCGTGGTGTCGGCCTGGCGGAAGGGTTCGATGCCCGAAGCCGCGCGCCGATGCAGTTCGGCCAGCGCGTCCAGCGCCAGCTTGGTTTCGGAGTCGAGCTGCGCATGGTTGGCAGCGATGTCGGCGAAGTCGCCGTTGCGGGCTTCCCGCCCGCTCAGGAGGCTCGGTCCGATGTCGACGGGCTGTACGCCGAGTACGGCGTAGCCGGCCTCGACCCAGGCACGGCGCCAGCGCGAACCGCTTTCCGCAGCGTCGCCGAGCCCCGGCAGATAGAGCACGACAGGATGCGGGCCATCTTCGAGCGGCGCGCTGAATACGATGTCATAGTCGCCCTGCGGCGAGTTCCAGCGGCCATTGACGGTGCTGCCCGGCGTGTAGTTCGCGCCGCGATAGCCGCGATCGACGTTTTGTCCGCCGCGGAAGCTCTGTCCGCCGCGGGGTTCGGGACGGTTCGGGCCTGGCCCGCTGCAGGCGACAAGAGCGATGGCGAGGAGGCCACCGGCAAGGCCGGCGCGCAGGTGTGAGCTTTTACGTTGCATCGAAGAAGACATGTGTTGCAGCGAAAAAAAAACGCACCGCCCTCACGCGGAGGTCAGGCGGCGCGTCTGGCCCAAGGGGGTGGCACGACAGGATGCCCGAAGCAGGGAGAGACGGCTTCAGGCGGGGTTGCGCGGACCGCGCCGCTCGTCGAGCTTGCGGCGCTGATCGGGCGTCAGTACTTCGCGGAACTGGTGCATGCCTTCTGCATGCAGTTTCGCCATGGCGGCTTCCGCGCGACCGAGCTGGTCGGCCAGGGCGGCAACGCGCGTGGCGTCGTAGGTGTCGGAACTGGCCGCTTCATGCAGGGCGCGGCGGGCCTTCATCACATCCTTTTGCGCGGCGCGCAGCGCGGGTTCCTGGGCGTGGCGCAAGTCGAAGAGCTTGTCCTGCTGCGCCTCGGTGAGCCCAAGGCGTTCGAGGCGCATGCCCTCATGTTCGTGCGGACCAAAACCGCGATCCATCATGCCCATTCCCATCCCCATTCCGGGGGGCGGGGGCATGTCGGGGCCGTCGTTGTCGGGCGCTGCAAAGCTCGAAGCAGGGATGGCGAGCGCCAGTACTGCAGCGGCGAGAAAGCGCTTGAAGGACGTGTTCTGCATTGTTCTGCTCCAGCGGTGTGGGATGGCGGCGAGTGTGGCTTTGGAGGCCGTAAAACGCAGTCTGGCCACGGTAAAGGAGGGTAAAGCGCAGTAAGAATCTCTTTCTGCACCCTTCCCCCGCGTTTCGCCCTTTAGAATGAGGCACTTGCAAGACATCCGGACGCGCTTTTCATGAATGCTGTGCTGCTCGTAGATGACGACGTCGAGCTCTGTACCCTCCAGGCCGATTACCTGACCGGCGAGGGCTTCAACGTAACGATGGTCCATGACGGTGAGTCCGGCGTGGCCGAGGCGCTCTCCGGTCGCCACGACATCATCGTGCTCGACGTAATGATGCCTCGCATGGGCGGCATCGAGGCCCTGCGCCAGATCCGCCGCGAAAGCCGCATCCCCGTGCTGATGCTGACGGCGCGCGGCGACGACATCGATCGCGTCGTGGGCCTCGAACTCGGTTCCGACGACTACGTGCCGAAGCCCTGCACGCCGCGCGAACTCGTCGCACGCATCCGCGCGATCCTGCGGCGTACTGCACAGGCCACGGAACCCACGACCGGGACGCCGATGCTGGTGTCCGTCGGCGAACTGCGCCTGCGGCCGGCACAACGCACCGCCGAGTGGCAGGGCCGCATGCTCGAACTGACGAGCACCGAATTCAGCCTGCTCGAGGCGCTGGCGCGCTCGGCGGGCCATGTCGTCAGCAAGCAGGATCTTTCGCAGGCGGCGCTCGGCCGCGAACTCGCCCGCTACGATCGCAGCATTGACGTCCACGTCAGCAACCTGCGCCAGAAGCTCGGCAGCATGCGCGACGGCCGCTCGCCGGTGCAGACGGTGCGTGGCATGGGTTACCTGTTCGTGCGCGACTGAGCGGAGAGCCTTGCCCGATGGGAAGACTCTTCTGGCGCATCCTGCTCGTCTTCTGGGCCGTGCTGCTGATTCTCGGCCTGGGTATCGGATACGGAGTCCATCTTTATTTCCAGAGCCGTCACAGGCCGGCTGGTGCGATCGCGGCGGGGCCGCGCGCCGAGATCATCGTCCGCCTTACGGACGGAATGCTCGAAGGCAACAGCCGGGACACCGCGGTACGCACGCTGAAGAACTGGCAACTGGAGCCGGGGCCGCTGCCGCTCGTCGTCGACACGCATGGCGTCGACCTGCTCGGCCGATCCGTCGAGCAAAGCGCCTATCGCGAGGCGCGCCAGCTCGTCGAGCGTGAAGGCGAGCGCAGCGTGCGCAGGGCGAACACGTCCGACGGCATGACCTGGATCATCTACACGCCCTCGATGTCCCTGCACGAGCCGCCCGAGCCCGATGGAGAAGACCGTCCGGCACCCGGCCTGCATCACGGCCCGCCGCCGCCGTTCTGGGACTTCCGCTTCTCACGCTTCGAGCTGTTCCAGCCGCTGTTCGCAACCCTGCCGGCGATCATCACGAGCCTTGCCGTCAGCGCGTGGCTTGCGCGCAGCCTGTCGCGCCGCGTGCAAACCCTGCGCGAAGGTTTCGAGGCGGTGGCCGATGGCGACTTCGAAACGCGGCTCGCCAACCGCATGGGCGGGCAGGATGAGATCGCCGAACTCGGCCGGGACTTCGACCGCATGGCCGAGCGCCTCGAAAACCTGGTCGGCGCGCAACGCCGCCTGCTCTACGACGTTTCGCACGAACTGCGTTCCCCGCTCGCACGCCTGCAGGTTGCGGTCGGGCTCGCGCGCCAGCAGCCCGAGCGTTCGGTCGAAGTCCTGGCGCGCATCGAGCGCGAATCCGAACGGCTCGACAGCCTGGTTGGCGAGTTGCTGACGCTGTCGCGCCTCGAGTCGGGCAGCGGCATGGCGCGCGAGGATCACGTCGATCTCGTCGAACTGCTGCGCACCGTGACGGACGATGCCGGCTTCGAATCGGAACCGGCCGGTGTCGGTGTCCTGCTTTCCGGCGACACTGAACAGGAACTCATCCTGCGCGCCCACGGCGAACTGTTGCACCGCGCCTTCGACAACGTGGTGCGCAACGCTGTCCGTTACAGCCCGCATGGGGCGGTCGTGGATGTCCGGCTGACGCAGGCGCAGGATTCGGTGACGGTCATCGTTGCCGACCGCGGCCGTGGCCTCCCGGAGTCCTCGCTGGCGTCCGTCTTCGATGCCTTCGTGCGCGGCCCGGAAAGCGATGGCTACGGGCTGGGGCTCGCGATCGCGCGGCGCTCTGTCGAGGCGCACGGGGGCCAGATCGTGGCCACCAACCGCGTGGGCGGCGGCCTGGAAATCTGGATCACACTGCCGAAGAATTAGGCGGTCGCGGTCGTCTGCTTCAGCCGGATCAGGTCGCAGGACGTGAATCGCTCGACACGTTCGGCCGATTCGAAGCGGACCGTCCCGCCACCGCGATGCGGCAGCGCGATGACGGTTCCTTCCTCGACGAGATCGGGCGGCGCGAGCAGGGCGGGGCCGCCGTCGAGCTTCGGCACGCTGGGAAGAAAGATGAACGGCACCGGCTCGCGTTCGTGGCCGCGCGCATCGCGCTGCGTGGGCTTGAAGCGCGCAGTCAGTCCGGGCCGGCAAAGCAGTTCGACGCCGAGTTCGGTTTCCTGGCTGTTTCGAAAACGGGTGCGTCGCGAGATGGCGAGCTGAACTTCGCCTTCCTCGTTGGGTTTGATGGCGAGGATCTCTCCGACTTCCACCGCGAGCGGTTCCTCGCTCAGGCGTTCCAGTCCCATGCCGCGCTCGCTGCGATCGAAGATTTCCCACTGCGACACTGGAAACTTCGGCGGTGTTTCGCCCGGCGCGGCACGCCGTGCCTGTGCGGCGTGGTTCATGAACTCCCGGATCTGCTCGAAACCGATCACGACGTCGGCATGAGGTTGCACGCGACGGCGCGGCTGCGACCGTTTCGGCGGATTGCCCCAATGTTCGCGCAGGCGTTCGAGCAGTGTCACGTATTCGGGTTCGCGTGCATTGAGCGGCAGGCCCAGACGCGTCGGCGAAGTGCCGCTCGCAAGTCCTTCGCGGTGCAGGTCGAGTCGCGCGAGCAGCGGATGCGCGTCGAGCAGCAGGCGCTGGCCGCCCTGATCGAGGTCGCCGCGGTGCAGGAGCGGGCGCAGTCCTTCGGCCGAAGGCCAGACGAGGAACCAGCCTTCGCTGTCGCCTGTCCACTGATCTGCGCCGCATAGACGTGCGAGATGGCCGTAGCGTTCGATATAGAAGCGCGCGTTTTCAAAGCCGCGTCGAGACAGGCCGTGCGGATCGGACAGCACGAGCAGCAGGATGCGTGAAAGCTGGCGGGCGATGTTCTCGCCATTGCTCTTGTCGAGCGCGGTGTCATGCATCTGCGCGCGCGCAGCCGCGAAATAGAGCTCGACGGGAAGCCGCCAGTACTCGGGTGTCAGGTCGCCATAGGTGCGGCAGACGAGCTGGATGCGCCGGTAGGAATACTGGCAGGCCCGAAGGGCGGCCAGCTTCACGTGCTGTTCGGGTTCGGCGTTGCGCGCGGCGCGGGGCGTTTCGAGTTCGCTATGGACGATGTCGGCGTAGGTACGCGCCAGACGTTCGAGTGCGCGTTCGCCGATCGAGGCCGTCTTGCGGATGTTGAGCGCGCTGCCATCCTGTGCGTCGGGCACGGTTTCGACGCGTGCGAATACCGGGGCAAGATGTTCGGAGATCCGTTCGAGCGTCAGGAAGCGCGCCTTCGGGGATTCGATCTGCGAGAGCAGGCCGCTGAGCCGTGCAGTGAGTTTTTCGCAGCAGAGAAGCGGGCGGTCTATTGTAAGTTCGGAGAGCCAGCCTTCGAAGTCGGCCGTCGCAGTTGCGCCGCCGTTGCGGGTTCCGGGCAGTGGCCGCGTGAGCATCGTGCGCATGCGGCCAAAAAGCTCGTCGAACTTGACGCCCATTCATCTTTCCTCTGCGATCGTCGGGAGGCGATATCGCCGTCGCGAATTGTTAAAAACTGGAAACTATGGAAATTGTATCGTGGAATATCCAGTGGGGGCGTGGTGCCGACGGGCGCGTCGCATTGAAGCGCACGGCTGAGTTGCTGCGCCGCCTCAATGCCGATGTAATTTGTCTGCAGGAAGTCGCGGTCGACATGCAGGGCCTCGCGGGCGCGGAACCCGAGGACGGCGTGGCGATCCTGCGCGACATGCTGCCGGGATACGAGGCGGCCTATGTGGCGGCGGTCGACATTTCGAACGGTGCCGGCAGACGGATGTGCTTCGGCAATCTGACGCTGTCCCGCTTCCCGCTCGGGCAGGTCTGGCGGCACCTCCTGCCGTGGCCCGCGGATCCTGCCTTGCCGGCGATGCAGCGCGCATGCCTCGAAGTCGTCGTCGAGGTGCCGACGGGGCCGATCCGCGTCCTGAATACGCATCTTGAGTATTACTCAGAGCGCGTCCGGCTCGCCCAGGCCAAGCGACTGGTCGCGCTGGCCCAGGAAGCCGAGGCACTGGCCACCGATCCGCCAGCCGGGAAGGACAGCAGCCCGGCATTCGCGCCGCGCCCGAGGCCGGCTGCCGCAGTGCTCTGCGGCGACATGAACTGCGAGCCCGGCAGCATCGCCTATCACGCCTTGCTGCAGGGCGGTGCCTGGTACGACACCTGGTCCTTGGTCAGAGATGGCGCAAGCCACGCACCGACCGTCGGCCTGCATGGCGCCGAGTGGCCCGACCGCCCGTATTGCTGTGACTATTTCTTCGCCAGCGGCGTCATGCGTGGCGCGGTGCGGCAGATCCGCGTCATGGAAGACACTGCCGCCTCCGACCACCAGCCGATCGTGCTCGAGTTGAGGTTCTAGCTGGGGGCAGTTTCCTGCCCCACGAGGGCGCGGTAGGCGTGCCAGGTGCCGTGGCCGATCATCGGCATGAAGAAGATGAGCCCGATGTGCAGCGTCAGGAAGCCGAGGATCGTGAGGAAGGCGATCAGGAAGGCCCATAGCAGCATCGGCGCGGGATTGCGCGTGAGCGCGGCGAAGCTCGTCAGCATTGCGGTGATCGCGTCCTGGCCGCGGTCGAGCATCATCGGGATCGAGACGACCGAAAGCGCGAACACGAGTGCCGCGAAGACCGCGCCGACGATCGTATAGACCGACAGAAACTCGAGGTTGTCGAGCCGCAGCACCTCGTTGAGGAAGCCCGACAGATTGGGCAGTTCGCTCGTGTAGAACAGCGCGAAGATGATGAGCGATGCACGCGCCCACACGAGGAAGATCACCGCCAGCACGAGCGCGAAGATCGCAATGTTGGCGATGTTCCTGCGCCAGACGGTGAGCGACGCAGCGAACTGGCAACCTTCGCCGCGTTCGCGGCGCCGCGACAGTTCGTAGAGACCCATCGCGAGGAACGGGCCGAGCAGGAGAAAACCGGATGTGAGCGCGGAGGTGAACTGGTAGGCGTGCTCGAAGACCATCGTGATCGCGAGCCCCATGCCGGCGAAGCAGAAACCATAGAAGAGGCTCGCCGCCGGGCAGGCCTGCATGTCCTGCACACCACGCCCGAGCCAGACGACGGCCGAGCCGATGCGGACATTGCGGATGGGGGGAATCAGGCTTTTTGTATCCTCGATGCGAATCCTTGATGGATCTTCCTGCTGCTCTGTCATGTCTCCTCCATATATTTCTTTGTTTTGGGGTGCATCTGCAGTGCGTAGCACCGAACGGGTCGCAGTTCTGTCGGGGTTGCGATCGCGTCCAGCCGCCGGCGGTTTTCCGGCTTCATCGGTAGGTTGGTGAAGTCTCCTCGCGGGTTGTCGTATGTCTTGCGCGACCCTCAAGAACGCAGTGGGGGCGCGGGTTCGGATGCGAAATCAGGCTGGGACGTCCGGCATGATCATTCGCTGAATCAGCAAAATCCGGTCCGTGAGCATCAATTTACGCTTTTTGAGTCGATGGACCAATAATTCGTCGTCGGTCGGGCGCTCGGTGAGATGCGTGATCATCTCGTCGAGATCCCGGTGTTCGGCCTGCAGCAGTTCCAGCCGCGCGCTGAGGCTGGTCACGCTTTCGAAGCTGTTGTTCGTCATGGCTTCCCGTCCGTTGATCGGGCGCAGATGCGCCAAAGCGTTTCAGATTGCGTTCCGTTGTGATCGTGACTTCGAGTAGGAGTTCCGGTTTTGACGTCGCTTCAGAAAACCTGAAAGCGGCCGTAACGGTATCTATGCGGAATCTAGCCGCCGATAATGAAATCTGCCACCGGAGAGAGGGCGTTGAAATAGGGGACTTTGTCCCCAATCTGGGAGTTGTTCGGCGGGGTCTTCCCGCGCGCTTCAGAAGCAGGAGGCGGTTATGCGAATAATGTTCAACAACCCATATCTGTACGTTGTGGCTTACCCCGCGCAGAACGGGATCGAAGTCATCGACAAGCGCAGTGGTCGCGGCGTGTTCATGCGCGACGAGACTGCCGAACGTTTCACGCGAGAACTCAACGACGCGATCGAAGCCGCGAGCGACAAGGACGAGGATCTCGGCGACTTCATCGATCACTTCGATGCGCTGATGACGCATCCTGCGATTTATCACTGACTGGCAATCGGGACAGCGGGACCCGCGGCCCGCTTGGTAATATTTCCGGCTCATTGCAGGGCAGGTCGGAATGAACAAAGCGTTCGTCAAGGAATCGGATGGAGACGAGGACGAGGATGCGCAGGCCGCGGGCCTGCAGCTTCCCGCTGGCACGCGCAACTACATGACGCGGCGCGGCTTCCTCGAACTCAAGGCGGAACTGGATCAGCTTCTCCGCGTGGATCGCCCCGAGATGGTCAAGGTCGTGGCCTGGGCTGCGTCGAACGGCGATCGCTCGGAGAACGCGGACTACCTCTATGGCAAGAAGCGCCTGCGCGAGATGGACCGGCGCATCCGCTTCCTGATCAAGCGGCTCGAAAGCGCCTCGGTCGTCGATCCATCGGAGCAGCAAAACACCGAGCAGGTTTTCTTCGGTGCGACGGTCACGATTTCGGACGTCGGCAGCGGGGAAATCCAGACCTTCCAGATCGTCGGCGTCGACGAGGCCGACGCCAGTCGCGGCCGGGTTTCGTGGATCGCCCCGATCGCGCGTGCGCTGCTCAAGGCGCGCGAGGGCGACAGCGTGCGCTTCCAGAGTCCGGCGGGCTGGCGCGAGATCGAGATCGAGGAAGTCCGCTACGAGTAGGCCGCGGGCTGCTCAGTGCGGATGGCGAATCGCGGTACCCGCGCGCGACAGCGTAAACAGCACGCTGGTGCCCTGGTCCGGCATGGATTCGACCCACATCCGCCCGCCGTGGCGTTCGATGATCCGTCGCGCGGAAGCAAGCCCGATCCCGGTTCCCGCGTAACCCTGGCCGGTATGAAGCTGCTGGAATGGCTGGAACAGCCGACCGGCGTAGCTCATGTCGAAGCCGACGCCGTTGTCGCGCACCCAGAACAGGACGTGGTCGCCGGATTCGCGCGAGGCGATCTCGATTTCGGCCGGGTCGCGCTCGCGCGTGAACTTCCATGCGTTGTCGATGAGATTTCCCAGCACGTTGCGCAGCAGCGCTTCGTCCGCGTGCACCCGCATGCCGGGTTGTATGCTCGCCTTGAGCCTGCGCTCGCCGTCGGTGCGACGCAGGTCTTCGAGCATTTCCGTGGCGATCGCCGAGATGTCGAGTTCGACGAGTTCCAGCGGTTGGCGTGCCACCTGCGCGAGCTTGAGCAGTGCGTCGATCAGTTCGCCCATGCGCAGGCTTGCCCGTGCGATGCGTCCGAGATAGTCGCGGCCCTGCTCGTCGAGTTTCACGCCATAGTCTTCGAGCAGCGCGCGCGAGAAGCCGTTGATAGCCCGCAGCGGCGCCCGCAGGTCGTGTGACACCGAATAACTGAAGGCCAGCAGTTCCTTGTTCGAGGTTTCAAGGTCCAGCGTGCGTTGCTGGACGCGTCGTTCGAGGCTCTCGGTGAGCCGGTGCAGGATCTGGCGCGCTTTCTCGCGCCGCCGCACATCCTCGAACACGAGCCAGGCGAGCACGCCGAGCAGGCCTGCGAACAGCGATGCACCCCAGATGACACGTTCGGAGTTCGAGTGATACGTGCCAAGTGCAGCATCCAGCGGCCGGCTCACATGGATGACGAGCGGATATTCCGCCAGTGCGCGCGTCGCGATGATCGACGGCGTGCCGTCCGGCCCGCGCACGCTGAAGGCGATCCGGGTTTCGTGCGGTACGTTCTTTCCTGACGGCGCAGCGCTCGAATAGGCGCGGCCGATGTCCGCCTCGGCCGTGGGGAAGCGCGCCAGCAGGACGCCGCGACTGTCGGTAATGCTGATCGTGTCCTCCGGGTTCAGGCGGACTTCGCGAAACAGCGGATAGAAATAGGCGGCGCGGATCAAGGCCCGCACCTGCCCCTTGACGCGTTCGTCGGAGGACAGGATCGGCAGGCTCAGCGGAATCGCCCACTCGTGCGTCGCCTCGGTTCGCTGCGGCTTGCCGAACAGCAGTTCGCGGTTGCTGGAAGCCTCCTCGCTGACCGTGAAATCGACCACCTGTGGCGTCTTGAGCAGCCAGCTGCGCGTCAGCGATTCGATCGCGACCCGATCGGTCCCCGCGCCGGTGTGGCCGGCCAGGCTGTGGGAAATCACGCCGAGCACGGTTTCGATCTGACCGAAACTCTGCTCGAGGTCCGCATCCAGCGCGCGTGCCACGCTGCCGAGTTCGTTTTCGGCGCGGTGGAGCTCGTGGCGGCGGTCCTGCGAGATCAGGACGGCGGTCGTGCCGACGATCAGGCTCAACAGGCCCAGGTACGCAATCGCGATGGCGAGCGCGACGGGCCGGAGGCTGAGCGGCTTGCGTGCGGGCTCGACCTCCGGGTCCTCGGACAGGGTGGCTGCTCGCTGAGGTTCAGGCACGCTTGAAAAAAACGGGGGCTGC
>Ga0306923_10005467_pt1 | contig 12387 bp, 10 predicted proteins | sample sta12Can44000108_FD_203841 | JGI IMG/M metagenome (GOLD analysis project Ga0306923, IMG submission 203841) | Lab enrichment of tropical soil microbial communities from Luquillo Experimental Forest, Puerto Rico - statanox.12C.anox.44.000.108 (v2)... | ecosystem: Environmental > Terrestrial >...
GTTTTGCGGGTGGGCCCGTCGTCCACCACCAACGAGCCCAGCAGCCGATCGGCCATGGCGGATTTTCCTACCAGCCGCGCCGCCAGCCGCAACAGGACGGGCGGGAACGGTAGCAGGTGGGCGGGCCGCCCCATGGCGGCTCCCAGGCGGCGAAGAAGTTCCGCTGTCGAAGCATCGTCGCCGTCCTTGACTAGGAAGGTGGCGCCGGCGGCGTCGGGGTGGTCCAGGCTGACACGGATCAGGTCGGCCAGGTTTCCTGCGCCCACCAAGCTGCGGCGGTTGTCGACGCAGGCCAGCGGCAACGGCAGGCCCTTGTCGAGCACCCGCATCAACGTCGCCAGGTTACCCTTGGCGCCGGGGCCGTGGATCAGCGGCGGGCGGATGATGGTCACCTCCAGGCCGGTGCGGGCGGCAATGGCGGCAAGCCGCTCTTCCGCCTCCAGCTTGGCGATACCGTAGGGATCGGTGGGGGCGGGTGTGTCTGCGGCGCGCAAGGTACCGCTTTCGCCCTGGGCCTTGATGGAGCTGACGAAGACCAGCCGGCGCAGGCCGGCTTGGGCGGCTTGTTCGGCCAGGCGGGCGGTGCCGTCGCGGTTCACCCGGCGGAACACCGCAAGCGGATCGGCCTCGGTCTCGTTCATCACGTGGGCGCGGGCGGCCAGGTGCACCACGGCGTCACGGCCGGCCAAGGCCGCCGACCAGTCGGCGTCCGGGCCCAGCTCGGGCGCGGCGACGGGGGTCACGCCCTCGGGCAGCGCCACCGAACGGCGCACCGCACCCGCCACCTCATGGCCCGCCGCCACCAAGGCGCGGCACACGGGGCCGCCCAGGAAACCGCTGGCGCCGGTAACCAGGGCCTTCATGCCGGCTTCCCCTTCGACCAGGATTGCAGCAGCGCCAACAGACCGGCGGTGACCACCACGCCTCCGGCCAGGCCGGTCCAGACGTGGCCCAGCAGGGTCAGCACGGCGCAGGCGACCAAGCCGGCATTTCCGGCGGCGATGGCGATGGCTACCTGGTCGTGGCGTTTTCCGCCCTGGGTGGCGCGCTGATAGAAATGCTTGCGGTGGGCCTGCCACACTTTTTCGCCCGCGAGCGCCCGGCGGGCCAGGGTAATGGTGGCGTCGGCCAGGTAATAGGCAGGCAGGATCACCGCCGCCGCCAGATGGCCGCGGGCGGCCAGCAGCACCAGCAGGCCGCCAAGGATGAAGCCGAACGGTACGGAGCCGGAATCACCTAGAAATAGCTTGGCTGGGTGCCAATTGAACACCAGGAAGCCAATGGCTACGCCGGCCGTCACGGCGCCATAGGGCAAGAGGCTCCAGTCGCCGATCAGGGCTCCGGCCACAGCCAGGCCCGCGCCCAGGCTCAGGGTCTCGATGCCGGTGATACCGTCGATGCCGTCCATGAAGTTGTAGAGGTTCAAGAACCACAGCCAGCCCAGAAGGATGACGGCGCGGTCGACCCATAGCGGCAGCACGCCTTGGAACACCAACCACTCGCCTGGCATCAGCGCCAGCGCCACGGCGATCAGCGCGGCGTGGGCGGCGAAGCGGGGAGCGACGGGCAGCGTGTGGCGATCATCCCACCATGACAGCGCCATCAGCGCCAGCGCGCCGATGCCCAGAACGATGCCCTCCAGCCCGTCGAAGCGCCAGCCCAGCAGGATGAACAGCACCGCCAGCACCGGCGTGGTGGCTAGGCCGCCGCCGCGCGGGGTGGGCAGAGTATGGCTCGAGCGCTCGTTAGGGTGGTCCATGATCTGACGCCGGTGCAGCCAAGCCAGCACTTTGCGGGTGGCCAGTACGGTCATGCCGATGGCGGCCAGGCCGGTGGGCCAGGCCGCGTCCCAGGCTTGCGCCAGCGAGCCGAACACCGGTCTAGACCTCGTCCAGGCGCACCCGGCGGCCATCCTGCAGGGATTCCAGGATGGCGATGGTGGCCAGCGAGGTCTCCAGCAATTCGGCCTCGTCCACCGGGGCTTTGCCCGCCTTGACCCCGGCCACGAAGGCCTCCAGCTCGGCGCGGTGGCCCTTGTCCTGCGACACCGCCTTGGTGGTGCGGGTGCGGCCGTTCTCGGTGATGGACAGGGTGAGGAAATTGTCGATGGTGACGACCGTTCCGCCGGCGAAACACTCGAAGCGTTCCTTGCTGTAGGCGGAATCGCCCTGGGCGGTGTAGACCAGCGTTGCCAGCGAGCCGTCGGCGAAGCCCAGCGTCACCGTCAGATCGTCGCAGCCGCCATGGGTGACCGCAGCGGCGTCGGCCAGCACCGAGGTGATGGGGCTGCCGGCGAGGAAGCGGGCCAGATCGACGAAGTGGCAGGCCTCGCCCAGGATGCGGCCGCCACCCTCCTCCGCCGCGTTGACCCAGGATTCGGCCGGTAGGGCGCCGGCGTTGACCCGCAGCACCAGGGTCTTGGGGCCGGCATGCCGGGCCAAGTGCTGGCGTGCCTGCATCGAGAAGGGGGCGAAACGGCGGTTGAAGCCGATGGTGAAGAAGGCGGCGCCTTCCGCGCGGGCGTCGGCAACCTGGGCCAGCTGGGCGCGGTCCAGCGCCAACGGCTTCTCGACGATGACGTGCTTGCCGGCCTTCAGGCAGCGGGCGGTCATGTCGGCGTGGCTGGCATGGCGGGTGGCCACCAGCACGGCGTTGATGGCCGGGTCGGCCAGCACCGCATCCATGTCGGTGGTGGCGTTGGTGAAGCCGAAGGTCTGCTGACCGTGGTCGGCGGTCTGGCCGCGTTGGGTGCACAGCGTGCGCAGCTCGACCCCGGTAATGCGCTTCAGTTCCGGCAGCAGGACGGTGCGGGCGAAGTTGCCGGCGCCGATGACGCCCAAAACGCACCCAGAAGAGGCCTTGGGGGCGGCGAAGGCCGGACGGACGGCCTTAGCCGCTTCGTCGTAGCGCAGTACCACGCCCAGGGACGGCTGGCCGCCGCCGGTGACCAACTGATAGGCCTCCTCGGCGCGGTCGAAGGGGAAACGGTGAGTGATCAGCGCGCCCACCTCCAGGCGGCGCGCCAGCGATGGGCTCATCAAGCGGACGCATTCGCGCAGGTTCTCGGCCTCGGTCCAGCGCACCCAGCCCGGCGGATACTTGACGCCGCGCCCTTCGAAATCCTCGTCGTATCGTCCCGGTCCGTATGAACGCGACACGGTGAGGGTCAGCTCCTTCTTCATGAAGGCGGCATAGGGGAACTCGGTGCCGGTCTTGCCCACCATCACCACCTTGGCGCGGTCGCGGGCCAGCTCGGCGGCGGTTTCCAAGGGTTCCGAGGACTCGGTCGCGGCCGCCACCAGAATGCCGTCGCAGCCCAGGCCGCCGGTCATGGCCATGACCGCCTCGAGCAGGCCGGCATCGCCGATGCGCCAGGTGAGTTCCGCACCTAGGCGGGCGGCCAAAGACAGTCGTTCCGGGTTGACATCGATCGCCACCACGCGGGCGCCGGACAGCGCCAGCAACTGCACCGCCAGCTGGCCAACCAAGCCGACGCCCAGCACCGCCACCACATCACCCAAAGCGGGGGCAAGGGTGCGCACGCCGGCCATGGCGATGGAGCCCAGGGTACCGAAGCAGGCTTCGTCGTCGGCCACGTCGTCGGGAATGGGCGCGGCCAGATTGCGCGGCACTACGTTGAGCTCGGCGTGGTTGGCAAGACCTGCGCCAGCCATGGCGACGCGCTGGCCGACGCGGAACGAACCCTCCAGGCCAGCGCCCACCGCCACCACCTCGCCGGCGGCGGAATAGCCTAGCGGCAGCGGCTCGTCCAGGCGGGCCATGACGGCGCGGAAGGTGGCCAGCACGCCGTCGCGGCGGGCCTTGTCCACCACCTTGCGCACCAGATCCGGGCGCTCCTTGGCCTTGCCGGCTAGGCTCTTCTTGGCGAAGTCGATGACCATGCGCTCGGTGCCGGCGGAAATCAGCGAGGCGCGGGTGCGCACCAAGAGGTGACCGGAGCGGACACGCGGCTCGGGGACGTCCTTCAGCGACAGCTTGCCCGAGCGGGCGCTTTGGATGACTTGCTTCATATGACCCTGGATTTGGCGGCGGCGGACTGGCGAAGGAAATACACCCATCCGCCGGGATGTGCCAGCGCCGTCGGTTGACAGCACAGGCCCCGCACGACTATGGCTGGGCCCTTCTTCGGCGGGACTTCGGCAGGGAGCCATGAGTCGGGAACGGGCGTGCCGATATGGGATTGGGCTGGCGGCGTGGGCGTGGGTCGTGCTGGCGATGGTTGCTTTTATGGCCCAATTTCAATCTCTGGCGGATCAACTGTTGGCCGTTGCGAGGCTGAAGTGATGGCATTCGCGGCTATCGGGGCGCTGATTGCCAGCGCGCTGGGCTGGGGCGCGCTGGGCCTGCGTGTGGCCGGCGGTAAAGCCTGCGCCAGCCGTGTCGAGCTTCTGGCTTTCTGTTTCATTCTGGGCCAGGGCCTGCTGGGCTGGCTGGCCTTCTGGCCCGGCGTGGCCGGCAAGGCATCGCTGCCGGTCGTCGCCATCTTCGTTCTGGCCGGGCTGACCGGCCTGCCGGTGCTGGTGCGATCGCTACGCCGGCTTCCGGTCCAGCCGTGCCGGCCAGATCGGGTGTTCCTGGCACTGACCATGTTGGCGGCGCTGATCGGTTTGGGCGACCTGCTGGAAGCGCTGTCGCCGCCCGCCGACGCCGACAGCTTGGCCTATCATTTCGTCATTGCCCGTCATCTGGCCGGAACCGGCACACTGGAATTCATCCCGCGTGCGGTGGACGGCGCCGTGCCGCCGCTGACCCAGCTGGTATTCGGACTGGCCTACGTCCTGGGCGGCGAGCGCGCCATGACCCTGTGGACCATGGTCTCGGGCTGGGGTGTGGCCTTTGCCGTCTACGCCCTCGCCTTGCGGGGGCTCGACCGGCGCTGGGCCGCGGCCGCCGGTTTGGTGGTCATGTCCATGCCGGCCATCCTGTTCGGCGCCGGCACCGGCCAGGTCGAGGTGCGCAGCGCCGCCTTCGCCACCCTTGCCATGGCCGCCGCCGCCGACAGCTTGCTGCGGCGTGATCCGCGCATGGCGGTGCTCGCCGGCCTTGCCGCCGGCTTCATGATGGCGTCCAAGATGACCGGCATCCTGCTGGTGGCCGCCATCGGCGTGGTCCTGCTGGCCGGCCCGGGGCGCTGGCGCCGCACCGTGGCGTTCGGCCTGGCGGCGATGGCGGCGGGCGTTCCATATTATTTCTGGTGCTGGCTCAACACCGGTGATCCGGTCTTCCCCATGCTGTGGGGCAAGCTGCCGTACGCCGATCCCGCCATCTGGAACGCGGTGCAGGACGCCTATTTCAAGGCCCGCTTCACCGGAGTCGAGCTGGCGGTGCCCAAGAGCCTGTTCTGGTGGCTGGCCTACCCCGTGCGGGTGCTGGTGGATGCCAATCCGGTGTTTGAAGCCGGCCGGACCGGCTTCGGTCCCTTCCCCCTGATGGTGGCGCCCTTCGCCGCCTGGGGCGCTTGGCGCCATCGCCGCCAGGCATTGTCATCGTCCTTGCTGGTGTGGGTGGTGGTGGCGTTGCTGTTCTATTCCCTGTGGTTCTGGTTGGGGCCGTCGCAGCGCGTCCGCCATTTGCTGCCGGTCCTGCCAGCGTTGGTGCTGGCGCTGATGGTCGCCGCCGAGCGGGCGACGCGCGCTTCGGCGGCGCGGGGTGCCCTGATCTTCGCACTGGCGGCGACTTTGGCGATCCAATGCGCAGGCCAGGCGGTGTTCTCGCGCCAGCACGTGGCTCGGCTGCTGGCCGGCCTGTCACGGGAGGAGTTCTTGGCCCGCAATGTTAGTGATTATCAGGCCGCGTCATGGATGAACGCGCATCTGCCGCCAGGGTCCAAGGTGCTGCACGAGCGACGTGAACTCAATTATTTGCTGACGCTGCCGTCCTTCCAGGCCAATCCCGAACAGGAGGCGCGGGTCGAGGTGCGGCCGGACAACCTGGATGCGACGGTGTTTTGGAGGCAGCTTCGTGCCCAAGGCATCGGTTTTGTCTATCACGCTCTGCCCGATGGTGGTGCCAACCACGGCGTCGGTGCCCTGGCGCTACGCCTCGAGTCCGCCGGCTGCGCGCTCGAAATCGCTCGTTTCCACCAGACCGAGCGGATGCAGTCGCGCGCCCTCGGGCTGGTTAGTCCCGTTGACGAGACGGGGGTCGTGTGGCAGCTGACGCCGGAGGGCTGTCGGCCTTAATCGTCGTCGCGGCCGCGGGCGGCCAGGTCGGCCTCGACCATGTCACGTACCAGGGTCTCGAACGGCACCTTGGGTTCCCAGCCCAGCTTGGCCTTGGCCTTCGAGGCGTCGCCTACCAGTAGATCCACCTCGGTGGGGCGGAAATAGCGCGGGTCGACGCGCACCAGCGCGCGGCCGGTGGCTAAGTCGATGCCCTCTTCCTCTACGCCGTGACCCTGCCAGCGCAAGCTGATGCCCACATGGGCGAAGGCCTTCTCGGCGAATTCGCGCACCGTGTGGGTCTCGCCGGTGGCCAGCACGTAGTCGTCTGGCTGGTCTTGCTGCAGCATACGCCACATGCCCTCGACGTAATCCTTGGCATGGCCCCAGTCGCGGCTGGCGTCCAGGTTACCCAGCCACACGGCTTCCTGCTTGCCGGCAGTGATGGCGGCAACCGCGCGAGTGATCTTGCGGGTGACGAAGGTCTCTCCGCGAATTGGACTTTCGTGGTTGAACAGGATTCCGTTCGAGCCGTGGATACCATAGGCCTCGCGGTAGTTGACCGTGATCCAGTAGGCGTAAAGCTTGGCGGCGGCATAGGGGCTGCGCGGATAGAACGGGGTGTTCTCGTTCTGCGGGATGGTCTGAACCTTGCCGTATAATTCCGAGGTCGAGGCCTGATAGAAGCGGGTGCGCTTCTGCAGGCCCAAGATGCGGATGGCTTCCAGCAGGCGCAAGGTGCCGACCGCATCGGAATTGGCTGTGTATTCCGGCGTCTCGAAGCTGACCTGCACGTGGGACTGGGCGGCGAGGTTGTAAATCTCGTCCGGCTGGGATTCCTGCACGATGCGGATCAGGTTGGTGGAGTCCGTCATGTCGCCATAGTGCAGAAACATGCGGACGTCACGCTCGTGCGGGTCCTTGTAAAGGTGGTCGATGCGCCCGGTATTGAACGACGACGATCGCCGCTTGATGCCATGCACCACGTAGCCCTTGGACAACAACAGCTCAGCCAAATAGGCTCCGTCCTGGCCGGTAATGCCAGTGATCAAGGCTACGCGCTGCGACATCCAACTCCTCCGAATCCGCCCCTTTGGGGACGGCATCTGCCCTTGGGCCCACGGGGCACGCACCATACACCCAGATTTGGCCGCTCGCCACCTGGGATCGCCGCAAAATTCTTGACCCCAGGCGGAGATTTTGGCGTTGTGGGGCCGGCGATCGCAACTGACAGCGAATTCGATGATTGAGGGCAAGCGAGTTTTGGCGGTGATTCCCGCGCGGGGCGGGTCCAAGGGCGTGCCGAGGAAGAACCTGCGCCCGCTGAACGGGCGGCCGCTGATCTCGTGGAGCATCGAAGAGGCGCGGAAATCCGCCGTGATCGATCGCCTGGTGGTGAGCACCGAAGACGAGGAGATCGCCGCCTTCGCCAGAAGCTGCGGTGCCGACGTGCCTTTTTTGCGTCCGGCCCAGTTCTCCACCGACACCGCCCGGCCCGAGGATGCGCTGGTGCACCTGTTGGGCGCCATCGGCGAGAGCTTCGACTACATCGCCATGATCCATTCCACCGTGCCGCTGCGCACCGTCGAGGACGTCGACGGCACCATCCGCGCCTGTCATGAGAGCAACGCCACCGCCGCAGTAGCCACCTGCGTACCGGGTAAGACACCGTTCTGGATGCTGACGGTGGGCGAGGACGGGCGCATGGTGCCGCTGATGGGATGGGATGGCTTCGTGCGCCGGCGTCAGGACCAGCCCAAGGTGCTGATCCCCAACGGCGCCGCCTTTGTGTGCCGCGTCGAACCGTTCATGAAAACGGCTAATTTCTATGGCACCGACACGGTGCTCTATGAAATGCCAGCGGAGCGCTCGCTGGACATCGACACGGAATTGGACTTTCAAATGTGTGAAATTCTGCAGGCCCGCATGGCCGGCAAGGGGAAGGTGTAATGGCGGATACGGTGAAGATCGGCGGGCGTGTGGTCGGCGCCGGTCATCCCTGTTACGTCTTGGCGGAAGCGGGCGTCAATCACAACGGCGACTGGGACTTGGCGGTCGAGCTGGTGCGCGCCGCCAAGCGGGCAGGTGCCGACGCGGTCAAGTTCCAGACCTTCCGCACTGACCGGCTGATCACCGCCAGCGCGCCCAAGGCCGCCTACCAGCTGCGCACCACGGATGGCGCGGAAAGCCAGACCGCGATGTTACGCCGGCTGGAGATGCCCGACGATTGGCACGCCCGCCTGATCGCCCTGTGCCATGACGAGGGCATCGAGTTCCTGTCCACCCCCTACAGCTTCGAGGACGTGGACCTGCTGGTGTCCATGGGGGTGAAGGCGCTGAAGCTGGCCTCGATCCATTGTGCCGAGCCGCCCTTCGTCGCCTACGCTGCCAAGACCGGCCTGCCGCTAATCCTGGCAACCGGCATGGCGACGCTGGCCGAGGTGGACGCCGCCGTGCGGGCGGCGCGCTCGGCTGGCAACGATCAGGTGGTGGTGCTCCAGTGCACCACCGACTACCCATCGCGCCTGGAAGACGCCAACGTGCGTACCCTCCCGGTGATGCGCCAGGCTTTCCAACTGCCGGTGGGCTATTCCGACCACACCGAGACGCAGATTCCTTGCGTGGCCGCTGTGGCGCTGGGCGCCTGCCTGGTCGAGAAACATCTGACGCTGGACCGCTCCATGCCTGGCCCCGACCACGCCGCCTCGTTTGATCCCGTCCAGTTCGCCGCGCTAGTCACGGCAATTCGCGAAACCGAGCAATGCCTGGGTTCGGGTGTCAAGGAGCCCTGCGCCGTCGAGGTGCAGAACGCCAAGACCATGCGGCGCAGTCTGGCTGCCCGCCGCGACCTGAAGGCGGGCGAGGTGCTGGCCGAGGCGGACGTCGCCTTGCTGCGCCCCGCCTCGGGCCTGCGCCCCTATCTGCTGCCCGAGTTGCTGGGTCGCCGGCTGGTACGCGACGTGGCCGCCGGCACGCCGTTCCGCCTGGGGGACTTCGATGGCGAATGACGCCTGTCGTCTGCGGCTGCTGACCGCGGCGGATGCCCCGGCGCTGGGGGCCATGTTGAACGCCCAGCGGGCGGAGTACCTCAAGGGGTTCTTCCCCTTCGCCTTCGACGTCGCCAGCATTCACGCCATGCTGGCCCAGGCGGCAAAGGACCGGTTCTGGGCGATTGAAGCCGATGGTGCGCTGGTGGGCATGGTCATGTTGCGCGGCATGGATGCGGGCTATGCCCGACCCGCTTTCGGGATCGCCATCGCCGAAGGCTTTGCTGGACGCGGCTTTGGCCGCCTGGCCCTGGAATTCGCCATCGGCTGGGCCGAGAAAAATGGCAATCCGGGCATCTTCCTGAAAGTGGCGGACGACAACGTCCCTGCTCGCCGCCTTTACGAGGCCGCGGGGTTCCGGTTCGAGGGCATCTGCCCCGATATTGGTCACCGCATGTACGTCCTGCCCCTTCCGAGGCATTGATGGCCATCTACGTTTCCACCGGCGCCTTTCGTTCCCGTGATCTTGCCGAGATCGTCGAGCTGGTGCTGGCCAACGGCATCACCCACCTGGAACTCAGTTCGGGCACTGCCCATGAGCCCAAGCTGGAAGAATGCATCGATCGGCTGCGGGCCAACGGGGTCACCTTGGCCGTGCACAACTATTTTCCCGCCCCGGCCGAGCCGTTCGTCCTCAACCTGGGCGCCCTGGACCCATCCGTACGCGAGCGTTCCAAGCAGCACGTGCGCGAGTGCATTGACCTTTGCGCCCGGCTGCGGCTGCCTTATTACAGCCTGCACGCCGCCTACGGCCTGCCGGTGCGCGCCCAGGACCTGGGCAACCCGCAGGCCCAGGCCGCCTTGGCCGAGCGCAATGCTTTGCCCGCGCGCGCCGAGGTGTATGAAGCGTTCGTCGACGCGCTGCGCGAGATGGCCGCTTATGGCGCCACCCGCGGGGTGGATCTGCTGATCGAGAACAACGCGCTTTCTGTGCCCTACATGGAGGCGCGCAAAGCGGATCCCTTCCTGTTGACTACGGCTGAGGAAAGCGAGCGCTTCATCGCCGATATGGCGTCGCCCCATGTGGGTCTGCTGATGGACGTGGCCCACGCGCGGGTATCCTCGGCCGCGCTAGGTCTGGATGCAGAGGATTTCCTGCGCCGCACCCTGCCGCTGGCGCGCTGTGCCCACCTGTCCGACAATGACGGCCGCGAGGACCAGAATCTGCCATTTACCGAGCGATCCTGGTTCTGGCCGCTGCTCAAACCCCACGCCCATCGGCTGGACTTCGTCATCGAGGTCTATAACCTGGCGCCCGAAACCATCCGGCAGCAATTGGCGCTGGCCCGGACCATGCTGCACTCATGAAAGAACCAAGAATGGCAGTCGACCGCCTCGAGAACATGGTGGCCTCCACTGAGGCGAGCCTGAAACAGGTGATGCGGCTGATGGACGCCAACGCCATCGGCGTGGTTTTCATCAGCGATGCGGACGGCGTTCTGTGCGGCGTCATCACCGACGGCGACATTCGGCGCGCCTTCCTGGCTGGCGCCAATGTGGATCAGCCGTGCAAGCCACACCTGCGCAAGAGCTTCACCGCCGGTCGTGCCGGGGCGCCGCGCAACGAGAATCTGGCGCTGATGTCGCGGCGTATCCTCCATCTGCCGCTGGTGGACGAGGCCGGGCGGCTGGTGGATTACCTGTCGTGGAAGGATATGTGGCACGTGCCGCTGGTCAGCCCGTCGCTGTCCGGCAACGAGCTGCGCTATGTGGAAGAGTGCATCACCACCGGCTGGATTTCCTCGCAAGGCCAATTCATCCAGCGCTTCGAGACGATGACGCGGGATTTCATCGGCTCGCAATACGCCTTGTCGACCGCCAATGGTACCCTGTCGCTACAGCTTGCCATCCAGGCACTGGACATCGGTCCCGGCGATGAGGTGATCGTCCCCAACTTCACCTTCGGCGCTTCGGCCAACGCGGTCATGCAGCGCGGCGCCACCCCGGTTTTTGCCGACATCGACTCGCTGACCTGGACGCTTGATCCGGACGCGGTGGAAGCACTGGTGGGTCCGCGCACCAAGGCCATCATGCCGGTCCACATCTACGGCCAGGCCTGCGACATGGATCCGCTGATGGACATCGCGAGGCGGCACGGCCTCAAGGTGATTGAGGATTGCGCCGAGGCCCTGGGCGCCGAGTACAAGGGGCGCCGCATCGGCTCCATCGGCGACGTGGGCTGCTTCAGCTTCTTCGCCAACAAGATCATCACGACCGGCGAGGGCGGCCTGGTCACCGTCAATGATCCCCAGCTGTTCGAGCGCCTGCGGTTGCTGCGCGACCATGGGGTCAAGCCCGAGCGTCGCTACTGGCACCTGGAGCCCGGCACCAATTGCCGCATGACCAATTTGCAGGCGGCGCTGGGTGTGGCTCAGATGGAGCGGGTGGATGAGTTCCTGGCGCTGCGTGACCGCCTGGCCGAGCGCTATGACGCCGAACTTGCCGGCATCCCCGGCATCACCCCGCACCGCACCGCCAATTGGGGCCGCAAGGTGTGCTGGCTGTATTCCGTCGAAGTCGATCCGGCTCAGTTCGGCATGGATCGCGACACTCTGCTGGGCGCCTTGCGCGAACTGGGCGTCGAGGCGCGGCCGGTATTCCCGGCCCTGGACGACCAGCCGGCCTTCGCCGGATCGCGCACCGGCAAGGTGCCGAGCAGTCGGCGGCTGGGCCACAATGGTCTGTCGTTGCCCACCGGTAACGAGATGTCGGTTATCGAAGTGGTGCGGGTGGCTGAAGCGTTGCGCACCCTGTGCCGGGCTCGGTGAGGCGCGGATGAAGGCGAAGCCTGCCGCCGTCGCGCTGTCCATTGTTTGGTTGTTCGCCGTGGTCGGCTCGTACTTCACCTATAACGCGGATTACTACCACGAGAAGGTTCGGGTGTTCGCGGATTTCATCGCTAGGCGGCTGGGATGACCGTCCTCTTTCTGTTGCTGTTCACCCTGGTGACGACCGGGGCGGGGACGAGCGTTCTCGCCGGATTCGGCCTTGCCAGGCACTTTACCCACGGCGGCCGGTTCGCCTTGGCCTTCGGCCTGGGCTGCCTGCTGGTCTACGTGGGTGTGGCCACGGTGGGGCCATTTCGCCTGGATGTGACAAGCGTTGGCGCGATTGCCGCCGCCGCCGCGGCGCTGGCTCTTCCCACCTGGGCGGCGTGG
>Ga0306923_10005468_pt1 | contig 12386 bp, 10 predicted proteins | sample sta12Can44000108_FD_203841 | JGI IMG/M metagenome (GOLD analysis project Ga0306923, IMG submission 203841) | Lab enrichment of tropical soil microbial communities from Luquillo Experimental Forest, Puerto Rico - statanox.12C.anox.44.000.108 (v2)... | ecosystem: Environmental > Terrestrial >...
CTGCCATCCGCGACAATCGCCCCCACCGCGCCGGCGCCGAACTGGCTATGCACGTCTTGGAGGTGCTGGACGCTTTCGATCGATCATCGACCGAGGGGCGTCAGGTCATGATTCAGACTTCCTGCGGACAGCCGGAGCCGCTGCCACTCGGTAAGGACGAGGAGGTGTTCGCGTCGTAAGGATGCTCAAGGGACCGTTTCGTGCAAGAGGGGACTGGGGTTCGGAGTTCGGGGTTCGGAGTTCGGGGTTCGGAGTTCGGCGTTCGGGGTTTGGGCCTTCTGCCTTCTGATTTCTGTGTGCTGATTTCTGTATAATCTAAATAAACGATGTCTCGTTGTCGGTCATAACGTCGCATGTCCGAACTTGATCGAGTTTGTCCGCGCACTCAGAAGTTTTTTCCGAAGCACCGGAAGAGTCCAGGTGGGGGATTCTTCGCAAAGACGGTTTGCGGTTTTTCTTTTTCGCGGGGCGCGTGCGCACAGGCGCAGGCAAACAGAAATAGGTCCTGTTGCAGAAGCGGAGAATGCGCTAAACCCTTCGCTCAAGATGACGTTCAAGATAGACCTCCAACGCGGTCGGAACTGGTAGGGTCGCATCTCCGAGGCGAACGGCTTTACGGTGAAGTCGTAAGTTCAAGGCGACCAACGCTGGCGGTCCGCTCGGAGATCGGACCCTACGCCGCCCGTCACAGCGCTATCTCGCGCTGCCAAAAATAATCAGAGACGCCAATCGGATGAAAAGTTCCTTTCCCTCAACAGATGGCGAAAGCCAAGTGAGGCGCTCTGAAGTTGCGCCAGGCGTCTGCCGACGCCGCCGGCAAGGGCACAGTAGTAGTTTGGCGGCTGCCAGCCGGCTAAAAAGCGAATGCCAAAACAGGTACAGGTAACGGAAGAAGGGGAGGAATCGCCGCTCCCGATACATGTTCCGCACCTTCCATTTATATTCTGCGACCGCGAGCCGGCCGAAAATGTCACAGCATATTTTTCAGTCCTCAAGCGGACTTCAATCCAGAAGCTGCTCCGAAGCGTCGTCCAGCTTCTCAGTCTCCGAGAAACTCTAGCCACCCCGACGAACCGAGACGGTCTCGCGTAATTTAGTTTAATTAACTGTCAGCAATCAGCGTGATTGCCGGTGGGAATGTCATTTCTGGCGCAAGCGCTCGAGCGCTTTCTTCGCGTCCCTGTTACCGCCGTTGGCGGCCTTTTGATACCACTCGCGGGCCTTGTCGTAATCCTGGGCGAAGCCTTTGCCGTACTCGTACAGCCCGCCCAAGTAGTACATAGCTTCCGCGTTGCCGGCGTCGGCGGCCTTTTGATACCACTCGCGAGCCTTGTCGTAATCCTGGGCGACGCCCCGGCTGTACTCGTACAGCCAGCCCAAGTTGTTCATGCCGGCCGGATTGCCGGCCTCGGCGGCCTTTTGATACCATTCGCGGGCCTTGTCGTAATCCCGCGCACCCCCAAGGCCGTGCCCGTACAGCCAGCCCAAGTTGTTCATGGCGTGCGGGCTGCCGGCATCGACGGCCTTTTGATACCACTCGCGGGCCTTGTCGTAATCCTGGGCGACGCCCTTGCCGTGCTCGTACAGCAAGCCCAAGTTGTTCATGGCGTCCGGGCTGCCGGCATCGACGGCCTTTTGAAACCAGTCGCGGGCCTTGTCGTAATCCTGCGCACCCCCCAGACCGTGCTCGTACAGCCAGCCCAAGTTGTTCATGGCCTCCCTGTTGCCGGCGACGGCGGCCTTTTGATACCACTCCCGGGCCTTGTCGTAATCCTGGGCGACACCTTTGCCGTCCCTGTACAGCACGCCCAAGTTGTACATAGCGTCCGTGTCGCCGGCGGCGGCGGCCTTTTGATACCACTCCCGGGCTTTGTCATAATCCCGAGCAACGCCATCGCCTTTCGCGTACAGCCAGCCCAAGTTGGCCATGGCGATCGGGTTGCCGGCGTCGGCGGCCTTTTGATACCATTCGCGGGTCTTGCCGTAATCCCGGGCAACGCCCCGGCCGTAATAGTACAAATCGCCCAGGTTGTTCATGGCGCTCGTGTTGCCGCCAGCGGCGGCCTTTTGTAAGAGCGGCAATGCGTTTGCGAAATCTTTCGTATCGAGGTAACGCTGCGCTTGGGCAAACCAGTCCGCACCGGAAGGGCTGGGGCTCGGGGAAACCTGGCTGACTAGGGGCGTCGGGCTTGGGGAATTCAACGCGGCAGCCAGGGGAGCCGGCGTAGCCGACGAGGAGCCCCCGATCGAAACAGGCTGAGGCCGGGTGGCCTTGAAAAGGCCAACGCCGAGCAAGCAGACCACGAGACTAATCCCTATGACAACCAGTAACCGCCACGGCCGTTTAAGGTTCGCGGTAAGTCCTTTCAGGGGAGTCCGATCGGAGGCAGGTGCGCCTGGACCCGCCCCCGTACCCTGGGGCGGCTCGGTTTTGCCTTGCCCCGCCACCGGCCCCCGCCGCTGCTGCTCCCCTTCCGGCGGGCGCGGGGGGCCTTCAACCGGGGGGCCTCCAAGACCTCCTCCACCGAGTCAATCAGCCGCTCCGAATCGGCCCGGAACCGGTCGTGGCTGACGCTGAGCGCGTTGCGGCGCGCCAGCTCTTTCAACTCCTCCGGTAACTCGGCCGCCCGAGGCATCGATGCACCCTCTACCAGCACCGGGATCACCCGAACGCCCCGCTTGAGGGCCGTCCCAACTTCCACGCGCACGAAATCTTCCGGGTTGTCCAACCGGCGCCGGCCTTCCTCGTCGGCCGCACTCAACCAGCGTTTGCCGATCACGGCGACCAGCACGTCACAAGGGCCTACCCGCTCTTCGATGGTTTCTATGAAGTCGATGCCCGGCTTGATGCTATCGACGTCCATGAAGATCTCATTTTTGGGAAAGCGGCTGTGGAGGTTGTCGTACAGACGCCCGGCCGGGTAGGAGGCGTCCTCGCGCCGGTAACTGATGAAGATCTGGCCGCTCATGTTTGCAATCCTCGACGCGCAGCGTCTGTTTAAGATGCTCTCTAGCCCGCAATGAGCGCGCCGCTTTTTTCAGCGCGTGATTTTTGCGGGCTTGATCCGGTCCCTTGCAGCGTGATGCGCCGAAATCAACAGCGTTACCACGGCGCCGACGGAGCGGGCGCCCTCCAGGGCTTTGGCCGGCAAATAGCCCATCCGGTGCCAGCAACGATGATCGGCGGAGACTTCGAAGGCTGGGTTCGAGGTTTGGAGTTCGGAGCCTTCTGTATTCTGTATCCGTATTCTCCTCTAGGGAGCCTGCCGCCGACGACGGCCGCTGAGTAAATAGATCGCGGCACGCAGCTCGAGCAAAGGATCAGCTGAGGGCTCTATTCCGTCGACGCGTGGAATAGGATCAAAGATGATCTTCTTCTGTTCACGCGCGTCGTTCGCTACGGGATTTGTCAGGATGACCTTGCCAAGATTGATTAACGGCCGATCCTCCGGCCAATGAATCGTGGCGTCATCGACAATATCGTCATCATTTGCCACCTGCACCAGGACCTGAAAACCGATCGGCTCCCTGGCGATCCTTTCTGCGAGCTCGTCGTAGAGGTAATTTGGACCCTTGCTCTTTGCTGTAGCCTCATCCAGATACTCGTTGCCTGCGTCGGGCGTAATCCGGTATCGTCCGTAGCGGCTAACGCCATCCTTGTTGGTAAAACGATAGGCTGTTACGCTAAAGTAGGACTCTTTTGCAAAGCTGGACGGTGTGGGCTTCGGCGTTTGCACGAAAGAAAGCGCCTTTGGATGGTTGGCGAGGAACGTTTCGATTGGAGTTGGCGAGGACTTCTGCGAGCTGCTCGCGGCCACAGCCCGCAGAAACTCCGAAAACTCCTGCCCGGTCCTGGTTGGGAATCCATCGGTCGAATGGCTGACAATATCTGTATGCACGTGCTCAGCGAGATTGAACCGCAGAGCAAGCCCGCGCGGATTTGCATTGGGGTCATCGTCAGGGATAAGCGGCAGCCCTGTGGAGCTTGAAAATCTTGCGGTGATCGGCGTGGACTCGCGAGTGATGTGAGGCGCCCGCGTCAGAGAAGCGGCGTCGATCGATGGCGTAAATCTCCCCGTCAGCATGGTCCCTCTCGCATGAGCCGCCCGAAATCCCGGATGCAGTCCGAAAATTGCATCAAATTGCCGCAGTAAATCCTGGCTCAGCGTTATAAGCTTTTCATCAGATGGTAATGGCATCGTTTTCTCCTTGCATCCTGTCTCTTTAGCGGCGCTAGAATGCACCAGCAATTCATTTTAGAGGACAACCTCCCTACCGTCCCATTTTACTCCTTGTTATAAAAGACTCAGAATCGTTTCGATCCGATTGCTCTCATGGTCGACTACAAAGGCCTTGCACCCGGCGGCCCGCGCTCCTTTTTCGTCCAGATCGAGATCGTCGCCGATATGGAGAATTTCAGCCGGATCGACCTGGAACCGCCGGGCCGCCTCCAGAAAGATCCGCGGCGCAGGTTTGGAGGCGCCGATCTCGCTTGAGATAATCACGTTTTCAAATGCTCGAAGAATGCCGAGGTGATCCAGAACAATGTAAAGACGCCGGTCGAAGTTTGAAATGACTCCAAGCCGGATTTTCAATCGGCCAAGGTCCGCCAGAATATCGGGAACATCCGGGAACAATTCCCAAATCCCCGGCTGAGCAAAGGTCTCATAAACGCATTCAAAATAAGCGTCGAACGCCCCGAGCCTGTAACCGGCCTGCTCCATGGTCATGCGGACAAGTTCCTTCCACCACGCCCGATCATCGTCGGCCCGCGGACCGGTTGTTTCCTGTGGGGGAGCCAGGGATCGCCAAGCCAGTTGAAAAGCAGCCTGCAGCCGGTCAGGATCGAGGTCGTAACCAAAGCTGCGCGCCGAATCCGCGTATGTTGTTCCGGGCGGTTTGATGAGGCGGATAAGCGTACCCGCAGCGTCAAATGTCACAACTCGAATCACGTATCACCTCGGACTTGCGTGCTTTTCCAGCATTCTACTTCGGAAATGCTCGTTCGCCATCTTCGCGACGACCTTACAACTCTTGCGACAAGAGCCGGCCCGCAGAGCCGGCCTTGCCAACCTCCAACCTCCTATGCGGTATCTGGTTAGTGTAAAAAAGCGCTGCAATTGGGGCATTTTCAGGAGGTACGCCGAAGGCGTAACAGGACTAAAGCCCAGGGTGAGGTCTCTTACGCCTTCGGCGTATTTGCGGAAAATCTCGTGGTACCACTTAATCGAAGTGCGTTCGATTACGCTAAACACGTACCCCAGGCGCCCTGGAAGGGGCAGAGGCCCCTTGCTTGACGACCCTTTTTTTCAGTCTTAGATTCACCGACTAGACCGAAACTGGTCGCATCCAACGTGAATCCTTGATTCGGTTGGTCGGTGACCCGATCGGTCCGTTATTGTTTTATGAACAGTGATCTATTGGCGGTGTTGGATTACATGGAACGCGAAAAGGGCATCAAGCGCGAAGTGCTCCTTGATGCAGTCTCTAGCGCTTTGTTGACGGCAGCCAAGAAAAGCGTCGGGCCCGCCCGCGACTTGCGCGTCACGATTGATCCAAAGAGCGGCGAGATCACTGCATTAGCCAATCTCATTGTCGTTGAGGATGTTCGAAACATTCATGACGAAATCCACATCTCGCGCGCCCGTAAGATCAAAGCTGATGCCGCTCCGGGAGACATGCTCGAGGTCGAAGTCACTCCTGAGGGATTTGGCCGAATCGCCGCACAGACCGCGCGCCAAGCGATTCTCCAAAGGATCCGCCAAGCCGAGAAGGAAATGATTTATGATGAATTCAAGGATCGGGCAGGCGAAATCGTGAGCGGTACTGTGCGCCGATTTGAGCGCTCTGACGTCATCGTCGATTTAGGAAAATTCGAGGCGGTGATGCCAGCGCGCGAGCGAGTCGCGACCGAAGATTATAATATCGGGGACCGCATCCGAGCGTACGTGGTAGCAGTCGAGAATTCGAATCGCGGGCCGGAAATCATCATCTCACGCAGCCATCCTAATTTCGTGCGGCGCCTGTTTGAGGTTGAAGTGAGCGAGATCGCGGATCGGACGGTTGAGATCAAGGCGATCGCGCGGGAGGCGGGCTATCGGACGAAAATTGCCGTATGGTCTTCGGACGAGAAAGTGGATCCGGTGGGTGCGTGCGTTGGCATGCGAGGGTCCCGAGTCAAGAATATCGTGCGCGAGCTAAACCAGGAAAAGGTCGATATCATCCGGTGGAGCCAGGATTCGAGAGAATTCGTGGTGGAGGCGTTGAAACCGGCCAAGATCAAGTCGCTTTCCCTTGATCCGAACCGCCACGCGGTGAACATCACTGTGGAAGAAGACCAGCTCTCGCTGGCGATCGGCAGGCGCGGACAAAATGCGCGTCTCACGGCGCGGCTAACCGGCTGGGAGATCAACATCTCCAAGGACGAATCCGCGACTCAGGCGTTTGAGCAAAAAATTGCACAGGCGATCACGACACTTGCCAAGACGTTAAAGATCGACGAAGAGACAGCTCGGTCTCTTGCTCGCGCCGGGGTCAACAGTATCGAGGGAATTTTGGAGGTAGACCCTGATGACATTGCCGAAATTCTGCAGGTCGATGTCGAACGTGCACGCGTCATTCATGACGCAGCGCGCAGGGAACACGAAAAGAAAATGGCTTCCATCTGACAGAGGTGGAGCGATGAAAATTTTAGAGAGACAGATTCATGGCAACACGCGCGAGCAGCAAAAAAGATCCTTCGCCGAAAGCGGCGCCCAAAGCTGATCCACCAGCCAGCAAAACCGCTCCGTCCGCTTCAGCCACCGATCTGATCTCTACAACCAGGAAAAAAACACCGACCGAAACGCGGAAGACCGCGAGATCGACGGTTCCGCCAATCACTAAGGCAACTCAACCTTCTCCTCCCCCTGCCCCAGCCGCAGCCGCAGCGCTGGCGCCTGCGCAACCACCCGTTGCGCCGCCCCAAAAGCCCGAAACCGTCTCGCTGATCGACGACAACCGATCGAAGCGCTCTGAAGAACCGAGTTCTGAACCGAAACAGAAATCGGTACTCCCGCCTATTTCAAAAATTCGGACGCCGACCCTGCCCAAACCACCGGCGCCACCGGTCCAGGTTGTTCGGCCGGAACCGGCTCCGGTGGCGACAGCCGAACTGCCCGCGCCGCCCGGAGCGACTGGCGAGGACAAAATCATCCACATCAAACCGCCGATCATTGTTCGTGAGCTTGCGCAACAGATTGGGCTCAAGCCCTTTCAGTTGATTCACGATCTGATGGACATGAACATATTCGCCGCAATCAATCACACGATTGAACCCGACATTGCTTCGGCGATTTGCAAGAAGCACGGATACACTTTTGAGGTCGAAAAGCGCGAGAAGGGCGCGGGCGTTCATACGCGCCCGGTCATTGTTGAAGAGCCGCCTCCGCCGGTGATTGAAAAAGAAGAAGAACTCAAGCCTCGCGCTCCGATTGTCACTTTCATGGGACACGTCGACCACGGCAAGACTTCGTTGATGGATGCCATTCGCAAAAGCCGTGTAGTTGCCGGCGAAGCCGGCGGCATTACGCAACATATTGGGGCCTACAGCGTCAATTACAACGGCCAGCAAATAACCTTTCTGGACACTCCCGGCCATGAAGCTTTCACCGCGATGAGGGCTCGCGGCGCGAAGGTAACGGATGTAGTCGTGCTAGTGGTTGCGGCGGACGATGGCATCATGCCTCAGACCAACGAGGCGATTAACCACGCGAAAGCAGCCAAAGTTCCTATCATCGTAGCCATTAACAAGATCGATTTGTCTTCGGCAAATGTCGATCGGGTAAAGACTCAACTCCAGGAGAAGGGCCTCACCCCGGAAGATTGGGGCGGCGAGACGATTTGTATTCCCGTGTCGGCCACCAAAGCCAAGGGTATCGACCGGCTTCTTGAGATGATTCTGCTGCAGGCTGAAATCATGGAACTCAAGGCGAGCCCAACCGTGCTGCCTCGGGCGACAGTCATCGAAGCGCAGGTCGAGCCCGGCCGCGGCCCGACAGCAACTGTCATTGTGCAAATGGGCACGCTGCGGGTGAGCCAGCCATTCATTTGCGGCAGTTTCTGGGGCAAGGTCAAATCGCTTATCAACGATGCCGGTCAGAGCGTCAAGGAAGCCAAGCCGGCAACACCGGTGAAAGTTCTTGGATTCACCGGTCTGCCAAATGCCGGAGACGAGTTAACGGTGATGGAAGCGGAAAAATCCGTCAGGGCGTTAAGCGAGGAACGTCTTGCCGATTTGCGAAACCAGAAGCTGTCGATGCCGCAGCGTGCGACCCTGGAAAGCCTGTTCGACACGATGGGCGACGACCACAAAACGTTGCAGATCATATTGAAATGTGACGTACAAGGGTCCGCTGAAGCGCTGGCAGCCGCACTCAATCAGATCGAGAGCAAAAAAATCGACCTTGAAATCATCCACGTCGGAGTCGGACCCATCTCGGAATCCGATGTGCTTCTAGCCACGGCTTCCAATGCCGTGATCATTGGCTTTAACGTCAAGGTGGAAAACCAGGCGGCATCTGCTGCAAAACGGGAAGGGATCCAGATCAAGCTTTACAGCATCATCTATGAGCTGATCGATCAAGTGAAGGAAGCGATGGTCGGAATGCTCGATCCCGAAATTCGCGAAACCGTGGTAGGCCATGCGGAAGTGAGGCAGGTGTTTGAGCTGTCAAAAGGCACAGTTGCGGGATCTTTCGTATTGGACGGGCGCATCGCACGCACGGGCCGAGCCCGCGTCCTGCGCCGGCGCCAACCAATCTACGACGGGGGAATCGCTACGCTGCGCCGTTTCCAAGATGACGTGAAAGAAGTGCGAGCCGGGGTTGAGTGCGGGATCAAGCTTGGAGATTTCACTGAGTACGAAGTCGGTGACATCATCGAGTGCTACAACCTCGAGAAAGTGCCTCAACAGCTGTAACATCGGCTAAAATCCTTCGCTGCTCTGAGGCGCGGCTGGCTAAAGGGGAGCGCTCGAGCGTCGGCTGAGCTGCTAAATTGGATTGGAAGGGAAGATTTGCTTGTAGTAATCGGGTCCTGCCCATCAAAACATTCGAGGTCGTTATGAAACATCGGCTTGAACGCGTAAACGAGGTTATCAAAAGGGAGTTGAGTGAAATCATTTCACGTGAGATGAATTTCAGCACTCAGGTCCTGGTCACGGTTCATGCGGTGGACATCACCGCTGATCTTCGACAATGTCACGTTTTCATAAGCGTCATTGGCAAACCCGCTCAAAAAACCCGGGTCTTGGCCGAGCTGGAAGAGCAACGTGGCACACTTCAACGGGAACTTGCTAAAAGAGTCGTCTTAAAGTATACGCCCCATCTTAATTTCAAACTCGATGACTCCATCGAGCGAGGGAGCCGGGTGCTGGAGATAATGCAGGATCTGGAAAGATCGAGCGAAGATTGATGAACGTCTCGTTTCGTGAAATCGCCAGAGCGATCCGCACGGCGAACAGATTTGCGATTCTCAGTCATGTCCGGCCGGATGGTGATGCGATCGGCTCGCAGCTTGCCTTGGCCCTCAGCATTCAACAACTTGGCAAAACCGTTGCAGCCTGGAATGAGCAGGGATTGCCCGAAAGCTTTCGATTTCTCAAAGAATCGAACCTGATCACCACTCCACCGAGCGAAGCGCAGGACTTTGATGTTGTCATCGCGCTTGATACGGCGAGTCAACAACGCTTGGGTTCAACCCTGAGTGCAGTCCATCATGGCGATACCTGGATTAACATCGATCATCACATCAGCAATCCGGGATATGGCGACCTGGTCTATATCGATCCTGCCGCACCCGCGACCGGTGAAATCATCTATGAGCTTCTCAGGGCTGAGGATCTTCCCCTGACTTACGCTGCGGCCGATGCGCTTTATGTCGCTATTTCAACTGATACCGGCTCGTTCCGTTATCCGAATACCACCGCCCGTACGTTTGAAGTCGCGGCCGAACTGATTCTGAGCGGAGTCAACGCGGGAGCTATCTCCAACAAGCTTTACGAGAGCTATCCAAAACGAAGGGTGCAGCTCCTGGGCGAAATTTTGCCTAAAGCCGCATTCGACCTGGATGACAAGGTCGCCAGTCTGACGCTTACCAACGAGGCCAAAGAACGTCTTCATATTCAGCACGACGAAATTGATGGACTCATTGATTATGTGCGCTGCATCAATACGGTTGTTGTGGCCTTGTTCTTCGAAGAACTCGCAGAAGGCAAGGTGCGAATCAGCGCCCGTTCGAAGAGTGACAAGATCGATGTAAACAGGGTTTGCAGCGAATTTGGTGGCGGGGGGCATCCGAGGGCCGCCGGAGCAAGAATTCGTGGAAAATTGGAAGAGGTGCGCAGTTTAGTTTTGAAAAGAGTGCTTGATGAAATCGCCAAGTCCCTATGACGGCGTGTTGCTAATCGATAAGGCAGCGGGAATGACCAGCCACGACGTTGTGGCCATTGTCCGCAACCGCCTCGAAACGCAAAAAGTTGGCCACTGCGGTACGCTGGATCCGTTTGCGACAGGCCTGCTTTTGATTGTGGTTGGTCGCGGAACAAAGATCCAGGATCTCCTCATGAGCGAAGATAAGGAGTACGTGGGCACCATTAGACTTGGCGAGGTGACAAATACCCAGGATCGGGACGGAGAAATCATTGCGACACATCCTGTCGCTGATTTGCCTCTTTCGCGGATCGAGGCGGCCTTTGCAAAATATCATGGAGATTTTTACCAGACTCCTCCGATGGTATCCGCGATCAAGAGGGAAGGAGTTCCCCTTTATAAGCTGGCCAGAGAAGGCAAGGTCGTGGAACGAGAACCGCGGCTTGTTCATGTGTATGCACACGAGATTCGATCGGTCCGCCTGCCACAAATCGATTTTCGAGTCATTTGCAGCAAAGGGTTCTACGTGCGGACCTATGCCCATGATCTTGGTCAGGAACTGGGTTGCGGCGCCCATCTAGCCGCCTTACGGAGAACAAAATCCGGCCGCTTCAAGGTGGAAGGAACGGTAACTGTTGAGCAGTTAAAAACCGAAACCCGGGAGTGTATCGCATCCCGAATCATCTCGCTGCCGGATATCTCACGCATGCGGGGCGCATGAGGTCTCTTTCGTTATGGAAGTCTTAAACGACATAGCCGAACTCAAAACCGTTCCCGGACCAACACACCTTGCGATCGGCGTTTTTGACGGTGTTCACCTCGGTCACCAAGCGGTGATCGGCAGGGCGATTCAAAGTGCGAAGTTGACCAACGGAAGTACGGTCGTCGTAACCTTTCACCCCCATCCGGTTCGTGTGCTCCGACCGGAAAAAGCCCCTAGGCTGCTGACTTCCACCCAACACAAAATTCGATTGATCCGTTCCCTGGGCGTCGACGCCCTGTTGATTCTGCGGTTCACTCCCGAATTTTCGAAAACTCCCCCCGAGGTATTTATCCAAGATCTGGTCAGGGGATCGAATCAGCTTCGCCAGATTTGCGTGGGCAGGGAATTCACTTTCGGGGCCAATCGTTCGGGGTCAGTCCGGCTGCTCGAGGAGTTGTCGCCAAAATTGGGATTTGAGCTTGGAACGGTAACTCCAATTGTCGTCGGCGACCAGGTGGTCAGCAGCACATTGGTCCGCTCGGCAATCGAATGCGGAGCCCTGGACTTTGCCAAAACTCTGTTAGGAAGAGAATTCACGATTCTTGGAACGGTAGCTGAGGGCAAACGATTGGGCAGGCGCCTTGGTTTTCCCACTGCGAATCTCCGCGCCCATAATGAACAGTTCCCACCCAACGGTGTCTACGCCGCCAAGGCGTGGTTTGAGGGCGGGGAATATGGGGGCGTGGTGAACATCGGTGTCCGACCGACGGTTGAGCATGAAGCCGGAGAAAGGCTGCTTGAATTGCACTTGTTCGACTTTGAGCAGGAAATTTACGGCCGTGATGTCGAGGTAGCCTTCCTCCGGTATCTGCGTCCCGAACAAAAATTCCCAGGGATCGAAGAACTTCAGGCTCAGATTGGACGCGACACCGAGGAAGCGCGGCGTATTTATTACGAGAGCGTTAAAAGCCCGCGGTAACAGGAGCACATCTGAGAGAAGGCCTCGCTAGCCTGCATTGATCACAAATCCTTCGTTGTACCCACGCAGTTGCGTCGAATTGATTAAGGATTTGTGCTGAATGCAGGCTATGGCAGCGTCTGTTTAAGCGCTTTCTAGCCCGCAATATGCGCGTGGCTTCTCACATCGCGTGATTTTTGCGGGCTAGGACTATCCGCAATTGGATTGATAGGCTAAAAGATCCCCAACAAAGCGTTTAGTCCGGCATCCGGTTGGCCGGTTACCGGACGCTTGTTTTGCAATTGATAGGTCGCTA
>Ga0306923_10005469_pt1 | contig 12386 bp, 10 predicted proteins | sample sta12Can44000108_FD_203841 | JGI IMG/M metagenome (GOLD analysis project Ga0306923, IMG submission 203841) | Lab enrichment of tropical soil microbial communities from Luquillo Experimental Forest, Puerto Rico - statanox.12C.anox.44.000.108 (v2)... | ecosystem: Environmental > Terrestrial >...
CAGTCCGCCGGCGAAAGAGTCGCCGGCGCCGGTTGTGTCCACGACGTGCTCCACCTCGATGCGATCGACGAACTCCCCGGCAACCCCGCCCGAGCCGTCCCGGAAGAAGGCTACGCAGCCACGCTCGTCGAGGGTCACGCATACCGCCCCGACACCACGGTCCAGGCAGTGACGCGCCAGGTCGCGCAGCTGTTCATCGCTCAGCCTCGGCGGATCAGCCGTCACCTGCGCTGACTCGCCGAGCCACGTCGAGCTCGCCTCGTCAAGGTTCATCTTCAGGATGTCGACGTACGGAAGCCAGACGTCCTGGTCAGCCCACACCCTGGGATAACGCTCGCCGCTCCTGGTGAGCGTCGTCGCAGGGCCGTGGGCATCCAGCACCACGGGTGCACGGCTGTGCTCCTTGATGTGCCGCAGCGTTGGCTGCCCCACCTCATAGTCCGTGATCGGGACACAGACGAACATGTCGGCATCGAGCACCTTGTCGATGTCGGCCGGCAGGACCGGGTTCATGAAACTCGTCTGCCGCTCGACGCGACGATTCTGGTCGACATAACGCAACTCGACCACGTCCCCCTGGTCAGCCGACGACGTTATACCGGAGGTGTCGATATTCGGGAAGGACCCCAGGATCTGCTTGATCGGGCCCTCGTCCTGCCGGCGGACGTGCGAAATCGGGACGATCGTGTCACCAGTGTCCAGCAGGGACGAGAGGGCAACCGCCGTATACATCACGCACCCGTACTTGTGGAACCGGTCACCAGCATGGGTCACGACCTGGTCACGCGGGATCGGGCCTAGCACCGCAACCTTGTGACTCACTCGGCTCTTCATGTCATTCATCACGAACACCTCCGGCGCCTGCCGACGTCGCACTGCGCGATGTCAGGGCTTGCGGTCACCAGCGACCGCTCCCTTGACCCGACCGCCTCAGCGAGATCAGCCACATTACGTCTCCAGCCAACCTCCGACAGGTTCATAGCAGCAAGCCACCCGACTGAGTCAAGTCCCGCACGAGTGGCCTGGCCTGCGACGCGCCGTGGCAGACTGCGGAACGTGGAAGCTGGGCTGCGGGTTCACCGGGGCGGTAGCGGGGAGCCGGTTCTGCTGCTGTTGCACGGCCTGGGCGCTACCGGCGACGTGTGGGAGAGGTGGCGGCCGTTGCTCGCCCGGCGGTGGCCGGGGCGCTGGCTGGCGCCGGACCTGCCCGGTCATGGCGGCTCGCGGCCGCTCTCTAGCTACACCTTCGGCACCCTGGCCGCCGCAGTCGCCAGTATCGCCGACGCCGGTGCCCGCACCGTCGTGCTGGGACATTCGCTGGGCGGTGCCGTCGGCCTGGCCCTGGCCAGCGGCGAGTTCACCATATCGGCGCAGGCGGTCATCGGCCTGGGGATCAAGGTCGCCTGGACCGGGGAGGATCTGGACCGTGCGCGGGTCGCGGCGCACCGTCCACCTGCCTGGTTTACCTCGCGCGATGAGGCTGCCGCCCGCTACCTGCGCATCTCGGGTCTGGCTGGCCTGCTGACCGCCGCCGACCCGGCCGTGGATGCGGGCCTGCGGGAGGAGCACGGACGATGGCGGCTGGCCATGGATCCGGGCGCTTTCGCCGTCGGGGCGCCTGACATGGCGCAATTGCTGGCACGGTCCCGGGCCCCGGTAACCCTGGCCCGCGGTGAGCACGACACGATGAACACCGACGGGCAACTTGCCCAGTTGGGCGTCGCCGTGGTCACGCTCCCTGGTCTGGGCCACAACGCACACGTGGAGGACCCGGACCTGTCGATCACCCTCCTGGATCCGTATCGATGATGCCTGGCGGTCAGGCCAGCACCCGGCCGCGGACATCAGTGTCCGGCCGCCACGTGATCTACCGGGTCAATGACCTCGGTACGTACAGGGCGACGTGAGCAAGCTGATGAGCTGGTCCTGTTCGGCCTGGCTGAGCGCGGATTGCAGTCTTTCTCGATGTCGGTGGATGGGGGGCAGATCCGGTCGACGGTCTCGCGCCCGGCTGGAGTGAGCTCGGCATGGTGCTGCTGGCCTTGCCTGCCGGCAGAACACCCATTACCGCGACGCGATGGACGCGGACCCTATCGTCGGCGCGTTGTTTCATCCCCGGCCGGTCTGCCACTCCTCGTGCAGCAGGGCATAGAGCAGGTCATCGGTCCACTCGCCCTTGGCCCAGGTGCTCTGCCGCAGGTGACCCTCGCGCCGCATGGCCAGCCGTTCCAGCACGGCGACCGACGCCGCATTTCGCGCGTCGCAGCAGGCGGTGATCCGGTGCTTGCCCCGGGCGAACAGGTAGCCCACCAGCAGACGCACCGCCTCGGTGGCATAGCCGCGGCCCTGATACCGGGCGGCGATCGTGAAGCCTATCTCGCACTGACGCGGGTCATCGGCGCGCGGCAGGGCCGCACAGTCGCCGATCAGCTGCCCGGTCGCGCGCAGCACCACGGCGAACTGGAACCATTCCCCCGGCGTGTCGGGGTGAGCCGTCATCATCGAAGCGACAAAGCGCTCGCCCTGTTCCGGCGGGTACGGCGTGTCCCAGCTTTGATAGCGGGCCACCTGCGCGTCGGAGCGGTAGGCAGCGAACTCCGCTGCGTCCTCCGGCCGGAACCGGCGCACGAGCACGCGCCGCCCTGGCAGCTCGGTAAAGCTCACATCGGGCATCAGGCTTCCCTTTCCGCCGCACGGTCGGCCCGGGTGCCCCTGCCAGGGTGCCGCTGGCCAGCGCCGCGCCGATAGCAGGCCGCGAGCCAATTCAATCAAGGATGCGCACATCGGAATGAGCATGAGCCAGCGACGGCGGCCGCGCCGGCCGGCGGCTCGCGGCAACCGCCGCCAGCGTGAGCATCCCGACGCCAGCGCGATCCTGGCATGAACGCCCGCCACGTCATAGATGCCCAGGTACGACGAGGGAGCTCGCTGGCCATACGATCGCGTTGATGAGGGCTTGACGAAAACCGCCGGGCAGGGCCCGGAGAGGCGGGAGGACCTGGTGGAGGCAGAGCCGGAGCGCCAGCTGGCTGACCCGCCGGCCACCTGGCAGGAGCACTGGTTCGACCACCGCCAGTTGCTCCGGCTCTACCACAGCGACGAGCACTGCGCGATCTACCTGGACCCCGACGTGCGCCGGGCTGAGGTCCGGTGGCTGCCCCGGTTCATCAATGCGACCTGGCAGTACTCCAAGGCAACCTACGGGGACGCGTTCGGGCCCGACCCGCGCATCTACTCCATCCATCACGCCGGGCGGCACGGCGGCGGCCATGCGGGCTACTACGTCAGCCCGGTCCACGACTACCACAACGTCAGTGACTGCGGGCTGGATACCTGGCGCGAGGGCAACGCCCTCGCTCGCGAGCTGCCCGCTCATGAGATCGGGCATTCCGTGGAGAGCGCCAACAACGGCGTCCACGGCTCACCGGCGTATGAGATCTGGGGCGACAGCAAGTGGGCCGAGTTCTACATCTATGACCTGTACACGGCGCTGGGCATGGATCGCGAGGCCATGGGTGTCTACCGCCGGTTCACCGGCAACACCGACGATTTCCCGCGCCGGGGGACCCGCTGGTTCCGCGACTGGTTCTACCCGCTATGGCGGGACTGCGGGCGGGCAGAGGTCATGAACAGGTTCTTTAGGGAGCTGGCCCGGCACTTCCCCCGCGACTCCGGCGGCACCTACACGCGGCGGATGAACTGGGGCGAGTACGTCCACTTCACCAGCGGCGCCGCGGCCGCCGACATGAGCGGCCAGGCTGCCCGCGCTTTCGGCTGGCCCCGCGAGTGGGCCGGCCAGCTAGAGCACGCCCGCGAGCAGTTCCCCGGCATCACGTACTGATTTACCGGGCCGTGGCCGATCGAGGCAGCAGCAGCCCAGGATGCACAACGGAGCGTGTCCGTCGCCGACGAGTGCGGGTGAGCCGATCGCCGAATCGGCACTCCCTCAAGAGATGGCGAGACCGCCGCCGTTAGCCGCACAGAATTGTCGATTCAGGGTAAACGTAAACGCCAAGACGACCTTGACGGAACCTGTCCGGGGCATGAGGCAGCGGTCAGGAGAGCGGGCAGGAATGGCCAAGACGGTTTAGCCCGGCTCGCCGGTAACCCGGATGGGCCGGGACAGTTCGCTGTGCGTGAGGCAGTGCCTCAGCCTGAATCTGGGCGGAGTTCGTCGGTGCTGCTCTCGTGGCCGATGATGTCGGTGCTGCTCTCGTGCCCGATGATGTCGGTGCTGCTCTCGTGCCCGATGATGTCCGTGCTGCTCTCGTGTCCGAGTTCGTCGGTGCTGCTCTCGTGTCCGAGGATGTCGGTGCTGCCCTGCTCAGGGTCATCGATGGGACTTGGATTGTCTGTCATTGTGACCTCCCTTCGGCAACGCTCACGCCTAGTCTTGAACATTAGCCGCGGCCGTGCTACTGCTGCGCCGGCTGATCTGCCGGGGAAAGACGAACCGGTTGATGGTGCAAGGCGTAGCCCATCTTCTGGCGGAAGCGCAAGCCGGCACGTTGGCGTTCTGGGTCTCGAGCTTGCGCCACCGGCAACTGCCGGGCAACTGCTCAGTCCACGGCGACCCGGAACAGCGCCGAGGCCAGCCGGATGGCGTTGCGGCACATAAGTCTATGTACATAGACTTATATGGTGGCCAGGTCCAGGGTTCACTTCCCGCAGACCATCACGGTGCTAGCCGCCCAGGCCGCCGATCCGGCGGCCTGGCGGCACGGGTATGACGTCGGCCTGCAGACGGGCCTGAAGGCCGGGTCGCTGTACCCGATCCTGATCCGCCTGGCCGACCGCGAGCTGCTGGAGGCCCGGCGGGAGTCCGTCCCGCCGCCCGGCCGCCCGGCACGCCACCTGTACCGGCTCACCCCGGCCGGGCTGGAGGGCGCCACCGCTGAGAACGAGACCGCCCTGCAGAGCACCTCTACTAGGCGACTCGACACCGCTTCGCCTGAATTGATCGTGAACGAGCGGCGCGTGCCCTAGCCGCTGGTGTTGTTGCGCTCCTGGTAGGCTGCCGTGACTGGTGATACGCGTCCGCCGCTCCGGTCCGCCCGCCATTTAAGGCGTGGATGTCCCAGCCACGTCGTTCATGCGACGTGGATGTGGCATTCATGTCGTATGAGCCTGGTACGAACGGTGCCGGAGTGGCAGGAGCCCGCTCTCGTGCCCGCGCGACGCCTCACCACGACAACGAGCTTGTGGCATGTTGTTCTGACGACGTGATGGTGGGCATCCCCACCTTACGGTCCGGAACTGGCGTGGGTGATGACGCCTTCCCAGGGCCGCAGCATGCCCGGCGACTCGGGCGTGCCTTCGGCGCAAGTGGTCAGCAGCACCTCGCCCGCGGCGGCCGGCATATCCGCCGGGTGATCGGTGAAGTTCGCCGCTACGACCAGGGGACCGGTCCGGTACGCCCATTGGCCCCCGGCCGCGATCAGGTTCTCGAAGTCCGCGAGGCCGCCGAGCTCGGCCCGCCGCAGCGCGAGCAGGCGCCGGCACAGCGACAGCACGGAACCGGGATCGTCCCGCTGGCCGGCCACGGTGCCCGCGCCATCGGCGCCCGCGCGGCCAGCGCCAGTACTGTCAATGCCGGTGCGGTCAGCGCCGGTGCGGTCAGCGCCGGTGCGGTCAGCGCCGGTGCCGTCGGTGCCGGCCAGCGGCAGCCACGGCGTCACGCCCGACCCGGTGAAGCCACCACCCGGCGAGCCATCCCACGGCATCGGTGTCCTGGCCCGGTCTCGATCACCGCCCACGTGCACGTCCAGCGTGGCGTGATCCCGGCGCAGCGCGACCGGCACGTCGACGTCAGTCATGCCGATCTCGTCGCCGTAATAGAGCACGCTCGTGCCGGGCAGGGTGGCCAGCACCAGGAGGGCGAGCCTGACCTTGCGCTCGTCGCCGCCGCACCAGCGGCTGGGGAACCGGCCTAGGTCGTGGTTGGACCCCATCCATACCGGGCACCCGCCGGGCGGCAGCGCGGCCAGCGTCTGCTCGACGATCACGGCCAGCCGGGCCGGCTCGAAATCAGAGAACGCGAACGGGAAGTTGAAGCCCAGCTGCAGCTCGTCGTTGTCGCCGTAGTAGGCGGCCAGTTGCTGCGCGTCGGGGACCCAGGTCTCGCCGAGCAGCAGCCGCACGGGGGAGTAGCTCTCCGCGATCTTCCGCCAGTCGCGGTAGACGCCGTGCGTCTCCGGGCGGTTGAAGTTGTAGACGAAACGCAGGCCCCACGCGCCTTCCAGCGGGTTGCCGCTGTCCAGCGGCGGGTTGTCGCGCAGTTCGGCGTCCTTGTACAGGCCGTGCGCCACGTCGATGCGGAACCCGGCCACGCCCCGCTCGAACCAGAACTCCAGGATGCGGGCGAACTCCCGGTGAACCGCGGGTTCCCACCAGTTCAGGTCCGGCTGCCCCGCCAGGAAGTTGTGCAGGTAGTACTGACCGCTGTCGTGCCACTGCCAGGCGGGCCGGCCGGTGAAGTCGAGCCAGTTGTTCGGCGGGCCGCCGTCCGGCCTGGCATCGGCCCACACGTAGTAGTTGCGATGCGCGGCCGTCCGCCCCGACGCGGCTTCGGCGAACCAGGGGTGCGCGGAGCTGGTGTGGTTCGGCGGCAGGTCGAGCAGGACCCGCATGCCCCGCCGGCCGGCCTGCGCGATCAGCTCGTCCAGGTCGGCCAGCGTGCCCAGCTCGGGGTGGACGCCCATGTAGTCGCTGACGTCGTAGCCCCAGTCGACGTCCGGGGACGGCATGGTCGGCGACAGCCAGATGGCGTCCACCCCCAGCCAGGACAGGTGGTCCAGGCGCTCGATGATGCCGCGCAGGTCGCCGTACCCGTCGTCGTCGCTGTCCCGCCACGACCGCACGTACAGCTGGTAGATGACGGCACCGTGCCACCACGGCGGGCCCTGCCCCGAAAGCCCGGAAACCTGCGCCTGGCTCACGTTCCTCCTGTTCCCGGGCTATTCCCGGATGGCCAGACCCGTCGTGGTGTCGAAGAAGTGCATGTCCTCGATGCTCACCGCGAAGGTCAGCTTGTCGCCCGGCTTGACGTGGGTCTTGGCCGCGACGCGGGCCACGCCCTCGCCCTTCTTCACGGCGGCCGCCTCGTCCTTGTCCACGGCGCCCTCGGCCAGCACCCGGTTGGCGTCGATGGTGAAGTGCACCACGAGCTCCGAGCCGAGCGCCTCGACCAGGTCCACGTCCCCGACCAGCTTGGGCCCGGTGGCGTCCTCGGACTCCGCGGGCAGGTGCTCCGGGCGCAGCCCCACCACGACGTCCTTGCCGGCGTAGGAGCGCAGCGCCGGGCGCTTCAGCACCACGGACTCGGGCAGGTCGATCTCCTGAGAGCCGAGCTTGATGAACCGCGCACCCTCGCCGACGGTCGCGTCGTACAGGTTCATGGCCGGCGAGCCGATGAACGCGGCCACGAAGATGTTGTCCGGGTGGTCGTACAGGTGCTGCGGGGTGTCGACCTGCTGCAGCGTGCCTTCCCGCATCACGGTGCACCGGTCGCCCATGGTCATCGCCTCCACCTGGTCGTGCGTGACGTAAATGGTGGAGGTCGCGAGGTGCCGCTGGATCCGCGCCACCTCGGCCCGCATCTGCACCCGCAGCTTGGCGTCCAGGTTGCTCAATGGCTCGTCCATCAAGAACACCGAGGGCTGCCGGACGATGGCCCGGCCCATGGCGACCCGCTGCCGCTGCCCGCCGGACAGCTGGCCGGGCTTGCGGTCCAGCCAGTCGGTCAGGCCGAGGATCTCGGCCGCGTCGTTGACCTTCGCGTTCAGCTCGCTCTTGGGCATATGCCGCAGCTTGAGCGCGAACCCGATGTTCTCCCGCACCGTCATGTGCGGGTAGAGCGCATAGTTCTGGAACACCATGGCGATGTCGCGTTCCTTCGGCGTCTCGTCGTTGACCACCTTGTCGCCGATGCGCAGCTCGCCGCTGGTGATGTCCTCGAGACCGGCCACCATCCGCAGCGCGGTGGTCTTGCCGCAGCCGGACGGCCCGACCAGGACCATGAACTCGCCGTCGTGAATGTCCAGGGTCATGTCCTTGACGGCGTGGAAGCCGTTCTCGTAGACCTTGTTGAGCTTGTCCATGCTTACCGGGGCCACGATGACTCCTTTGCCTTTCCGGGCGCTCGCCCCTGACTGACCGGCCCGCTCATCCCTTCACCGCGCCCGAGGTCAGGCCGGAAACGACGAATTTGCGGAAGATGAATACCAGGATGGCGATCGGGACGACCGCCACCACGCTGGCGGCGAAGATCTCGCCGTACGGGGTCAGCGTCGGTGTGCCGAACGTAGCGATCCCGACCGGGATGGTCTTGTAGGTGTTGACGTCGTTGAAGGTCAGCGCCATCAAGAACTCGGTCCAGCAGGCGGTGAAGCAGAAGATGGCGGCCGTGAACACGCCGGGCAGCGCCATCGGCAAGATGATCGACCAGATCGTCCGCAGCGGCGAGGCGCCGTCGATCCGGCCGGTCTCCTCCATCTCCTTGGGGATGCCGAGCATGTAGTTGCGCAGGATCCAGATGGCGAACGGCAGGTTGAACGCCGTGTACGGGACGATCAGCCCCTGGTAGCTGTTCAGCCAGCCCAGGTTGCGCAGCAGCAGGTACAGCGGCGCGATCACCGCGATCGCCGGGAACAGCGAGATGATCAGCAGCGTCACCATGGTGGTGAACTTGCCCCGCATGGGCGTCCGGGCCAGCGCGTAGCCGGCCAGCGTCCCGAAGATCAGCACCAGCGCGGTCGCCAGGAGCGAGACGATCAGCGAGTTGCGGAAGTAGATGCCGAAGTCGTACTGCTTGAACGCCTGGGAGTAGTTGGCCCCGCTGACCGGGTTCGGGAAGAACTGCGGCGGGCTGTCGCCCATCGCCTCGGGGGTCTTGAAGCTGGAGATGATCAGCCAGTACAGCGGGGCCGCGAGGAGCACCACGATGACGAAGGTGGAGATGCTGACGCCGTTGATGACCCGCCGCCAGCCGTGCCGCTTGCGCCTTCTCATGACGTTCCCTCGCTTCCGACCTGGACCTTGAAGGCCCGCAGCGATATCAGGCAGCCGAGCAGCACCAGCAGCGCGGTGGTGACAGCCACCGCCGCGCCGGGCCCGAACGCCAGGTTCTTGAACATCACGTTGTAGCCCAGGATGGCCAGCGAGGTGGTCGACGTGCCGGGCCCGCCGCTGGTCATCACGTACGGCAGGTCGAAAAGACCGAACGCCTGCAGCACCCGGAACAGCACGGCCAGCGCCAGGGTCGGCCGCAACAGCGGCACGGTGATCCGCCAGAACGTGGACCAGCCGGACGAGCCGTCCACCTCGGCCGCCTCGTAGATGTCCCCGGGCAGCATGACCAGCCCGGCCAGCACGATGATGGCCACGAACGGGGTGGTCTTCCAGATGTCGGCGATCATCAGCGCGATGATCGCCGGGGTCGGCGTGCCCAGCACGTTGTTCAGGCCGAACAGGTACGTCGCCACGCCGTAGGTACTGTTGAAGATGTACTGCCACAGCTCGGCGTTGATCACCGTGATCATCGACCAGGGGATCAGCAGCAGCGCCATCATCCACCCGCGCCCGGCGGTCAGCCGCTGGAGCACCAGCGCGATCATCGTGCCGAACACCAACTCGACCAGCACGGTGACGAACGTGTAGACGAGCGTGAAGCCGAGCGCGTAGTGCCACTTGGGGCTCTGCACGACCAGCGAGTAGTTGCTCCAGGTGAACCCGTTCAGGCTGAACCCGTTGCCGGTCACGGTCACGTTGGACAGGCTCATCGCCACCGAGTAGATGATCGGGAAGATGGTGACGCCGGCGATGATGATCAGGGCAGGAGCGGAGAAGGCCCAGCCCAGCCGGGCCATTCTCTTGCGGTTGACGTCCGGGCGGCCAACCAGGCCCGTGGTTGTCGGAGCTTGTTGGACAGGTGTTGAGATGGTGGTCATAGGTCACACTCCTTGTCCCGTGGTTACCCCCGGCCCACCACGTTGATGCGGCCGTCCAGGGCCGGGCGCCCGACGGCGGACCCGGCCCTGGACGTGAGCGATCTGCTGTTACAAGCCGCCTGCCGAGCTGCTGAGCGCGGTATTAGCTTGTGACTGGGCCGCCGACATTGCCGCGGATGCCGAGGTCGACCCAGCCAGCGCCGAGTTCACGTTGGTGTAGATCGCGGTGCTCAGCTGCGGGTAGTTGGGCGTGCCCGCCGGGCGCGGGACCAGCTTGGTCTTCGGCACCGTGGCCAGCGTCGGGCTCTCGGCGATCACCGCGGGGTTGCTCCGTACCGAGGTGGTAGTCGGGATCGACGAGGCTATCTTTGCCAGGTCCAGCTGCGCTTGGTCGCTGGCCAGGAACTTGATGAAGGTCAGGTCGGCGGCGAAGTTCTTGCTGTGCGGGTTGATGTACAGGTTCCAGCCGCCGATGTTGGAGTAGCCGGGGTAGGACTGGCCCTGGAACGTCGGCAGCGGGGCCACGCCGACCTTCCCGATGACGGCGGACGAGCCCTTGGTCTGCGAGACGGACCAGGCGTAGTCCCAGTTGCGCAGGAACGCGGACTGCCCGCCGGCGAAGGTGGCCATGGCCTGATCTTCCTTGAAGGTCGTCACCGCGGACGGGGTGGCGCCGCTGGTGATCAGGGAGCGCATGAACGTGGTCGCCTTGCCTGCGGCCGCGGAGTCAAGGGTGGCCTTGGTGTAGCTGCTGTTGGTGACGGTGCCGCCCGCGTCCGTCAGGTATTCCATGAAGTTGCAGGTCAGGCCCTCGTACGAGGCGCCCTGCCAGACGTAGCCGTACTTGACCAGCCCGGCCTTCACCAGCTTGGTGGCGTCGCTTTGCAGCTGCTCCCAGGTCTGCGGGACCGGCAGATTGTCCTTCTGCAGCAGGTCCTTGCGGTAGAACAGGAAGCCCTGGTCCTCGTACAGCGGCGAGCCGTAGACCTTGCCCTTGTAGCTGGCCCCCTGGACCAGCCCGGGAGCGAACTGGTTCCAGTAGCTGGACGGCAGGTAGTCCGACAGCGGCACCGCGAGCTGGTGCGCGGCGAACTGGGCCGGCCAGATCACGTCGCCGTTGTACACGTCCGGGGTGGACGCGCCGCCGGAGATCTGCGTGGTCAGCTGGGCCCGGTAGGTGTCGGTGTTGTTCGGCGCCGAGACCAGGTTGACGTGAATGTTCGGGTATTGCTTCTCGAAGTCGCTGATCAGGACCTGGCGGACGTCATGGCCGCCGGGGTTGATCGGGTTGGCCGACCAGGTGATCGTGCCCGACGTGGCGTTGCCGGGCGCCGACGACGTGCCGCCGGCCGGCGCGCCGGTGCTGGTGCCGGTGCTGCCTGTGCCAGGGCTGCTAGTGGCGCTGCTGCTGCAGCCGGCCAGGGCCACCGCCCCGGCTATCCCGACGACGGCCGTCAGCCGCCAGCCCTTGCGGGAGCGTCTTACGGGAGCTATGCGCGATCCCATGCGTCCTCCACTAAATGTAGTTCCCTTGTAACTCTATGTAATAGAACCTCGATGATACGGTCGGCGGTGTGCCGGCCCGGTTGCGGCGTCCCGGTATCCGGATCAACCCGTAGGGTTGACTACCTGCGGGTTTGCTGTGCAAACCTGAGCTGGCCGGCCCCCGCGGGCGGTCAGCCCGGCAGCCTCAGCCGTCGCGGATGATCTGCGTCAGCTGCCCGGCCATTTCCGTCAGGGCCTGCTGTGGTTGCTTCTGCTGTGTCAGGGCCTCGTACACCGCGCTCGAGATGGCCAGGCTGGCCTGGTCGTAGTTGGTGATCGCCGGGCGCGGCTGGGCCGAGTTGATGGCCTGCTCCAGTACAGGCAGGTAGGGATGGCTGCGGATCAGGCTCTTATCGGTGTAGAGCTTGGTCCAGACCGGGGGGAACGACCCCTGCTCGAGCATCTGCCGCTCGTTGTCCAGGTTCGTCATGTACTTGATGAAGTCCAGCGCCGTCCGCTGGTGCTGGGAGTACGCGCTGATCGCGAGGTTGGCCCCGCCGAGCGCGCTGGAGCCCATGCCGTCCGGGCCGGGCAGCGCGGCCACGCCGAACTTCCCGTATACCTTGTTCTGCGGACCCGGCACGGACAGGGCCGCGTATACGTCGGGCCAGTTGTCGAGGAACAGGAACTTGCCGGCCGCGAACGCGTCCTGCGATGACTCCTCCTCATAGGTGAGCGCGACCTTGGGTATCCAGCCCTGCTTGAAGCCATTCACGAGGAACTCAAGACCCCGGAGCGACTGGGCCGAGTCCACGGTGACCTTGGTGTCTTCCGGGGAGAGGATCGATCCCCCGGCCGACTGGACGGCCGCCGCGAAGTTGACGGTGAGCCCCTCGTACGGGGCGAACGTGCCGGCGTAGCCGTAGAGCCCGTACCTGGGCGCCACGGTTCTGG
>Ga0306923_10005470_pt1 | contig 12384 bp, 8 predicted proteins | sample sta12Can44000108_FD_203841 | JGI IMG/M metagenome (GOLD analysis project Ga0306923, IMG submission 203841) | Lab enrichment of tropical soil microbial communities from Luquillo Experimental Forest, Puerto Rico - statanox.12C.anox.44.000.108 (v2)... | ecosystem: Environmental > Terrestrial > Soil...
CTATCTGTGGATGGTCGGACCGGCCGGGCTCTCACGCTTCGACGGGATCTTGTTCGAAAGAGTGGAGCTACCCCGAGACCCGAAGGTTTCCTCGTACGATCTCTATTCCATTTTCGCTCCACGTCGAGGCGGCTTGTGGATCGGCTTTCGGTTCGGCGGTGTCGCCTTTCTCAGGGATGGCCACTGGCAGGTGTACACCGCAGATGACGGTGTTCCGCCGGGATCCGCGTATTCTTTTGCTGAGACGCCCGAAGACACGTTGTGGGTCGTAACTACCGGCGGGCTCGGCCGCTTCGACGGCACGCGGTGGCAGGCCGTTGGCCCCGAAATGGGTCTCCCGCCTGTCTATCCCCCTGTTTTGTTCGTCGACGGGCAAGGCACCCTCTGGGCCGGCGGCGGAGACTCCTTGTTCTACGTGCGCGCGGGTGAAAAGCGGTTCCACAATCAACCGCTCACCACTCGAGGACCGTGGCCTGCGTACGGAGTCGTCCCAGAAGCCATGTCGGAGTCAAGCGAAGGAACGGTTTGGCTCAATGTTGGCATGGGGGTAGTTCCAGTAGCTCAGAACCCACCTCCCCTCGAACGCAGGGGGTCCACTCACGGCGTGCTGTTCGATCAGGACGGCGCGCTCTGGGCCACGGCGCCCTTGGGTCTGCGCCGGATCAGTCGCCCGCAACACCCGGTGCTCGGGGCTGTTGTCTCCCTTGCTGACCTCGCGGACGCCTACACAGAAACCGACGGCCTAACCGGGCTCCCATACGCGTTGCTGGTCGATCGCGAAGGCAATGTCTGGGCCGGGACAAGGGATGGACTGGATCGTTTCTCCGAACCCAGCCTGGAAGCGCCGTTGCAGGTGGCAGACAATCGCAAAGCGCTGTCCTCGATCGATGACGTCGTCCCTTCCGACGACGCTGGCGGGCTCTGGGTATCCAATAGCTTAGATACCCTTCAGCGCTACAAGCAGGGCAAGCTCAGCCAACCGATCCTGACTCAGCGGATCAGCTGCCTCTTGCGCGCCCCTGACGGTACCGTCTGGATCGGTGGCACCGGTACTCTGTGGCGGGAGCAGAAGGGGCGACTCGAATCGCTCCCTGCGCCCGCGCCGGAGCACGATACGCAGGCGCTGGCAGTCGACAAGTCCGGTGACTTGTGGGCATCGTTCGTGCGCTTGGGGGTCTTCCGGCTGCGGCATGGCACCTGGACACCTTACGGTGGCATCGCGGCCCTGCCACGGGGGCCGGCGATTACCATTGTTCGTGATCGCCGCGATCGTTTGTGGTTCTCCTATCCTGGCGGCGACGTTGCCGTGCTCGATGGCATTGAGGTGCGCATCTACGCGGACGATGGCCCGAAGATCGGCAACGTCACAGCAAGTCATCCAGGCCGTACTGACCACTGGCTGGGCGGCGGCCTCGGCTTGGCGCGGTTTGATGGCAAGCGTTTCCAGAACGTGCGCTCGGTTCCCGAGCTGCCGCTAGATGGCATCACGGGCATCGTGGAAACGGCTGGCGGTGACTTGTGGCTGAACGGGCGAATGGGAATCGTTCACCTGGCCGCGACCGAGTTGGAACACAGTCGTCTTGATCCTTCCTACCCCGTGCGCGGAGAGGCGCTCGGAGCATTCGACGGTCTCGTGGGTACCGGTCTGAGAGTGCGACCGCTTCCGAGCGCCATCGAGGCCGGCGACGGGAAGCTCTGGTTCGGCACTGACGGAGGCTTCTTTGGCATCGACCCCGCCCGGCGGCTGCACAATCAAGTGCCCCCACCGGTGCTGATCCGTGCGCTCACTGTTGGTGACCGTGTGCTGGATCCCAAAACCGGCCTCACGCTGCCGATGCGTACGACGGCAGTGCGTTTTGACTACATCGCCCTCAGCCTCAAGGCTGCAGAGAAAGTGCGCTATCGTTATCGGCTCGACGGTGTCGATTCGGACTGGCGCCCACTCACCGCCTCGCGCCAGGCGCTCTACACGAATCTGCGGCCGGGGAAATACACCTTCCACGTCATCGGGGCCAACAACGACGGGGTGTGGAACGACCGAGGTGCCTCCGTAGCGTTCAGCATTCCGCCGGCATTTGTACAGACGGGGTGGTTTCTTGCACTGTGTGTGGCCGGCGGTGCGATTGCCGTGTGGGCGCTGGTGCGCCTCCGCGAACGTCAGGTGGCAGCCCGCGTGCGCGGGCGACTCGAGGTACGAATGGCTGAGCGCGAGAGGATCGCGCGCGATCTTCACGACACCTTGTTGCAATCCATGCAGGCTCTGGTGTTCCACTTCTACGGGGCCGCGCAACAGATCCCGAGCGAGACACCAGGTCGGGGCGTGATGGAGCGGATTCTGGACCGTGCCCAAAAGGTATTGGCGGAGAGTCGCGACCGAGTCAAGGATCTGCGCATCCCGTTGTCCTCTGGTACAGAACTGGGTGTCGCTCTGGCCGAAGCAGGTGCGCAACTGGAAGTGCCCGCGACTACTCAGCTGCGCTGCACGACAGAGGGCACGGTGGTTGAGCTGCATCCGCTCGTGCGCGAAGAGGCGTTCATGATCGCGCGTGAAGCCATGACTAACGCAGTGCTGCACTCACAAGCCCACGAGATCGAAGTAGAAGTGAGTTACGGCACAGCTGGGCTTACAGTGCGGGTACGCGATGATGGACGCGGTATTGATCACGAGATTTCGGCCAAAGGTTCGCAGACAGGGCGCTGGGGACTCACCGGAATGCGGGAGCGCGCCGCTCGAATTCGCGGCCGCCTCGAGATCTGGAGTCGAAACGATGCTGGCACCGAGGTCGAACTGCGGGTGCCTGCACAGGTCGCGTACCGCGATGCAGCATCTGGCCACAGATTCGCCTGGTTTCGGCGTGGTTATGCCAAAGTCAACGGTAAGGAAGGTGTTGACGCTTGATCTCGCATAAGCACCGACCGGACAGGCTTTCAACGAGAACAGCACAGTGACCATCACACCGCGCTCCGGGGTGATCCGGATACTGACCGTCGACGATCATCAGCTCCTGCGAGAGGGGATCGCTGCGGTGCTCTACGGTCAGACGGATATGACCGTGGTCGGAGCGGCCGGTACTGCTCGGGAGGCCATTGAGAGTTTCCGTCGCCTGCAGCCAGACGTGACGCTCATGGACCTTCGCTTGCCCGACATGAGCGGGATCGAGGCAATTTCGGTGATTCGAAACGAGTATCCAAACGCTCGCATCATTGTACTAACGACATACGCGGGCGACGCGCAGGCAGCCGCAGCACTTAGGGCCGGCGCTGCCGGATACCTGCTCAAGACTCTCGTGACCAAAGAGTTGGTCGAGACTATCCGAGCCGTTCACGCGGGCAAGCGCCGGGTGCCTCCCGAGATCGCTACGGAAATCGCCGAACACGTTGCCGACGATGCTTTGACTGAGCGTGAGATCGAGGTGCTGCGGCGAGTGGCGGCGGGAAAGTCAAACAAGCTGATCGCCGCCGAGCTCGACATCTCCGAGGGCACGGTCAAGAACCATATGAAGAGCATTCTGCCGAAACTCGACGCTTCTGACCGAACTCACGCCGTGATGATTGCGCTGAAGCGGGGCATTCTCGACGTTTGATCGCCGCCCAACGCCTGTGATCCTTGTCCCGTTCTCGTTTCACCACCATCCGGCCCTCTTCGGATCGAAGGAGACGTAATCTAGTCGGCATCAACACGAAACATAACAGACTCCTATTGAGCGAAGCCGCGCTCCTGAAGCCAGCTGGAGAGATGGGTTGCCGCGTCGCGCAAGGTGCGAGTGCGGTGCCTGCCGCGAGATTGAGCCGCAGGTGCTTGCTCGCCTGGTCGGCTGGGAGGTGACGCTTAGGGAGCTCGCGCCACGGATGCGCTGCTCGAGGTGCGGAAAGAAGGCAGCCGAGGTGATAGCGATTGCGAGGCGGAGGCCGCGCGAAATAGGGTCTTGCTGTCGGCGGCCTTTGGTTGCCTCTGCTCACGCCGGCGCACCGCCGCGCGCACCCTCCTCTCAACCTCCGCGATCACTTCAGGGTCGGCGAGATCCTCCCGGATTCCACCGAGAATGACGTCCTGCACCAGCTTGCGCGACACGTTGATCGTGTTGGAGCAAGCGGCGCCGTGCCAATGCGATGCGCAGCAGTAGAACTCTCGATTGCGCAGCGTGAAGCTGGCGCGGCGCGTCGAGGACATGCTGCGCACCGGGAAGAAGAGACTGCGGCAGGGGTGAGCTTGACCTTAACGGCGTGAAGGCGCGAGCATCGCCAGCAAGGCAGGTACCAAAAAATAACTGAGCAGGGAGCTACTCGAGTTTATGCCTCATTGGATCCTCTTCGTCGGAGCGCTTCTCGCGAAGATTCCCGACACTGTGTGGGCGGCGGTAATCGCGGCGTCGATCGCCTTCATTGCCACTACTTTGACCAATAAGAACTCGCGCGCGCAGCTTCAGATGCAACTGCAACATGACGCGCAGCAACGCGATCGCGAGCGTGCGATGGCGCTGCGCCGAGACGTCTACTTGCCAGCGGCAGAAGCGCTTATCCGCGGGCAACAGGCGCTCGGGCAATTGGTCAATCTAGACGTGCCTGTTCAGGACGCGCAGAGGATGTTGCTGGATGCACTCGCCATAACGGCGAAGATTCATCTGATCGGAGACGAGCCTACTGTCAGGGCTGTGATGACTTACAACAGCCGATTGCTTCCCTCCTACCTGGAGATAATGCGACTTCGACTGCCGCTAACCATTAGGGCGGAGCAAGCCAAAGGCCATCAGGGCGTCGCCGATCGAGCACTCGCGGACCTAACTCGGACCAACGAGCTGATGAAGCAGTTCAATATCAGCGGTCAGACCGATCAGGCGGCTTGGGCTCGAATCGTTCGTCAGTCGGAGGGCGAAAAAAAGATAATGCAACAACACATTCAGATTGCGCATGAACTGCGGACCACGAACGCGCTTGAACAGCTTGCAATGGCGAAGAGAGCATCAGATTTGAGCATTGAAACTGCCCGCTGTTTTCCCGATGCGCTGTTAGCGGCGCGAGCTGAACTCGACCTGCCGATCGACGGTCCCACGTATCGCGCTCTTTTCGCGATGCAACAAGGCGACGCTATCAACGCCGCAAGTGACTTCTATCGCGAGCTTGGACGCGTTATCGGCATTCCTGCAGACAACAAGGACGCCGGCCGAGCCTCGGATGACGATCAAGCGTCACAGGTCGAGGCGTCGTAGCTAATGCTGCGCATCATCCATGCGCGCAGCGTGGCACCGGCGACGCTCCCAGTCAGCGGGGAATATCGAGTGCGAATGTGCAGATTAATCACTTGTGTTTTTTGTGAGCGCCCACAGTCGCACGGACAAGCGTCGCGAAGGCAGCGCGGACAGGCGGCGGCAATCGGCTTAGATCCTTCGCTATTTCGACAGCTTCCCGTGTGACTTAATCGGGAAACGGCGGAGCGTTGCCCGTCGCTGGCCATTCGAAGTTCACCAATTCAGGGTTCGCAACCTCGCCGGACAACCACCTTGAGACGACAGACTTATAAGTGGGGCAGGAATTGCAACCGGCGGGGCGGCGTCGCTTCGCTGCACGGGCGGAAGAGGCGGCCGGATTTGACTCATCGCGCAGCGGGAGTATAAGCATGAACTGATAACTCCAATAAAAAAACCCGCAACCAGCCTTCATCTGACCACAACTATGGCAATTTTCGCCCGAGGAGAAACTATGTATCGGTTTACCGTAAGGCCCACACGCGCGCTGCACCTGCTCCTGTGGCTCGTCGCAATCGCCGGTGCCATCCCGGCGCAAGCCGCCTGGAAGTACACGAGTATCGACTACCCGGGGGCCACGAGCACTGGGGTGTATGGACTCAATGACCGCGGCGAGGCCGTCGGCCAGGCGACGGTGGGTGCGACGACCATTGGCTTTACCTACAACACGAAGAAGGCGACCTTCACCGTGCTTCCCAACGTTCCAGGGGCACCCATCACGAATACACTCGCCATTAACAATGCCGGAGTGGTGGTGGGAAGTGCTGGTGACGGGACGGACGACCGCGGCATCATTCTCGACAAGGGCGCCTTTTCATTCTTCACGAATCCGGGCTGGGCTTTGACTTCAGGCCGAGGTATCAGCAACAACGGTCTCGTGGCGGGATATTCCAGTGACAGTACTGGCTCGTCCTCGGTGGGATTCATCTACGACCCGAGCGATAACAGCTTCAGCCAGTTCCTACCCTCCGCCTATACCATTGCCCAGGGCATCAACAGCCGCAAGCAGGTGGTCGGGCATGTCACGCTGGATGCCAATGTGGCTTATCCCGGGGCACCCGCGGGCGGCTACGGTTTCCTGCGCGAAGTTACCGGGGCAATCATTGTGTTCCAGGTAAACGACGCCTACGTCACCCGCGCCCGTGGCATCACGAACTCGGGACTCATTACGGGCTTCTTCCGGGATATCGTCACGGGGACGCGACGCGGATTCTTCGCACAACTGGCAGCCTCGCCCGCGTTTCAGGCCGTGACCGTGCAGGGCGATGGTCTGCTGGATATGCCCGGTGGCGCTGAAACGGTTCCCGAGGCTATCAACAATTCAGGGCACATCGCGGGCGTCTGGATTGATGCCGCGGGCAACGGTCACGGCTTCTTCGCGGCGCCGGTGCCCGGGAAAAAGTAGGGACGCGCAGACTGCCGAGCTCCTCGAGAACAAACTGAAGACGGCCGCCTCATATCAAAAAGCTCGACGACTGTTTCAGCGACTTCCTCGTGCGCGTCACTTGCCCCTGCGGCGCGTCACGACACATCGAGCCCGAAGCGCTCGCGCGGATTGCAGGGCGCGCGGCGACATTCGCCGCACTGGCAGAGCGGATGCGGTGCTCGCAGTGTGGAAAGAAAGTCGCCGAGGTCGTCGCGGTGGCGAGACCGAGACCGCGGGGAATAGCGAGGAATCCAGACTAACGAAAACGCCGCCCGAAGGCGGCGTTCTCGCATCCGATCTGAGTGGTCCTCTAGAAACCGCTACCGAGCGGTCCCCGGCATGAATCCGCGATGTCGATTCATCAGCAGCTCCCGAATGCGGCTGACTTCTTGGGGAGTCAACTCGCGCTCCGGGAATTCCACTATCCGCCGATTCGGCAGGTCCAACAGACGACCGCGGGAAGGTGCGCTCCGCTCGGAGTCCATGAGCCGTGAAACTCATTGTGCGCATCAGAAAATGACGCAGCCCGTGCCACGTTCAGCGCTTCTGGGAGTTGGCTTCGTCGTTTCTGCGTGTAGAAACCGACCCCTTGGCACACGGACGCTCGTGAGCTCTCCGCGGTAAATGCCCGCCGCAATCGACGGCGTCTCTATCCGCTGCCCAAGGCGGTGCAGTACCCGTGTGATCAGAGTTCGTGCTCTGCGGTGCGGTCGCAGTTCGTGCAAAGCTCTCTGATTTGGTGAGCGCTCATGAAATCGAACTGCGCAATTACACATTGGTATGTAGGCCGACTTTCGCCAGCGCCTTCTGGAAAGGAGCGGTTTGCGAGCAGCGCACGGGCCGGCGCGGCTGGTCCGCATTGGAGCAGGCCACTAAGCCCGAGCCGCCGATATACCGGGGAACAATAGACGCTCCGAGTCGACTCGCGCATCGTGTCTCATATTCCTACAGAAGAGCGGATTTCGATGAGAGCCGCTGGGTTAACAGCTGCAATGCCGGTTATCCAGTCTGTACGGACTGTATGCGTTCGTTTGAGCGAGGCAGTGCACTTGAAGAGCATGCGCCTCTGGCAGATGGGTGAGCAGTGGCGTCCAGCTTACGGGGTGTAGCGGCGATGTTGCTCGTCGTTGCCCTGGGCGTGGCTCGCGGGGCGGAGGTTCCGCTGGGGTTGTTGGGCGATTGGGGCGGACTTCGCACGTATCTTGCAGATCACGGCGTCGATCTCGAATTGAGCTACATCAATGAGTCTGCGGTAAACGTGCGGGGAGGCGACAGCCGTGAGGCGGCCTATGCCGACCAGTTCTACTTCGGCGGCTGGTTAAACCTCAAGCAGTTGGTCGGTGTGCCGGGTGCCCGGATCGTGTTTTCGCTCAGCGATCGCAATGGCGAAAGCCTCACGGTGAAAGCCGGTCTCCACAACTTACTCGAGGTCCAGGAGATCTATGGCCTCGGCAATTACGCGCGGCTCAACCAGCTCTACTGGGAGCAGCGTCTGTTCGATGACCGGCTGCTGCTGAAGTTCGGGCGCCTCACTGGGACGTTCGATTTCATGCCCTTCAGTTGTTACTTCCAGAACATCGCCTTCTGCGCAACCCTGCCATCACACAACGTTGCCGCGAACTGGATCCCCTTTCCCGGCAGCACCTGGGCCGGCGTCGCGCGTCTCGATTTCAAGAACGACTGGTATGTACAGGGCGGGGTCTACGAGGTGAACCCCGACTTCTATGAGCCGAAGTACCGGTTCGCCTTCGGCACGCCGTTCGGCGGCCCCGGTAAGCGGGAGGTTCTCGAAGTCGGGTGGCTGCCGAAGAGCGCCGGGGTCGATGGTGGTTATCGCATTGGGGCGTGGTACGACAACGTCGGCGGCGATGACCTCTTTCTCAACACGGAAGGGGCGCCCCTCGCCACCGCTGGCGGCACTCCACTGCAGCAGCATCACCAGAGCGGGTTCTACGCGATGGCTCAGCAGCAGGTGTGGACGCACCCCGGGTCAGAGAGGCGTCGGATCTCGCTGTTTGCAAACTTCGTGCAGGCGGACCGCCGCATCGCCGAAATAGAGCAGATTGCTGAGGTCGGTTTCTTCTGGACAGGACCGACGTCCTTGCGACCGCAGGACGACTTCAGCGGCGCCGTCGCCCGTGTGCACGTCAATAGTCTCATCGCCGAGGGCGCAACGCTCTACAACTCGCAATCGCCACCGCCGCCGGGACCTCCCAAGCCGGTTCCGTACAACGAGTGGTCATCCGAGATTCATTACAGCGTCAACGTCACGCCGGCGATCACCGTGCGACCCAACGTTCAATTCATTCACGCCCCGGGCGGGGTCGATGAGCGTACGAGCGTCGTCGTGTTGGGACTGCACCTGTCGGTGCAATTTTAATGTCAACCCTGAAGGAGAGAGCAATGACCACGATGCGAACAGAGACCGACAGCCTGGGTGCCGTCCAGGTGCCTGCGGATAAGCTGTGGGGGGCGCAGACCCAGCGCTCGCTCGAGCATTTCAGTATCGGTCACGACCTGATTCCCCGAGAAATGATCACGTCCTATGCGACGCTGAAGAAGGCCGCCGCGATTGCGAACCACGCGGGCGGTCGACTCGATGACAAACGCACCAAACTGATCGTTCAGGTGTGCGACGAGATTCTCGCGGGCGAGCACCACGACATGTTTCCGCTGCACGTCTGGATGACCGGGAGCGGTACTCAGTTCAACATGAACGTTAACGAGGTGATTTCCAATCGCTGCTCGCAGATTGCCGGCACCCCACTTGGCAGTCATACGCCGGTGCATCCGAATGACCACGTCAACATGGCGCAGTCCTCGAACGACTCGTTCCCCTCGGCGATGAATATCGCGGCGGCTGTCGGCGTCAAACAGCGCCTGCTTCCCGCAGTCACCGCACTGCGGGATGCGATCGCCACGAAGGCGACTGCCTGGAACGACATCGTCAAAATCGGACGGACGCACATGCAGGATGCCGTTCCGCTGACTCTGGGTCAGGAGTGGTCCGGTTACAGCGGAGTGTTATCGGATGATCTCGAGCGCTTTGAGACTGCGCTCAAGGGCGTCTACCAGCTCGCCCTCGGAGGTACCGCTGTCGGCACGGGCCTCAACTCCGTGCCGGGTATTGCCGAGGCCGCGGCCGCGGAAATTGCCAAGCTCACGGGACTGCCTTTCATCACAGCCCCGAACAAGTTCACCGTGCAGGGTGCGCACGATGCACTCGTGCAACTCTCCGGGACGCTGCGCACGCTCGCCGTCTCGTTGTTCAAGATCGCCAACGACATTCGCCTGATGTCCTGTGGGCCGCGCGCGGGTTTCGCGGAGCTGTCGATTCCGGAGAACGAGCCCGGCTCGTCCATCATGCCCGGCAAGGTCAATCCTACCCAATGTGAAGCGCTGACCATGATCGCCACGCAGGTGATGGCGGACGATGTTGCGGTCGGTTTCGGCGGCGCCAGTGGCTACCTCGAGATGAACGTCTACAAGCCACTCATTATCTTCAACGTGACCCATTCGACCACCATCCTGGCCGATGGCTGCACCAACTTCAGAAAGTTTCTCATCGAGGGCACGAAGCCGAATCTGAAGAAGATCAAGGAATACGTGGACAGATCGCAGATGCTGTTGACCGCACTGTCGCCGGTGATCGGCTACGACAAGGCATCGAAGATCGCCCACTACGCGAATGACAACGATCTGACCTTGAAAGACGCGGCCTTGAAGCTGGGTTTCGTCACCGAGGCGGAGTTCGACCGCATCGTCGATCCCAGCAAGATGGTACGTCCGTACGTGGCGAAAGCTGTGCCCGGCCAGTCGGCGGCGGCCTGATACGGCGGTAGGACGTGGATCCGGTCGGCGCCGGCCGGGTCCACGCGAACCTGGCGTCATCGCTCTAGATTGTGGAGAAGCTCATGACACTGCGGGAACAAGGTGAGCTCATCCTGGCGTTTGCGCGCCTCCTCTACGTCAATGGGCAGTCGACCAAGCAGACCGCCGCGGCAGCGAAGCAGCTGGCGAAGTCTCTGGGAGTGAGCGCCGTTGTGTTCCCTCGGTGGGGAGAGCTGCAGCTCGAGATTGCCGACAAAGGCGGCGATTTTGAATCGGAAGTCGCGGCGAATCCCGCAGGGGAGGACATGCAACGGGTCGCGGCGGCAATGAATGCGCTGGAGGACGTGAAGGCCAGGCGCATCGGGCCCAGCGACTTCGCAGACGCAATTCGCCAGATTGCAAAGGCACCGCCAGCACCGACGTGGCTCTTTACGCTGGCTGCAGCCGCCGGTGCGGCCGCACTCGCAGTGCTGAGCGGTGTATCACACTCGGCTGCGGTGGGATTGATCCTCTCCAGTGCAGCCGTCGGTGCAATCGCGCGTCGCGCCCTGGCGGTGCGAAGCACGAATCTATTCGCTCAACCTTTCTGCGCTGCTCTCATTGCGGGGGTCATCGGCGCCCTTGCCGTTCGCTACAACCTAAGCTCCTCACTCCGACTCGTGGCTGTCTGTCCCTGCATGGTGCTCGTGCCGGGGCCTCACCTCCTTAACGGCGCACTCGACCTGGTGGAGGGGCGGATTCATCTCGGGGCGGCACGTATCCTGTATGCGTTGCTCGTCGTTTTAGCGATCGTGGTTGGCTTGCTGCTCGGGCTCGCGCTCTTAGGGGTCTCGCTCCCGATAGATCCACCGGGTCGCGCGGTTCCGCTCTGGATCGACGTTCTTGCGGCAGGCGTTGCGGTGTTCGCTTATAGCGTCTTCTATTCGACGCCGCTGAAGATGTGGCCGTGGCCGGTGGCAGTCGGCATGCTAGCGCATGCTGCTCGCTGGGCCTCGATCTCCTTGTTGGGTGCGGGAGTCGCGAGCGGCGCCCTGATTGCGTGTGCGTTGGTCGCTCTGGTTCTCACCCCGGTCTCACGTCGCTGGCATATGCCATTCGCGGGCGTCGGCTTCGCGTCGGTCGTTTCGATGCTACCCGGTGTGTACCTCTTCAGGATGGCGAGCGGCCTGTCGCAGATTGCCGATGGCACACCGCCGACGGTGGATCTGCTCGGGGCGACCGCAGCCGATGCGATAACGGCATTCATGATCATTCTGGCCATGGGTGTGGGTCTCGTAGTTCCCAAAATGCTGATCGACCGCTTCGGTCAGCGAAGAGAGGACTCACGAGCTCCGGGGACCACGGGACATGCAGACCTCCCCCAAAAGCTCTGAGGCACTCGGAATGCAGGCTTCTCGTGAGGCTGCTTCACCGAACACAGCGCGCCTCGAGGCGTGGCTTGCACCTATGCTGAGCGTTGTCGCGGGCATGGTCGATCTCACCGGTTTTTTCACGCTCGGGAATATTTTTACGGCACACGTCACCGGCAACCTGGTCGTCGCGGCAGCGGCGCTGGTGGGCGGCGGCCCGGTGAAGCTGGCGACAGTGCTCGCCATCCCGGTCTTCATGCTGGCTCTTGCCGCGGTGTGGCTGATAGCACGCGCCTCAGGTCGGCAGTCTGTCACGCTGGCCCGGCTGCTTCTGATGGTTCAGTTGATTCTGCTCGCGGCGGTCTTGGTGATCGGTGTCCTGACCAGACCCTCGACCGACCCGCACGGCTTCATGGCGGGCGTCACTGCGATGATCGCAGTCGCCGCCATGGCCTCTCAGTACGCCTTGTTACGGCTGGCGGTACCGAGTGCAGTCTCAACCGCCGTCATGACGGGGAATCTCACGAATTCGGTC
>Ga0306923_10005475_pt1 | contig 12379 bp, 11 predicted proteins | sample sta12Can44000108_FD_203841 | JGI IMG/M metagenome (GOLD analysis project Ga0306923, IMG submission 203841) | Lab enrichment of tropical soil microbial communities from Luquillo Experimental Forest, Puerto Rico - statanox.12C.anox.44.000.108 (v2)... | ecosystem: Environmental > Terrestrial >...
TGTGCGAGCCGGCGCCGTCCGGATGCGCGCAGTAATTCTGGACATCGACGATCAACAGCGCCGCATGGGCCGGATCGATTGGGACTTCGCGGCTCAGTGTGATCATCGAAGCAAAAACTCGCTGTAGGCGGCCGGCAACAAGCGCGCCAGGCGCTCGGCCCACGCGGCCTGGCCTGTCGGATCGGCGATTTGGTCTTGGCGGATCTCGATTTCGACGTGCGCCAGGCCACGCCGCTCGCCATGTACCGGGACGGTATAGTCGGTCAAATCAGTGACGCGGTAAGGCTCATTATCGCCCACCACGAGACCGTCCTCAGCGCTCAGCAATTTGAAGAGAGGATGCGCGAGGCGCCGATCGCGGTTGTACAGAACCGCGGCGTGCCACGGGCGCGCCACTCCCTTGAAGACTGGGGTGAAGCTGTGCAGCGCGACCAATACCGAGACGCGGCCCGCCGCCGCGCGCCGGTCGAGCGCCACCGCGATCGTGTCGTGATAAGGGCGGAAGATCGTCTCTACCCTCGCAGCTCGAGCCGCTTCGCCGAGGCCGCGATTGCCGGGGATCTCGGTGGTCTCGCTGATCTCGGGGATTGAGCTCGGTACATCGGGGTCGCGGTTGCAGTCGATCACCAGCCGCGAATAGGTCTGCAGGACCACGGCTGCATCCAATAGTCGCGACAGCTGCCGCCCAACTTCACCGATGCCAATGTCCCAGGCGATGTGCCGCTCGGTCTCGTGTTCGGGCAAGCCGAGATTGTCGAGCCGGCGGGGAATGGCCCGGCCGGCATGGTCGCACGTCAGAAGAAAGACCGACTGGCCCGCCTCATTGTCGAAGGTCACCGCTTCGGGTTCGTCGGGGTCGAGCAATCTCTCGGCCATTGCTGTCAATAGACCTCGGCGTAGCGGGCGCAGAGTTCCGGGTGGGAAAGCCCCGCCACCTTTTCCGCCTCGACCCGTTTGAAGCGTAGATAGGCGTCGAGATGGGCCGGGCCGAACCACCCTGCGACCGTCTCGCTGGCTGCGAGCCGGTCGAGCGCCTCGGGCAGCGAGCGGGGAAGCGACTGTGGGGCGCCGCTGGCCGGGAGGGGCAGCGCTCGGCGGATCCCATCGACCCCGGCAAAAATCACCGCACCCAATGCGAGATATGGGCTGGCCGAGGCGTCGGTGGCGCGGAATTCGATGTGAAACTGGCGCGTCGTTTCGGCCGGTGTCGCTGCAGCAAAGACCGGGCAGATGCGCAAAGCGGCGCCGCGGTCCTGCCGAACCAGATCGATCACGGTCGGTGCCCAGGCGTTGGGCACGAGGCGCAGGTAGGAAACCGGCGAGGGCGCTGTGATCGCGCAGATCGCCGGCATGTGGTGCAAGACGCCGGCGAAGAAATGCTGCGCCGGCTTGCTGAGATCCATCGGCTCGCCGGGCGAGTGGGTCGCTGGCCCGCTTGCCATGTCGACGAGGCTCATGTGAACGTGCACGCCGTTGCCGACGAGTTCGGGGTCGGGCTTGGGCGAGAAGATCGCGCGATGCCCCAGCCGGTGTGCGGCTGCGCGCGCCATCTCGCGAGTGATCACCGCGTGATCAGCAGCCGTCAATGCCGGCTGCGGCATCACCGTCACTTCGAACTGGCGCGGGCCGTATTCGGCGAGAAAGGTGTCGGGAACCACCCCGGCCGCGCGCAAGGCCGCGATGAAACTCTCGCCGAATGTGCCCTGGCGGCGGAAGGCACCGAGGGCGTAGGCATCGCCCGGACGGTCTGAGGTACCGGTGTAGAGGAACTCCTGCTCGAAGGCGGCAATCATGCGAAGGCTCGCCACCTCTTCGAGTTGTCGGACGGCGCGGCGCAGGAAATCGCGCGGACAGCATTCCCAGGCGCTGCCATCGGTATTGCAGATATCGCCGAGAAAGAAATGCTCGATCGCAGAGCCGTCGGCAAAATCGACGCGCACTTCGGCGGCGGGGTCGGGCACGATCATCAAATCTCCGGCCGTGCCGAACGGCGTGTCCCAGATCGGGCCGAATGGCGACATCATCAAATTGCTGCCGGTCCACCCGATACCCTTGGTCAGGCGCAGCGGCAACTCGCGGGCCGGGAACCCCTTGCCGCGCGCGAGACCCGAGATGTCGCAGGTCGCTACGAATATCAGCTCTTCCCGTATCATTCCGCCGCCAACCCGATTCCTCGCCACATCCGATCGATGTCGGCTAGGATCGCATAATTGCGCAATCTCGACCATGGAGGAGAGCCATGCCGGTCGCGAGCGTCCGCGGCGTCGAAATCAATTACCAGGTGCTCGGCGAGCGGGGACCTTGGGTGGCGCTGCAGCCCGGCGGGCGGCGCGGTCTGGACGGGGTAAAGCCGCTGGGGCAAAAGATCGCCGAGGCGGGCAATCGCGTGCTGGTCTACGACCGCCGCAACTGCGGCGCCTCCGGCATTTCGTTCGACGGCGGGAATTCCGAAAACGAGGCTTGGGCCGCCGACCTTCACGAGCTCTTATTGCAACTCGACGCGCTTCCCGCGTTCATCGGCGGCAGCTCGTCGGGCTGCCGACTGGCGCTACTGGCGGCACTGCGCCACCCCGCCGATGTACGCGGACTCTTGTTGTGGCGGGTCACCGGCGGTGCGTTCGCAGCCAGGCGCCTCGTCGACAACTACTACACCCAGTTCATAGAAGCCGCGGAACGGGGCGGCATGGAGGCGGTCTGCCGCACCGAGCATTTCAGCGAGTTGATTGCGAGCAACCCCGCCAACCGTGGACGGCTGATGTCGATGGGTGTCGAACGCTTCATCGGGGTGATGACCGCGTGGCGCCGGAGTTTCAACGAGGGAGCGGACCATCCGGTCATTGGCGTGAGCCCCGCTCACCTGCGCTCAATGACCGTGCCCGCCTGCATCATCCCCGGAAATGATCGGACACACCCCCGCGAACCCGGCCAGATCGCCCACCGGCTGATGCCCAACGCGGAGTATCACGAAGTGCTGACCGAGGACCGCCCCGACCTCGATGTCGCGCTGGAGGATTGGAACGCCAAGGAAGGTCTTCTCGCGGCAATCTTCATCGATTTTCTGCGGCGCGTTCAACGCGGCGCCGGAACAGAGGGGTAGGAGGCGGGTGTCCTCGATCGAACGCCCGCCTTCTGGTCGGGTCTCTAGAACGACGGGAAGACGGGGGCCGGAACGATGTGCTCTTGGACCTGGCGCACCCCCGGGATGTTCTCGGCGGCGATGCGCAGCGCCTGCCTCTCCTCTTCGGACCGGTCGTCGGAGAACCAGAGATGCACGACCCGGTCCCTGACGATGATGTCTGCTGCCCACATGTGAACCCACTCTTGTCCCTTCAGCTCGGCGAGCAGCTTTTCACGGATCGTACGGTCGTCGCTGTCCGCCTCGACCGTCGGCTCGCTCTTAGTCATCGCCAACGCCCGCACGAGGTTTGCCCTGCTGACGATACCGACGAGCTTGCCGTCGCGAACGACCGGCACGCGCTTGATCCGTCTCGTTTCGAGCAGGGTGGCAATGTCGGCGAGCTCGGTCGTGTCGCTGACGGAGATGACGTCACGCGTCATGATCTCCTTCACCGTGCGGCCGTGCGCTTTGACATAGTCGCGAGCCGCCTCTTGATCCGAGGCGAAGGTGTCGAGCCAGCGCGAGCGACGGCGCTCGGTCCGACGCTCGGTCCCGGTTTCGGCACGATGCAGCAGGTCCCCCTCGCTGATGATGCCGACCAACCGGTTGTCCAAATCGACGACCGGAACCCCGCTGATCCCGCGTTCGGAAAGGAGCGTCGCCAGCGCCTGCACCGAGGTGTTGGGGTCGACTGTGATTACGTTGGTTGTCATGACGTCCATGGCGCGCATCGGACCACCTCCCTGCTGACCTGTCCGAGAAATAATCTATCACGTCCCGCCCCGCCTTGACACACATCAACCGCAAAGCCCGGGCCGGTCGGGGTTATATCTCGCGACCCATCTGGTGCGATCCGTCGGACATCGGCGGCTCAGCCGATCACCGCGATACCCTGAACTTCGACGAGCAATTCCGGGCGCGCGAGACCGGCGACGGTGATCAGCGCGCTCGCCGGAAAATTGTCGCCGAAGATCGCCTTGCGCAGCTGCGTAAAACGGTCGCCCAGCCGCCCATCGGTGATGAACACGGTCATCGTCACCATATCACCGAGTGCGCCGCCGGCCTCTTCCAGCGTCTTCCCCAATCGGGAGAACACCTCGCGCACCTGGCCGTCAAAATCGCCGGCGAGCGAGTTGCCTGATGAGTCCTCGGCTGCGACCTGTCCGGCCAGCCAAACGACCTTGCCGCCTTCGCTAACGACCGCCTGCGAATAAGCCCGCGCCTGCGCCGCCTGCCGCTTCAAGTAAGCTCTCGTCATCTTCACCTCCAAGCGGGATGTGAACTGCCATGGCCGTTCACGAGACCGGTGTGGAGCGAGGATGAGCACCCTGTGTCGTCGAGTCCAGCGCAGGGGGACATCCGGTTCCGAATGTCGATAAGGCCGCGATTTGCGCCATCTCGTAAGCATGGCACACTGCCCGCCACGGTTCCCCCCAACTCGGTTACCGGAGGCGCCTATGTTTCTGCTCGACCTGTTCAAGAAACGGGCGAAAGGCCGCACACCATACGAGTGGTTTGAGCAGATGATTTTGGGGATACTGGTATTCATTATTGCAATGATTATCATATACACATTAATCCTCGCGATCATTACCTTAGTAAACGATTTTCGTTCGGGAATAACGTTCATGGAAACTGCAGCGCTACAGGATACCTTTGGCTTGATTCTGACCGTCATAATCCTGGTGGAGTTCAATCACTCGATCGTCTTGGCGATTCGGCAAAGGTCGGGCGCCATTCAAGTTCGCATCATCGTGCTTATCACGATCATCGTGCTCGCTCGGAAGCTCGTTCTGTTGGATTACGCGGCCGCGAGCGTGGAGACGCTGCTGGGGCTGGGCGGTCTTGCGCTCTCTTTGGGAGGTCTGTACTGGCTGATTTCCGACGGAGAGCAGCGCAGGCGGACGCCCGACTCGATCGTTCGATGATCAGGGCACGAGAAGTAAGGCGATTGCTATGATCGAAAGCATCAGCGCCGTCACCCTCGCCACCCACGACATGCGGCGTGCTGTCCGGTTTTACCGCATGCTTGGGTTTGAACTGTTATATGGCGGCGAGGACGCGGCATTCAGCAGTTTTGGCGCCGGCGGCAATTTTATCAACCTGATCGCCCAGCCGCCCGAGCGCCGCTGGTCCTGGTGGGGACGACTGATATTTTACGTATCGGACGTCGACGCGCTCTATTCTCGTCTCGTCGCCGCCGGCTGCCCGCCTGACACCACGCCGCGTGACGCCGAGTGGGGCGAACGCTTCTTCCACCTGACCGATCCCGACGGTCACGAGTTGAGTTTTGCTCGACCGCTGCGGTCCTGACCGGGTTCACCAGATCTTAACGCCCGGCATGGAAGGATTTCCCTCGATCGGTTTGAGGGTGGTGATCGTGCTCGCATTCCACAGCCTTCGTCATTCCGCCGCGCCGCTGGAGGCGGAGAGCAGTACCGAACGTCGCCTTTCGGTGCGGGCGGCGATGATGTCTATCGTCACACTATCGGTACTCGGCTGGATAGCGATTTTGCTGCCACTGTGGGCGATCGCTCAGTAGCACATACGGCATTTCGCCGCGGCGCGCACTGCCGCGGGCTCGTCCGGCCCGAGGGACGCCTTACTTCTACGCCGCGTGCAGATTGTCCCGCCGCTTGGCGGCAAGATCGGCTTTTTCGAAGTCGGCCCGGGTAAAGCCATAGAGGCGAGCGCCGCCGTATAGGATCTTGCCGGCGATCTCGCGGCTGATGGTCGGATTGTTCAACACCCGCGTCGATACCTCCGGGAAACTCGAATCGAAATGCGGGAAATCGGTCGACACGCAGATATTGTCGGCCCCGCCGAGAAGCTCGGCGATCGACCCCACCTCGCGCTCCCCGCTCTCGATCGCCGAGAAGCAGTTGCGTTGCCAATACTCGAATGGCGAGAGCTTGAGATAGGGCGCATCTGCGTCATGGTGCTGCCGGAGGTCCCACTCGATGCGCCCCAACAGTCCGGGGACCCACCAGCTCTGCGCCTCGAGGAACGCCACTTTTAGCTGCGGATAGAACTCGAAGATGCCCCCCAGCATCAGCGCGATCAGAGCGAGCTGCATCTCGGTCGAGTGGCTGGCCACGTGCCGCATGAACCGGTTTTCGCCAAAGCGCGGCTCGATCGTCGAATAGTACGATCCGGTCCCTTCGTGAAAGCACAGCGGGACGTCGAGATCCTGAAGCAGGCTGTAGAGCGGGTCCCAATAGGTGGAGTGCCAGTAACGGCCGTTGACATAGTTGGGCCGCACAAAAGCTCCAACGGCGCTGTAGTCGTGGACGCAACGATCGAGCTCCTGGCAGGCGAGATTGACATCGTGGATCGGGAGCATCGCCGCCATCTTCAGCTGGTCGGGGCTATGCTGACAGAAATCGTGTAGCCAGTCGTTGTAGGCCCGGCAGATCGCGACAGAAAGCTGTGGATCCATATTGTCGCGAGCGAGGAACGATAGACCCACCGTCGGGAACAGCACGGCAATGTCGATTCCCTCCATCTCCATGCCCATGATTTGGGCCGCCGCGTCGTACCCGCGCTCGACGGCGAACATGACGTTGGTATTGGCGCGGGCGGAGACGAGGGGTCCACGTATCCGGTTGTACTGCGAGATATTGCCGTCGTTGCTGATCGGCGAGCCGTCGAAAAACCACAGCGGTCGGCGGCGCATTCCGGTGCTTCCGGAATTGGTCGGGCGCGGCGATGATGTGACACGCTGTTTGAATGCCGGGTCGAGATATTTATCGAAGAGATCGATCGGCTCCATGATGTGCATGTCGCAGTCGACGAATCGGTAGCCGTCTTTCATGTCGTTCTCCCTTTGGCGCCGATGAGCAACTCGGCCGCGCTGGGTCGTCACCCAGCCGGAGCGCGCGGACCGAGATTTGAAGTTTAGCCTAGATCCCCTCGCGTTTGCACGCATCGTGGACGCCGGGCTCGCGCGGAGATCACGACCTCAACAAAGCAGCCGATTCGGTTCGGGAGACAAGAAAATGGCCGGAACAAGTTCCGGCCAAGTTTGAACAGGGAGGCTTCACGTCTGGGAGACGTGAGGGTCCGCAGACCCTCTTTCCGGGCACAAGTCCCGGAAACCTACATCGGCACCACGCGCCGACAGAAACTAGACGCGTCGCAACGCACATCTCAACATGGAACATTCTGCGCGCTGCTACCACCCGGAATTTCTTCTGGCTCGTCTGCAAAAACTGCAACGCTCCAAGGGAATTGTCCTCTCAAGATTGATTTTCAATGATTTACAGAGCTCAGCTGAGTCGGGTTTCCGCTACCTTACGCAATAGGAAATCACGGAAAACGCTGATCCGCTTAGAGGACCGCAGTTCTTCCGGGTAGACGAAATAGGCTTCGACTGGTGGGCCGGTCAGTTCAGGCAGGACCCGCACGAGCTCGGAATATTCGTTGGCCATGAAATCAGGCAGCGCGCAGATTCCGAGCCCGCTGACCACGGCACGAAGCATGCCGTAGAAATTGTTCACCGTCAGAATCGGCTTGCGTTCCCGTCCGGGCTTTATCCCGGTATCGAGCAGCCAGTTGATGTTCTGCACCGGAGGGCGAGAATCGTCGCCGTAGACGATCAGTCGGTGCTTGTCCAGGTCCTCGACCCTTTGCGGCATGCCGAGCTTCTTGATGTAGTCCGGCGCGGCGTAGATATGAACCTGGATACTGACGAGGTGGCGCTGGATCAGATCCGGCTGTCGCGGCGGCGCCATGCGTATCGCCACATCGGCCTCGCGCATCGACAGGTCGAGGTCGGCATCATCGACCACCAGGCTGACCTGGATTTCGGGGTAGAGGTCGAGGAATTCCCGGATGCGCGGTGTCAGCCAAGTCGAACCGAAGGCCACCGTCGTCTGGATCTTGAGCGGTCCTTTTGGTCGATCCTTCGATTCGGAGATCAGGCCTTCTGCCATCGACAGTTTGGCGAATACGTCGCGAGCCGTTCGGAACAACAGCTCACCCTGCTCGGTCAGGATCAAGCCGCGGGCATGGCGGTGAAACAGTGGGACACTCAAGCTTTCCTCGAGCGCGCTGATCTGCCGGCTGACCGCGGATTGGCTGAGGTTCAACGACTCGCCGGCATGCGTGAAACTGCCTGCCTCGGCCACGGCGTGGAAAACCCGCAACTTGTCCCAATCCATCCCTGCTTCCCCTGAGCGCCGCGACAGGAATCGCACTTGCCCACTATTTTGCGGCGCGCACGCTGACTGGTTGCTCCTGCGCTGCCAGAAACTTCTCCGCCTCGAGTGCGGCCATGCATCCCATCCCGGCGGCGGTGACTGCCTGGCGAAAGATCTTGTCTCTGACGTCGCCCGCGGCAAAGACCCCCGGAATTGCGGTTTCGGTCGAGTCCGGGCGGGCCAGGATATAGCCCTCCTGGTCGAGCGGGAGCTGCCCGGCGACGAACCCGGTCACCGGCGTATGCCCGATCGCGACGAAAACGCCATCACAGGTTTGCTTGGTGAGGGCGCCGGTGCGCAGGTTGCGTAAGCGGATCCCGGTGACGACAGGCGGTTCAGGCACGCCGAGGATCTCCTCGACGACGCTGTCCCAGACAATGTCGATCTTGGGGTTACGGAACAGCCGATCCTGCAGGATTTTCTCCGCCCGCAACGCATCGCGCCGATGAACGAGGGTCACCCGGCGCGCGTGGTTGGTCAGATAAATTGCTTCCTCGACCGCGGTATTGCCGCCCCCGACCACGACGACGTCCTTGCCGCGGAAGAAAAATCCGTCGCAGGTGGCACAGGCCGACACCCCGAAGCCGCGGAAGACCTCCTCGCTCGGCAAGCCGAGCCAACGAGCCTGGGCGCCGGTCGCGATGATCACCGTATCGCCCGTATAGAGATCGCCCGAATCGCCGGTGGCGACGAAGGGCCGGCGGGCGAGATCGATCGCGACGATCAGGTCGAGAATCATCCGGGTACCGACGTGTTCGGCCTGTTGCCGCATCTGTTCCATCAGCCACGGGCCCTGGATGATATCGGCGAAGCCGGGGTAGTTCTCGACATCGGTGGTGATGGTCATCTGGCCGCCCGGTTGCAGCCCGGTGACGAGGATGGGCTGCAAATTGGCGCGCGCCGCATAGATAGCTGCGGTGTAGCCGGCCGGTCCTGCGCCGATGATCAGGACCTTGCTGTGATGACGCTCGGGCATTCCGGACACCCCGGTTGATCGACCGACAAATTATATCATTCTTCGGCGGTGCGGCGGGAAGGAGTGGGGCTAAAAGCCGAACATGTGGTCGAGGCTGAACGAGCCGTTGCTGCCGATCAACCCATGATAGCCGAAGAGCCGGCACGTCGTGTCGCGAATCATCACATAAGCGCCGGCTCCTGCGTGGGCTCGCGTCGGCGCATTAAAAACATCTCGATAGTACCAGAGCCGCGAACCCGAACAGGGGATCGCCAAACTCGTCCGGGCTACCTCGCGCCCGCCGCCGTCGTGGAGAATGATCTCAGTGGCGCTCGCTGCCCGCCACGGACGCGATGCGGGGTAGATCAGCTGGCACAATGTGTCGTAGCCAGTCTCGCCGAGCCTTAGGAACAGGCGGGTCGACAATCCCGGGGGACGCCCGCTGTAGGATTGCGGCTCGTCGCGATAAGTCAAAATCGTGTTGAAGACATGCGCCCCAAAACTGGTTTCAGCAGCATGACCGCTGCGCCGGTGGCGATAGCGAAACAGCGCGTGAAGCCATCCATCCGCGGTGCCCCCTGCGGAAAAGTCGTAAATCAGCTCGACATGGCCATAGCCGTCGTGCAGAGCCTCGATCCCGGCGACCCCGTCCAGGTCGAGTGCGGCTTGGTGTGCCCGCGGCACTCGCCCGAAAGGATAACGCAGAACTTCGTTTCCCTCGGGGTCATAAACCAGCGCGGCAATCGGCAGCTCGGCTTGACCGACGGCCATCGGTGTCGGCAGTACAAAGCTCTGCCATTCATCGAGCGGCATGATCGGGGCGGGCAACAAATAACCCTTGCCGAGAGTGCCCGCGAGCCTCGGGAGATCGGGGTCAGCTGGCAAGTCGGCGCGTTCGACATTGACATGTGCGATCCGCCGGCGGCTGCGATCGAGGATCTCGTAGCGGGGCCGCACCATATGCTTCCCCGCGCGCAGCTCGACCTGGCTCGGCCAGCTCAGGCCCGGTAGGACTTTGCCGATGTCGACCGCACGGGTCGCAAATGGCGGAATCGGCTCGGAGACCGGCGCGAAGTGCTCCTCGCCCATGGGATTGAGACGAATGTCGCAGGGCGGAACCCGGATGGGGTGGCTGTTCTGAAGCCAGAGCACGACTCGCTCGCCAGGGCCGGGCGCAGGGAGGCCGGCATATCGGTCTGCGGGCCAAGCGTTCGCGTCATGCGTGGAGGAGAGCGAGCAATCGGTACCGGCACGATCGCCGCTGGCGATCTCGAGGCTGGCATCGCCGAATATGTCGAGGGCGTATTTGACGACGTCGTGCCCGGCCGCTCCGACGATGTGGAGAAACAGCTGACCGCAGAACTTGGTGAGGTGGAAGCGGTCGCGGATTTCGCGGCTATCGAGGACGATCGTGCTCCCGGCCGTTCCACAGCTTTGACACCACTCGGCGAGGATTTGCCCATCGCCGGCGAACAGCGTCACCCAGCAGGTTACAGTTTCCGCGCCGTAACCCGACCAGTAGTTTGCGGTCACGAGCCGGGTATGCAATCCGTCCGTCTCACGGAAAAAAGCAAAATTGGTGGCGAAATTGAGCGGGTCGAGATACGCGTGTCGGTTGGTCAGACGCTCGACGGGGATTCGCATAGTGTCGAGGCTGAACACCTCTGCGCCATTGGGCAAATAGGGCTGGAGCTGCGCGATTGTGCGCTCGGCGTCGAAGGCGGCGACGAACACCGACCGGGCGCGCGCGCCGGCGAGCTCGGTCACCGGCTTCGTTTTATGGCCAAAGACGGTGGCCCCGATCCGAGCCACTTGTTGGACATAGGTGCCGGCGATTTCGGCCCTGTCGAGGCAGAAGATCTCGTTGAAGGCCTCGGCCGCACCGCTCGGATCGTAGACAGCAACCGGAGCTTTGCGCGTCAGCATGCCGACCAGAGCCTGCCCCGGTCGGGCGGCGCTCGGATGGGTCAGCGCCTTATAGAGTGTGTTGCCCCCGCGGGCGTTGTCGAAGGTCTCGATGCGCAGGGCCATGGCGGCGAGCCGATTTCGAAAGCAGCGGGCGGCATCCGCTCCGATACTACACCCTACGCGGAGGGCGCAAGCCGCCACGGAATTTACCGTGAACCGGCTCGGTCCCGCCCGATGGATGCTCTGCCGAGGCGTCGGCAAGGCCAGGGTGGCGCCTCTCCAGAAGCGCTGAGACCGTGGCGCGCCGCTGCCAGATCGATCCCGGCCTTGGTGAAAAGCTGCGCCACATAGCGAGTGGTCAGCACGGCGATCAACGCGCCGGCGAGGCTGTCTCCGAGGTAGTGAGCGCCAACCACGACGCGGCTCATACATACAATCGTCGCCACGAGGATGTAGAAGAGAAGATGCCGCGGCCAAAGAAACCAGAGAGCCGCCATCAGCGCGACGATCGTGGCGCTATGCCCCGAGGGAAACGACCAGTGGTCGGGCCGCCAACTGAGCCAGGTAAAACCGTAGACATCGGATTGGAAGAGCAGTTTTGGTCGGGGTCGTCCGAAGAGAACCTTCAGCACATCGACGACCATGCCCGAGGCGGCCATCGAAAGAAATAAGAATGCCGGAACTCCTGACAGCGCGCGCAGCGGCAGGGCGAACTGCTGCAGTCGGGGCAGCACGCCGCCCCAGTGCAGCGCAATGAAAGCAAGGCCGAAGATGGTCAGATAGCCGTAAGTCAAACCGAGGCGCCCTGTGAAGTCGAAAAGCGAGTGCAGGTCGTGATCTCGGGCGTGGAAGAACAATGCGAGCGGACGGTCCGCAACACGGATCGAGATCACCACCAGAAGCGCCGTTGCGGCGACAAAAACGAGGCGAATAGCGGTCGACCCGAGAGCACGATGTGCGACGGTCCATGCGGCGACCGCACCACGCAAGATCAATCGATAGAATCGGAGGACAGGCGGCGCTGCGAGGCCGTCGCAATCGACGATCAACCAGTAGAGCAGCGCCGTTGTGCCATAAGCGAGCAGGCCGGCATAGACGACATCCGATAGAAAGTGAGCGCCTTGCGCGATGCGGCCCATCCCGACGAGTGCTCCGAAACCGAGCGCGGCCGTTAAGCCGCGCCGCCGCGAGTGGCCC
>Ga0306923_10005476_pt1 | contig 12378 bp, 7 predicted proteins | sample sta12Can44000108_FD_203841 | JGI IMG/M metagenome (GOLD analysis project Ga0306923, IMG submission 203841) | Lab enrichment of tropical soil microbial communities from Luquillo Experimental Forest, Puerto Rico - statanox.12C.anox.44.000.108 (v2)... | ecosystem: Environmental > Terrestrial > Soil...
CCCCGCTGCTCATGAGTTTCTACGCGGAATAGTCGAAGTACTACTCACACGCCAGATTTCTGCTGACCCCAACACTTGGGAAGCGCTTGTCCATCCCGGACGCAAGCTTGGTATCGGCGAGCGGGTTTACTTCGGACTCGAAGCCAGCGACCACGCCCACGAGCTGGCGGCCGAGATCATTAGGCGCGGCGAGTTTGGCGAGCGTCATCTCCGCTTCGATCCGGTCACCGATTTTCTCGCCGTCATCGAGCGCATCGGACATATTCCTCTCCCCCCGTATATCGATCGACCCGACACGCCGCTCGATCGCGAACAATACCAAACCGTTTATGCCCATCCCGTGGGCTCAGTTGCTGCCCCCACGGCCGGACTCCACTTTACGCCAGAGGTGTTGGAGCGCATTCGCGCCCGCGGCATCGAAACGGCGGAGGTCACCCTGCACGTGGGACTCGGAACGTTTCAGCCTATCCGCGTTGAAGTAGTCGAGCAGCACACGATTCACAGTGAGTGGTACTCGATCTCTTTCGAGGCCGCCGAGAAAATCCAATGCGCACGCGATGCAGGACGAAGAATTGTCGCCGTCGGCACTACCACGGTCCGTACCCTGGAGTTTGCTGCTCGCCAATCGCACGACGGCCGCATCGGCCCCCAGTCCGGCGAGGCTGACATCTTTATCTACCCGGGATTCGAATTTCGCGTGGTCGGCGCTTTGCTAACCAACTTTCATTTGCCCAAATCCACGCTGATCATGCTGGTCTCGGCCTTCGCCGGGCGCGAACGCACGTTGGCGGCCTACGAACACGCCGTCGGCGAGCGCTATCGTTTCTATTCTTACGGCGACTGCATGTTGGTTGAGTAACGCGTCCCTGGGATCCGTGTCATCCGTGCCAATCCGTGGTCGCTTTTGCTTTTCTCGAGACTCGAAACTCGAAACTTGAAACTATTCTCTTGGTAGAATCGCAGCTTGCCCGCGAAGAAAAAATCCGCGAATTCAGAAGCGGCTCCCGAGACACCTCCCGCCCTTCCGGTCGAGCCCTCCGGTTGCAAGGGCCGCATCTTCCTCATCGATGCGATGTCGTTCATCTTCCGCGCCTACCACGCCATGGCTGGGCAGCGCCCCATGTCCACCAAGACCGGCATCCCCACCAGTGCGACGTTCGTCTTCGTCAACATGTTGCGCAAGTTGCGGGCTGACTTCAATCCGCAATATCTCGCCGCCGTCTTCGACGTGGCCGCGCCCACCTTTCGCGACAAGCAAGCCGCAGCGATGCCGAGCTTCCGTAAGTTCGACGCCAAGACTCAGACCTACGTCGACGTCGCCTACCAGGGATACAAAGCCCACCGCTCCGAGATGCCGGCCGACCTTGCGCAGCAGATCCCCTACATCCGCCGGGCACTGGAGGCCTATCGCATTCCGATCCTCGAGTCCCCCGGATTCGAGGCCGACGACGTCATCGGCACGCTCGCCAGCAAGGCCGCAGCAGAGGGTTTCTCCGTCTTCGTCGTCTCCAACGACAAAGACATGATGCAGTTGGTCGACGATCGCGTGTGGGTCCTGAATCCGCCAAAAGACAATCTCATCTGCGACCCCACCAAGGTGCAGGAGATCCTCGGCGTGCCTCCCGAGCGAGTGGTTGACGTGATGGCCCTGCGCGGCGACTCCATCGACAACATACCCGGTGCTCCCGGCATCGGCGACAAAGGTTCAGTCGATCTGATCCAGCGTTTCGGCACCGTCGAGAACGCACTCGATCGCGCAGGCGAGATCGAGCGCAAGACCTACCGGGAGTCGCTGCAGAACAATCGCGACATGGTCCTGCTCAGTAAGGAGCTGGTCACCATCAAGACCGACGTAGCCGTGGACTTCGACCCGAAGATGATGGAAGCGCAGCTTCCTGATCCTTCAGCCGCTCGCGCGCTGTTCACCGAGTTGGAGTTCAACACGCTGGTGCAAGACTTTCTCGCTGGCGAGAGCGCGGAACTCGGCGAAACCGACTACCGCGATGCCGCCTCCGCCACCGACGTCGAGGCCGTGCTGGCTTCGGTCCGCAAGAGTCCCGGTGCTCTACTCGCGATTGCACTTGACGCTGCAATCGCGCAGGCGGTCGTTCCCGAAGAGAGCGACGCCGAAGAAGAACCCAACGCGCAGATGTCGCTCTCGGCTGCGCCCGACGCCACCGCCGCTCCTTCGCAAATGCGTATTGCGATTTCGCTGAAGGAGGGCGCGGCGCTCTCGCTCCCGCTCGACAACTCCGCCGCCGCGCTGAGGTTGCAAACGGCGCTGGCCGATCCCGCCATCCTCAAGTCGATTCACGATTCCAAGGCGGCAATCCATGCCTTGCGCGAGCGCGGGTATGTGCTGGAAGGCGTGCAGCACGATACCCTGCTCTACGCCTACCTGCTCAACCCGACATACACGCGCTACGCCCTGGCCGATGTCGCCTTCCGCAACTTCAACCTCAAGATGGGCGCCGCGCTCGGCGAAGCCGCCGATCTCACCCTGCGTCTCACCGCCAAGTTGCGCGACGAAGTCGACAAAGCTGGGCTGCGCAAGGTCTTCGACGACATTGATCTTCCGCTGGTAGCTGTACTGGCGCGCATGGAAGAGGCCGGGATCAGGATCGATCCCGCCGTGCTCGGCGAGATGTCGCAGCGCCTCGAGCGCGAATGCAGCCAGAAGGCGCGCGACATCTGGGAGAAGTCAGGCACGCAGTTCAACATCAACTCGCCCAAGCAGCTTGGCGACGTCCTCTTCAACCAGCTGAACCTGCCCAAGCCGCTGAAGTACGGCAAGGGCAAGACCATCTCCACGGCAGTCGATGTACTCGAAGGCCTCGCTTCGGAGCATGATGTCCCGCGCATGGTGCTCGAGTACCGCCAGCTCTCCAAGCTGAAGTCCACGTATGTCGACACTCTGCCTGCGCTGTTGAATCCACGTACCAAGCGCCTGCACACTACCTTCAACATGGCGGGTTCCGCCACGGGACGCCTTTCGTCCATCAACCCCAACCTGCAGAACATTCCCATCCGCACCGAGCTGGGCCGCGAGATTCGCGCCGCCTTCGTCGCCGAGCCCGGCAACCTTCTGCTCGCCGCCGACTACTCGCAGATCGAGCTGCGCCTACTCGCCCACTTCTCAGAAGATCCGTTGCTGATCGAGGCCTACCGCCGCGGCGACGACATTCACACCCTCACCGCCTCGCAGGTCTTCGGCGTGCCGGCTGGTGAGGTGAACGCCGAGCACCGCCGCCGCGCCAAGGCCGTCAACTTCGGCATCGTCTATGGCCTGTCGGCGTTCGGGCTGTCACAGCAAATCGGCATCGACCAGAAAGAGGCCAAGCGCTTCATCGACGCCTACTTCGAAAAGTACGCCGGCGTGCGCCAGTTCATCGACCGCACCCTCGAGCAGGCGCGCGCCGAATTGAACGTCGCAACGCTGTTCGGACGCATCCGCCCGCTGCCCGACATGCTGAGCAAGAACTGGAACCTGCGCGGCTTCGCCGAACGCACCGCCATCAACACGCCGCTGCAGGGCACCGCCGCCGACCTTATCAAGCTAGCGATGATCCGCATCGACGCCGCGATCCGGCAGCGCAAACTGAAATCGCAGATGCTGCTGCAGGTGCACGACGAACTAGTGTTCGAAGTCCCTCAAAATGAACTGGATACGATGAAACTGTTGGTAACGCAGCAGATGGAAAACGCCCACGAGCTGAAGGTGCCGCTGCAGGTGGAGTTGGGAGTCGGGCGCAACTGGCGGGATTTGGAGTAGCCTCGCTCTCTCCCGGTGTCATCTTGAGCGAGGTGCCCTGCAAACCCCCGCCAGAGCAGCGCCGGTCCATCTCCGATATGAGAAGCTTACGCTGTGAGGGCCTCCTTTTATTTCTCCGGAAAAGGATCACGGCTGGAGCATATATGAAACCCATGACTTGCCGGCTGATCTTCCTGCGGAGTTTCATCGTTTTGCTTTTGGCCCCGTGCGTCTCTGCACAAACGACTGCCAATCCAAGCAGCCCGCTGAAGACCGTAGCGGACATTCCCTTGCCGGGACCAGCGGTTCGCTTCGATTACCAGACTCTCGATCCTTTCTCTGGACACCTTTATATAGCGCACATGAACGCCGACCACCTGGTCGTGTTCGACACAGCGACACGCAAGGCGATTGCGAACATCGGTGGCTTCGCCCGCGTGCCTGGCGTCTGGGCAGTTCCGGACGACATCCACGTCACGATCGACAACCTGGCAGTGCCAACTCCCTTTGGTTTCGGCGGATGGTTCGCCATGACCAAGGGCAATGGCCGGACACGATGGGCTGATGGGCGACCTCGTGCTGCTGCAGGAAGAGGTCAACCCGGTGATGTCAGCGCTGCTGGATCACGGGCTGGAGGTGACGGCCCTGCGCAATCACTTCTTCTGGGAGACTCCTCGCATCTACTACACGCACATTCACGGTCACGGAAAGGCTGCAGACTTGGCTGAGCAGATCAAACCGGCGCTCGAGCGGATAGGCAAGGGCACAGCCGGGCCAAGTACTGCCGCCGCGGCCGCCAATAGCAACGCGAAGCTCTCGCTTGATACTACACAGATCGCCAGAATTGTCGGCCATGTGGGCGAACCGAGCGGGGGCGTATACAAGATCACCATCGGACGGGACGATATCAAGCTCAAAGACATGGGTGCGGCGATCAATGCGCGCATGGGACTGAACATGTGGGCCGCTTTTTATGGCAGTAACGACGATGCTGCGGTGGCGGGTGACGTCGCCGTGCTGGAGAGCGAGGTGGCTCCTACGCTGAAGGCGTTGCGAGCGCATGGGCTTGATGTGGTCGCAATTCATCACCACATGATCGAAACCCAGCCGGTGGTGATCTTCCTGCACTATGGGGGACGCGGTCCGGCAGGCATGCTGGCCGCCGGTTTCAAAGCAGCCATCGACCAGTTGGGCACAGGCGGTCAATAGGCCACCGCGATGATGCCACCACGCGGCCGTCAGAACACGCCGCGCAGCAACCGCGGAAATCATGCCTCGCGAGCTCGCCTGCTTGAGCTCGCGCGCTATTTCCTGCGCCTCGGCACCTTTGGTTTTGGTGGCCCAATCGCCCTGGTTGGACACATGCAGAAGGATCTCGTCGAGGACCTCCACTGGTTCTCGCAAGAGGACTACCTGCAGGGCCTTGCCTTCTGCCAACTCTCACCGGGGCCGCTGGCTGCGCAGCTTGCCATCTATCTGGGCTGGCTGGAGGCGGGAGTACCAGGCGGGTCGCTGACCGGTATCGCATTCATCCTTCCTTCTTTTCTGATGGTCGTGGGGCTCGCTGGACTCTATGTGCGCTTCGGCAGCTTGGCTTGGATACAAGGTGCCTTCTACGGGATCGGCGCTGCGGTAATCGCGATCATAGCTAAGAGCGCGGTGAAACTTATTGGTGTCACGATCGGGCGCGACTGGCTTCTGTGGACCGTCTTCTGCGCCATGGCGGTCACGACCGCCTGGAAGGAGAGTGAGATTGTCTGGCTGTTCGTTCTGTGCGGCGTGATTGCGATGTTGGCGAAGGCGCCACCCAAATTGACTGCGCGCCAGTCCGTGGCGATAGCGTTGCCTGGCTTCGGTAAGCTGATGACTGGAGTACACGGCGTGGCGGCTCTGGGGACGGTGGGCGTTCTCTTCCTGTTCTTCGCTAAGGCAGGGGCATTCGTTTTTGGCAGCGGACTGGCCATCGTTCCGTTCCTATACGGGGGAGTGGTAAAGAACTTTCACTGGCTGAGCGAGCGGCAATTTGTCGATGCCGTGGCCGTGGCCATGATTACGCCGGGACCCATCGTGATCACGGCGGGCTTCATCGGATATCTGGTTGCCGGGGTAGTAGGCGCAGTAGCGGCGGCGTTCGCAGTCTTTGCTCCACCGTATTTTTTTGTATTGCTGGGAGCGCCGTATTATCGCCGCTTCTCCAGCGTTCCACAGGTCAAAGCCTTCGTCCAGGGCGTGAGCGCCGCGGCTGTGGGAGCCATCGCTGGGGCCGCCTTTATCCTGGCGCGACGTTCACTCATTGATGTTGCAACCGTGCTGGTCGCGGTTGTGACCTTCCTGATACTAACGCAAACAAAGAAAATCCCCGAACCCGTTCTGATCGTGGCCGCAGGCATCATTGGAGTCTTTCTGCGCGGCAGCGTGCGCTGAGACGGGTGCCCCATCCCGCCTTCGGTTGGCGGGGTGGGGATTTTCGACTCCTGCTGCCGTGTGCCCCGGCTCCCCGCCCCGCGCCGGCTGGTGGCCCACATATCCCGTGGCCTACAATTGCCTGATTTTGGCAATTGTGGGGTCTTTGTCCGAAGCTGGAATCACAAATTTCCGCGGGTGCTCACATTTTCCTCTCGTCGGCGAATTATGGGCTAATGCAACTCTTCCAGGAATAAATCCGGGCTGGTGGCCCAATTTGCCTGACGTTGACTCGGAGTCGGGCCGCGGAGTGGAGGAGCGGCAAGGCCAAGCCGGTGCGGTCGCGGCTGGCGGCGGATTTTACGGGTTGGGATCTGGACGCGCAGAAGTTCGAGGCGCAGGTGGAGAACGTGAGCAAGACGCTCAGGGCGGATGATGACGGGAGGGCGAAGCCGCCTGAACCAAAGCTGTTGGGGGGGCGCGGTCCTTCGACTGCGCTCTCTGCCGTCGCTGCCTCAGAATGACACATTAATAGAGGGAGCTATTGCTGCGCGGCTGAAGCCGCGCCGTTTCACATCGGGGAGCGCCTAGACGCGGCGCTGAAGCGCCGCTCTACCCTTACGCCCCGATGGCCTGCTGCAGAGCGCTGGCAATTGTCTTGACGTGGCGTTCCATCGCCTCTACTGACTCGGCTTCGACCATCACGCGCGCGAGTTTTTCGGTGCCTGAGTAACGGACGACTACGCGGCCATTGCCGTCGAGTTCGCGTTCAGCCGCACGGATGGCTTCCCTCACCGACGGCAACTCATCCATGGGAAGCTTCTCGCGCACTTTGACGTTTTCGATACGCTGGGGAAAGACCTTCATGTCGCCGACCAGTTCGGCCAGCGACTTGCCGGCACGCGCCATCACTTCCATCACGCGCAGCGCGGTCAGGATGCCGTCGCCGGTCGTGGTGTCCATGTCGCGGAAGAGGATGTGGCCGGACTGCTCGCCGCCCAGCGTCGCCCCGGTCTTGAGCATCTCCTCCAGCACGTATTTGTCGCCCACGGCCGTGCGCAGCAAGCGAATGCCGCTGCGCTTGAGCGCCGCCTCCAGTCCCATGTTCGACATGGTGGTGGCCACCACGGTGTCGTTATGCAGCAGCACGTGCGCCTTCATGTCGCGGGCCGCCAGCAACAGAACCGCGTCGCCGTTCACCACGTTTCCCGCCGCGTCCGAGAACATGGCGCGATCGGCGTCGCCATCAAACGTGATGCCCAGATCGTACTTGCCGTTGGCTTTGGCCAATTCCGCAGCGACGTGCTCGGGATGCAGGGCGCCGCAGTTGGCGTTGATGTTGCGGCCATTGGGATCGATGTGCAGGAAGTCGGCATCGATGTCGCAGTCTTTGAACACCATGGGAACTACGCTACTGGCCGCTCCATTGGCGCAGTCGACCAGCACGCGCAGCTTGCCGAAGCTGCCCGGACCGACCAGCGACGCCAGCCACTCGGCGTATTGCGCGCGTAGTTTCGCCTCGCCCGGCAACATGCTGTAGCCCCCGGTGTCGGCCTGTGAGGCGCCTGCCGCCAACTGCTCGATGTGGGAAAAGATATCGGCTTCGATAGCATGTTCTAATTCGTCGGAGAGCTTGTAGCCATCCGCACCAAAGACCTTGATGCCATTGTCTTCCCAAGGATTGTGAGACGCCGAGATCACGATGCCGGCGGAAAATTCGTTCTCGCGCGTGAGGTAGGCCACGCCCGGCGTGGTGATGACGCCGGCGCTGACAACTTTTGTTCGCGAGGCTTCCAGACCCGTGGCCAGCACCTGGCTGATCCAGGCGCTGGACTCGCGCGTGTCCTGCCCAATCACCACACGAGCGTTTTGGTCGCGCTCCGCCAGTCGCTGCCCGAGGGCACGGCCAATCGCGTACACGGTGGCGCGATTGAGCGGGTACTCTCCGGCCACCCCGCGAATTCCATCGGTCCCGAATAATTGCCGTTTGAAGTTTTGTTGCGGCGTAGTGCTCAAGGCTGGCCTGCTCCCCGGGGTGTTTTGCCTGTGGTTACGGTGACGTGAATCGGTACGGGATGCTGAATCCGCACCAGCGGATCGGGCACGTAGCAGTGCGTGGTAAACGTCGCCCTGCCGACCACACCCGAGGCGTCCACCGGATCGGTAATCGCCGTATCGATTGCTTTCACCCTGTTTTCCGGCCCCTCGATCACGATGGTCGCCGGCTGCGCGGTTACGTCGGTTATGCCGTATGGAGTGACAAAGGTACCAATTACCCGCGGGCGCACATCCACGGTTCGGGTGGCGCTGGGACTAAAGTCAATGTGCATTTGCGACGGCACCACGCGCTCCACCGTCACGCCGCGCGGCACTTGGATTTGCTTGGGCAAAAGGTCAAATGTCCGCTCGCCCGGCTTAACTCCTGCCAGGTCGATGATGGCGTTGATGTCGGACGGCTTCATGGCGCGGATGGTGCGCTCCGGGCCATTCACCATCACGCTCACCTCGAACGGACTATCGGAGCTCATCAGCAGCTTGTCGGGCGCGTGATGAAACTCAATAGGCGCGGTTACAATCGACTCCACGGTCGGATCGCGTCCCACGACCAGCCATAGTCCCACGGAAATCGCCAACGCCAGAATTTTCAGGCCCAGGTCATTGACGACGTATTTGCGAAAGAGTTCGCGCATGCTCAGAGATCTGCCCCGCCAGTCATGCCCCGGTCCTGAGTCACGCGATTGGGAATGGTTTCTGCAGGCGCGAGGTCACGATCCGTGGCCGCAGTAGGCAACGTCGTGTGTGGAATATAGCGGCGCAGTAATTCGCTGATGCGCTCGCGAAGCCGCTCCACGGTCACTTGGCGCTCAATCTCCCCGCCGAATGCAATGCTGATGTGGCCGGTCTCCTCCGACACAATCACGGCAATCGCATCCGTCTCCTGGGTGACTCCAATACCGGCGCGGTGCCGCGTTCCCAACTGGGTTGATAACCGCGGATCCGTTGCCAGCGGCAGGAAGCAAGCGGCGGCGGCGATGCGGTCTTTTTGCACGATCACGGCACCATCATGCAGAGGAGTCTTGTGGAGAAAGATGGTCGCCAGCAGATCGTAGGAAAGATTGGCATCCAGCGCCACACCGCTATCGATGTAGTTGCCTAAATCATCCTGGCGCTCGATTACGATCAGCGCGCCCGTTTTGTTCTGTGAAAAGAGGTTGGCCGCCAGCACGATGTCGTCGTAAGTTTCGACCCTGCGCCCGCCCAGTCCAGTCATCGAGAAACTCCGCCCCAAGCGGCCCAGACCGTGACGGATTTCGGCAGCGAACACCACGATCAGCGCGAAGATGATGAGCGGCACGAGGGCCGTCACCAGCCAGTCAATGGTGTTCAGCCCTCGAATATGCGCGGCGTACAACACAACTGCGACCGCCGCTACTCCCAGCAGCGCGGGCATGGCGTGGGTCCACTTCAAGAGCTTGAGGAATCCGTAAACCACGAGCGCCACAAACAGGATATCGATGACCGACGTCACCGAAATCTGCGGTATGCGACCCAGGCTCTGCAGCATTAGCGGTCCTTTCCGTGGCCCGGCTTGGGTTTGTCTTCATTCTAATGCAGTGCCTAGTGGCTTCGGCGGATTGCTTAGCGAAACCGGGCATGTCCTACTCCGTATCAGAGTCGACTTTGATCTTGTCCACCGTGGAAGTGAACTCGCCGCGGGCAATTTGTGTGCGCACCGCGTCGCCCAGCTTCAAGTGCGAAGCGTCTTTTACCAGGTTGCCTGCGGCATCAAACACTAACGCATATCCTCGGGCGAGGATGGCCTTGGGTGAAAGCCCGCTCAGGCTGCTGTGGACCCGTTCCCAGTGGGAGAGCCGTCGTAACAAAATGGTTTCGGTGGCGCGGCCCAATGCGATAGAAAGCTGGTCGACCTGCGACGCTCTTGCCGCCAGCAGGCGTTCCGATTGTGCCCGCAATTCGATCGACCGTGCCTCTAACTGGCGTCGAATGGCACTCAAGCGGACACGCATGTCCTGGTGCCGCAGGCGAGTGTCGAGCGACTCGCACTGACGCCGCAGGTTATTCAAGCTGCGACCCGTGGCCTGGGCCATGCGGTAGAGCAGATCGTCGACACGCTGCTGGCGTCGCGCTACCGCATCCGGCATTCTCACAAACGCCGGGTGCTGCACCAGCCGCGATAAAGCATTGTGCGAGCGCAGCAGCTTGTAGTTCATCGCCTGTCGCAGCCGATCGCGCCGCGCACCCAGCTTGCCCGCAAGCTCTTGCTTCGACTGGATGACAAGCTCAGCCGCAGCCGAAGGTGTTGGCGCCCGCAAGTCAGCCACGAAATCGCAAATCGTGAAGTCGGTCTCATGCCCGACTGCCGAGATCACGGGAATCTTCGAAGCTGCAATCGTGCGCGCCAGAGCTTCGTCATTGAAGGCGAACAGGTCTTCGAACGAGCCGCCGCCGCGCGCCACCACGATCACGTCCACGTTGCGGCTGCGACTGAAATGCCGCACCCCCGCGCTGACTTCGCTCGCGGCACTGTCGCCCTGCACCCGGGCGTCGTAAATCAGCACCGACACCGATTCATGCCGCCGCCGCAGAATGTTCAGGATGTCCCGCAGCGCCGCCCCTCGCGCGGAGGTGACGACGCCGACGCGTCGCGGCAGCGCGGGAATCGGCTTCTTGCGAGCCGCCTCGAACAGCCCCTCGGTTGCCAGCTTGGCCTTGAGTTGTTCGAAGGCAAGCTGCAATGCGCCGGCGCCCTGGGGCTCCAGCATCTCCGCCTGCAACTGCAAGTCGCCGCGCTCGTCGTAGATCGTTACGCGTCCGCGGGCAATCACCGCCATGCCGTTCTCCGGACGAAACCGCAACAGCCGGGCCTGTGCGCGCCACACCACCACGCGCAACTGCGCCGAGCCGTCTTTCAGCGTGAAGTACACATGTCCCGACTCCGCCGGTCGGTAGTTCGAGATCTCGCCTTCCACGTAGATGTCGGTGAAGGCGCGCTCAACCTGCGTGCGCAGCGCCGCCACGAGTTCGCGCACCGCATATATCTTGCGCTGCGGCGCCGCAAACATCAGCCCGAGTTGTTCGCTGTCGGCCATGTATGGAGCAGTTTAACGCGCCCCATGCTCCAGCCTCAGGGGACGTACTCCGGTCGAATCCTGGAACCCTGCTGCAGCAGTCTTAGAGGCTGCTGAAAAAGTCTGAACCGCGTGTCCCTCGCGTACTGAAAACCGCTCGGGAAGACAAAAATAAAGGGCTTGAAGGGCACAGCTGAAGCTGTGCCCTTTCAAACCAGTGCCGAAAGCAACTTTTTCAGCGGCCTGTTTACCGTGTTAGAAACAACAATCGCGGAGTCGCCTAGTCGGCTCTTTGGAACGATTTGGAGCAATGTTGCAATAGCAGCAGCACATTTAGGCGCGTCGCGAACTTCTCGGTTGATTCTTAAGATGGATTCAGCAATGCTGATGCCGATGATGCGAAGCCTTGGTCACGGTTGGCCCGCCTATTTCGCTGTTTTCTTGTTGGCCCTAGGGTTGCGTTTGGGCTACGAAATTTTCGTCTGGAACGGCCCGCTGGGGAATGCCGACTCCGCAGCCTATGAAGACCTTGCCGCGAAAATCATCCATCAGCAACCGTACCAGACTGACCAGAGTGCGGGTCCGGGCGGATTCCCGTCAGATATGCAGCGGCCTCCGGGTTACCCTGCGTTGCTGGCGGTAATCAACTTTCCTTTCGGGGCCGAGGCCGGGATCAGCAAACATCGCATCTCTATTGCACAGTGCATTCTCGCGGCGGCCTTCGCATCATGGTTGGCATGGCTCGCTACGAGCCTCACCCACCCGTGGATTGGAATTCTGGCGGGATGCTTCTACGCTACCGATTGGGTAAGTATCGTGCATACACCGATGGTTATCTCAGAAACTGCCTTCACCATCGTGCTGGGTACGGCCGTTTTGATCTATGCACTGGCGCTTTCCCGGCATAGCAACGCTCTCTATCTCTTGGCTGGTCTGCTCCTAGGCTATGCGGCCCTGGTGAAACCAGCAGCACAACTGGTCATCTTGGCGTTTCTGATTGGATGGCTGTCGCAAAGGCCCAAAAGGTTGTCAGGTCTGCTGTTTCTGGTGACATACCTGGGTTGCGTCCTACCATGGATGGTACGTAATGAGAATAAGTATGGTGTTTTTACGCTCTCCGAAATCGGCACGGCG
>Ga0306923_10005481_pt1 | contig 12370 bp, 7 predicted proteins | sample sta12Can44000108_FD_203841 | JGI IMG/M metagenome (GOLD analysis project Ga0306923, IMG submission 203841) | Lab enrichment of tropical soil microbial communities from Luquillo Experimental Forest, Puerto Rico - statanox.12C.anox.44.000.108 (v2)... | ecosystem: Environmental > Terrestrial > Soil...
TACGTCCAGGTCAAGGGCGCGGCTCTCGAGAATGGACTCCTGCACGTCGATCTCGTGCGCGAGATTCCCGAGGCGAAGAAGCCCCGCCAGATCCCGATCGGCAATGGCCAGGCCAAGGTGGTCGAAGTCAAGGCTGCGTAAGCGGTCAGCTCGATCCGAGGGAGCGCCCCGGTTTCCGGGGCGCTTTCATTTTGCGGATCTCACTCATAGTCATACGGGTCGGCGGGTGCCGTCGCCGGACTAGCCGGCGCCGGGATCGTACCCGTCGTCTCGTTGGTTTTGGTGTCTTTGGCTGCGCCTTGCGGCGCCGCTGCGCCGGCGACCGGCCGGGTGGGCGGCGACTCGGTCGAGACCATCTTCGGCCGTGGCCGCGGCAGCGGCGGGCCGGCTGGCGCGGGGGGCTCGTGCGGCGCACCCGCGGTGGGCCCTAATCCGCCCGCACCGGGAGCGTTCAGCAGCGGACCTTCGATACCGCCATCGGGAACCATCGCCACCGGCCGCGGCGGCCGCCCGAATGCCGGCGGCCGCAGGAGGGGCATGGCGTAGCGGGGTTCCATCAGCGGAACGACTTTGATGATGCGCCCCAGGCGGGCATCTACGATCACCCGAACTTCTTCACCGGCATCATCGATCGCGCGCACGGCATAGGCCTGTCCCTGACGGACCGGCCGGCCGAGCGGCTCAAGCCCGGTCGAGCGCACGATCGCGGCGACCTCATAGGGCGGCAGTATCATCCCTTCCCCTGGGTAGACGGTGCCGGGGTAGGGAGGCGGAACCGGTTGCGCCAACCCCGCCCGCGCCGCCGCGAGCGTGAATGCGAGGATGCTCGCGCAAACTAGAACTCGCTGTTTCAAGACACGATCCCCCGATCGGATTACCTGCGTTCGAGCCCGGAACTGATCGCAAGCACGAAACGCAGCGCGGTCAATGACCGCATAACTTGTCTGTGTGTGCCTGCAACGATAGCCGGGAATAGGGCGTAGCTTGGGCGTCGGCGTGGCATCAAAAAGCGCGCGCGACCGCCACGAAGCGGTCGACCTCGTCTGCGGTGGTGGCAAACGAGGTGACGAGGCGCACGAGCGTTGCGTCGCGCGGCGGCGCAACGCCGTTCGATGCATCAGTAGTCCACGGATGATAGCTCGCTCCCGCCGCCTTGAGCCGCACGTCGACCCGCGACGGCAACGCGACGAACACCTCGTTGGCCTCGACCGGCCACACCGGGACGAGGTCTGCGGCGGCAAGCCCTGCTGCAAGCCGATCGGCCATGGCATTGGCGTGGCGCGCGAGCTCGAGCCACAGATCGTCGGCGAGATAGGCCTCGATCTGGGCCGCGAGGAAGCGATGCTTGGAGATGAGATGGCCGCCGCGCTTGCGCCGCTCCGACATGTTTGCAGCCCGTGCCGGATCGAAGAACACCACGGCTTCCGCGGCAAGCGCGCCGCCCTTGGTGGCCCCGAACGACAGCGCGTCGACGCCGGCCATCCAGGTTGCTTGCGCCGGCGAGGCGTTCATGCGCGCGATCGCGTTGCCGATGCGCGCGCCGTCGAGGTGCAACGCGAGCCCGCACGCATGGGCGATCTCGGCGAGCTCGCGAATTTCGTCCGGCCGGTAGATGGTGCCGGCTTCGGTCGCTTGCGACAGCGACAGCACCGCCGGGCTGACGTGATGCGGCCCGCCCCATGGCCCCGCCTCGAGCGCGCGCCGCAGCGTCTCGGGGGCGATCTTGCCTGCTTGGCCCGCAAGCCCCACGAGCTTGATTCCACCGCCGAAGAATTCCGGCGCGCCGCATTCGTCCGTTGCGATGTGCGCCTCGTGATGGCAGAGCACGGCGCCCCAGGGCGGGGTGAGATGCGCCAGCGCGAGCGCGTTCGCGGCGGTTCCGGTGGGCACCAGGAAGACCGCGACGTCGCGTGCGAAAATCTCAGCGAAGCGCGTCTCGACGCGTCTGGTCCAAGCATCGTGGCCATAAGCCAGTGCCGCGCCGGCATTCGCCCTCGAAATGGCGGCAAGGATCTGGGGAGCGATCCCGGCCGCGTTGTCACTTGCGAAATTCATGCGACCTCTCCGAGCGCTTGCTTTCCCCAAGGCGCCGCGCGTTGCCTCGCCTCCGGCAGGCCGGGCGGCCTCATCATGCGGACCCGCAGGACGAGCGAAAAGCGCGCAACCAACGAACCATCGCCGATGGCATCGCGGATTGGGCGGACGAATTCGATATCAGGGGCGCGTGCCCCGTAAATTTGCTCCGATCGTTTTTTAAGCACCGGGTGAGGAAACTTCGAATGCAAAAGACGATTTTCTCGATAGGCGAACTCTTGCGTTCATGATTAGAATTTGGCAGGGTAAAGTAGGACAGTATTGCTGTCCCAATTGGCGGCCCGCCCGATGCGCCTCGGCCGGTTTGTCATCCGGTTCGCATCGGACGGTGATAAGCGGAGCCTTCGGGCATCGCGGGGCTGCCTAACACGAGCGGCCATACGCGCCTGAGCCGAAGCGCGGTAGCGAGAAGGCCGCCAATGACCAGTGGTGCCCTTGGGGCCGTGACGCCGATCGGCGCTGCGGACGCGAGCGATGCGCCAAGCCGCAAACGCTTCCTCGGCGTTTGCGCCGGGGTGAAAGGCGAGGACGAGGATGGGCGCGCCACGACATCGCGCAAAGGGAGCAAGTGATCGCCTCGCGCCGAGCGCGCGAGCGCTCGGCTTTGCCCACAGCGCGGATCCCGGGTTGCCGCCGGCGCAGGGCCTTTATGATCCCGCGCTCGACAAGGATTCCTGCGGTGTCGGTTTTATTGCCGACATCAAGGGCCGGAGATCGCACAAGCTGATCAAGGACGCGCTCGCCATCCTCTGCAACCTCGAACATCGCGGGGCGGTCGGTGCCGATCCGCGCGCCGGCGACGGCGCCGGCATTCTGGTGCAGGTCCCGCACAAGTTCTTCGCCAAGAAGGCGGACCGGCTCGGCTTTAGCTTACCCAAGCCCGGTGAATACGCGGTCGGCGCACTGTTCATGCCGCGCGATCCGGACTGGCGGCAGGTGATCCGCGACATCTATTCCCAGATGATCAAGCGCGAGGGCATGACGCTCTTGGGCTGGCGCGAGGTGCCGACCGACAACTCGACGCTTGGCGAATCGGTGAAGCCGACCGAGCCCGTGCATCTGCAGGTATTCATCGGCCGCGGCAAGAAGATCAAGAGTGAAACCGAGTTCGAGCGGCGGCTCTATATCCTGCGCAAGTCGATCTCGCACGCGATCTACACGCGCAAGGAGCGCAGACTTTCCGGCTACTATCCGGTGTCCATCTCCTGCCGCACCGTCGTTTACAAGGGGATGTTCCTGGCCGATCAGCTCTGCACCTATTATCCCGATCTCCACGACAAGGATTTCGAGAGCGCGCTCGCGCTCGTGCATCAGCGCTTCTCCACGAATACGTTCCCGACTTGGTCGCTTGCGCATCCCTACCGCATGATCGCTCACAACGGCGAGATCAACACGCTGCGCGGCAACGTCAATTGGATGGCGGCGCGCCAGGCGTCGGTGTCCTCCGAGCTGTTCGGCGACGACATCAACAAGCTGTGGCCGATCTCCTACGAGGGGCAATCCGACACCGCCTGCTTCGACAATGCGCTCGAGTTCTTGGTGCAGGGCGGCTATCCGCTCGCCCATGCGGTGATGATGATGATCCCCGAGGCCTGGGCGGGTAATCCGCTCATGGACGAGGAGCGGCGCGCCTTCTACGAGTACAACGCCGCGCTGATGGAGCCGTGGGACGGCCCCGCCGCGATCGCCTTCACCAACGGGCGGCAGATCGGCGCCACGCTCGACCGCAACGGCTTGCGGCCGGCGCGTTATTTCGTCACCCGCGACGAGCGCATCATCATGGCCTCCGAGATGGGCGTCCTGCCCATCCCCGAGAAGGACATCGTCACGAAGTGGCGGCTGCAGCCGGGCAAGATGTTGCTCGTCGATCTCGACGAAGGCCGCCTCATCCCCGACGAAGAGCTCAAGGCGACGCTCGCCAAGAGCCACCCCTACAAGGAATGGCTCGAGCGCACCCAGATCGTGCTCGAGGACCTGCCCGCCGCGCCGAGCGAGGCGGCATTGTCGAATCTCACGCTGCTCGATCGCCAACAGGCCTTCGGCTATACCCAGGAAGACTTGCGCATCCTGATGTCGCCGATGGCGATCCAGGGCGAGGAGGCGGTCGGCTCCATGGGCAACGACACGCCGATCTCGGCGCTGTCGGACAAGCCCAAGCTCCTGTTCACCTATTTCAAGCAGAACTTCGCGCAGGTGACCAACCCGCCGATCGATCCGATCCGCGAGGAGCTGGTCATGAGCCTGGTCTCGATCATCGGGCCGCGGCCGAACCTGTTCGACCTCGAGGGCACCTCGCACCTCAAGCGCTTGGAAGTGCGCCAGCCGATCCTCACGGACGCCGACCTCGAGAAGATCCGCGCCATCTCCGAAGTCGGCGACGGCCATTTCAAATCGCGCACCCTCGACGCCACCTGGCCGGCGGAGTGCGGCGCCGCTGGTTTGAAGGACGCGCTCGACACGCTGTGCGTGCGCGCCGAGGCGGCCGTGCGCGAGGGCATCAACATCATCATCCTGTCGGATCGCCGCGCCGGGGCGGAGAATATTCCGATGCCGTCGCTGCTCGCCTGCGCGGCGGTGCATCATCATCTCATCCGCCAGGGCCTGCGCACCTCGGTCGGGCTCGTGGTCGAGTCGGGCGAGCCGCGCGAAGTCCATCACTTCTGCTGCCTCGCCGGCTACGGCGCGGAGGCGATCAATCCCTATCTTGCCTTCGAGACGCTGCGGGCGATGAAGAATGATCTGCCGCAAAAGCTCGACGAGAAGGAGATCGTCAAGCGCTACATCAAGTCGATCGACAAGGGCATTCTCAAGGTGATGTCCAAGATGGGCATCTCCACCTACCAGTCCTATTGCGGCGCGCAGATTTTCGATGCCGTCGGCCTCAAGTCCGATTTCGTCGCCGAATATTTCACCGGCACCGCGACCCGGATCGAGGGGGTAGCGTTGACTCAGATCGCCGAGGAGACGGTGCGGCGGCACCGCGGCGCCTTCGGCGACGCGCCGATCTATCGCCATGCCCTCGACGTCGGCGGCGAATATCAGTTTCGCGTGCGCGGCGAAGACCATGCGTGGACCGCCGCGACGGTATCGGCGCTCCAGCACGCGGTGCGCGGCAACCTCCCCGACCAGTACCGGGCCTATGCCAAGGTCAGCAACGAGCAGTCCGAGCAGCTGCTCACCATTCGCGGCCTGTTCCGGCTCAAACCGGCGCGCGAGGACGCACGCGATCCGGTGCCGATCGAGGAGGTCGAGCCGGCGGAGCGCATCGTGCGCCGCTTCTCCACCGGAGCCATGTCGTTCGGCTCGATCTCGCGCGAGGCGCATACCACGCTCGCCATCGCCATGAACCGCATCGGCGGCAAGTCCAACACCGGCGAAGGCGGCGAGGAAGCCGACCGCTTCAAGCCGTTGCCCAATGGCGATTCCATGCGCTCGGCGATCAAGCAGGTCGCCTCCGGCCGCTTCGGCGTGACGACGGAATATCTCGTCAACTCCGACATGATGCAGATCAAGATGGCGCAGGGCGCCAAGCCCGGCGAAGGCGGCCAGCTCCCCGGGCACAAGGTCGACAAGATCATCGCCAAGGTGCGCCACTCGACGCCCGGAGTCGGGCTGATCTCGCCGCCACCGCACCACGACATCTATTCGATCGAGGACTTGGCGCAACTGATCTTCGACCTCAAGAACGTCAATCCCGACGGGCTGGTGTCGGTGAAGCTCGTCTCCGAGGTCGGCGTCGGTACGGTCGCCGCCGGCGTCTCCAAGGCGCGCGCCGACCATGTGACCATCGCCGGCTTCGAAGGCGGCACCGGCGCCTCTCCCCTCACCTCCATCAAGCACGCCGGTTCGCCGTGGGAGATCGGTCTCGCCGAGACCCACCAGACGCTGGTCGCCAACCGGCTGCGCGGACGCATCTCGGTGCAGGTCGACGGCGGCATGCGCACCGGCCGCGACGTCGCGGTCGGCGCGCTGCTCGGCGCCGATGAGTTCGGCTTCTCGACCGCGCCGCTGATCGCGGCGGGCTGCATCATGATGCGGGTCTGCCACCTCAATACCTGCCCGGTGGGCGTGGCGACCCAGGACCCGGTGCTGCGCAAGCGCTTCAAGGGCACGCCCGAGCACGTCATCAACTACTTCTTCTACGTCGCCGAGGAGGTGCGCGAGTTGATGGCCGAACTGGGCTATCGGACGTTCGACGAAATGATCGGGCAGATGCAGATGCTCGACAAGCGCCAGGTCGTCGAGCACTGGAAAGCCAAGGGGCTCGACTTCTCCAGGCTGTTCTTCAAGCCGGACGCGCCGCCGGGAGTGGCGATTTACAACTGCGAGCCGCAGGATCACAAGATCCACACCATTCTCGACCGCAAGCTGATCGCGCAGGCGCAGATCGCGCTCGATCGCGGCGCGCCGGTGCGGATCGTGACGGCCATCAAGAACACCGACCGCGCCGTCGGCGCCATGCTCTCGGGCGAAATCGCCAAGCGTTATGGCCACGAAGGGCTGCCCGACGACACCATCAACGTGAAGTTAACGGGCACCGCCGGCCAGAGTTTCGGCGCCTGGCTCGCGCGCGGCGTGACCTTCGAGCTCGAAGGCGACGCCAACGACTATGTCGGCAAGGGGCTGTCGGGTGGCCGCATCATCGCGCGTCCGGCCGCCGATGCCGGCATCGTGCCGGAGGAATCGATCATCGTCGGCAACACGGTGCTCTACGGCGCGATCGAAGGCGAATGCTACTTCCGCGGCGTCGCCGGCGAGCGCTTCGCCGTGCGCAATTCCGGCGCCGTCGCCGTGATCGAGGGCGCCGGCGACCATTGCTGCGAATACATGACCGGCGGCATCGTGGTCGTGCTCGGCCGCACCGGCCGCAACTTCGCGGCTGGAATGTCCGGCGGCATCGCCTATGTGCTGGACGAGGATGGCACCTTCGCCTCGCGCTGCAACCTCGCCATGGTCGAGCTGGAGCCGCTGCCCGAAGAAGAGGAAGCGAGCGCGCGCATCTACCACCAGACCCACGATCTCGGCTCGCACGGCCGCGTCGACGTCATGGGCGACATGACCCAACACGACCTGGAGCGCCTCACCCTACTGATCACGCGGCACGCCCGCTTCACCGGCTCGACGGTCGCGGACAGGATCCTTGCGGACTGGAAGAAATATTGCCCGATGTTCCGCAAGGTGATGCCGGTCGAGTACCGGCGCGCGCTCGCCGAGCTGCAGCGTGCGCAGATCGTGGAAGCGGCGGAGTAGCGGGCTCCCCTCGGCTGAGTGCGAATGGGCAAGATCACCGGCTTCCTGGAATACGAGCGCGAGGACCGCCACTACGAGCCGGTCGAGGAGCGCATCAAGCATTGGCGCGAATTCGTGCGCCCGCTGCCGGAGGAGGAGAACAAGAAACAAGCGGCGCGCTGCATGGATTGCGGCGTTCCCTACTGTCACACCGGTTGTCCGGTCAACAATCAGATCCCGGACTGGAACGACCTCGTCTATCGCGGCAACTGGGAGGAGGCTGCGCGCAATCTCCACTCCACCAACAATTTCCCCGAGATCACCGGCCGCATCTGCCCGGCGCCGTGCGAGGCCGCCTGCACGCTCAACATCGAGGACAACCCCGTCACCATCAAGACTATCGAATGCGCGATCGCCGACCGCGCCCTCGAGCGCGGCTGGGTGAAACCGGAGCCGCCCGCGGACAGGACCGGAAAGAAAGTGGCGATCGTCGGCTCGGGTCCGGCCGGACTCGCCTGCGCGCAGCAATTGGCGCGCGCCGGCCACGACGTGCACGTGTTCGAGAAGTTCGCCAAGGCTGGCGGATTGCTGACTTACGGCATCCCCGATTTCAAGATGGACAAGCAGATCGTCGCGCGCCGCGTCGCGCAGATGGAGGCGGAAGGCGTGACCTTCCATTACAACGCGCATGTGGGCGTGAACCTGCCGGCCAACGAGCTCCTCTCCGACTATGACGCACTCGTGCTCGCCGGCGGGGCCGAGCAGGGGCGCGACCTGCCGATTCCGGGCCGCGACCTCAAGGGCATCCATTTCGCCATGGAGTTTTTGCCGCAACAGAACCGGCGCGTGAGCGGCGAACCGGACGACGGCAGCGCGCCGATTCTGGCCGACGGCAAGCACGTGGTGGTCATCGGCGGCGGCGACACCGGCTCCGACTGCATCGGCACATCGATCCGCCAAGGCGCGCGCTCGGTCACGAATTTCGAGATCATGCCGCAGCCGCCGTTGAGCGAGAACAAGCCGCTGACTTGGCCGGACTGGCCGCTCAAGCTGCGCACGTCACCGAGTCACGAGGAGGGTGTCGCGCGCGATTTTGCCGTGCTGACCACCAAATTCTCGGGCGAGAACGGTGAGGTGAAAAAACTTCACTGCACGCGCGTGGACGACAAGATCAAGCCCATCGCCGGCACCGAGTTCGAGGTCGACGCCGATCTGGTGTTGCTCGCGATGGGTTTCGTGCATCCCGTGCACGAAGGCATGATCGAAGAGCTCGGGCTCGCGCTCGATCAGCGCGGCAACGTCAAGGCCGACACGCTGGCCTATCAGAGCTCCAACCCGAAAGTGTTCGCGGCCGGCGACATGCGGCGCGGCCAGTCGCTGGTGGTGTGGGCGATCCGCGAGGGCCGCCAAGCGGCGCATGCCGTCGACAAGTTCTTGATGGGATCGACGACGCTGCCGCGCTGAGCGGCGTCGCCGTCATGCCGCCGCTCGCGACCGCTGCAGTCACGGCGAACGCGGTCTATCGAAAGAAATTTTGGAAGAAGAACGGCGAGCGCTGAGCATTCCAGGGATTGGGGCGGCGCGGGCGGCGCTGCGCGGCCGGCTTCTGCTCGGAGGTCGGATTGGCCTCGCTCGAATCTGAGGTGCGCGCTCCTGCAGCGGGCTTCGTTGGTTTTGTATCGGGAGTGTCCGGCGCGGTCGCCGTCGCAGGCGTGGCCGCCGGACCGGCCGCGGCCGGCTGGGCGTTGAGCGCGCTGCCGCGCGGCCAGCTGAAATCGTCGGCCCGTCCACCCGGAGCCGCGACCGGCTCGCCCTTGGTCAGCACGCGCGAGACGGTTGCCTCGACGGCGGGGGCAGCCGCGCGGCCGCCGCCGACGAGTTCCTCCGGCGCGCTCTGCATGGCGGTCAGCGGCACCACCGGCCCCGACAACGGCCGCTGCGCGGGGCCGCCCGGCTTGGCATTCGGCGCCTGCGGGCCGGGGTCGACCGGCACCGGCAGCGCAACCGGCATGCCCCGGTTGGCGATGCTGCGCTGGATTTCGCGCTCGACGTAGTGGGCGAGCTTGCGGGCGCCGAACTTGGTGTAATAGACGCCGTCGCCGCTGCGCAGGCGGCGAATCTGTCCTTCGTAATCCGGCCCTTGCTGCGAGTACCGGCCCCCCTCGTCGACGAAGCCGTCCCAGATGTCGACATAAACGATGCCCGCCTTCTCGGCCCGGCTACGGTAGAGCTCGTTGAGATAGGAGGAATCGGCACTCGCCTTGGTGCCGCGCTGCGACGGCAGGCCGACCCACATCACCGGAACGCCTGCGCTCTTGAGAGCGGCGATGGTCGCGTCGATGCGCCTGATATAGGCGAGCTCCCACTTCTCCGTGTGGAATTCCCACGGTCCATAGGATGCCTGGCGCGCCTGCTCGGGCGTCATGTTGGCGTGTTCGGCGGCCTCGGAAGGGGCGGGCGGCTGTTGCTCCGGGTCGGGCGGCGGGGTCGGAATCGGCGGGGTCGGAATCGGCGGAGTTGCTGCGGGCGGGCTCGGCTGTGCCGCCTGCGTATTCGGCTTGGGCGTGGCGGGACGAGCCACCGCAGGCGGGACCTTTTCGCGGATCGTCTGACGGTCGTTGTTTCCGATCATCATGACGATGAATTTGGGCTTCTCGGCCGCGATGATCTCGCGCGCCACCTGCGGCCACTCGAGATCGCGGCGCTGTTCGTAGCGAATGAGGCCGGAATCGGTGCGATGCTTGCGCACGATGCCAACCTCCGGGTTCTCGGAAAAAGCATCTTCGAGCCCGTAGGCCAGCCAATCGGCGTTGGCATCGCCCATCACTAAGATCGAGGACGTGGCCTCGGGCTTCTTCTGCGACGGCGGCGGCGCGCGTGAATAGTCGACCGGCGCCTCCCGTTCCTGCCGTTGGTCGTAATAGCGCCGATCATTCCAGCCGCCGCCGAACCAGTTGTTGTTCCAGTTATTGTTGTATTGCTGCTGACGCTGCGGACGACCGCCCCAATCTCCCCAGAATTGTGCTTGCGCCGGCAACAACAGCGCGAGGCTGATGCCCGCGGCCGCCGCGGCCACACATCCTCGAAACACGCTGGCTGAGTTCATGATCAAACTGCCGATCGTCGCTGCGCTATTACCCACGGCGCCATCCCGGACGATGCCGCCGCAAGCCTCAACTCGCTAATAATACGGCAAAAATGGCAACTTGACGATAGCCCGCCGAAGCCCCAGGGGACCTCCGCAAGCGCGCCATTAGCGGCTACGCAGCTGCTCCAGGACCGCGGCCGAGGCGAAGCCGTCGGGCACGTGGCCGACCGACGATTGGAACTGGCGCAGCGCGTTGCGGGTCTTGCCCCCGAGCCGGCCGTCAGGCTCGCCCACATCGTAGCCGCGCGCGGCAAGATGCTGCTGCAGCTCGTAGCGTTCCGCGCGCGTGAGCACGCGTTCGTGCCGCGGCCAAGCCTGCACGAAGGGCTCCCCGCCGCGCAGCCGGTCGGCGAGATGGCCGATGGCGAGCGCATAGGCCTCGGCCGGGTTGTATTTCATGATTACGCGGAAATTCTGCAACATCAGGAAGCCCGGCCCCTGCGCCCCCGCCGGCACCAGCAGATAGGCGCGGTCGTCGCCGCGCGGGAAGGCCTTGCCGCCGGCGCGGCGGATGCCCAATCGCTCCCATTCCCGCACCGACATCACGCGCGAGCGATCGGCGAGCAGATAATTGAAGCCTTTCGGCACCACGACCTCGTAGCCCCAGGTCTGGCCGGTGACCCAGCCGTCCTTCTTGAGATTGTTCGCGGTCGACGCGATCACGTCGGGCGCGGAGTCGACGACATCGCGGCGGCCGTCGCCGTCGAAGTCGACCGCGTAGCGCTTGAACGAGGTCGGCATGAACTGGGTCGGGCCGAAAGCGCCCGCCCACGAGCCCTTGAGATGATCCGCCTTCACGTCGCCGCGCGCGAGGATCTCCAACGCCGAGAGAAATTCCTCGCGGAAATAATCTTGGCGGCGGCCGACACAGGCGAGCGTCGCCGTCGAACGGATCACCGAGCGCTCGCCGATCTGCGTGCCGTAGTTGGATTCGACGCCCCAGATCGCGGCGATGAAGTGGCGATCGACGCCATACGCCTTCTCGACCGCGTCGAAGGTGGCGCGGTGCTGGGCGAGAATCGCGCGTCCGTTCTGGATGCGATCCTCGTTCACCAGGATGTCGAGATAGTCCCAGAACGATTTCGTGAATTCCGGCTGGGCATCGAGCAGGTCCATGATCCGCAGGTCGGGCGTGAGGCCCGCGACATTGGCCTCGAACACCGCGCGCGACACGCCGCGGCGCTCCGCCAGCGGCCAGAGTCCGGCGAGGCAATTGCGGAAATTGGCCGCCGCGGCGCGGATCGCCTGCGCCGTCATCAGCGGGTGATTGGAGGCGCCGGACTCGCCGCTCCAGTCCTGCACGCCCGCCGTCGGCGCAGGCGCCCCCGCGGTATTCGCGCCCGGCGCGCTGAACAGCGTGCGAATGTCCAGCCCCTGGCCCGGCGCCGGGGCGGCCCAGGCGGTGGCGGCCACAACTGCGGCGCCGAGGAGGCCCGTCGGTGGGGCAAATCTTGCCATGGCGTTTCGTCTCGACTCGATTGTTGCGTGTAAGGTTATGGGGGAACTGGGATGGTTGCCGGACGTTTAACGAACCCTTGCCGACGCCCCGCCGCCTAGGACTTAATTGCCTTGGCACCGGCGTTCCAGCGGTCATTGCACGCCCAAACTTCGGCAATACCGAGACAGATGGACGCGACCAGCGTTACGACTACAATCCCAATGAACGCATGAAACCGATCCGCAAAGCCGTTTTCCCGGTCGCCGGGCTGGGCACCAGGTTCCTGCCGGCCACCAAGGCCATGCCGAAGGAGATGCTGCCGGTGGTCGACCGGCCGTTGATTCAGCATGTGGTCGACGAGGCGCGCGAGGCCGGCATCGAGCATTTCATCTTCGTCACCGGCCGCAACAAGGCCGTCATCGAGGACCATTTCGACCGCCAGTTCGAGCTCGAACACACGC
>Ga0306923_10005482_pt1 | contig 12369 bp, 11 predicted proteins | sample sta12Can44000108_FD_203841 | JGI IMG/M metagenome (GOLD analysis project Ga0306923, IMG submission 203841) | Lab enrichment of tropical soil microbial communities from Luquillo Experimental Forest, Puerto Rico - statanox.12C.anox.44.000.108 (v2)... | ecosystem: Environmental > Terrestrial >...
CTCCCCCGAATCCGGCGGCAACGGAATGCAACTCGGGGTGCGGGTTCCCCGCGCTGGTGCAGGGAAGATCCTGCCGCGTCCGCGTAGGACGTCAGGGGGTGAAACAGCGGGGCCGACGAGGCCATACACACGGGGCACGGGGGCGGAGCCCCGCGTGGACCGCTGTCTAGGTGCTCATCGCCCTGGTGCCCGTTGTCTTCCTGTATTGGCGCGGACGCGCACTCCCCCTCCGGGGGTTCATCCTCTCGCCGTCGGCCACCCTCCGGGTAGCGGGCTTGGCCCGTCCTGGCCGATGCCGGGAGGGTGAACCCCTCACCTTAACCAGGAACGGACAGTGGTCCTGGCTCTTCCCGGTCCATCCTTGAGCCTGAGGCCCCGCCGGAGGCGCCAAAAATCGGGGACTGGAATCAGGGGTGCGGGTCTCCCGCGCGGGGTCCAGCCGGAGCGGCTGGAGGAATGGGACGAGCCTGCTGAATCTGGGCGAAGCCCCCAGGAGCAACGGGAGATTCGGGCCGGGCTGCGGGACGTAGTTGACCCGGCCGCGAAGCTTCTGTTGCAATTGCCTCAGGACGAGCCCGCGGGTGAAGGGGGAGGGGCTATGTCAGTGATCGTGGTCGTGCAGGTCGCCGGTGATGCGAAGGCGGCGGAGCAGTGGGCTTCGGACAACCCGGCGAAGATGCAGGGCGTCCTGGAAGCGGCTAAGCGTCATGGTCTCATCGCGCACCGCTTCTACGGCTCCGGGGACGGCGGCAGCGTGATGGTGCTGGATGAGTGGCCTGACCGGCAGAGCTTCGAGTCGTTTTTCCAGGAGCAGGCGTCCGAGATCGGGCCGATGTTCGAAGCCGTCACAGGAGTAACCCAGCAAATGGAGCCGACGTTCTGGCGCGAGCTCGCGACACAAGACGCCTACGGCTGGGGCGCCTGATCTCGGCGGCACCACGCATGCCTGGCTGAGGGAAACCGCGAATCGATCCAATAAACCGGGCCGTATCCCCATCGATGGTCGGCGTAGCCCGATCGCAGGCGGCGGCCCGGGGCAGCTGCCATTGGTGCAGTGGCCGCGAGCTGGACAATCGGAAGCCGAGCTGACCGATGTGTGAGCCCTATGATCTGGGTGCCTGCTGGTGTGGCCCGGCGTGCGCCGGGCGGGCCTCCCCGAGGCTGAGCCCGGCGCTGACGCCGGGCTAGCGGCGCCGCAGGCGCCGCCTTGATCAAGTATGGCCAGATTCGGCAACGGTGCCGGACATGCCGGACACGTGCGCCGGACTCGGCGAGCGCGAGCGGACGTCGTACTGTCGGACCTGACTAACAGCCAGGCGGTGATGCTAGCCGTGTCGGCCCTGACTGGCGTGAAACTCGACGTCCGCTCGTAGTGCACCTGAGATTTCATGCGCAGCACCGACAGCTATGGCGAAATCACAAATGGGCTAAAAGCTCGAACCGATGCGAGAGGCCGTGATCTCTGGACGACCCCGCCGTCCAGAGATCACGGCCTCTCGCTCTACTAGCGAATAGCCTGACGCTGCGCCAGCCTAACAGCTAGTCCATTTCGCTGATGCGACCCCACCCGGACCCTCCGCAGGCGCCGGATCGGTTTCGTAAGCCAGCGGGGCTCCCTCTCCGGCGGAGGTCTCGTTGTCAGGGAAGAAGTTTTGGTCAGTTTGTAGCAACCAAGAGTCCATTCGGAGGCAGTACGAGGCACCCGTGTAGCCCTTGTTATAGTACAGTCTCACATCCTGGCAGCCACTGCACGGCGCACCATTGTTGAAAATCGTGCCCGAGCCCGTCTGTTCGCCAATGTTCGAACAGTCGTTGCCGAATGGAGCAAGACCACCGGGCCCGCTGCCCAGGTTGTATGAATCTGCATTGGTGTAGCCGCACAGGCTGCCGCCATTTCCGGCATAGTAAAAGCAGACATCTCCGTACGGACAGCCCGCCGGAGGTTTCAAGGCGGAGGGGGTCGCGTAGGCACCACCACCAGCTCCATAGGTGGTGGCCGCAGTGGCAGACGTTGCTCCTGTCGCCACGAGACTCATCGTCGGTTTCAAGGCGGAGGTCGCGTAGGCACCACCACCAGCTCCATAGGTGGTGGCCGCGGTGGCAGACGTTGCTCCTGTCGCCACGAGACTCATGGCCAGACAGGCTGCCGTGAGTACGCCGACAAGATACCGTCGATGCCATCGTGCCATATTGTGCATTGTTCCTCCCGCGGTTACCGTCGCCCAGGCTCCTGGGCGAGCTATGATGTCACATACACGTAGCAGCTCATCATTGGGTGCGCGCTGTTACGGTCCGTTCAGGGGTGACAGGGAAAAGAAGATTAAGACTTGACCTGCCGTAACCTCCGGGCGCCGCAATTCAAGTTGATTGTGACATGATGCCTTGACGGCGGCAAGGGATTGCTCCTATGAAATCTCGCGGTCCTCCCGCAGGGAGGTGGGGACCGCGTGATAAACGCGTCTGCAGGCACTAAGCCTGCAGGATGGCGGACCTGTCGATTCGTAGTATTCACTACTTTGGCCCTTTCCCTATAGGTGGATCAGGGGTCACGCTACGCGCCGTCCCGTGCAAGGTCAATAAGGTCTTAGCAGGGTTAATAAGTTCTTAGTAAGTGCGCGATCTGGGCGTTCGCCGCGCGCCTTCCGGGCCTGGCCTCTGGCCTGGCCCTCGCCGTCAGGCCCGCCAGGGTCGGCAGTGGCTCCGCACAAGGGCGGGTCCCGAAGATGCTTTCTGCGGAGCGGGTTTTGCGGAGCGGTTAGAAAGGATCTTCGGGTGCCCTTGTGGGTGGAGGGCCGGCCCGGACAATGCGCGGCGTTCCGGCCTGGTGCCTGCGACTTTCGCCCGGCGCTCGGCACACCTGGCGTGCAGGACGGGTCAATTCCGCACTGATCGGCTATCGCAGTGCCGAAGACTCGCGTAACGGCGAGCAGCCACCGGTCTGCGGGAAGCGGGGACAGCCGCCCTGCGCTCGACGCGGCAGGCCGACGCCCCGGGCGCGGACCGTCTGCCGCCCATTCCCCGCTGGGGCCGTCGTCTTGGTGGTCATGCCCGCGTCAGTTCACGCATTCACTCTTCGGCACTTCGCGTCTCTGCCCTCGATCCCGGCGCGGGCTGAGGCCCGGGGCTGGCGTGCCGGAGGCGTGCCCTTGAAGCTGTAGAGTCAGTTGTCATCCCTGAAGGAGCGGGCCGGTGTCAGGGGGGTTTCGGCCTGCGGTTTTGCGGCGGTTGTGGGTTTGCAGGGCATGGCGGCATGGCCTCACGGCTGCTTTCCCTGATGGGCGCTGGTTTCGTGCGAGCCGGGCGTGCGTGTCAAGGACCGGGCCGCCCTTTGGCCCGGCCGCCCTTGGCGGCGCCGCAGGCGTCCTTGATGCGCCGGCCGGCGAGCCGACAATGGCTGGCCAGGGGAAAGGCCGCAATAGCTGGGCGGGGGTTATGGCGTTATGGGTGCCCCATTCGCCGGCTGTGCGGCGTGGCAGGCCCGCTGGCTGCCGTCATCCCTTCGGGTGTGCCCTGGCCTGGCTGACCGGGGGGCATGGGGCGGTCCGCGTCAGGGGCCGGGCGGGGGCCGATCACAAGCTCGTCCGCGCCGCCGCGCCGGCCATCGGGGACGGCGGCGGCGGGGGACAGACAACTTCGCGGCCGCGCGCCCGGCCGGGCCGGCAGCTCATGCTGCCTGGCGGGCGGCGCGGCGGACGTGCCCGTCGCGCATGGCGTAGCAGACCTGGGTGAGCAGCTGGCGGGCGGCAGCGGTCTTGGCGATGCCGCGGGCCTGTTTCCCGCGGCGGGCGATGATCGCGTCCTGGGCGTCCCGCGGCCTGCTCCCGGCGCTGCCGCTGGACCGCCCCGGCCAGCGCCCAGCGCAGCATCCGGCTGCCCTGCTTGGACACGTGCCCGCGGATCACCTTGACGTCCGATTCGCGGTGCCGCGGGGTCAGCCCGGCCCAGGAGCACAGCTGCCCCGGCTTGCCGAACCGGGTGATGTCGCCGATCTCGGCCACGATCACCGCGCCCAGCACCGGGCCGATGCCCGGCAGCTCCCGGACCGCCGCGTACCCCTGGTGGCCGGCCAGCAGGCCCGCGGCCTGCTCCTCCAGCCGGGCGATCTCGCCGACTGGCACCCCGGTCAGGGCGCGCAGCGAGGCCACCTTGCCCGCGTACGGCGCCGGCAGCACCAGCTCGTCCAGCCACCCCGACCCGGACCGGCCGAAGATGTCCGAATGCCGCACCGTGATGCCGCACCTGGCCAGCACCGCGTGCACCTGGTCCTTGCACGACGTGCGGAACCCGACCACCTTGTGCCGGTGCCGGGTGACCTCCCGCAGCGCCCGCACCGCGGCGGCGCGAACCCGCGCCTCCGGCAGCCGGCCCAGCCGCAGCAGGTCCGCCAGGTCCGCGCAGTCCCGCTCGTCGTTCTTCACCCGCCGGTAGCTGAACGCCTTGACCCTCGCGAGTGTGTGCCCGTCGTGCGCGGAACGGGCCAAGAACCTGCGCGCCGCCCAATGCCGGGAGGGCTGGCATCTCGAGCGCGAGCCAGTGATCGAGCCGGACGACCCGACCGACGAACAGATGTGGTGGATCGAGAAACGCGCCGACGCTCAGGTGATGCATGACTCGGCCGAAACGCGCGGCGACGATACCGCCGATCTGGACGAGCTGCTCGCCGAGCTGGACGAGGAGATCAACAACGCAGGGATGCGCGGCAACGTGCTCCCCGCCCGGCCTGAGCGGCGGCACCGGTCGACCAGGCGGCGGCAAGACGCTCCGCCCACTGCCTAAACGGACCATCGATCCCTGCACGGTTGGCAAGACCTACACCTCGCCGGACGGCAAGACGTTCCGCCCGTCCCTGTTCGTCACGCTCACCTGCCCGTCCTACGGCAAGGTGACCAGTGACGGGACACCGGTCGACCCGGCCAGCTACGACTACCTGCGGGCGGCGCGGGACGCGCTACACTTCGCGGCGCTGTTCGACCGGTTCATCCAGAACCTGCGCCGCCTGGTCGGCTACGACGTTCAGTACTTCGCGGCAGTCGAGCCGCAACGACGCCTCGCCCCGCACGTCCACATCGCGATCCGGGGCACCGTCTCACGGATGAGGCGATGACGGTGCTGACGCCTCGCGAACGCGATGTGCTGAAGCTCGTCGCGCAGGGACAAAGCAACAAGGACATCGCCCAGCGACTGGTGCTCAGCGAGCACACGGTCCACCGGCATCTGGCCAACATCCTCCGTAAGCTTGACCTCTCCTCCCGCGCCGCGGCCGCAGCCTGGGGCGTGCGCGCCGGGCTGGTCTGAGCCTGACGCGCACGTTCGACATGACGCGGAGAAAATGCCGTGCCGGAGCGGAGAAGCCACCGCCCGTTAGCCCCGGCGGAAAACACCCATGGCAGACATCGACTGCCCCTCCGGACCGTTCAGACCGTTTTCTTCATCAGCACTGGCTATTACAGACCGCGCAAAGAGCATGGCAGCCATCTGCGTGCAACTCGTGAAATATCTGGTCCATTTGGACGACGCGCGGTGCGCAACCGGGGCCACCGTCACGAGGATAGCGATGGTCAGCAGAATGCCGAGCGGCAACTATTGTTTTCATGCCACGACCGGCGCAATCACGCCGGCTCGGGGATGATCCGGATGTAGGGCTTCGGCGCCTTGAAGTCGCCGTAGAGCACCCTCGCCTTCTCATCGGACACCATGAGGTTGACCACGACGTCCTCGCCCGGCTGCCAGTTTGCTGGCGTCGCGACCGGGTGCCGCGTCGTGAGCTGGATCGAGTCGACGGTCCGGAGCATCTCGGTGAAGTTGCGGCCGGTCTGCATCGGATACATCGTGATAAGCCTGACCTTCTTGTTCGGGTCTATCACGAAGACACTGCGGACGGTCCAGTTGTCCACAGCGCAGCGCGACGCGGCGTCCCCCTCGGCGTCGGCTTCCAGCATCCCGTAGAGCTTGGACACAGTCAGGTCGGTGTCGGCGATGATCGGGTAGTCGGGCCGAACGCCCTGAGTCTCCTCGATGTCGTCGAGCCACCGGCGGTGGTCGGTGAGAGAGTCCACTGACAGGCCGATGAGCTTGACGTTCCGACGCCGGAATTCGGGACTCAGCTTGGCCACAGAACCTAGCTCGCTGGTGCATACCGGGGTGAAGTCCTTGGGGTGCGAGAACAGCACCGCCCACGAATCACCGATCCATTCGTGGAACCGGATCGGTCCCTCCGTTGTCTGTGCCGTAAAGTCAGGCGCCGTGTCGCCGAGTCGCAGACTCATCGTTCTTTCCTCCGTGTCATTGGTTTCCCTCGCTCTCTAGTGGTACAAGGCGCCGAAGTGCTGTCGCTTCGCCCGGACGGGCCAACTCGCGCGGGTCGCGGGCGTGGCCCGTTCGGGCCACGCTCACCGCGGCTGGGTGCTTGCGGCCGCGGGACAGCGGATCGCATGGTTCCCATAAGCGCTCGATTGAGACCGTCGCAGCGGGAGCGGACGCCGCTGCTGCTGGTCAATGGCTACCGCCGCGCCGACGTGTCACGCTCAAGTCAGCCGCGACCGCGCCGCCTCTGACCCGAGGCGACGGTGGCTCAGCAGCCCTGCCGTGGCGCCAGGCCGCCGGCGCCGATCGACCGATCCCGGTAGGTGAACTCCATGAATTCCACGAGCCGCTCCACGTCGCCGACATTGGAGGCCAAGCCCACCGATGCGCGCAGCGATCCACCGCTGGGCATGCCGAGCAGGTCGAGGTGCTGATCCATCGTTCGGGCGGCTCCCCGCAGCGACCTGCGCCAGTCTGCCCTGGTGAGGTTGAACGCGGCCTCAAAGGCGCCCGGGTTGCAAAAGCATCCGGTACGGATCGAAATCATCGCGGCGGCGGTATCCCGCGCCACGGCGCGCTCGTCAACCACCCGACCGTCGGGATCCAGCATGTTGAATGCGACGGTGCCGCCGCGGTCGCGGGTACCGGCAGGCCCGTAAATTCGCGCCATCGGCTGGCCGTTGCGGTGTCGCAGGGCAGCGAGCCGGTCCAGGAGCCAGCCGGTCAGGCACATCACCCGTCGATGGATCTGGTCCAGCCCGATGCCGTTGACCCAGGTCAGGCCGGAGACCAGGTCGGGTATCTGCAGGAAGTTGAGCGTGCCGTCCTCGAACCCGGCCTCGTCTGCGGCCAGCATGTGGCAGTCGGCCAGCACGCTGGCGATGTAGACCGATCCGCCAGCGAACCAGGGACGCCGCAGGCGCCCCAGCGCCTCGCGCCGCGCGACCAGGCAGCCGACTCCGGTCGGGTAGCCGAACACCTTGTACCAGCTGACGGGGACGAAGTCGGGCTTGACCACGGACAGGTCCAGCTGGTTAGACGGCACGTACGCTGCCGCGTCCAGCAGGACATCGTAGCCGCGCTCATGCGCGGTGCGGATCCAGCTCAGCGGATGGTGCACTCCGCTGAAGTTGCTCTGCGCCGGGTAGGCGAGCAGTCCGCGGCGGCCGCGCCTGGGCGGTGTCAGGGCGCGGCGGATGTCGTCATCATCGACCCGCAGGTCGCGCGAGCCGAATGGCACATAGTGGGTGACCGCGCCCCGGGATCTTGCGAACTCCCTGATGCCGTTGACCGAGTTGTGGTTGTCGCGGGTCAGGACCAGCCGGACTCCCCGGCCAAACGGGTACGACTCCCCGACCAGCCGACACGCGCCGGTGGCATTCGGGGTGAAGATGGCCGCGTACTCCTCCGGTGGCGCGTTGAAGTGCGCCAGGACCGCGGCCCGGGCCTGCTCGACCAGTTCGGACGACGCGGCGGATGCCGGGTTTTCTGAGTGCGGGTTCCCGAAGCACCGGCCGCGCATCCGCTCGGCATGCGCGGCCAGCTGTGCCCGCGCCGCCAGGCCCGTGCCGGCGTAGTCGAGGTAGACGTGCCCGGCCGCGTCGAGGTAGGCGTACTCGGTCGCCCGCAGCTGGTCAAGCAGCGCAGTGCTCCGGTAGCCGGGGTATGCGGATAGGAAGCCGGGCGGCTCCGGCCGAAGGTCGTCATCGACGGCGCCAGGCAGCGCGGCCCGTTCCGTCAGGGTTGTGTCCATGGCTTTCCTCGGTTGCGAGTCGCGGCCGGTCTAAGGCGGCTGCTGCGGCGCCGCAATCTGTGTCGTTCGTCTTCGGTCAGGCCACCCCAGATGCCGCTCTCCTGGCCGCTGTCCAACGCCCAGCTCAGGCAGGTCGCTTGCACCGGGCAGCCACGGCAGATCAGCTTGGCCGTCTTGACTTGGGTCCTGGCCGACCTGATCTCGCGGTCCGGGAAGAACAGTTCCGGGTCTGCGTCCCGGCATGCGGCTTCGTTCCGCCAGTAGACGAGGCGGGCGCGATCCTGGCTCGCGGCCGCAGTGAAGGTGGTCATGGTGCGCGCCTTGGCCCCTCCGCCGCCCGGCGGCCCGTGCGAACTGGCAACCGGGCGCTGTGACCCGCCCGTTGGCCGTTGCGCGCCACCCGGGGGTGATCCGGGTCGCCGACGCTCCGCACGGCCGACGTGACCTGCCGGACCGCGATGATGCTGTCCAGCGGGCCGGCCAGCACTGCGGGTTGATACGGGCTTCCGGCATCGGCCTCCTCGAAGCAGAAGCCAGGCAGGCCCAGGTCCTCGGCGGCCCCGAAGCCCAGCGGGCCGACCGAAAACGAGCCGGGGACGGTCCGGTGCCAACCGTCCGCCAGCAGGACCGAGATGACCCTGCCGGCGATAACATCGTTGCCGCTCATACCGCTGCGGCCTCCCGCTCGTCTGAATGAGGGAGGGGAGCTGACTCTGCTGCCTGCCGACGGAGCAGCGCGGCAATCTCGGCGTGCCCGTTGGCTTCCGCGTCGGACAGCGGTGTGCCGCCCCACCGGTCGGTCGGCCGCGGGACGGCGCCCGCCGCCAGCAAGTAGCGGACCACCTCGAGTTGGCCTTCGGCGGCGGCCAGGTGCAGCGGGGTGCGGCCGTCGTAGTCAGCAGTGTCAGGCTTGACCCCGGTGGCGATGAGCGCGCGGACCTCGTTGAGGTCGCCTTGGCTGGCTGCCCAGGTGAGCGCGACCACGGCCTCGGTCTGGGTCTGGTTCTTCTTCCGCCTAGGGTCGCGCTTGCTTGTCCTTCCCCGGCCGGTGACAAGGGAGTCGAAGACGTGGACGTTGTACTCGGCGACCAGCTTGCGGCAGAACTCGATGCCACGGACAGAGTTCCCGTGCTCGTCCAGCCGGGGCGACCAGACGCAGATGCCCATGAGGCCTGGAACGACGAGCATCAGCGCGCCGGAGACACCGCTCTTGGCGGGCAGCCCGATGGTGAATGCGAACTCGCCGGAGAAGTCGTACATGCCGCACGAGGACATCAGCGACAGGCAGCTCTGCACCGTCCCCGGGGTGAAGACCGGGTCGTCCGTCAGCGGGCAGACGCCCGCGTTGGCCAGCGAGGCCGCCGCGACGGCCAGCATCTGCGCGTCCACCTCGATCGAGCAGCTCTGGAAGTAGAACTCAAGGGTCTGCTGCAGATCGGTGCCGTCGCGGAACGCGCCGTTCTCGCGCATCGAGTACCCGAGGGCGAAATTCCGGTCCGCGGTCTGCCGCTCGGACAGGTAGACCGCGTTGTTGAAGCCTGGGCGCCGGTCCCCTGCCAGCCGCTGCCAGGTCGCGGCCACCAGGTCGAACCGGTCGGCGATGTCCTGGTCCGGCCGGATCAGCGAGGTGGTCATGATCGCCCCTGCGTTGACCATGGGGTTGTGCGGCAGGCCTTTAGGGTTCAGCGCGAGCTCGTTGAACGACTGCCCGGACGGCTCGCGGCCCACGTGCCGGTGCACAGCCTCGGCGCCGTGCTCATCCAGCGAGAGGCAGTAGCTCACGGTCTTGGACACCGACTGCAGGCAGAACGCCGTGGCTGCGTCGCCGATAGAGAACCGCTGCCCGTCCACCGTGCACAACGAGATCGCCAGCTGATCGGGGTCGACCCGCTTGAGCTGAGGAATGTAATCGGCTACCGAGCCGGACCTGACCGACAGGAGCTCGCCGTACATCCGGGTGATGTCGGCGCTCAGCGCGGCGAAGTCAGGCACTGCCAGGTTGCCTTCGACCGCGCGCCTTATCAGGCTGCTGTTGTGCTGGGCGAGGGCCTTGAACTGCGCGAAGCTGAGCTGGCGCGACCCGTCTGCGCCGGTCAGGCCGGCCAGTGCCTCGGCGATGCGCGGATCATCGGTGCGCAGCCCGGAGCGCTCCAGCCGGGTGAGGACCTCCAGCGGGGAGATCCGGCCGTTCTTGTCGGGATTGAATGAATCGAACAGGCTCCGGTAGATCCGGTCTGCGCCGGATTGGGCAGCGTCGGGCTGGCGGGCTGCGATGACGGCTTTAGCCATCATGGTTTCCTCTCAGTACTCGGTGTGGTGCGAGCCAGTGATATCGAGCTAACGGGTGTGCTAGGTCAGGCCACGAGACTGATTGGCGCCCGCTCGAGTGCCTCGCGGGCCGCCGCGCGGCCGGCCGCGCGGGCCGCGTCCAGCTGATCGAACTGGAGCAGGCCGATGCCTGCCGCGCGCGGCCTGATCACCAAGTCGGCGTGGCGCCGGGCCGACTGAGAGGTGTTCTCGCTGCCGAGCAGCAGCAGCCGTGTGAGCGTCTCACCGAGGCCTGGCGGCTGGGGCGGCCGCTGGTTTCGAGCGCGTGCCTTGGCCAGGCCGCCTTGCTGGCGACCGGGTGCGGCCTTGACGTCGACCGCGATGATGGGGCCTTCGGCCATGTCTGCCATCGCCCTCACCGGCAGGTTGTCCACCAGTGAACCGTCGATGAATAGCTTGCGACCGCGGACCTGCGGAGGGGCTATCACCGGCAGGTTGATGCTGAACCCGACTGCCTCCCACAGCGGCCCGTGCCGCGTGATCTCCAGACGTCCGCTGCGAAGCTCGGTGCTGCCGCTCATGAAGCTGCGTGGCAGTTCCTCGATCAGGCGCGTGCCGAAAGTGCGGTGCAGCATTGCCTGGAAGCGCTCGCCGCGGATCAGGGAGTGGCGGGGGACGGTGAAATCCCGCAGCGGCCGGCGGTGCACCCACTCCTCAAAGCAGATCGCGTCCATCTCTTCGGCGTCGTGGTTCATCGCGAACAGCGCGCCGATCACGGCGCCCATGCTGACGCCGACGATGCGGTCGATAGTCACCCCCGCGAGCGTCAGCTCTTCGAGCACGCCGATATGTGAGAACGCCCGCGCACCGCCGCCGGACAGCACAATCCCGACCGAGGCGCCGGCAAGCCGGCGCGCCATGCGGGCGATGTCGGCATCGAACTCTGGCTTCCGGATCAGGTGCGATCCGGCCGGGCTGAGCGCGTCCGCCCAGCCGCTGAGCGCGCCTGGAGCGACGTCGTACGCAACCAGGTCGCAGCCATGCAGCTCGGGATAATCGCCAAGCGTGGGCAAGACCGGCCCGCCGGCGGTCACCGCCAGGATCCGGTCTGCCTGCTGGAGGCAGAACTTCGTCCAGGGCTGCTCCAGGGCGGATCCGCCGGTGAGCAGAACCAGGTCGTGGCCAGCCTCCGCCCGGTCGAGCAACGGCCCGTACATGCTGGCTGGATCACCTGGCACCGCTGCGCCTGGTATCTGCGCACCGTTGAGCACCGCAACCTTCAGGTGAGCCTGCAGTGCGGCGTCCAGCCGGGCGGCGAGCCGCGCCAGTGGGACCCGGTCATCGAGCGCGATCAGCGCGACCGTCGTCGGCTGTGGCCGGGCCGTGGCCGCCGGTACACGTACGTCTTGGAGCCGACGGCTCAGCGATCGGTTGAGCGCCGACGACAATGCTGGTGAGCTGTGCAGGAGCTCGGTGAAGTCGGCCTGGTCGACGGCTATGACCTCGGTGGCGCGTCCGGCCCGCACCGACGCGGATCGCGGGGAGTCGGTCAGCAGCGCCAGCTCGCCAAGCGCATCACCGCGGCGGTATTCGCGGAGCACCCGGTCGGCGCCCTCATCAACGGCCTCAAGCCGGCCGGCGCGGACGATGTACATCTCATCTCCGGCGTCACCCTCGCGGAACAGCCATTTCCCCGCGGCCAGGCCGCGGATGGCTGATTTCGCCGCGAGCTGCTCAACGAGCTCAGGATCCACGCGGGAAAACAGCGGGGTCCGGGCGAGGAACTGTGCTGCCGATTCCTCGCCGAGGTCCGCCGGATCGCCGGCGCCCAGGGCCATCACACGCCGCGGACGCGGCGGACCCGAGGCTGGCTGACGCTCGGTCTCTACCGGGATTGCCCCCGCGGCGCCGGGTGGGGTGGCATCGCTCGGCGCCGACGCCGGGGCCTCGCCCGGCTTGACGCGCCCGACGAGCAGGCAGCCAAGTCCAGCTACGAACAGGCAGGCCGCACCGAACGTCCAGGCATCGCGGAATAGCGCGAAAGC